>Ga0307502_10000427_pt1 | contig 11076 bp, 7 predicted proteins | sample 16_S_MG_FD_201364 | JGI IMG/M metagenome (GOLD analysis project Ga0307502, IMG submission 201364) | Soil microbial communities from Populus trichocarpa stands in riparian zone in the Pacific Northwest, United States - 16_S | ecosystem: Environmental > Terrestrial > Soil > Riparian zone > Trees... | reverse complement strand
CCTGCGGCGGTTCGATCGCCTTGTTGTGCCACTGCAGCAGGCGCTGGGTGTTCGTGAACGAGCCGTCCTTCTCGGTGTGCGCGGCGGCGGGCAGGAAGAAGACCTCGGTTGCGATGTCCTCCGTGACGAGCTCGCCGGTGTCGATCTCCGGCCCGTCCTTCCAGAACGTCGCCGACTCGATCATCTGCAGGTCGCGCACCACCAGCCAGCGCAACTCGGCCATCGCGAGGCGATGCAGCTTGGAGTTGCCCGAGCCCACGCCGGGGTTCTCGCCCATCACGAAGAAGCCCTCGACGCGGCCGTCGCGCATCCCCATGATCGTGGGATAGATCGAGTGGTCGCCGTCGATCCGCGGCAGGCGCCCGAAGCAGAAGTCGTTCTCGGCCGTCGCCGCGTCGCCCCACCAGGCCTTCAGCAGCGACACGATGTACTCCCGCGCGTGGCCCCAGTAGCCGGCCGGCGCGCTGTTGTCCTCGACGTAGTCATCGAGCGTGCCCGCGGACGTCGCGTTGGCCATCGGCAGGTAGCCCGGCAGGATGTTGTAGAGCGTCGGGATGTCGGTCGAGCCCTGGATCGACGCGTGCCCGCGCAGCGCCATGATCCCGCCGCCCGGACGCCCGATGTTGCCCAGCATCAGCTGCAGGATCGACGCGGATCGGATCATCTGCGTGCCGGTCGTGTGGTGCGTCCAGCCCACGGAGTACACGAAGGCGGTCGTGCGCTCGCGCCCCGAGTTCGCGCAGATTGCCTCGGCGACCCGGCGGAACGCGCCCTGCGCCACGCCGCAGACCTGCTCCACCAGCTCGGGGGTGTAGCGCGCGTAATGGCGCTTGAGGATCTGCCATACGCAACGCGGGTGCTCAAGCGTCTCGTCGACGTGCGGCGGATCGCCCTCCTGCAGCGCGGCTCCGTGCGCGCCGTGGGACTGCTCGGCCCTGGAAGTCTGTCCGCGGGCCCCTGCGGCCGGGTCGATCTGCATCCCCGCGTAGCGCCAGCGGGATACGTCGTAGCTGCGGCTGTCGGGGTCGAAGCCTGAGAACAGACCGTCGAGATCCTCGGTGTCGAGAAACTCGTCGCTGACGATCGTCGCCGCGTTCGTGTACCGCACGACGTACTCGCGAAACTCCCGTCCCTCGGTCAGGACGTGGTTGATCAGCCCGCCGAGCCAGGCGATGTCCGTCCCGGCGCGGATTGGCACGTGCAGATCCGCGACGGCGCTCGTGCGCGTGAAGCGTGGATCGACGTGGATGATCGTCGCCCCGCGCTCGCGCGCCTCCATCACCCACTGGAAGCCGACCGGATGGCACTCGGCCATGTTCGATCCCTCGATCAGGATGCAGTCCGCATTGGCGAGGTCCTGCTGAAACGTGGTGGCGCCGCCGCGCCCGAACGAGGTCCCCAGACCGGGGACCGTGCTGGAGTGTCATATGCGGGCCTGGTTCTCGATCGACACCGCGCCGAGCGCGGTGAAGCACTTCTTGATCAGGTAGTTCTCCTCGTTGTCCAGCGTCGCCCCGCCGAGGTGCGCGAAGCCGAGCGTCCGGTTCAGGGGCACGCCGTCGTCGTTGGTGTCCTGCCAGGTTCGCCGGCGGGTATCGATGACGCGGTCGGCGATCATGTCGATCGCGGTGTCGACATCGAGGTCCTCCCAGTCCGTGCCGTGTGGGCGGCGGTAGCGAACCTTCGTCTCGCGCAGCGGCGAGGTGACGAGCGACAGCGAAGACGAGCCGCGCGGGCACAGGCGTCCGCGCGAGATCGGCGAGTCGTGGTCGCCCTCGATGTGGACGACCTGCTCGTCCTTGACGAAGATCTTCTGCCCGCAGCCGACCGCGCAGAACGGGCAGACCGATCTCACCACGCGGTCCGCGTCAGCGGTGCGTGGAGTCAGCCGTTCGCTGCGCTTCGAGCGCGCCGCGCGAGCAAGACCGAGCCGGTCGATCGCGAGTTGCCTGATGAGCGGCGGACCCATCGCGCATGCCACGTTACCCGCTGGGATCCGTGCGCTCACCTGTCTTGTCTGACCCCGCGGCGCAGCACGCGGCGGTCGTCGGGCAGGCGTCGGGTGACGCGCGCCGCGTCGAGGTGCTCGAGCAGCGCCTGAGCGTACCTGCGCGAGGTGTCGAGCTCGTCGCGCAGCCTGGCGAGGGTGACCGTGCCGTCGGTCTGGATGATCGCGGCCACGCGGTCGGCAATCGCGGCGACCGCGGCGCGGTGGGCGTACATGTCGCGGCCGACCCGCACCGCGAGGCCGGCGTCGAGCAGCGCCGGCAGCTCGGCCGCCGCCGCGCCGAGCTCCGAGCGCGAGGGCGGTTCGTGGCCGGCCGCGAGCAGACGGGCGGCGAGCTCGAGCTCGGCCGGCGACGGCGACGGCGACGGCGGCGATGCGGCGTGCTGCGGCTGCGGCTGCGGTTGCGGCTCAGTCCGCGCGGCGGGCCCGTTCGCGTCGGGCTCGCCGCGCCGCATCCGCTCGAGGCGCTCCATCAGCTCGGCGCGCCGGCCGTGCCGGCGCGCACGCGGATCGAGCACCGTGCCGCCGCCGAGCGTGTCGGGCGGCGCGACGGAGCGGACGACCAGACGATCTGACGCCGCCGCCAGCAGCGGTGCCTCCAGCCGCAACTGCCACAGGCTCGCGCCGAGCTCGACCAGCCGCGCGGGCGCGCTGCGCGTCCCGTGGTGCACCATGACGCGCTGGCCGTGGCGCGCGTCGCGCAGCGTCAGCGCGGCGTCGATGATCAGCGTGGGACCGAGCGCCAATTCCGGGTCGGCGAGCGCGTCGCCGCGCGTGACGTCGCGCAGCGACAGCCCCGCGAGATTCAAGGCGACGCGCTGACCGCACTGCGCGTGGCTCACGCTCTCGTCGTGAACCTGGACGGATCTGACGCGCACGACGCGGCCAGCGGGCAAGAGCGCCAGCGCGTCGCCGCGCGCGATCACACCCGACCACAGCGTGCCGGTGACGACCGTCCCGGCGCCGCGGATCGTGAACGCCCGGTCGACGTGTAGCACCGCGCCGCGACCGGCGCCGGCGCGCGCGGGCAGCCGCTCGGCGACGCGGTGCAGCGCCGCGGCCACGGCGGCCACGCCTTCCCCTGTGCGTGCCGAGCACGGGACGATCTCGACATCGGGCAGCAGCTCGGCGGCCTCGACGGCGGCGCGCTGCGGATCGGCTCGGTCGCGCTTGGTGATCGCGACGACCCCGCGCTCGATCCCGAGCGCCGCGAGCACCGCGGCGTGCTCGCGCGTCTGCGGCATGACGCCGTCGTCGGCAGCGACGGCCATCAGGAAGAAGTCGACCCCCGTCGCCCCGGCGACCATCGTGCGCACGAAGCGCTCGTGGCCCGGGACGTCGACGATCGAGATGTCCCGCCCTCCCGGCAGCCGCAAGGGCGCGTAGCCGAGCCCGATCGACATCCCGCGCGCCTTCTCCTGTGGCAGGCGGTCGGTGTCCACGCCGGTCAGCGCGAGGACGAGCGCGGTCTTGCCGTGGTCGACGTGACCGGCGCTGCCGAGCGTCAGCGGCGCGCCGCGGTCGGTCACCCCCGCACCGCGCGAACGGCCTGCGCAGCTTGCCGCACATCATCGTCGCTGAGCGTGCGCGGATCCAGGAGCAAGCGACCACCGTGGATGCGTCCGATCAGCGCCGGCTCGCCGGCTCGCAGCGCCGCGGCGAGCGCGTCGGCCCCGGCGGGTCCGGGGTCCAGTGCGACGGCTGGACCGCGCAGCTCCAGCAGCGGCAGCGCGCCGCCGCCCACGCGCGCCGTCGACTCGATCACGCAGCCGCCGGTCGCCCGCGCAAGCTCGTTCGCACGTCGCGCCAGCGTCTCATCGTCGGCGTCGAGCATCGCCAGCACGGGCACCGCGCGGCGGGCGGCGACGGGATCGCGGTAGAGCGCGAGCGTTGCCTCCAGCGCGGCGAGCGACAGCTTGTCGATCCGCACCGCACGGGCGAGCGGATGGCGACGGCAGGCGTCAACCGCTGCGCGCGTGCCGACGAGCACGCCGGCCTGGGGGCCGCCGAGCAGCTTGTCCCCCGAGAACGCGACCAGCGCCGCGCCCGCGCGCACCGAGCGGCGAACGGGCGGCTCGCCGGCGAGTAGCGCCATCTCGTCGGCCAGCACGCCCGATCCGACGTCGTCGATGACCGGGACGCGCAGTCCGCAGAGCTCCTCGATCTCGACCTGCTCGACGAAGCCGACGGTGCGGAAGTTCGACGGGTGTGCGCGCAGGATCGCCCCGACACGGTCACCACCGGCGGTGAGGGCCGTGTCGTAGTCGCCGCGACGCGTGCGGTTCGTCGTGCCGACCTCGACGAGCTGCGTCCCGGCCGCGGCGAGGATCTCCGGGATCCGAAAGCCGCCGCCGATCTCGATCAGCTGGCCACGCGATACGACGGTCTCGCGGCCGCCCGCGAGGGCGGCCACGGCGAGCAGCACGGCGGCGGCGCAGTTGTTGACGGCGATCGCGGCCGCCGCGCCGGTCAGCTCCTGCAACAGCCCCTCGACGTGATCGTGGCGCGAGCCGCGCTCGCCGGATGCGAAGTCCAGCTCGAGGTTCGAGTACCCCGCCGCGATATGGGCGACGGCAGCCTGCGCTTGCTCGGCGAGCGGGGCGCGGCCGAGGTTCGTGTGCACGATCACGCCGGTGGCGTTCAGCACGCGCCGCAAGTTCGGGCGCAGCCGCTCGCGCGCACGCGCGACGAGATCGACCTCGTCGGTGGCACCGTCGAGCAGCTCCGCGCGCCGCGCATCGAGCTCCGCGCGCGCCACGGAGGTCGCCAACCGGTCGACGGATGGGAGCTCGCGCAAGCGGTTGCGCCCGCTCATACGGAGCGGCGAAGGAGTCGAACCTTCCAGCGCGGTCTGCCGCGCCCCGCCGGTTTTGAAGACCGGATGGGCCACCGGGCCCGGGCCGCTCCCCGCAGGTGCGCACGTGCAACCACCGGCTGCCGGCTCGTCGGAGAACCGAGTCCAGTGGCACGGCCCATCAGCTCACCACGATCGCGCCTGGCTCGCCGGCCAGGATCTCACCGATCATCGCGCCGGGCAGCGACGCGGCCCGGTCGGGTGCCACCGCGACGAGCAGGCCACCTGACGTCGTCGCGTCGCAGACGAGCCAGCGGCGGGCCTCCTCGACGTCGGCGCCGAATGTCGTGAACGCCTGCGCGTAGTCGCGATTGCGCCCGCTCCCGCCCGACACCGCCCGCTCGCCGGCGAGCAGCTCGATAGCGCCCTCGATCGCGGGCACAGCGGCGGCGTCGACCCTCGCCGCGACACCGCTCGCGCGCGCAAGCGAGTGCAGGTGACCAAGCAGGCCGAAGCCGGTCACGTCGGTCATCGCCCGCGCAGCCGCCGCACCGGCCGCGGCCGACGCGCGGTCGTTGAGCTCCGTCATCGTCGCGACCGCACGCCGCAGCAGTTCGTCATCGCGGTGGCCGCGCTTGCGGGCCGTCGTGATCGCACCGACGCCGAGCGGCTTGGTCAGAACCAGCGCGTCACCCGGACGCGCGCCCGCGTTTGCGATGACCTTGTCGGGATGCACCACCCCGGTGACCGCGAGTCCGTACTTGGGCTCGGGATCGTCGATCGAGTGACCACCCACGATCGAGATCCCAGCCGCCGCGGCGACGTCAGCGCCGCCGCGCATGATCTCGCGCAGGACGTCGCTGCCAAGGCGCTGCAACGGAAAGGCGACGACGTTCATCGCAGCCAGCGGTCGTCCGCCCATCGCATAGACATCCGACAGGGCGTTGGCGGCCGCGATCCTGCCGAAGTCGTAGGGGTCGTCGACGATCGGCGTGAAGAAGTCGATCGTCATCACGAGCGCGATGTCGTCCGTCAACCGGTACACCGCGGCGTCGTCGGCGGTGTCCGAGCCGACCAGCAGCCGCTCGTCAGCGCGGTGCGGCAGGTCACGCACGATCGGCAGCAACGCCGCCGCCGGCAGCTTGCATCCGCAGCCCGCGCCGTGCGCGAGCGACGTCAGCGCGATCGGCGCCAGCTCACCGAGTCCGGTCACGGCCGTCTCCACTCCTCGCAGGACCAGCGTCGAGCATCGTAGTGCGTCGCGGGCTAGCCGTGAGGTTCCTCCCGCTGCAGCATCCGGCCGAGACGGTCGAGGTTCGCCAGCAGGTAGCCGGCAGCGATCAGCGGCAGCGCTGGAATCGAGCGATCGAGCAGGACCCCGAGCACGAGCGAGGCGATCAGGCCGAGGGTGATCCCGGCCAGCGTCCACCAGCGACGCAGGTCATAGCGCCACGCCCAGGCGGCGAACATCGACACAAACAGCGCGTCGGAGAGCCCGAGGTGGCCTGCGCTGCCCATGTGGCCCCACGCGGGCAGGTCGAAGCTCAGCGCGTCGACGCGGTCGGTGCCGCCTGCCAGCAGGCGCGAGGACGGGCCGCTCGCGACCGACCAGACGTCGATCGCGGCGACGAACAGCGGCACCGCGATCGCGACGATCGGGGCCGCCAGCCAGCGCGCGAACAGCAGCCCGGCGGAGCCCGCGAGAAACGCCTCGACGACGTTGGCGCCCGCGCCGACCGAGGCCGAGTTCAGCGCGCCCACGAGCAGACCCGAACCGAGCACGATCAGCAGCGGGCCGATCAGCGTCTCGCACGCGGGCAGCAGCGCGAGCGTGCTCGCGGCGACCATGAGCAGTCCGATTGCGCCGGCGACGAGGACGGTCGGGTCACCGGCGGGGAGCGCGGGCAGCCAGGGTGCGGCGAGGAAGTAGACGAAGGCCGCGAGCGGGACCGCGAAGGCGATCGTCGCCGGACCGGGAAGTCGCCGTCGCCGTCGCGGGCGCCGGGCGGCCGGCTCCGGATTGCGGTCCTCGTCCGCTAGTACGGGGGCAGTTCGCCGTACCACGCGCCGAGCACCCGGAACGCCGACCAGAACGCGCGCTTGGCCGCCTCCTCGTCGAGCGCCTCGTCGATGTTCGGCACGTAGAGCGCCTCGATCGAGGGCGTCAGGCACTGGACGGCGCCCGGCTGCGCGAGTACCGGCTTGGCCAGGGGCAGGCTGAGATCGTTGAGCGCGGCGAGCGCGTCCTCCCCCATGACGACGACGATCTTCGGCTGCACGATCGCGAGTTCCTCGGCGATTCGGGCAACGCACGCGGGGTCGGCGAGCGATGTGTCGCTCACCGGGCACTTGACGCACAGCGTCCCGTAGACCGCGAGCGGATCGATCGACAGCCGCTTGAAGGCCTTCATCAGTGCCGTTCCCGCCCGGCCGTAGAACGCCACGCCCTCCTCGATCTCCGGCGGCATCGGCGCGTGCTTGAGCAGGAAGATGTCGGCCTGGGGGTGCCCGGAGCCGAGCACCGGCATCAGATGCCCGCGTGGGCAATCCGGGCAGGCCTGGATCTCTCGGGTGAGCGTGTTCAGCTCGCGGATCGCGCGCTCGAGGTACTTCTCGCGGATCTCGTCGTCGGTCGCCGGCATGCTCGCCGGTGGTTTCGACGGGCGCGAGTGCCGACCCTGCGACTGCATCACGACTTGCGCGTGGCTCGCCGTACCCGCCGCTCGCGTCGCGCCGCACGGGCAGCGGGGGGCGTCGCCTTGGTCTCGAGGAACTTCAGCGCCTGCACGTACAGCAGCGATGACGGCTTCGTCGTGATCTCCGCCTCGCGCAGTGCCTGGATGAACTCCTCCGGCCCGTCGAAGTCGGGCATCCGCACCCGCACCGAGCCGAGGCCGGGCGCGACGTGCGAGTCCGATCCGGCGCCGGCGAGGATGCGGTACTTGGCCGCGAACCGCTGCGCCTCCTCGTTGAACGAGCCGATCGCCACGCGCGGGTTGTAGACCTCGATCGCGTCGATGTCCTCGATGATCGTGAGCAGGTGCTCGTAGTCCGGAACCGCATGCATGCGATCGAATGGGTGCGGCACGTAGACCAGGCCGCCCTGACGCTTGATCTCGGCGACGGTCTGCGCCAGCGTCATGCCACGCGGGATCTTCTGCGTGATGAACAGGCCGATGACCTCGCCCTGATCGGCGGTCTTGACCTCCTCGGCGACGATGACCTTGACGCCGAACTCCGCCGACTTCTCGCGCGCCTCCAGCGCCCCCGAGATCTCGTTGTGGTCGGTCACCGCGATCGCGCCCAGGTTCTGCTCGCGCGCGGTCGCCAGCAGGACCTCGACCGGGGTCGCGCAGTCGTGCGAGTGGTCTGTGTGCATGTGCAGGTCGACATCGATGCGCGGCCGCGCCCGCAGCCTGGTGGCCAGCGCCGGGTCGCCCTGCAGCGGATGGCGGCGCGCGACGAGCGTGGTATAGACGTCCTCGAGCTCGTCGCTGACGCGCTCCCAGGTCAGCTGCGCGCGCGTCGGCGCGGCGGCCGCGTGCAGGCGCCGGCGCAGAGGGCCGTCGTCGACCAGCCGTTGGAGCTGCGCGACGAGCGTGTCGATGTCGCGCGGCTCGAAGAGCAGCCCCGATGCGCCCTCGTCGAGCGCCTCCTCGTAGACCGGCAAGCGCGCTGCGAGCGGCACGACGCCAGCCTTCAACGCGCGCAGCAGCAGGCCGGGCGCGGGAGCGGCGCCGTCGGACGCCGCGACGAGCACATCGGTGGCCGCCAGCGCCTCGTCGATGCCGAGCTCGTCGGGCGTGCGGTAGTGCACGCGCGCGTGCAGGTCAGCGCGCAGTGGGGTGCTGCTCGACGGCCCGCGGGCGGAGATCACGGTCGCCTCCCAGTCCAGGGCTGGGTCGAGGCGTCGCAGCGCGCGCAGGAACAGCCGCAGCGCTGCGCGTCCCTCCACGTCGACGAAGGTGATCCGAAGCGGGCCGGGGCGCGGCGTGCGCGCTTGCGGTGGGTCCGCGCCGGGCGTGATCACCCGGTAGTCGGCGGGGAAGTAGCGCTGCATGAGCTCGCGCGTCGCCCCGAAGCTCGCCGTGCGAGCGTCGAGGCGTCCGAGCACGAGCTGAACGACCTTGCGCGCGACCTGCGTCGACAGCAGCCGCTCCGTCGGGGCGTGGAAGGCGCCGACGTTCAGCGCGCGCGAGAAGCGCAGCGCCGCGCTCGACGTCGACGGAGCGAACGGCTCGTGGACGTGGCAGATGTCCAGCGGCAGGATCGTCAGGAGATCCTCGATCGTGCGCGAGACGTCGACCGGCAGCGCGGGCGTGCGGCGGCGGCCGCCCGGCAGGTCGGGCAGGGCGTCGCCGACGGCGAGCACTCGCGGCGGGGCGCCTGGCTCGGGCAGCAGGGTCTGCGAGTCCTCGCGCGCGGCATGCAGCGCCTGGCGCGTCTCGCGCACCGAGTTCTGCGAGCGCGACGGCGCGAGGATCAGCACGCGATGCCCGCGGAGGGCCAGCTCGGTCGTGACGCGCTCGACGTACGCGGTCACCTCGTGGCTGCCGCCGCCCCACGGGTACGGGGTCACATGGGCGATCGCGAGCTGTTCGGGGGGCACGCCCTGAGGATACGGAGCGCGTTCCGCGGGGCCTCAGCCGCCGTCGTACAGCGCGGCGAAACGGTCGCCGTAGCGCTCGTAGACGACGTTGCGCTTGACCTTCAGCGTCGGCGTCAGCTCTTCGTGTTCCTGCGAGAGATCGCGCTCGAGGATCGCAAAGCGCTTGACCTGCTCGATGCGCGCGAAGCGGCGGTTGGTCTCGTCGACCGCCGCCTGCAGCTCGGCTCGGACACCGTCGTGCCTGGCCAGCGCGGCCGGATCGGGATCGTCCGCCCCGACCTTCGCCGCCAGGGCCTCCGCCTGGTCGGGGTCGAGCGTCAGCAGCGCCGTGAGGTACGGGCGGCGATCGCCGTAGACGACGGCCTGCGAGATCCAGCGGTTCTGCGCGAGCGTGCTCTCGATGTTGGAGGGCGAGATGTTCTTGCCGCTCGAGGTGATGATGAGGTCCTTCTTACGGCCGGTGATGCGCAAGTAGCCGTCGCCGTCGAGCTCGCCGAGGTCGCCGGAGTGCAGCCAGCCGTCGACGACTGCCTCGTCCGTGGCCGCTTCGTTGTTGAAGTAGCCGTTGAAGATGTTCATTCCGCGCATGAGCACCTCGCCGTCCTCGGAGATCCGCACGTCGCACCCCGGCAGCGGCCTGCCGACCGTGCCGAGATGGTGCTCGGCGACCGTGTTCAGGGTGCTGACCGCCGAGGTCTCGGTCATGCCATAGCCCTCCATCACCCATACGCCGGCGGAATGGAAGAAGGCGATGATCTCCTTGTCGATCGGCGCGGCCCCGGTGATCGCGACCTTGATGCGCCCGCCGAACAACGCTCGCACCTTGCTCAGCACGAGCTTGTCGGCGAGCGTGTGCTGCGCCTTCAGGATCAGCCCCGGGCGGCCGCCGCGGCGCTCGCGCTCACGCACCTCGCCGCCGACGCCGACGGCCCAGCCAAAGAGCTTGGCCTTCACGCCGCCGGCCTCCTCGGCCTTCGCGGTCGCGGCCGTGTAGATCTTCTCGAACACCCGCGGCACCGAGGGCAGGTACGTCGGCCTGATGAGCGCCACGTCGTCGATGATCTTCTTCGGATCGCGGCGCCAGTACGCGAGCTCGCCGCCGGCGTCGATCGAGAACAGCTGCACGATGCGCGCCAGGACGTGGGCCAGCGGGAGGAAGAGGTAGAAGATGTCCTCACCCGGCTGGATGCTGATGCGCTGGCGGATCCCGTCGAGGGTGCGGCGCAGGTTGCCGTGGGTGAGCATGCAGCCCTTGGGCGGTCCCGTCGTGCCGGAGGTGTAGACGATCGTCGCGACGTCATCCTCCGTAATCGCCTGCACGCGTTGGTCGATCGCGTCGTCTGCGGTCTGCGCGCCGAGCTCGCGCAGGCCGTCGAGCGTGAGTGCGCCGTCGCTTTCCCCCACGAAGCGAATGACGTGACGCAGCCCCGGCAGCGTCTCGCGGATCTCAGCCACCTTGGCGATCTGCTCCTCGTCCTCGCAGAAGACCGCCGTGGCGCCCGAGTGCTCGAGCACGTACTGGCACTCCTCGGGAGAGTTTGTCTGGTAGACCGGCACGACGACCGCCCCGGCGCACATCACGCCGAAGTCGGCGAGCGTCCACTCCGCGCGCGTGTTGGAGAGGATCGCGACGCGGTCGCCCGGCTGCACCCCCAGCCCGACGAG
>Ga0307502_10000426_pt1 | contig 11116 bp, 7 predicted proteins | sample 16_S_MG_FD_201364 | JGI IMG/M metagenome (GOLD analysis project Ga0307502, IMG submission 201364) | Soil microbial communities from Populus trichocarpa stands in riparian zone in the Pacific Northwest, United States - 16_S | ecosystem: Environmental > Terrestrial > Soil > Riparian zone > Trees... | reverse complement strand
CTCCTGCCGGGCACCGGCTTCGTCGAGCTCGCGGTCTGCGCGGGCGACCAGGCCGGCTGCGGCGTGGTGGAGGAGCTGACACTCGGGGCCCCGCTGGTGATCCCGGCGCACGGCTCGGTCGCCGTGCAGGTCGTCGTGGACGCACCGGACGAGTCCGGCCGGCGCTCCGTGCGGATCTACTCCCGTGCCCAGGACGGACCGTGGACGGCACACGCCGACGGTGTCCTCGCCCAGCCGGCCAGGACACCGTCCGCCGACCTCGCGGACTGGCCGCCGCACGGCGCGACCGCGCTCGACGTGGCCGGCACCTACGACCTGATGCACGACAGGGGGTACGCCTACGGCCCGGTGTTCCGCGGGTTGAAGGCGGCATGGCGGCGGGGCGAGGAGATCTTCGCCGAGGTGGCCCTACCGGGGCAGGCACCGGCCGGGGCAAAGGACTTCGGGCTGCATCCGGCGTTGCTCGACGCGGCGATGCACGCCCTGAGCCTCGCCGACGCGGACGACGAGACCGGCGACGAGCCCGGCGACCAGCGGACGGTGCTGCCGTTCTCGTGGACGGGTGTGTCCTTGCACGCGGCCGGTGCTTCGACGGTGCGAGTCCGCCTGTCGCGGCCACGCGAAGACGCTGTCGCGCTGGAGCTCGCCGACGCCTCCGGTGCCCCGGTGGCATCCGTGGAGTCGTTGATGTTGCGCCCGGTGTCCGCGGAACAGCTGCGTGCCGGTCGACCCACCGGTTCGTTGTGGCAGGTGGGGTGGTCGGGAGTGCCGGTGGCCGCGTCCGGCGGGCCGTGTGTGTCCTGGGATGAGTTGTCCTCTGTGGACTCTGTGGACTCTGTGCCGGATGTGGTGGTGTTGCGGTGTGACGGCCGGGCTGGGGATGTGCCGGATGGTGTCCGGGTGGTGCTGGATGGTGTGTTGGAGGTGGTTCGGGAGTGGTTGGCCGCCGGCAGGTTTGCTGGTTCGCGTTTGGTGGTGGTGACTCGTGGTGCGGTGGCTGTTGGTGATGGCGATGTGGTGGATGTGGTGTCGGCGCCGGTGTGGGGTTTGGTACGTGCGGCGCAGGCGGAGAACCCGGGTCGGTTTCAGTTGGTGGACAGTGATGGCTCGGTTGAACTCGATCTTGTGGTGGGCTTGGGTGAGCCGGAGGTGGCGGTCCGCGGCGGGCAGGTGATGGTGCCTCGGCTGGTACCGGCGCCGGAACCTGGGGATGGTTCGGTGTGGGATCCGGACGGCACGGTGTTGGTCACCGGTGGCACGGGTGGTTTGGGTGCGTTGGTGGCCCGGCACCTGGTGGTGGAGCACGGGGTGGCGCATCTGGTGTTGACCAGCCGGCGTGGTCTGGCGGCGCCGGGTTCTGCGGAGTTGGTGGCCGAGTTGGCCGAGCTGGGTGCGCGCGTGGAGGTGGTGGCCTGTGACGTGGCTGAGCGGGATGCCCTGGCCGGGTTGTTGGCGGGGATCTCCGACGAGCATCCGTTGACCGGTGTGGTGCACGCGGCGGGGGTTGCTGACAACGGTTTGGTGGGGTCGTTGACGCCGCAGCGGGTGGATGCGGTGTTGCGGGCGAAGGTGGATGGTGCGTGGCATCTGCACGAGTTGACCCAGGACATGGGTGTGTCGGCGTTCGTGTTGTTCTCCTCGGCCGGTGGTCTGGTAATGGCGGCAGGGCAGGGGAGTTATGCCGCGGCCAACGTGTTCCTGGATGCTTTGGCCCAGCACCGGCATACACGTGGACTTCCCGCCACGGCGCTGGCCTATGGGCTCTGGGCCGGCGAGACGGGCATGGGCCAGTGGTTGACCGACGTCGACCTGCACCGCATGCGACGCCAGGGACTGCCACCTCTGTCCGCGGAGGAGGGCGTGGCACTGTTCGACACGGCGCTGGCGACGAACGCCGCGACCGTGGTCCCGTTGCACATCGACCGCGCGGCCCTGCGTGCCAGGATCGATCACGTTCCCGCCCTGCTGCGTGGTCTCGTCCCGGCCGTCCGGCGCCGGGCCACCGATGGCGCCGGCGACACGCAGTCCTTGCGGCACAGGTTGTCCCGGCTCGACGAAGCGGCGCAGGAGAGTCTGTTGCGGAAGGTCGTGCTGGAGTACAGCGCGACCCTGCTCGGGTATGACAGCCCGGACGACGTGGACCCCGAGCGGGACTTCCTCGAGTCGGGGTTCGACTCGCTGGCCGCCATGGACCTGCGCAACAGCCTGAGCGAGATCACCGGCATCCGGTTGCCCGCGATGGCCGTCTTCGACAACAAGAACCCGGCCACGCTCGCCCGCTGGCTGCGGGCCGAGCTCGCCGGCCGGCAGGTCACCGAGACGAGGGAGCCAACCGCGGCGACGGACCCGCTGAGTGAGATGTTCCGGGACGCCGTCCTGTCCGGGCAGGCGGAACGGGGCTTCGACCTGCTGCGCGCGGTGGCGAACCTGCGGCCCCGCTACGAGTCCGCGGACGATCTCGACCGGGTGCCCACGCCGGTGACGCTGGCCGACGGCCCGGGCAGGCCGCGCCTGATCTGCCTGAGCACGCCGATGGCGACCGGCGGTGTCCACCAGCACGCCCGCCTCGTCACGCACTTCCGCGGTGTGCGGCCCGCTTCCGCCGTGCCGCTGTCCGGATTCTCCACTGGGGAAAGCCTTCCCGCGTCCGCGCGGGCCGCGGTGGACGTGGTCGCGCGCGGTGTGCTCGAGGCGGCCGAGGGGGAGCCGTTCGTCCTGCTCGGCTACTCCTCGGGTGGCACCCTGGCGTACTCCACCGCCGGGCACCTCGAGACCGTGCTCGGCGTCCGCCCGGCCGGTGTGGTCATGCTGGACACCTTCGACGTGCACGGCGGTGGCGGCGCCGGAGTTCCGCTCAACGAGCTGGCACTGGGACTGTTCGAGAAGGAGTCGGCGGTGGGTGGCTTCGACAGCGCACGGCTGTCCGGGATGGGCCGGTGGGTCGACCTGGTGCCGACCCTCGCACTCGACGACATCGCGGCTCCCGTGCTGTTCGTCCAGTGCACGCAGTCGTTCTACGACCATCAGGACGACGAGAACCAGTGGCGCGCAACGCCGTTGCGGCCATCGCACACCCTGCTCACCGTCGCGGCGAACCACTTCACGATGGTCGAGGAGAAGGCCGAGGAGACCGCGCGGGTCGTCGACGACTGGCTCCGGTCCCTGGCTCGAGAAGGTTGAGGTGATTGGATGATCCCGGCACCCGGCGCCAAGGGAACGGTGCCGTTCGGCGAGTTCCGGACGTGGTACCGCGTCACGGGAGACCTGCGCTCCGGCAGGCCGCCGCTGGTGGTCGTGCACGGCGGCCCGGGCAGCACGCACGACTACCTGCTCAGGCTCGCCCTGCTGGCAGAACAGGGCTGGCCGGTCGTGCACTACGACCAGATAGGCAACGGCGGGTCCAGCCATCTGCCCGACCGCGGAGCGGAGTTCTGGACCGTCGGGTTGTTCCTGGACGAGCTGGACAACCTGCTTCGCCGGCTCGCCATCGCGGAGGACTACGTGCTGTTCGGCCAGTCCTGGGGCGGCATGCTCGCGGCCAGGCACGCGGCGGCCCGGCCGGAGGGCCTGCGCGGGCTCGTCATCGCGAACTCGCCGGCCTCGTACCCGCTGTGGCTGCGGGAAATGAAGGTACTGCGAGCGGCGCTCCCGCCCGGTGTCAACGACACTCTCCTTCGCCACGAGGCCGCCGGCACCACGGACACCGACGAGTACCACGAGGCCATGCGGCCGTTCTACGAGAGGCACGTGTGCCGCCTGAACCCGTGGCCACGCGACTACCTCGCGTCGTTCTACGAGATCTACAACGATCCCACCGTCTACTACGCCATGAACGGCCCGAGCGAGTTCCACGTCATCGGCACGTTGCGAGACTGGTCCGTCGAGGACCGCTGTGCCGACATCGCCGTGCCGACGTTGCTCGTCTCGGGGCGGCACGACGAGGCGACACCGGCCACCGTGGCGCCGTTCCACGATCTCATCCCCGACGTCCGCTGGGAGATCTTCGAGGAGTCGAGCCATCTTCCGCATCTTGAGGAGCCCGACCGCTTCGCCGAGGTCATGCTCTCCTACCTGTCGAGCCTGTCGTCCGACTAGGTGTGCACGACCGCCGGTCAAGGGGGCTGGCAGCGGATTGTCAGGGGTGTTGAGGGCTTCTGCCGGCGTGCGGTGGCATGAAGACTGTCACTCGACTGGATCCGTTGCAGGCGAAGGGAAGCAGATCGATGGTCGACGATGTCCGACGGGGGACCGCGATAGTGTTCCCTGGCATGGGGCCGTCCCGGTTCGAGGACGTGGCGCGGTTCATGCTGATCAACTCCCACGCCCGGAGCCTGCTGGCCGAGGCCGACGACGCGCTGGGTTACTCGCTCATCGACCGGTTCCGGGACACCCCGGGGGACTACTCGGAGTTCGCGCAGGTCGCGTTCCTCGTCAACTGCGTCGCACTGGCGCGCTGGGGCGAGGAAGCACACGGCGTCGACCCGAACTACTGCGTCGGCCCGAGCTTCGGCGGCAAGGCGGCGGCGGTCTCCTCGGGAGCGTTGCCGTTCGCCACCGCCGTCACCATGACCGCGCGGTGGGCGCGGATGCTCGAGGACTACTTCGCACACGAGCACCGCGACGTCGTGACGCAGTCGTTCGCACGGATCGGTGGGGACCAGCTCGCTCAGATCCTCGTCGACCTGGACGACCGCGGCGAGTGGTGCGAGGTGTCCTGCTATGTCGACGACGACCTCCACATGCTCTCACTGAGCGAGCGCATGGTCGACTGGCTGCGGGAGCGCGTGCGCGGCCTCGGCGGGCTGCCGCTGTACACGATGCGACCGCCGATGCACTGCGGCGCCTTCCAGCCGTTGCGGGACGAGATGGCGCGGGAGGTCTTCGACGGGATCGAGTTCGCGGATCCGGAGATTCCCGTTGTCGCCGACCAGGACGGGCGGCTGGTCACCTCCGGCGCCGGTGTGCGTGACGTGCTGCTGGACGGGATCATGCGACCGGTGCGCTGGCCCGAGGTCGTGCACGCGTTGCGGCGCCTGGGAGTCGGCACGCTGTACGTGTCCGGTCCGGACAGTCTGTTCGGACGGGTCGCCTGCACGACGAGGAACTTCGAGGTGGTGGCGGTCAATCCCAGGACGGCGCTGCGGCCGCTGCGTCGCGCGGCCGGGTGAGGCCACCCTTCATGCGGAAGGGCGGCCCAGACGTCACGCGGCCGGCCAGGCGGTAGACAGGGTGTTCCAGAGCACGGCCGGTGTGGCGAAGGATTCCAGGCTCAGCATCTGATCCACGAATCGCACGTCGTACCCGCGTTCCAGCGAGGCGAGCAGCTCGACCGTGCCGAGTGAGTCGAGCCCGAGATCGCGGAGGTCGCTGTCCGTCGCCAGTTGCTCGTCGGGAGCGAGAAACGGCAGGTGTACACGAATGATTTTCTCAAACTGATCATCCCACATGAATACTCCGAAGGTTTCTCGAAAACGCTTTCTGACAATGAGGTAATCGTATGTCCGCCCAGAAATCAACCCCCTTGGTCCCCAGTTTCGAGACGGCGCCCGAAACACTGGAGCACGCGCTGCACGCGCGATTTCTTCGAGGGCTGGCGGTGTCCGCGAATCGCGTCGCGGTTCGGCTCGGCACCCGGGCGGTCACCTACGCGGAGCTCCACGAGTTGGCGTTGAGCTGGGCTGGTTCGCTCCTGGCCGCCGGCGAGCCACCGACCGCCGTCGGGGTGCTGGCCGGCAAGGGCATCGAGTCGTATGCCGGCGTGCTCGCGGCCCTGTACGCAGGAGCCGCCGTCGTGCCGCTGCACCCGGACTTCCCCGCCGAACGAACGCGCCGGATGCTCGAGATGTCCGGGGCGTCGGCGGTGCTGGCCGACGAACAGGGACTCGCCGTGCTGGCCGAGATGTCGGCGGCGGGCATGGACATACCGGTGCTCGCGCCGGGTCCGGGCGCCCAGGTCGACGGCGGGCGGCTGCGCCGGATCCCGCTGAGCGGCGCGGACGCGCTGGACGAGCCACGCCCGGCCGGCCCGTCCGACGTCGCCTACATGCTGTTCACCTCCGGCTCGACCGGCCGGCCCAAGGGAGTGCCGATCACCCACGGCAACACGCACCACTACTTCGAGGTGCTGGACCAGCGGTACGACTTCGGACCGCGGGACGCCTTCTCGCAGACCTTCGACCTGAACTTCGACTGCGCGATGTTCGACCTGTTCAGCGCATGGGGCGCCGGGGCGAGCGTGCATCCCGTCCCCGCGTACGCCTACCGGGACATTCCCGCGTTCCTCGCCGAGCGGGAGCTGACCGTCTGGTTCTCCACCCCGAGCGGCATCGCCCTGCTGCGTCGGATGGGCAGCCTCGCGCCGGCCGCGATGCCGGGGCTGCGCTGGAGCTTCTTCGCCGGCGAGGCGCTGCGGGCCACCGACGCCGCCGACTGGCAGGCCGCCGCACCCTCCTCGGTCGTGGAGAACATCTACGGCCCGACCGAGCTCACCATCACGGTCACGGGACACCGCTGGTGCCCGGAGGGTTCACCCGAGCTGTGCGTGAACGGCCTGGTCCCCATCGGCGCCGTGCACCCCGGGCATGACCACGTGCTGCTCACCGGCGACGGCGAGGTCTCGGCCACCGAGGGCGAGCTGTGCGTCACGGGCCCGCAGATGACCGCCGGCTACCTCGATCCCCGCGACGACGAGAACAGGTTCCTCCCGAGGGACGGACGGCGGTGGTACCGGACAGGTGACCGGGTCCGGCGGTTGGACAACGGTGAGCTGATCTACCTCGGGCGCCTGGACACCCAGGTCCAGGTGCAGGGCTGGCGCGTGGAGCTGGCCGAGGTGGAGCACGCCGTGTGCTCGTGCGCGGGGGTGACCGACGCCGTCGCGGTGACCAGGCCGGTGGACGGGGGACTCGAGCTCGTCGTGTTCTACACCGGCATCCCCACACACCCCGGTGAGCTCGCCGGGCGGCTCCGGCGGATGCTGCCGCCGGGCATGCTGCCCAGGCACTACCGGCACGTCGAGGAGTTCCCGTCGAACTCCAACCGGAAGATCGACCGGCGGCGGCTCTCGGCCGAGGCCGCCCAGCTGCCGGGCAGGTGAGCGGCTCTATCGCGACCCGGTCGCCGGCGTCTCGGTGGAGTTCGCCGCGCCGCGCTGCCAGGCGAACATGACCCGCAGTGCGGTGGCGAGCTGCTGGCCGGTCGGTGCCCGGTCAGGATCGACGAGCCACTGGGCCATCACGCCGGTGACCAGCGACTGAAACAACGAGCCGACAGCGCGCAGATCCTCGTCGTCCGGCGCGAAGTCCGCCATGTCCTGGAACATTCCCGCCATGCCGCCCCGACCCTGCTGCAGGGCCTCGGCCAGGATCTCCCGCAACCCGGGCTCGTGGTCGGCCTGCGCGAAGATCTCGAAGCTGGCCTGGAAGAGCTCCCGGTGGGTGACGAACTCGTTGATGATGCGGGTCCATACCGCCTCGAACCGCTCCAGCGGCTCGGCGTCCGGCTCGGTGTCCGCCGACAGGGCGCGCGCCAGCTCCTCGCCGCTCTCGGTGAGGGCATCGATGACCGCGGCGTTCATCAGGGCGGCCTTGGACCCGTAGTGGTAACCGATGGAAGCCAGGTTGGCGCCCGAGGCATTGACGATGTCCCGGGCCGTCGTGCGTGCATAGCCGTGCTCCATCAGGCAGCGCTTGGCGCCCGCGAGCAGATCTTCACGATGTCCCACACGGACACTATACATACATTTGTCTTATACATCTAGTCAGACGTCCGTCACAGCGCGGACACGAAGCGTGTCGACCGAAGACAGGGGTGGTGCGGGTAGGGGTTGGCGCAGGTGGCGTTAGGGGTAGGACAAACGTATGTCTCGGATTAACGTTGGTTCTGGTCGAGCGTATTCCGTTACGCCGGAACGAGAATTCTCGCCTCGCCATCTCGAAATGGGGTGTGGCATGAAAAGCCAACGAAAATCCGCCACCGAAACGGGTGAGTTGATTCACGAGTTGCTGGACGAAGCCGTTTCCGACAGGTCGCGAGGTCGCGCTGTCCGCGACGCGACCGGAGTGCTCAGCTACTCGCAGGTCGCCCGCCTGAGTCATGCGTTCGCCACCTGGCTGGCCGAGCGGGGAGTCGGTCACGGTGACCGGCTGGTGGTGATGCTGCCGAGCACCCGCGAGGTGGTCGCGATGTTCTACGGCGCGTCCCGGGTGGGTGCGATCTTCGTGCCGCTGAACCCCGCGATGAAGGAGTTCCACCTCGCTTCCGTGCTGGCCGACGCCGAACCGAGGCTGATCATTTCGGCCGGGCAGGCGGCCGACCGGCTCGCGCGGATCAGCGCGGTCCCCGTGTTCGAACTCGAGTCGGTGTGGTCCGAAGTGGAGCGGCTGGACGAGCGTGGCGTCACCTTCGTCGCTCCGCAGGGGCAGGTGCTGCCACAGGACGTGGCCACACTGGTCTACACCTCCGGAAGCACCGCCGCGCCGAAGGCCGTCGTGTGCCCACACGCGCAGGTCGTCTTCGCCGTGCGCGCCATCAACGCCGAACTTCGGTACCGCCCGGACGACGTCGTCTTCTGCCGGTTCCCGCTGTCCTGGGACTACGGCCTGCACAAGGTGCTGCTGTCCTGCGTCGGTCGCGCCGAGCTGGTGCTCGCCGGGGAGGAGTCGGATCTTCTTCTGCTCAGCCGGATGCGGGAGACCGGTGCGACCGTCGTGCCGATCGTGCCGTCACTGGCGTCGATGATCGTCACGTTGACCGAGCGCGGTGCGGCCGACCTGCCGCCCGTGCGGATGTTCACCAACACCGGGGCCGCGCTGCCGGCGGCCACGATCGCCGCGCTGCGCGCGGCCTTCCCCGGGGCGCGGGTCGTCCGCCAGTTCGGCCAGACCGAGTGCAAGCGCATCTCGATCATGCCACCGGACCTGGACGAGGAGCGGCCCGACTCGGTCGGCCGCCCGCTGCCGGGCACCACGGTGCTGATCCTGGACCAGGACGGCACCCCGCTTCCTCCCGGTGAGGTGGGCGAGATCGTGGCCGTGGGGCCGCACGTGATGACCGGCTACTGGCGATCGCCGGAGCTCACCGCCCACACGTTCCGCCGCGACGAGCGCACCGGGCAGCTGCGCCTGCACACCGGCGACTACGGCTGGCTCGACGAGGACGGCTACCTCTTCTTCGAGGGCCGCCGGGACGACATGTTCAAGCGCAAGGGAATCCGGATGAGCACGATCGAGATCGAAGCCGCGGCCATGGACGTGCCCGGTGTGCGGGCCGCGGCCGTGCTGCCCCCGGCCACCGGTCGGGACCTCGCCATCTTCGTGGCCGCCGACCTGACCCCGCACGTACTGCTGAAGGAACTGGCGCAACGGCTCGAGCCGGCCAAGGTGCCGGCGGTGTGCCGGGTCATGCCGGACCTCCCGTTGACCTTACACAGCAAGAACGCCCGCGGCGCGCTCGCCGCGATGCTCGAGCGGAGCGACCGATGAGATACACCGAGTTGGCCGAGCGGTTCGGCACACCGTTGTTCGTCTACGACCTCGACGAGATCGAGGCAGCACGGCGCGAGCTGTTCGAGGCGCTGCCGGAGGGGTTCGAGCTGTTCTACGCGCTGAAGGCGAACCCGCACGCCGGCGTGGCGGAAGCCATGCGCCAGGGCGACGGACGCGCCTGCCGTGCGGAGATCAGCTCCACCGGAGAGCTGCGGACCGCGCTGGCCGCGGGGTTCGCAGCGGAGGAGTGCCTCTACACCGGACCGGGCAAGACACCGGCCGAGCTGGACGACGCGATCCGGCTCGGGGTGCGCGTGTTCTCGACGGACTCCGAGACCGATGTGCGGCACGTCGGCGCCGCGGCGCTGGCGCAGGGCGTGGCGGCCGACTGTCTGCTGAGGATCAACAGTGCGACGGCGAGCGCCACCACGAGCATCAGGATGACCGGCACGCCGTCCCAGTTCGGCTTCGACAGCGAGACGCTGGCGGACGTGCTGCCCGCGCTGCGTGCCGTCGAGGGCGTGCGGATCGCCGGCATGCACTTCTTCCCGCTGAGCAACGCGAAGGACGAGGACAGCCTGGTACGGGAGTTCCAGCACACCATAGAGCTGGCGGCGGGACTCTCCGAAAGCCTCGACATCCCCGTGCGGTTCCTGGACATCGGCGGCGGGTTCGCGGTGCCGTACGCGGCGCCCGGCGACCGCGCGCGATATCCCAAGCTGCGTGGCGAGCTGGAAGCGTCGCTGGACGTGCACTTCCCGGACTGGCGCTGGGGAAATCCCCGGCTTGCGTGCGAGTCCGGGCGGTTCCTCGTCGGCGGGAGCGGCACCCTGCTGTCGCGGGTCAGCAACATCAAGGTGAGCCGTGGTCGCAAGTTCGTCATCCTGGACGCCGGGATCAACACCTTCGGCGGCATGTCCGGGCTCGGCAGGCTGCTGCCGGTCGCCGTGCGGCCGGACGGGCAGGAGGTGATGGAGTCGGCCAGCCTGGTCGGCCCGCTGTGCACGCCCGGCGACATCCTCGGCAGGGAGATCGGGCTGCCCGCGCTGGCGCCCGGTGACCTCGTGACGATCCCCAACGCGGGCGCCTACGGCCCGACCGCGAGCCTGCTGATGTTCCTCGGCAGGCCCGCGCCGGTCGAGGTGGTCGTGCGGGGTGACGAGATCGTGTCGGCGTCCCGGATCGAGCACCACCGCTCGTATCCCATGTGAGACATCAGAAACCTGGGGGAGCTCGGGTGAACCAGTTCGACGACGGCCCAACGGCCGCGCTCACTCGCCGCCGGCCGACCGTGGTGGTCAGCGGCGTCGCGTCCGATTCACACACCTGGAACCTCGTGTTCCTGCAACTGCTGATCGAGGAGCTCGGCTACGACGTGGTCAACCTGGGACCCTGCGTGCCGGACGAGCTCCTCGTCGACGCCTGCCGGCACCTTTCCCCGGAGCTGGTCGTGATCAGCAGCGTCAACGGCCATGGGTTCCAGGACGGCCTGCGGCTGATCGACAAGCTGCGGGCGTGCGAGCCGCTCGTGGCGACGCCGATGGTGATCGGCGGCAAGCTCGGTGTCCAGGGCGAGCGGAACGTGGGCAACGTCGAGCGGTTGGTCGCGGCGGGGTATGACGCCGTCTTCG
>Ga0307502_10000425_pt1 | contig 11118 bp, 11 predicted proteins | sample 16_S_MG_FD_201364 | JGI IMG/M metagenome (GOLD analysis project Ga0307502, IMG submission 201364) | Soil microbial communities from Populus trichocarpa stands in riparian zone in the Pacific Northwest, United States - 16_S | ecosystem: Environmental > Terrestrial > Soil > Riparian zone > Trees... | reverse complement strand
GGCGTGGTGTGCCGCTGCTGCCCTGCAACAAGATCCCGATCAGCTCTGGGCAGACCAGCTCGATCATCGCGATGCGTGTCGGCGAGGACGACCAGGGCGTTATCGGTCTGCACCAGACCGGGGTCCCCGACGAATACGAGCCCAGCCTGAACGTCCGATTCATGGGCATCTCCGAGCAGGCCATCATCAGCTACCTCGTCAGCGCCTACTTCTCGGTCGCAGTGCTCGTTCCCGATGCGCTCGGCATCCTCGAGAACTGCGAAACCGGACGCTAGAGCGCCAGGCCCGAGGCCGCTGCGCCGCAAGGTCCGTGCCTGGCGATAGCAGGCTATCCTCGGGGCAAGTCGTCGACATCGAGCGTTCCGCGCTGTGCGTGTTCCACCTATTCCCGCCCATGGATCGTCACACATGAGCCCCGCAGTTCGACAGGATCTCGCGGTGGTTCCATCCGACGACGCGGCCATGATCCGGTCCCACCGTGCCCGACCCCGCCTCACGCCGGCTTCGCAGCACCGACAAGGAGAATGTCGTCGCAATGACGTCACCTGACCGCGGGGAGTCGGCGTACACCAAGGCCGGAGTCGACTACGACGTGCTTGATGAGGGCAAGCGGCAGGCGCTTCGTGCAGCAGGCGCAACCTCTCATCTGCTCGCCGGCCATGACGGCGAGGCCGTCGATGCTTCGCGCGGCGAGCCGGCCTTCGTGTTCCGTCACGGCGAGACGACGTACGCTTCTGTCCTTGAAGGCCTCGGTACGAAGTCAGTTATCGCGCGGCTCGTCCAGGAGGAGTCGAGCCAGAACTTCTTCGACAACGTCGCCTACGACACAGTGGCGGCGATCGTCAACGACCTCTGCTGCGTTGGGGCGATGCCGCTGGTCATCCACGCCTATTTCGCGACCGGCTCCGCTGATTGGTACGCGCAAGCTGGTCGCCAAGAGGCGCTTGTCAAGGGCTGGCGCCAGGCCTGCGAGGACGCGGGGGCTGTGTGGGGTGGTGGCGAGAGCCCTTCTCTACCCGAGCTCGTCAACCCCGCAGACATCGAACTGGCGGGGAGCGCGATGGGCGTTGTCCATGCTGCTGAGCCCATCCTGGGCCAGAGCCTTGTCGAGGGCGACGAGATCGTCTTCATCGCGAGCCACGGGCTGCACGCCAATGGCTCGTCGCTCGCGCGTCTGGTGGCGAAACAGCTTGGCGAATCGCCCTACAGCACGATCCTGCCGAGCGGCCGAACCTTTGGCGAAGCACTGCTTGATCCGGCCCCGATGTACTCGCCGCTTGTTCGCCGACTGATTGAGAACGACATCCCGCTGCACTACCTCAGTCACATCACTGGCCACGGAATGCTCAAGCTCATGCGCCCGAACAAGGCCTTCACGTACGAGATCACAAAGCTCCCCGCAGTTCCAGAGATCCTCAGGTTCCTCGTCGACCGCGCACAGATGCCCGATGCGGCGGCATACTCGACATTCAACATGGGATGCGGCTTTGCTGTGTACTGCGCCGCAGGCTCGGGCGATGAGGTCGTGGCGCTCGCCGCTGACATGGGCTTTTCAGCGCACATCGCAGGTCGCGTCAAGAGCGGGCAGCGGCGCGTCGAACTCCCGGAGATCGGCGTCACATATGAGACCGGCGCGATGGACCTTACGCCGCGCCGCGCTGCGTAGTAGGTCAGCATGCCACGGCTTTTTGAGACCTTCGTCGGTGAGACGCTCCAGGAAATCATGCACGAATGTCACGCCGCAGGGTCGATGCACCCCGTCAGCTCGTTGGCACGCTAACATTTATTGACTCATAGAGCAGGCTTTGGGTTATGCATCGGCCGGCGCCCAAACGTCGCCGTCGCGAACCTCTTCGCCGCTTCGGCTGAGGCGGCAAAGGCCGATATCCTCAATGTCCTCGTGACGGGCGGGCGCGAAGGCTGAGGACGCTGACAACCGATACCGCGACCCTTCGAACGTAGAGGGAAGTCCGGAGGCGCGAAGGATGCCTGCGGTGCGTTTGAGCGCGTTTGGGTCGCCATAGCGCGGCCGTCGCGCCAGGCCGTGAACCGTCGCGACCGCACAACTCTTTGGGTCGCCGCTCGTTTGCATGTGATGGGATGGCGAGGACGACCACGACACTGCTTCGGATCGCGATTGTGACCGCGGTGCTCACTTGCGTCGTGGTGACGCCTGCGGGCGCGCGGGTTATCGCGGAGTCGGTGGCGGGATTTGAGGGTGGTCCGGCGCTTGGAAGCGACGGCCGCGTCGTCGTCGGTGAACGCCGCGGCAACGGCGCGCTTGGAGTGTTGGCGATAGCGCCGGACACGAACGTGGCAACGGAGCTGACGGCGTTCGGGCCGCTCGCCGATCCGGCGACGTTCTCGACGCTCGGGATTGCCGGCACCGGCGGTATCGTCACGGCGACGCGGAAGATCCTCGGCACGAAGCTGCCGCTCCCGTTTGACGTCCGCACGCTGACGGTGCTGCCGACGGTCGCGCCGATCGCTGGGTGCTCGGGCCCGCCGCGGATTGGTCCGAACCTCGAGGCCGCCGGCGGCGAGGGTTTTATCGCAACGATCAGGGATGACTGCGGTGCCGCCCCGTCGGTCGTGCGCATCCGGACGGCGAGCGCGACGATCGCGATCCCGTTGGCGATCGTCCCGGACGAGCACACCTTCGCGCCCGCGATGTTCAGCCTGCGCGCGGTCGGACCGATGGTCGGCTGGATCGAGACGCATTACCCAGGCGGACTGGCCGCGTCGTCGGCCGTTGTCGCCCGCGCGGCGACGGGCCAGGTGTTGCTGCGCGCGCCGCTACCAGGTGACCCGTTCTTCTTCTCGGCGCTGGCGGCCGACGGCACCGTTGTGTTCATCTCGGGAAGCTGCGCGATGAGCGTCGTCTCGCCGCCCGCCCCCGCGCTGCGCACGTTCGCGCTCCCGGCGCAGCTGTGCCCCGTGATCGGCCCGGACCCCAGCCCGGTCAGTGTCGCAGGCGGACGCGTGGTCTACGGCGCAAAGAGCAGCGGCTCCTTGACGGCCGACGGCTACGCGGTGACCGACCTGCAGGGCGCCGCGCACGCGCTCGCCGAGGCGCGCTCGGGGCCGCGCGGCGCGCTGTCGCAGACGGCGTTTGACGGGCACACGGCGTACCTGGTGCGGGTCGACTGTGACGCCGACCGGCTGCTCGCGGTCGACACGGACGCTGACGCCACGATGTCGCTGGCGCCGGTGACGCCGTCAACCGGCGAACGCTGCCCGGTGCGGCGCGCCAATCGCTCGCGTCTGCGGGTCGCGCCCGACGCCCACGTGCGCATCGCGCTGCGCTGCAAGCACGGCTGCCGCGGAACGCTGCGCATGGTCGAGCAGCGCCACGGCCGGCGGGAGCGCCCTGTCGGCCAAGTGGACTATGTCACCGGCCCGGGCACCGTCGTCGTGCGGGCGCCGATCGCACGCTACGCGCGGATGCTCGCGGGCTGCTCGGGCGCGCTGCGCGTCGCGGCGATCCTGCATCCGATCGGCACGCGCAACGGCCCGCCGACCAGCGACCTGGGCCGCGGCCTGGGCACGTTCACGATCAACTCGCGTTCGCGCTGCCGACGTACCGGCGGGCCGGCCTTCACAAGACGTCAGCCGGGACCACGGCCATGAACTCGCGCCGCCGCAACGTCGCCGCAGCGGTCATCGCGGCCGCTGCGCTCCTGGCCGGGTCCGCGCCGGCCGCAACCGTACCGCTGACGGACCTGCCCCAGGCCGGCGGCGTCTACGGCACGATTCGCGCGCCGCACTGCTCGCTGAAAGGCGCGCGCACGCTCGCGGCCAACCGCCACGCGCGCGTCTTCGAGACGCGTGGGCTCGCGCTCGCGTGCCTGCGCAAATCTGACCGCGCCTACGTCATCGGTAACCCCAGGGAGTGCCAAAACGGCGCGGCGATCGACACCGCCGTCGTGGTCGGCACCTTCGCCGCGATCAACGTGCGCACGTGCGGCCTGACGCATTCGGACTCGGGCATCGCGCTCGTGAACTTGCGCAACGGCCACGTCGTGTTTTCATCCGACGCGCTCACAACGCCGTCGCTGGAGAGCCAGACCGACGCAATCCGCGCGATGGTCCTCACTCCCAGGGGCCGCCTCGCCTGGCTCGCCCTGCGCCGTGGTACCACAACCCTCGCGGTTCAGGTGCGCCGCCGCGCCCACGGTCCGGATCGCCAATCGGTGCTGCTCGACAGCGCCGCCGACATAGATCCGCGCTCGCTGCGGCGCCGCGACGGACGCGTATTCTGGACGAAGGCGAGCGGCGAGCAGTCCGCCTCGATGTAGCCCCGCCAAGTCAACGCGGCTGCACTTGTGCTCCGGGGGCGAGGGACTGAGCGACGCGCGGCCAGCCGCGATCAGCGGGTGCTGAGCGGCCAGACACCCAGCCCGGCCGATTGAAGTTCGCGGCATGACGATCTACTACCTCGCCGCCGGCCAGATCATCGGCGCAGCGCCGTCGAGTCTTGCGACTCGCGGAGCAACGCAATTCAGACTGGGAGCCTGTTAGGGGAACAGCCAAGATAAGCCGGAAACCGGAAATAGCCGGCGATTAGTAGCTCGGCTGCCCTCTTGCGTCGAGAGCGCTACTCGCTGGAATGTAGGCGCTGGTGGGCGACCTGGTAGGCCGACGGTTGCCATGGCTTGTCGGGGTGGCCGAGGCCGTATGCGAGGTAGGCGAGCACGAGGTCGCCGCTGGTTGGGTCGCGGGTGATCTCGAAGACCATGCGCCATGCCCCTGCCGGCGTGGGCAGGTAGCTTTACGCAGCGCTCAAGCTTTGTGCCTTCGCGGCCCTGCGGGTCGCAGCGCAGCAGCTGATCGACGTCGACGCCGTCGCACTCGAGTTGGCGGCGGGCGTCGTGTGCGACGCGGCGTCCGGCCGCGGTGGCGTGCGAGATGTCTTCTGCGAACGCGAGCTCGTCGAAGTGGGCTCGTGGTCGGGCGGGGCGCCCGCGTGAATCGGGCATTGGTCTATCCCTCGTCGTCGGTCGGCAGCTGACCGAACGCGTGCTCGAACTCCTCGTCGCTGACCTGCTCAAGTCCCGCGCGCTGACGGATTGCGGCAGCGCTGGTGTCGGGGCGCAGCACGACGCGGCCGTCTTCGAGGACTTCGTCGATGAGGTACTCCCCGGACAGCTCGCCGCTGAGTTTGACGTGCGCGTTCACGCTGTCAGTTTGACAGGCCGGGCCAGCGACATCAGTCGTTCTCGTTCTCGTCGTCGTCCCATACGTCTTCGGTGTCGTCGCGTAGTCGTGCGAGCTCACGCTCGCCCGCATCGGTCAGCTCAAAGCGGCGTGCTGACGCGGGCCACGGCCTGCCCTCGAAGCGCACGAGTTCGCCGTCAGGCTCGGTGACGCGTTTGACGAGCGGTGGATCTTCGCGCTCGAGATCCTCGAGCTCGAGGCGTGCGATGTCGCGCCAGTCGATGACCCAGCCGTCGGGGATCGCGGCGATCACTTCGCCGCCGTACTGGTCGGGGTAGTCGACGCGGTGCTCGAGGTCCTCTGCGAGTTCTCGCGCGCTTTGATCGAGCTCGTCGCGGACGATCTCCAGGACCGCGAAGCGCACCGCGGGGTCGGCTCGTGGATCGACACGCGCACGCGTCATCTCGCGGCCGAGGCTACCGGTGCTGCGACGCCCGCGATCAAGCAGACCATCTATCTGCGGGACGTTGCGCTCGTTGCGGCTACTCGGCTATGGCGTCAGCGATCCGGCAGGATCCGACGCGGATGACCTCGATCGAGCGGACGGCATATCCCCGGTTTCGGCGGGTCGTTTCGGCGCGTGAGCTGCATGGGTTCTACACACCGATTCCCGATGAGGTGAGCTGAGCGCGAGGGTCGACGCGGTCTGATGAGCATCTGCTGGCGTTGGTCCTCGCGCTGAAGTGCTTCCAGCGCCTGGCGCATTTCCCGCGAGCAACCGACGTCCCGGGTGTCGTGGTCGATCATGTCCGCGGCTGCCTGGCGCTCGGCGAGGCCGTCGTGCCGGTCACTGGAACCGATCGCACGTCACGGGTGCGTCACGACCTCATCCGCGCACGCGTCGGTTGTGAGCGATCCGCAGCGGGCGCGCGGTCGCGGCCGGCGCGCTCCGGGAGGCCGCGCTGGCGAAGAACAATCCTGCAGATCTGATCAACGTCGCGTTGGAGGAGCTGATCCGCGGCGGGTTGGAGTTGCCGGGCTTCTCGACGCTGGATGAGATGGCCAGCCGGATCCAGTCAGACGTCAACTTGGAGATCTTCGAGGGCATCCTGGCTCGGATGAGCCCGGATGCTCCGGCTCGTGTTGACGGACTACTGGATGTCGTGGTTCCGTCGTTCAAGAGCGCGTTTGATCGCCCTCGCGATGCTCAGCCTCGCCGGGCTCTGCCCGCCGCTCCCGTCGCCGGCCGCGAGCGACTCGAGCATCGGGATCATGTCGGCGCGGAGGTAGCATGGCTTCCCCCATGGTGGCTCTCTGAGCGATCGGAGACAATTGGCTCAGAGCAGTCCGGTGATCGATGGACGAACGTTCGTGCCACGTCACGTGCGAGGCGGGGATCGATCGGCTGCTGCGGTTTCGTGCGAACGCCGATCAAGGAGGAGCAGCGTGTCGAGTCTCACTGCACCATCAATAGGGCTCAAGCGCGATTTCGGCTACTGGATCGGCGGAGGTTTGGTGGGCGTTCGCCGTAATCGGCGCAATCGCCTGGGTGGTCCTCGCGTTCGGACAAATCACTACCACGGTCGACGACTTCCAGCGCGTCGCGATCCCCGGCAGGGCAGACGTGCGTCTTGAGGCGCGCAAGTACGTGATCTACATCGAGGGGCCCCGCGCCGACCAGGCCGTGCCGGCGGTGAACATCGCGAACACCAAGCGGGGTGGTTCAACGCGCCCGCCGATCCTGCGGCCCTACGGCGGCTCGCTGACGTACTCCGCGGGCAGGACAGGCTCGGCGCAGGCGACAGTCACGCCGCCACGCGCCGGCGTGTATCGCGTGCGCACTACCAGCGGCGATAGCGCGGGCAGGTTCCAGGTCGCGCTCGGCGACAGCATCGCGGGCAAGATCGTCTCCGCCGTCGTCGGCGCGCTGGTAATCGGAGCGGTCTTCGCATCGCCGGCATCGTGCTGCTGATCCTCACGCGACGCCGCCGCAGGGCGATCACGCTGCTATGAACCGATCATGTCGCCTTCGACAGGCACGGTCTGGCGGTAGGCGTTCCCGGGGCTCGAGTCTTCGGCGGGAGTGTGAGACGTCCTGGAGATGAAACGGTCCGCGACAGTAAAATGAGACGCTGACGACATGGAAATGAAACGCCCTGCTTGCGACGGCGCCGGCCCTGGCGATGTTGGCTATGGCGCTCCGACGCAAAGTTCCCGTCGCGTCCGACACTGTCATGCCCCGAACGCCCAGCTCCGACTCAGGTCACGGCCACTCGTCGGCAAGGGTTCGCATGAACGAATCGGCCGTTTCCGTGACGGTGCGCTCGAGCAACGACTCGTGCGCTGCCCACGAACGGTTCTTACCGTCGACGAAGCGCCGCACCGACGGTTCGAGCCACGGCATCACCCACCGTTCGGACACCGACTCGTTGAACTCGCGCAGGCCGAAGATGCGATCGAGATCGATGTCGCGCATCGACGCACCGACGTACACCCACGGGACAGACGACAGCGGGGGCACATCACGCACGAGCGACATCAGCGCCTCGGTCTTCGCCGGGGTGATCCCCGAACGGGTCTGCGCGTCCGTGACGACACAGGTTTCGGGACGGTTGATCGTGCCGTGCAGCTTCAGCAACGGAATCTTCGCGTCCGGATGAGCGCTGCCCTGACGCATCCCGCCAAGGATCGGCGCGAGACGGACGAAATCGTCGTCGTCGATCGCGATATCGAGAGCATCGCCGTGATCGTGCTCGATCAGCTCGTCGAAGTTGATCGTGACGAGCACCATCCGACGGCCGTCCTCGATGAGTTTGTGCATCGCGTACACGGCGTCACCAAGCAGGAAATGCGGATCGTCGAGAACTCGGTTCGCCGCCTCAGCTGCCTGACGTCGCCGGCAGGGTGCTGAGTGACCAAGAACGCCGGCTCATAGAGTGGCTGCAAGATCGTGAGATCGACGGACACGAGATCGCAAGGCGAATGCTGACCGATGCGGATCCAGATAGCTCAGACTGACGGCACGCTGCCGTTCATAGATGAAGTTCCCGGCTTCGGCATCGGGCAGCTGGAAGGCTACAACGGCGTCGGTAAGTCTCTGACTGTCAGCGTGCTTGAAATCTGCGCCGGGAGCCGGCCGCCGATGACCAAGCGTGCCTGGGAAGGCCTGTGCGACGGTATGGGCCGCCTGACAGTCACGACGACCGAGCTCAACCACGCAACGGAGTTGCGATGGGTGCTTGACGGCGCGCTTCTCAAGCAGGCGAGCCGAGGTGTTGACGAGCATGCGCGTCCACAACTCAACTGGTTCGTCGCAGTCTCGGTCGATAGCCGACCGGTGCAGTCGCTTGAGGAGATCGGCGCGCTGTTCGCGGTCGAGCGCATCAACGGCGACGTCGGCTTGATCGAGCAGCTCGCGGGACACGTCGATCTGGAGGTCCGCACGCTTGACGAGTACGGTGCCGGACTGCTCGGGTCCCGGAAGCTCGAACAGGCGGATGTCGATATCGGCGAGCTCCGTGACTTGGTCGCCGAGCTGTCGGCGGATCGGATCGCCGATCGCGCGTTGCTGTGCTCGAGCCGACGCGCCGAACGCAAGGCCGCGGAGGAGGTGGTGAAGCGCGCGGTAGCGCGACGTGATCGCGTGGACGAGGCGGTGAGGCTGGGCACCCGCTTGGAGGAGATCAAGGTGCGCGGCGCTGAGCTTGATACCCGGATCGAGGGGCTGGACGGCGATATCGCAGCGCTGGGCGAGAAGCGCAAGAAGGTCGCCGAGGAATTGAAGGTAACCGAGGCTGCCGCGGGAGCATCGGAGGATCTCCGAGACGAGTTGGCGCGTGCCAGCAAGAGCTACAAGACCGCCACTACTCGGCTCTCGAACATTAAGCGCGATCTGGCGGAGGCCAACCAGATCGCGGGCGTCGACGATGACGACGACCCGGCGGCGCGGCGCGGCGTGCTCGAGCGGCAGCTTGAAGAGTTGCGCATCGAGCGGGTCAACATTGACGCCGGGCCGGCAGTGATCAACCTGATCGACACGATCCATTCGCCCTTGGCTCGCGCGGCCGCGTCAGGGTTGGCCGACCAGTCGCTGTTGTCGGCGTCGTCGCGCACGCCCGGCGACTGGACGGTCCGGGAGGTTTCCGACGCGCTCGTGGAGCGTCGTGACGAGCTGCGCGAGCTGCCAAGCCCTCAGGGAGCCCAACGAGTTGATGATGCGATCGGGCGGATGTCCCGGCAGCTGGTGGCGTTGGACGACGTCAAGAAACTGCGGGAGGGCCGCAAGAAGGCCGCCGAACGCCAGGAGAAGACGCTGGAGCGCAGCAGTAAGCTGAGCGAGCAGCTCGACAAGACCACCAGCGATCATCTCGATGCGTTGAGGATCGCCCTGCGTGAGCTTGACGATGAGCTCTCGAGGCTCGGCGGGCAGCGCACGGTGCTGGTGTATCGGCGCGACGCTCTCGGAGCGCCGCAGGCACGCCAAGCGCTGGCGGGCCAATTAGCGTTATTGCTTGACGAGTTGGAGCTCACGTCCGACGAGGTGGGTCCGGCTCACGCCGAAGCGTTGCGGGTGGCAGAGCAGGAACGCAACGCGTTCGTCGAGGTGCGCGACATCGAACGTCGCGCCGTCGCAGATCACGAGCGCGATCTGGCTGATCTGCGCCGGGCGGCCGATGGGCTTCGCGACGAGCGCTTCGGGTGGCTCGCTGGCGCGGCTATGAAGCTGCCGGCTGTCGAGCAGACGCTTGACGAACAACTGGACGCCGTCAGGGCGCTGCAGCGCCGGCTGCGTCGGGCCGACACGCGCCTCACTGAGTTCCGGGCGCTCTTTCCCGGCTTGGGTGCGAGCCTTGTGGCTGTCGCCGATGAACTTCGCGGGCGCACGGCGCGAGCGAGCATCCGCGACGACGTGACTGCTTGGCTTGGCGGCGTCGCGGCAAGCTGGTTCGACGACGAAGGTGTTCGCGAGGCGTTGCTCGGGCCGGATGCGGTGGACGTCTCGGTTGACCTCGGCAATCGTCAGGTGTCGTGGAAGGCGAACGATGAACGGCGGACCAAGCCGATCGAAGGCTTGAGCAGCGGTCAGAGAGCGTTTGCGTTCACCCAGGCGCGGCTGGCGCTATTGCAGCAGCAAGCGGGGACGTCCGCGAACAGATTGATCGCTCTGGACGAGTTCGGGGCGTTCGTGTCGACGAACAGGATCCGTGACCTGGCGAAGTATCTGCAGCGCTGGCGCGATGCGCACCCGCGCGATCAGATCCTGGTGATCTTGCCGGCCAACCAGGACTACGCAGCGCTCGCGCGCGCAAGCGAAGGCGAACAAGCGGAGCGTTTCGCTCGGATGGCGCGGCAGTTGCACAAGCGCGAATGGTTCGTCGAGGAGTTCGTCACACCGTGAGTGCTCCGCAGAGCCCTACGTCGACGTTCGGCCTCTCAGACGCGATGTCACGATCCGCTGCGCTGCAGCTCCACGGGGTCCTCCTGCGGCTGTGGGAGGCGTGCCATCACCGCCGGCCGGCGGGCGTGCGACATGACCTGGACCTTCACCGGCGGTTCTTCGATCCCGTCGCGACCGGGAAGCGTCTCCGTGAGACGCTGCCGAAGGTCGACGCGGTCGTGACCGCGGAGGCGCTGTCGCCGGCACAGGCGATCGTGATCGGTTCGGGCCGGCAGCTGATCACACCGGAGGGACGCGTCGCGCTGGAGTTGCTCGAGCGGGCTCTTGGGAGCACCGATGAGCTGGAGGTCAAGATCGACCTTCGGTTGGCAGCGCGATGGGAGCGCGAGCTGCTGGACTTGTATCGAGATTGGGGTCGCCACCGGCTCAGATCGGTGGTCGACCGAGATATACCCAGATGTTGTGGATGTGCTTGAGAACGAAGGCGGCGTACCTTCCCGGTTGATGAAGACCGATGCCGGTGATGGCCGGCGGGAAGGCACGCCATGCAGGATGTTCGCAGG
>Ga0307502_10000424_pt1 | contig 11130 bp, 11 predicted proteins | sample 16_S_MG_FD_201364 | JGI IMG/M metagenome (GOLD analysis project Ga0307502, IMG submission 201364) | Soil microbial communities from Populus trichocarpa stands in riparian zone in the Pacific Northwest, United States - 16_S | ecosystem: Environmental > Terrestrial > Soil > Riparian zone > Trees... | reverse complement strand
AGATGCCGCACGGCGGCTTCAAGCAGTCGGGCTACGGCAAGGACATGAGCGCGTATGCGCTGGAGGACTACACCGAGCTCAAGCATGTGATGGTGAGCCTGAGGTAGCGCCCTGGCGGTTGTGGTCGCTCCGCTCGTTGTGGTCGCGCTCCCACTCCGTCATCGATGACGTTCACGAGCGCGGGCGCGACCTCACGCCGTAAACGTCCCCGCCGCGCCAGGGGTGCCACGACACATCCCTACACGCGCCGGTACCGGAGGTAGACCACGCGAGAGCCGAACGTCCGCGTCTCGACGAGCTCCAGGTTGACGCGCTCGTCCAGGGCCGGGAAATACGGCGTGCCGCCGCCCAGCAGGACCGGACTGACGAAGACGTAGTACTCGTCGATGAGATCGAGCTTCATGCAGGTCGCGGCCAGGCCCGCACCGCCTACGCCCAGGTCCTTCCCCGGTTGCTCCTTCAGCTTGGCGACCTCTTCGGCAACGCCCTTCGTTGCCAGCCTCGCATTGCCCTCGACGCTCTCGAGCGTGTTGGAGAACACGATCTTTGGCAGCGGCTTCCAGATGCGGGCGAACTCGAGCTCGTACTCCGCGGCCCCGGGCTTCTCGTCGGCGGTCTCCCAGTACAGCATCACCTCGTAGAGTCGCCGCCCGCAGAGATGCGCGCCAAGCTCGCGCGTCCGCTCGTTGTGGAACCGGTGCAGCTCCTCGTCCGGCGCCGACCAGTCGATCTCGCCGCCGGGCCCGGCGATGAAGCCGTCCAGCGACATCGTCATCGAATAGATCAGCTTGCGCATCACGGTCCTCCTCGGTTGGCGCTCATTCTTCCGTGACGCATATGACTTCGCGCCACCGCGATCCTCATCGGTAGCCCGTCAGTCGCTAATCCCGAGCGCCACGCGCAGCGCGGCCTCGTCGATCCCCTCGACGCGGACGAGCTTGTCACGCCCGTGCCCGCCGCGGACGATCGACACTCGCGACGGTGGGACGCCGGCGCAACTCGCGATCAGCCCGCACAGGGCGCGGTTCGCACGCTCGTCGACCGGCGGCGCGGTGACGCGCGCCAGCAGGACGCCGGCGCGCGTGCCCGTGAGCTCGTTCCTGCTCGCGCGCGGCTGCAGGCGGACCCTGATCTGGGCGCTCACCGGCTGCATGGCCAGAGCGTAGTCACGCGCATTGGTCGTTCGGCAGCCCGTACAGCGCGCGCCTGCCGGCGTGCTCGGCGACCGTCCAGACCTGGTGGCGGCCGCGCCAGCAGTAGAGATCCTCGGGACCGTAGGAGATCGTCTGGCGATTCGGGTTGACGTCCCAGCCGCCGCCCGCGGGCCAGCGGGCGAGGATGAGCTGCCCGGGCCGGGCGCCGTTCTTCGGCTTGACGTTGTGGGTGAACCACCAGTTGCCGTTCGCCCCCGCAGCGCCCTGGACGTTCGAGTCCGGCAGCCCGTTGACGAAGCTTGGGATGACGCGCCCGCTGCCGTCGGTCTGCGGGTCGCCCGGCTCGGCGCCCGTGCTCTGCAACGGCCACATGCCGAGCCGGCCGTCCCTGCCGCCGTCGGGGTCTGTCTTGCGGTCGCAGTACTCCCCGCTCACGAGCATGTCGGGCACCTTGCTGCGCTCGATCGACAGGTATGAGTGCACCGGTGCTCCGGCGCCGTCGCAGCGCTTGCCGATCGCCTTGGCGTTCACCCACGAGCCCGTCTGCGGCATGACGTAGCGGTAGCCGTAGCCGTAGTAGGTCTTGCCGTGCAGGCCGACCTTGTCGCGACCCGTCGTCGTGCCGTTGCCGCTGGCGCCGAGGTCGAGGATCACGCGCATGTCGAAGACGCGGACGCCGCGGTTGGTGTCCGCGACGTACAGCCGGTTGCCGTACCACGCGATGCCGCCGGCATGGATGCCCGTGTCCGTGCCGTGGGTGCCGACCGGCTCGTACGTCGGCGCACCCGTGCCCCGCTGCGCGTATGGCCAGACCAGGAGGACATGGCGGTAGGTGTTGTTGGCGGGGTTGACGAACGTGACCCGCACGCTCTTGTGCGGCGCGCGCTTGTCGGCGTCATACCCGCTCACGAGCAGGGGCTTGGCGCTGCCCCACAGCTCGTCGTCCTGGGCGTCCGAGACGCCGGAGACGCCCTGCGGGATCCACTCCTTGGTCTTCGTGTCGCCTGCGTTGAAGCAGTACCAGTCGGCCCTCGGCGGCACCGCCGCGGCCTTGCGACAGCCTCCCTTGTGGCCGAGCTTGCGATTTCCCTTGGCATTCAGCAGCGCCTGCACGCCGCTCTTCTTGAGCGTCTTCGTGAGCCCGACGAGCGCGCTCGAGTCCGGCGCCTCGCCACGGTGGAGCACGTAGTCGCTCGGATCGAGGGTCACCGCGGCGTCGGTCGAAACTGCGGTCGTAGCGGATGTCAGGGCCACCGCGACGGCGGCGGCGAGCGGGTTCCGGATGTTCATCGATCCCTCCGGGTGAGCTGGGTACGCCGCCAGGCTTCCCAGTGCGCGTGCGATTGACGCGCCGCTTGCTCGGCGGCACGGCCGCGCCGCATCCCGCAGGGCCGCCGCCCCCGCCTGTAGGGTCGCGTCAGTGCGCGGCTGGGATGCACTTCGGGACGGGTTGGCGACCCGCGAGCTGCGGCTCTACGCGCTCGCCTGCGCGGCGATGTCGCTTGCGTTGTGGGCGTTCACCGTCGCGCTCGCGATCGCCGCCTACGAGGCCGGCGGCACCGGCGCCGTCACCCTCGCGGTCGTCGCGCGCGTGCTGCCCGGAGCGCTGGCCGGCCCGTTCATCGCCCAGCTCGTGCGGCGCGGCTCGCCGCGCGAGCTGGCGCTCGGGCTCGCCGGCACCATGACCGCCGCGCTCGCGGCGTTGACGCTCGTCAGCGCGCTCGGCGCGCCCTTCGCGCTCGTCCTCCTGCTCGCCGCCGCCTGCTCGATCCTAGCGAGCGGCCAGGAGCCGGTGCTGGCCGCGCTGCTTCCCAGCGTCGCGGACAACCCGCGCGAGCTCGCGATCGCCCATCGTCTGCGGCCAAGCGTGAGCGGCGCGGCGCAGTGCGTCGGCGCGCTCGCCGGCGGCGCGGCGGCCGCGGGCGCGTCGCCGGCGGCGGGGTTCGCGCTCGCGCTGGTGGCGTCGGCGGCCGCACCGCTCGCGCTCGCGCTCATCGCAGCCGACCCGCACCGGACCCATCGCCCGGCACGGCCCGCCGGGGGGAGCGTGGCGGCGGAGCTGCAGCTCGGCCTGCGGGCGGTGCGCACGGCCTCGGAGCTGCGCGAGGCGGTCGGGCTGCTCGCCGCGATCGGGCTCGTCCGCGGCGTTCTCGACGTGCTGGTCGTCATCGTCGCGGTGAAGCTCGTCGGGCTCGGCACCGGCGGCGTCGGTGTCCTGGCCTGCGCGTGGGGCGTGGGCGCCCTGGCCGGCGGCCTCGGCGCGCCCGCGCTGCTCGCGCAGGGGCGCTTCGCGGCCGCGTCGGACGCCTGCTCCGCGCTGCTCGCCGTGCCGCTGGCGATCGTCGCGGCCGCCGCGGATCCGGTCGTGGCGGTGCTCGGCTTCGCCGTGCTCGGGCTCGGCCACGCGATGGCGCAGAGCGCGGGCCGGACGCTCGTGCGGCGCCTGGCCGCCGGCGAGAGCCGCACCCGTGCGTTCACCGTGGCCGAGCTCGGCTCGCGGCTCGCGGTCGTCGCGGGCGCGATCCTGGCACCGCCGCTGATCGCGCTGCTCGGAGTTCGCGGCGCGCTGCTGGCGACGGCGCTCGTCCTGCCCGTCGTCGTGATCGCCCGCTGGCGTGCGGTGCAGCGCCTCGACGCGCGTGCAGGGACCGCCGACGGCGCGCGCGAGGGCTGGTCGGTCAGCTTCTGAGCATCGCCCGCGTGGCCACGCCTGCGGTCAGCGAAATCAGCTCGCGATCCCGCAGTACTGCGTCTCCTTGCCGATCGCCCGGTACGGGCAGTCGGAGACCTCCAGCAGCCGCAGGACCGCCTCGCGGTTGCGCGACGTCTGCGCCGGGATCGCCTCGTCCGGCGGGTAGAAGCCGGGGCTGGCCGTCGTCGGGTACATCTCGAACGTGTAGGCGAAGATCCTGTGGCGGCCCCACAGCCAGTCGTCGATCGCGCCGTCGGCGATGTAGAGATCGCTCGCCTGCTCCGGCGTATAGCCGTTCGTCGACGCCATGTCCGTCCCCAGCACGGCGAAGGTGTCGTGCTCGTCGGCCGACATGCCGGCGGCGGTGTCGTCGGTCGTGTAGCCGTACGGCCAGAGGACGAGCTCGGAGTACGTGTGGAAGTCGATCGCGGTCTTGATCTGCTGCACGCCGCCGACGACGCGCGAGTCGACGAAGTCGCGCACGACCTGGGTCTCCGGCGCCGAGAACGGCGCCGCGCCGCGGTAGGTCTCGGACGAGAACGAGCCGCTGGAGCCGCCGCAGCAGCCCCATTGCCAGCCCCAGTTGCGGTTGAGGTCGGTGCCGACCCGGGTCGAGCCCGTATTGGGCTGGCGGTTCTTTCGCCACATCGCGTACGCGCCGGTCGAGACGTCGAACTCCGCCCCGTCGGGGTTCATGCTCGGGACGATCCAGATCTCGCGCGTGTTGACGACGTTCGTGATCCGCGAGTCGGTGCCGTACCTGCCCGTCAGCTCGTTGAGGAGATACAGCGCCATCTCGACCGTGAGATGCTCGCGAGCGTGCTGGTTGGCCGTGAAGAGGACCTCGGGCTCGGCCTCGTCGGTGGCCGCGTTGTCGGAGACCTTCAGCGCCCAGATCTGGCGGCCCTGGTAGCTCGTGCCGATGATCTGGCGGCTGACGATCGCGGGATGGGCGGCCGCGACCGCCGCCGTCTCGTCGACCATCTCCTGGTAGTTGTGGTAGTTCGCGTCCGCGGGCGGGAAGTTCGACGCGCGCGCCTGCAGGCCCTTCGCGCGGGCGGGCAGGCGCGGCTGGGAGCCCTTCAGGACGCGGTAGCGCAGGCGGTGCAGCCTGATCGCGTCCGAGCGCAAGGCCGTGACGAGGAGCACGCCGTGGTCGCTGCCGACGATCACGGCTCCGGTCCGGGCCACGGCGGCGCGATCCTTCGCCGTGCGCACGTTCTCGACGCGATAGGTGAGCGCGCGCTCCTCCGCGGCGGCGGCGCCGGAGCCGGCTGCCAGCAGCGCGGCACCTGTCAGCATCGATACGGCGATGCAGAGCATCGAGCGCGGCCCGAACGTGTGCATGATCCCTCCTCGACTTGACCGGCCGTTGCACGCGCGGGTGCAACCCGGGCAAGGTACTCCTGCCCGCGGATCGTTGCCATCGGCCGCCATGAGACCGGAAGGAACGGACGCCGCCCGGCGTCTTTAGGCAGTGATGGCGCACCGCCCGCTTGATCCGGACGCGCTGGGCGACCACGTCGATCGGCTCTACCGCGCGGCATGGGCGCTCTGCGGGCGGCGCGAGGACGCCGAGGACCTCGTGCAGGACACGTACGCGCGGGTGCTCGCCAAGCCGCGCCTGCTGCGCAGCGAGGACGACCTCGCCTACCTGCTGCGCGCGCTGCGCAACACGCACGTCTCGCGAGTGCGCGCGGCGGCGCGGCGGCCGGCCGAGCGCCCGCTCGACGAGCGCGAGGCGGCCGACCCGCGCGAGGCGGCCGATCCCGCGGTCGTGCTCGTCGCGCGGGAGCTGTTCGCGGTGATCGCCGCGCTGCCGGCCGGCCAGCGCGACGTGCTCGTCGCCGTCGACGTCGCCGGGCTCTCCTACCGCGAGGCCGGCCGCGCGCTGCGCGTCAAGGAGGCGACGGTCACCACGCGGCTGCACCGCGCGCGCCGCGCCGTCGTCGAGCAGCTGCGCGAGCCCGTCCTCCAGAGGGCCGGCGCATGAGCCACGACGACACCCTCGTCGCGGACGCGATCCGCGTCGCCGCCGCCCAGGTGCGTGCGCCGGAGCGCCTGCGCGTCCAGCTCGCGGCGCAGCAGCGTGCGCGCCGGACGCGGCAGCGCCGCACCGCCGGCGCGCTCGCCGCGACGCTCGCGACCGCGCTCGCCGCCGTGCTCGCGCTCGCCCATCCGGCAGGCGATCCCGGGTCGCCGTCGATCGCCGACGCGGCGGCGATCGCCCTGCGCGCCCCCACGCTTCCCGCCCCGGCGCGCGATGCCCGCGTGCCCGAGCTGCTGCGCGCGTCCGCCGGCGGCGTGCGGTTCCCCGACTACGCCTACGGCAGGCTCGGCTGGCGCGCGGACGGGCTGGGCCGCGTACGCCGCGGGGGGCGCGAGGTCGTCGTCGTGTCCTACGCGCGCGGAGGCGGCGCGCGCGCGGGGTACGCGATCGTCGCCGGTCCTGCGCTGCGCGTGGCCGCCGGCGCGCCGCGGGTCGTGCGCCACGGCGTGCAGTTCGCCGTCCTGCGCGACGCGGGCGCGACGATCGTGACGTGGCGGCGATCAGGGCGCACGTGCGTGCTCGCCTCACGCGACGCGTCGGCCGCAACGCTCCTGCGGCTGGCCGCGTGGCGCGCGGACGACGGGTCGCACGGCCCCTATTGAGCGCTCGCAGCCTCCGCACGGCCGCTGAGGACGGAGAAGCCACGATCGCCTAGACCATCTGTCCAAACGCCTGAAGCGCGCCTCCACGCCGGGCCGCCGACGGCCGACGAGAGACAGGTGCCTATGTCCACACTCTTTTCTGGGGGACGCGTGCGTCTCGGATCGCGCCGCGGCGGCGCCGCCGTCGCGCTCGACATCAGCGCCGACGCGGTCGTGGCGCTGCAGCCTGCCGCCGACAGCGGCGGCCGTGCGCGCCAGGCCATCGTCCACCCGCTTCCGGTCGGCCTCGTCGTCGACGGCGAGGTCGTCGATGCCGCCGCGCTCGCCGGCGAGCTGCGCACGCTCTTCAGCGAGCACAAGCTGCCGCGCGTCGTCCGCGTCGGGCTTGCCCATCCGCGCCTCATGGTGCGCCTCGTCGAGCTGCCAGGCTCGATCGACGGCAGCGACCTCGACAACGCCGTACGCCACCTCGCGACCGACCTGCTGCCCGTCGGCCTCGACCAGCTCGTCGTCGACTACCGCCGCATCGGCAGCAGCGCGCCGGGCGCGACGAACGGGTTGCAGCGCGTCCTCATGGCCGCCGCCCGCGTCGACGGCATCGACCACCTGACGAGCGCCCTCGATCAGGCAGGGTTGCGCGTGCAGGGCATCGCGCTCTCGGGCCTGGCGATGGTGGGCGCGCTCGACGATCAGACGCTGCCCGACGAGGCGATCCTCTACGTGCAGGCCGGCGCGCTCACGAACGTCGTCATCACCGAGAACGCCCAGCCGCTGCTCGTGCGCGCCGCCTCGGCCGGCTCGGAGGCGATCGCCCAGGGCCTCGCCGACCGCGCCGGCATCACCCACGAGACAGCCCGCGCCCACATCTCCACGCTGGGCCTCGGTCCGGCGCCACACCACGGCGCGCCGGCCCCGATCTCCGACGAGCTGCAGGAGACCGTCGCGCAGCAGGTCCGCGAGGGCCTGCGCCGCGTCGTCGCCGAGGTGCAGTCCTCACGCGGCGTGTACGCCGCGCGCCCGGACGCCTCCCCGATCGGCGCGGTCGTGCTCACGGGCTCGATGACGACCTGGCCCGGTGTCGCCGAAGCGCTCGAGGAGGAGCTGCATCTTCCGGTGCTCGTCGCCGATCGCGAGAGCTGGCCGTCGCTGGACGGGCTCGGCGTCGCCCCGGAGCGCCTCGACGTCGTCGTCGGCCTGGACCGCATGAGCGACGGCGAGCGGCCCGATCTGCGCCCCGCGGACGCAGGCGAGATGCCCGAGTCGACGCCGCTCACCACGGTCGCCCAGGTCTCCTGCGCGGTGCTCGCGGTGCTCGCCGTCGCGATCGTCTACCTCGTCATCATCTCCAACAAGGTCAGCTCGGGTCGCGAGCAGCTCGGAACGATCTCCACCCAGCTCGTCGCCGCAGAGACCCAGTCGGCTGCGCTGAAGCCCTACGACGACTTCGCGCAGGCGACGCTCGCCCGGCGCGACGCCGTCACCGCTGCCGCGAAGGGCCGCTTCAACTGGGACCGCACGTTCGGCGAGCTTGCCGAGGTCACGCCGGACGGCGTGTGGCTGACCTCCGTCAAGGCCACGCTGACGACCTCGACCTCCGTCGACGGCGGAGCCGCCGGCGGCGCGACGTCAGGGCTGCGCGGCGCCATCACGAGCCCCGCCCTCGAGCTCTTGGGATGCGCGAAGCGCGAGAGCCTCGTGCCCGTCTACATGAACCGCCTGCACACGATGACGGCCGCGACCGAGGTCGGCTTCAGCCGCACCGAGAGCATGGCCAGCACCGACTCGAGCGCGCCGGCCCCTGCGGCGGACAGCGCCACCTGCGGCGCGGGCACGGCGAGCTTCGCGCTCGTCACGTACTTCAAGGCCAACCGCGCGCAGGTCGCCGCGATCGCCGCGGCGACGTCGGGGACGCCGGCGACGCCGGCGGCCGCAGGCCCCACGGCGCCGGGAGCCACGCCGGGCGCGGAGACGACGACGCCGGTCACTCCGGCCGCTGGGGCCACGACCCCGGCGACCGGCGCGACCGCGCCATCCACCCAGACCGCTGCCGCACCGACTGTAGGCTCGAAATGACGACGCAGACGCGGGCGCTCGCGGGAGTCGTCGTCGTCGGCCTGGCGCTGCTGGTCGCGCTCTGGGTCATGGCGATCGCACCGAAGCGCTCCGATAACGCGAAGGTCGAGGCGAACGTCGCCGCGCAGAAGTCCCGGCTCACCGCGGCAACCGCGCTGCTCGGCGGGTACGCGGTGTCGCGCAAGCAGTTCACCGGCCTGCTGTCGGAGCTGCGCGAGATGAACAAGGGGGTTCCGGTCCGCGGCGACATCGCCCCGATGCTGTTCGATCTCCAGAACCGCGCCCGCGCCCGCGGGAGCGACCTGCGCCTCGTCGCGCTGAAGGCCGGCGCCGCGACACCCACCACGGGGGCCACGGGGGCGACGACGCCGGGCGCCGTCGCCGGACCCGGCGGGCTGTCGGTGCTGCCCTTCACCTTCGAGTACACCGGCAAGTACTTCGACCTGCTCGAGATCCTCAAGACGGTCCGCAACGCGGTTCGCACCCGCGGCGGCGACCTGAAGATCGGCGGGCGCCTGCTGACGATCGACGGGCTGTCGTTCAACCGCCTCGAAAGCTCGAAGCTGACGAAGGCGGTCGTCAACGCGACGGCCTACCTCGCGCCCGACAGCGCTGCCACCCCGCAGCCGCCGACGGACGCACAGGCACAAGTTGCGAACGGAGGATCGTGATGCTGCGCAACCTGCTCGACGAGGTCAGGCGCCGCCACCTGTGGCCGATCCCCGTGATCGCGCTGCTCGTCGCGGTGGCGGCCCCGCTGCTGTTCCTGAAGTCCGCGCCGCCGGACGCCCCGCTGGCCTCCGCGCCCGCTCCGGCGGCCGCGCCCGCCGGGCAGCTGCCCGCGCGTGCGCTGCTCGCCACGAGCGACACCAGGAAGCGCGCGGCACGTGAGCGCTCGCGTAAGGCCGACCCGTTTCAGGGACCGTCGAGCGGCGGCTCCAAGACCGCCGAGAAGAAGACCTCGTCGGACAAGAAGAAGACGGACACCGGGCCCGAGCCGGTCCCGGTCGTCATCACGAACCCGGACGGCACGGCGCCCGCCACCCCGACGACGCCGGCGACCCCCACGGCGCCGATCGGCGGCGGCGACGCCCCCACGAAGGTGATCCCGGAGACGCGCCCGATGCTCGTCAACGTGCGCTTCGGCGCGCGCATTCCGGCGCCCCTGTCTCCCGTCATCCCGCGGCTGCAGACGTTCAACGCAGGCGGCCGCGTCGTCGCGATCTTCGTCAAGTACTCGCCCACGCGCGACAAGGCCGTGTTCGCGATAGCGCCCGATTCGCTGCTCAGCGGGGACATCGACTGCCGCCGCAAGGACGGCGTCTGCCGCTACGTCGACATCCCGGCCGGCAAGGGCGTGCGGCTGACGGTGACCACGAGCTCGGGAACGCTCGTGACCCGGCGGCTGGACGTCGTGAGCATCAACCCCCATCCGGACCCGAGCGCCACCTCCGGAGTGAGCCCCGCCCCGGTGAACGGCCCCTGCCTGCTCGGCAAGCTGCTGACCCTGTCCCCCGGCGACGCGTCGCTTGCCACCGACGCGTGCATGGACTGACATGCGCGCGTTCGCACGACAGCTCAGAGGCGGCGAGGCGGGCATGACGCTCATCGAGGTCATGGTCGCGATGGCGATCCTCATCGTCGGGGCGCTCGGCATGCTCACGATCATCGAAGGCAGCTTCAGGAGCTCGGCTCGGACGACCGCGCAGGAGCAGGGCACGAACCTCGCCCGCGAGCTCGTCGAGCGCGCCCGCCAGGTGCCCTACGTCTCGATGACCCAGGCGGGCGCCCCGGCCGCGCTCGCCGCCGCGATCCCGGAGGCGACGACCGCGACCGGAACGTCCTTCACGGTGACGCGACGAGGGGTCCTCTACACCGTCAGCGTCGACGCGTGCTCGATCGACGATCCGAGCGACGGCGCCGGCGCCGGCGACGCGACGTTCTGCCTGGCCCCGACCGGCGCCGGAACCGCCACTGCGGGGACGAAGAACGTGCTCGGCTACAACGTCGCGTGGAGCGGCGATCCGATCACCGCACTGTGCGTCGTCTCGGGGACCAACGGCATCGTCGGCAACCTCGTCAGCAGCCTCACCGGGAACCTGCTCGGCCTCGCGCAGGGCGGAGCGCAGATCTCCGGCTGCGGTGCGACGAGCCCGTCGCGGACGATCGCGCTGGATGACGTGCCCGACGATCTGCGACGCGTGAAGATCACCCTGTCGTGGGACCGCGGCGGCGCGGCTTCCCTGACCCAGACCACCCTCCTGGCCTCGCCAAGCTGATGCGTCGCGTACTCCGACAGATGCTCCATGGCGAGGACGGCTTCACGCTCGCCGAGCTGCTCGTGGTGACGGTCATCTCAGGCCTGCTGATGTTCGCCACGTTGCAGACGCTCGACAGCTTCTCCTCCAACGCGTCGCGTCAGACGCGGCTGATGGACGCCAACGACCAGGCGCGGACGACGATGGAGCGCATCGTCAAGGACCTGCGCCAGGCGACGATCGTCACGCGAGCCGCGGGGACCGACATCGTCTACCTCGTCAACGAGTCGCCGACGGTGGC
>Ga0307502_10000423_pt1 | contig 11133 bp, 12 predicted proteins | sample 16_S_MG_FD_201364 | JGI IMG/M metagenome (GOLD analysis project Ga0307502, IMG submission 201364) | Soil microbial communities from Populus trichocarpa stands in riparian zone in the Pacific Northwest, United States - 16_S | ecosystem: Environmental > Terrestrial > Soil > Riparian zone > Trees... | reverse complement strand
CTGGTGCGACGGCCAGCTCCTGCCCCTGTCGCAGAACACCGCGCTGTTCTCGCTGCTCGGGACGACCTATGGCGGCGACGGGAAGTCGAACTTCGCGCTTCCCGACCTGCAGGGCCGCGCGCCGATGCATCCCGGTCAAGGACCCGGTCTCAGCCTGCACGACCTCGGCGAGACCGGCGGGTCGGACACCGTGACGTTGCTCGAAAGCGAGATGCCGGCGCACAAGCACACGCTGCGTGCCAACACGGTCGACCTCGCCGACACGAACATCCCCAGCCCCAGCGCCGTCTTCGCTCAGTCGGCCAATGGGACGCTGTACCAGTCCGCCTCCAACACCCAGCTGGCTCCAGAGGCGCTGACGCCAGCCGGTGGCGACCAGCCGCACAACAATCTCCAGCCCTACCTGACGCTGTACTTCTGCATCGCACTGCAGGGCGTGTTTCCGCCGCGTCAATAGCGGTGGTGGCGCTGCGCCCGGCGCAGGACGCCGACGAGCCGTTCCTGCTGCGCGTCTACGCCGGGACGCGCGAGGAGGAGCTCGCTCTCGTCTACTGGAGCGCAGCGCAGAAGGCCGCGTTCGTTGCGATGCAGTTCGCGGCCCAGAGCGCCCACTACGCGCAGCAGTACAGCGGCATGACCGCAGACGTCGTGCTCGTCGACGCCAGGCCGGCGGGACGGCTGCTCGTCGCGCGCTGGCCGGAGGAGATCCGCATCGTCGACATCTCGCTGCTACCACAGTTCCGCGGCCGCGGGGCCGGCAGCGAGCTGCTCGGCAGGTTGATGGCAGAGGCCGCCGCGGCCGGGAAGCGCTTGAGCATCCACGTCGAGCGCACCAACCGCGCGCTCGCGCTCTATGAACGACTCGGCTTCCGCCCTGCCGCCGAGACCGGCGTTCACCTGCGCATGGAATGGACGCCGACGCCGAGGGTGGCGCAGATCAGGTGAAGATCGCCTCGTAGCTCGTGCTGTCCGCGTCCTGCCCGATCGGGACGATGAAGATCTCCAGCACGCCGAGGCCGGCGTGCTCGAGGTGGTAGATCGCCTGCGCCAGCAGCGGCTGCCGCGGCCCGCGGAAGACCAGGCTGAACGGCTCTCTCCCGCCCGGGCGCTCGCCTGCGACGTTCGCGGACTCGAGCACGAGCTCGACGAGCAACGGCGCGGCGTCGATCGTGAAGCTGTCGCCTACGCGCGGTTCGAAGGTCGCGACGGTCAACTCGTGCAGGTCCATCGGCTGGCGAGTGTACGCGTAACGCCTGCACCGGCTTCTCCGCGCTGCTGCTCGTGCGCGGGCTGCCTGCGGTCGCCTACCGCCGCCTGATCGGCGGTCGCCGGACGGCTGCGCTCGTCGCGGCGGGCCTGCTCTCGCTGCTGATCTTCCCCTTGACGGGACTGACGCTGCTGCGCCGCGACGGTCAGCCGCGTGCCGCCGCGTCCACGTCGCGTTCGGCGACCGCCACGTGACGATCGGGACCGACCGTCAATGACCGGCGACCGTCCAGCAACTCCAGCAGCTCGTTGCCCACGACCCCGCGCCGCCAGCCCTGCAGCGTGCGGACGTCCGGGGGCGGCCTGCCGTCGCGCATCGCCAGCACGATCGCCTGTAGGTCCGCGCGGGCGGCGATCAGCTCATACGCCAGCTCACACTCGAGCGCGCGCGTGCGCACGAGCGCCTCGGCGAGCGCGATCACCGGGGCGTCGAGCGCGCTGGGCTGTGCCGGCCGGTCGCCCTCGACGGGGATCGGTGGCCGCTCGCGGCCGCGATCGACGGCGGCGAGGATCGCCTTGCCGCGGCGGCGCAGCGTCGGCTCGTTGATGCCGCGGATCTGCTCGAGCTGGCCGATCGCGCTCGGACGGCGCTTTGCGATCTCGATCAGCGCGGTGTCCGACAGCACCGCTGGGATCGGCCGGTCCTGCGTTCGGGCGGTCTCCTCGCGCCATTGCACGAGCTCGCGCGCGACGGCCCGCAGCTTGGGATCCAGCGAGTTCACGCGCGGAAGGCGCGCGAAGATCGCGTCGGGATCGCGTTCGTCGGTGGCCGCGGCGATCGCGAGGCACTCCTCGCGCGCCCAGTCAAGGCGCGCGCGCACCGCCAGGCGCTCCTGCAGCGCCGTGGTCGCCTGAAGCAGGTGGCGCACGTCGTCGCGCGCGTAGTCGATCTGCTCCGCGCTCAGCGGGCGCGCGTCCCAGCGCGTGAAGCTCGCGCTCTTGCTCAGCCGCACGCCGAGCAGCTCGTGCAGCAGCGCCTCGTAGCCGAGCTGGGCGCGCATGCCCGCGAAGCCGGCCGCGAGCTGCGTATCGAAGAGATTCGTGATGTCGGTGCCCCACACCCGGCGCAGCAGCGCGACGTCCTGACGGCCCGCGTGCATGACGATCTCGACAGCGGGCTCGGCGATCACCGCCGCCAGCGGTGCGGGATCGATCGACTCGTCGAGCGGGTCGACGACCTCGATGCGCACGCCGTCCGCGGTCTCGACGGCTACCTGTACAAGGCACAGGAGCGTGCGGTAACGCCCTTCGCCCATGAACTCCGTGTCGATACCCAGGCGCCGTCCTGCGCGGGCCAGCTCGGCCAGCTCGGCGACGTCCGTGCTGCTCGCCAGGTCGCTCAACTACTCGTCACGCCGCTGAACTACTCGTCACGCCGGCGGTTCACCTCGTTGAGGTACAGGACGCGCACGAGCCAGATCGAGCAGGCTCCGACGATGACGAGAAACGCGTAGCCAACCCCGCTGAGGCTCGGGTTCAGCGCGATGACGACGATCACGAACAGGATCGTGAGGACGATGCCGACGCGCTCGGGCGTATCGCCGATCATGGCGCCAGCACCGTCGGCTCGCTCGGCAGCGCGGCGGGGTCGAAGCGCTCGAGCAGCTGCGCCATCGAGGGCAGCTCGCCCGCCGCGGCGAGTCCGAGGGAGGCGGCGAGCCGCGACCGGACCTGTAGCGGCGACTCGCCGGCGGCGGCGCGGTCGGCGAGCGTGACGGCGCCGTGGCGCTTGGCGAGGCGGGTGCCGTCAGGACCGAGCACGAGCGGCACATGGGCGTGCCGCGGGGCCGGCAGGTCGAGCAGCGTGCCCACGTGCAGTTGGCGCGCTGTGGTGTGCAGCAGGTCAGCGCCACGCACGATTTCTCCGATCCCCTGAGCACTGTCGTCGACGACCACGGCGAGATTGTATGCCGGGGCGCCGTCGTTGCGGCGCACGACCAGGTCGTCGACCACGCCCGAGTGCTCTCCCAGCAGCCGATCGGTGAACGAAACGACGGCTGCGCCGGCTCGGATTCGCAGCGCCGGCGGGCGTCCGTCGCGCTCGCGGTCGGCGCGCTCAGCGCTGCTGAGATCGCGGCAGGTGCCTGGATAGGCGCCCTCCGGCAGCGCTCCGTGCGGCGCCGACGCCGCCTCGCGGATCTCCCGTCGCGTGCAGTAGCACGGGTACAGGACCCCGCCGGCATCGAGTTGCGCGAGCGCTTGCGCGTAGAGGTCCAGGCGCTCGGATTGGCGTATGACCGCACCGTCCCAGTCCAGCCCGAACGCAGCGAGGTCGGCGAGCTGCTGCTCGTCGGCCCCCGGCCGCACGCGGATCCTGTCGAGGTCGTCGAGGCGCACGACGAAGCGCGCGTCCTGGGAGCGCGCGAACAGCCACGCGAGCAGCGCCGTGCGCAGGTTGCCGAGGTGCAGCGAGCCCGTCGGCGAGGGGGCGTAGCGGCCGCTGGCGTGGATCGCGCTAGCGAGCTCGCATGCCTGCGCGGGGCGTGATGGCCGTCTCGTCGCCGATCGGCGCGACGCTGACCACCGGATGCTCGCCGGTGCGCACCTCGACGACGACGCCGCCGGTGATCGACAGCTGCTCGCTGACGTGGCGGCCCGTGATCGCGCGGTCGGCTGGCGAGACGCCGGCCCCCTCGAGGAAGCCGTCGAGATTGGGGCCTTCGGTGTCGAGCACGTCGAGCTTGAGTTGCTCGATTCGCGCGGCCGGCGCCGACGCGCCGGGAGCCGCGTGGACGACGACGGCCGCCAGGTCGTCGGGGACGCGATCGGCGCGCTGGACCACAAGTTCGAGCAGCGCCTTCGCCGTCGCCTCCGGCCCGAGCTCTGCCAGCCAGGTCGCAAGGCGATCCGATCCCAGCGGCTTGCCCTCGATGCGGGCCTCCAGCAGGCCGTCGGAGTAGACGGCGACCGTCGCGCCCTCGGGCATCGGCAGCACCGTCTGGCGCTGGCCCGTCGGGAAGCCGACGCCGATCGGCGGGGCGGAGGAGGCGGTGACGGCCTTGTGGGCGGACGGACCCAGGACGAGCGGCGGCGGATGCCCCGCGCTGGCGTAGGTGAGCGTTCCCTCGACCGGATCGTGGATCGCGGCGATGACCGTCGCGAAGTCATCCGACAGGCGGCCGTCAAGCGAGCGTCCCGAGATCGCGAGCGCCTCGCGCGGGGAGAGGCCGGCCTCCAGGTGCGCGCGGATCGTGAAGCGCACCAGCGTGGTCTTGGCCAGGGCCTGGCGGCCGTGGCCGGAGACGTCGCCGAGCAGCAGGCCGACGCGCCCGTCTGGTAGGGCGAACGCGTCGTAGAAATCGCCGCCGGCAGCGGGTCCGTCGGCGGGGCGGTAGGCGACGGTGGTCTGCAGCGCGCCGAGGCGCGACGGCACGGCGGGCAGCAGCGCGGCCTGGAGCAGGCCGATGTCCGCCATGAGCCTCTCACGCTGGTGGCGCAGGCGGCGCGTGCGGGCGGCGGCGACGAGCGTGTGGGCGCCCAGCAGCAGGACGAGGACGCCAAGGACTGCGAGCGCGATCTGCGCCGCCGGACCCGCCGCCTTGACGGCGCGGGCGAGAGCGCCATCGCTTGGCGCCTCCGACGCCGGATCGGTGAGCGGGGGGGCGTCATACAACGTCGGAGCGGGCGGCGAGGACTCATAGCCGGGGTCCGAGCGCACGCGGTTGCGCGTGATCGCCTCGGTCGCCGGCGTGTTCAACGGTTCGGCGATGGCGTTCTGGGGGATCGCCTGATCGCCGGAGGTTCCGGTATGCGCGGAGGGCTGTCCGGGTATGCGCGTCGTCGTGTTCCCGCGCGAGCGCTCGAAGGCCTGCGCGGTGCCGGTCGGGGCGGTTATGCCGAGATTCGCGCTGGGCGTCGCGTCGCCCCCGAGGCGGCCGTGCCGCCGACCGGCAGGGTCTGGGCAGCCGCGGACGCGCCGGTCGGCCCGCTCGCCGGCTGGATCGTCTCGGGCTGAGCGTCGGCCGGCGTTTCGACCGCGCTGGCGCCGCGACTCGCGGCCGGCCGCGCCCCGGCGTCGCCCGGCACCAGCGCTCGCGGCGCCGCCTGCTGCTCCGCTGCGGGCGCGGGCGTCGGAACGGGCGGCGTCGGCGCGCTGTCCCCGGCGCCGGCTTCCGGCGCGGACGCGGCCGGTTCGACGGGGGACGGGGGTGGCGGAGTTGTGTCCGTTCCCGGAGGTGCGACCGGCGGAGGAGGTGGAGGCGGAGCGGGCGCGGGCGGTGGCGGCGTCGACATCGACGTGGCCACCGGCTCGGCTGGCGCAGGGTCGGTCGGTGGGGTCGGAGGCTGCGCGCTCTGCGCCGCCTGTGCCGCGCGGACACTGCGGACCCGATCGGACCTGGCGCGGCTGTGGCGTGCCGGCGCCGCCTTGGAGCTGGCGCCGCTGGTCGCGGCGGCGGCGACGCCGATCTTCCCGGCATCCTTGTCGCCGAGCGCAGGCTGCCCGGCGAGCGCCGCGACGAGCAGCGCGCACACGAGCATCTCGAGGAGTGATCGACGCCTCGAAGTCTTCCTCATGAGCCACGCGTCCGACGCACGCCGCGACGACCTCCCGTTGGCGTCCTTACCTTCCGGCATGTCTGCATTGTGCCCTTGAGCGGACCTGGAGTCCAGCCGAGAACCGGTGCTTCGTGCAGGAGTTGGATGCACATCTGCGCACTCCTGGTTGCGGGATCTCGCACCTGTCGCGCATCGGGCGCGAGGGGCACTGCTAGCGTGCCGCGTCCGATGCCAGCAGACGACGATTCCCAGACGGGCGGTCCGGTTGCGTGTGCGCCTTGCCGGGGCACCGGCTCGGTGATCTCCAACCTCGGCGGCGAGCCGTCGCGCGTGCGCTGCCCGTGGTGTGAGGGCGAGGGAACGCAGATTCCAGGGCACGACGCGCAGGCGCGCGAGCGCGCCGGCGTCGCCGAGTAGCGTCGCGCAGACCGCAAAGCGCTGGCCACCTGGCCGCGCATCCGAGATGCGTCCAGAAGTGCCAATTCTCGCTGTATGCCATCTGTCCGCCGGCCGATGACCGACGCGTGCAACAGCCACCGTCGAGGTGCTAGCGACCAGACCCGCTCGTGAGGGTGGGGCGGGACGTCACGTGATTCTCCGGCTGCGGAGACGGACGGACGAACCCCGATCACCGGCGCGGAGTGTCGCGACGTGGGCCTGCACTCATTGTCAAACGGATCCAGGAGGGATCATCAATGCTGCAGAACTTGCGCAACCGCGCACAAAGCGAACAGGGCTTCACGCTCATCGAGCTCCTCGTCGTCATCCTGATCATCGGCATCCTCGCCGCGATCGCCCTGCCCACGTTCCTCGGTCAGCGCGCGAAGAGCCAGGACGCCGCCTCGAAGTCCGACGCTCGTAATGCCGTCTCCCAGATGGAGTCATGCTTCACGGACAACGAGACGTACGTCGGCTGCACCGCCGGCGCCGGCAACCCGTCGGTCATCACCGCCCCCGGCCCGGACACCTACGTCGTGACGGCGACGTCGAAGTCAGGCAACACGTTCGCGATCACGCGCAACGCCGGTACCGGCACCTACACGCGTAGCTGCACGGCCGCGAAGACGGGTGCCGGCTGCCCGACGCCGGCCCTGACCTGGTAATCACGCACACACAGTTCAGCATCGACAAGGGGCGGGCCTTCGGGCTCGCCCTTCGTCGTTTAGAGCCCGCGCCTGCCAGGCGTCCAGAAATGCGCGTTGGCGCGGCTCGGTCATACGTCCAGAACGTTGCGTGGCATGCGTCCGGCGACCGATCACAGACCGTGCGACACGCACCACCGTCTTCAGCAGCGCGGAAGTGTCGGCGGCGTGGGCCTGCACTCATCGTCAAACGGAAACCAGGAGCGATCATCAAGAATGCTGCAAAGCCTGCGCAATCGAGAACGCAGCGAAGAGGGCTTTACGCTCATCGAGCTCCTCGTCGTCATCCTGATGGTCGGCATCCTCGCCGCGATCGCCCTGCCCACGTTCCTCGGTCAGCAGGCGAAGAGCCAGGACGCCGCCGCGAAATCCGACGCGCGGAACGCCGTCTCCCACATGGACTCGTGCTTCACGGAAGGCCAGACGTACATCGGCTGCAACTACGGCGGCGCCGGCAACCCGTCGGTCATCAGCGACCAGACGGCGGACTCCTACGTCGTGACCGCGGCGTCCAAGTCGACCAACGTGTTCAGCGTCACGCACAACTCCGACGGCACCTATGACCGCACCTGCGCCGCCAACACGGCGGGCGCAGGCTGCCCGACGAGCCTCAGCTGGTAATCAGTCCCAGCATCTCAGCAGTAACCGGGGCCGGCCCTTCAGCGGCCCCGGCGCGGTTCGAATCGGATCGTCATCCGTCCAGACAACGAAGCGGGAGTTCGGCGAACCACACAGACGCGTCGATGAGCGGCACATGGCTATCCAGTCAGTGCCTCGGTGCCGTGTGGCACTTCCTCACGAATCCAGGAGATCATCAATGCTGCTGACCCTGCGAAACCGCGCACTGAGCGAAGAAGGCTTCACGCTCATCGAGCTTCTCGTCGTCATCCTGATCATCGGCATCCTCGCCGCGATCGCGCTGCCCACGTTCCTCGGTCAGCGCGCCAAGAGCCAAGACGCCGCCGCGAAATCCAATGCTCGTAACGCCGTCTCGCATATGGAGTCGTGCTTCACGGACAACGAGACCTACGCCGGCTGCACCACCGGCGGCCCCGGTAACCCGTCGGTCATCAGCCTCCAGACGGCGGACACCTACAGGGTGACCGCGACGTCGAAGTCGGGCAACACGTTCACGATCACGCGCGCCATTGCCGGCACCTTCTCGCGTACGTGCACGGCCACCGGCAGCGCGAAGGCCGGCTGCTCGACGCTTCTGACCTGGTAGGCACCGCGGTGTTTCGGCACTGACGAGCGGCGGGCCTCTGGCCCGCCTTTCGCCGTGGGTGGACGCACATCCGAGCGCGCGCGACCCGCCCTTTCGAGACCAGCGTCCGGCCGGCGCCGCCATGACGGCCGTCAAGTCCGGGCCGGCATGCGTCGATAGACGGGACGAGCCACCGTTCGCCTTCAACCCAACTGAGGACCCTGTTCATGCCCCTCGCACTGCTGCCGGCAGCCGCCTTCGGCCTCATCATCGGGTCGTTCCTAAACGTCGTCGCCTACCGTTTGCCCAAAGGTGAATCGCTGGCGACGCCCGGCTCTCGCTGTCCGTCCTGCGCCGCGCCGATCAAACCGATGGACAACATCCCGGTGCTCTCGTGGCTGGCGCTGCGCGGGCGCTGCCGCGGATGCTCGACGCCGATCGCGCGCCGCTACCCGCTTGTCGAGGCGCTGACGGCGGCGCTGTTCGCCGCGGTCGTCGCAGTCCACCACGACAGCGCCGCGGCGCTCGTCCTCGGGATCGTGCTCGTCGCCTTCCTCGTCCCGATCGCGCTGATCGACGCCGAGCTGCGGATCATCCCCAACAAGCTGACGCTGCCGGCCGCGGTTCTCGCGGTCGGGCTGGGCACCGCGCTCGATCCGGGTGGCGAGATCGAGCGGATCATCGCCGGCGTGGCGGCCGGGGCCGTGCTCGCGCTGCCTTCGCTCGTCAACCCACGCGGCATGGGGATGGGCGACGCCAAGCTGGTCGCCGTCCTCGGTCTGTTCCTCGGTCGCTCGGTGGCACCCGCCTTCTTCGTGGCGTTTATCGTCGGAACCGCGGTCGGCATCGCCGTCATCATGCGCAAGGGGATGATGGACGGGCGCAAGACCGCGATCCCCTTCGGGCCGTTTCTGGCGCTCGGCGGCGTCGTCGCGATACTCGCCGGCGACGAGCTCGTCCAGCTCTACCTAGACACGTTCTAGGTAGGCGGATCTCGCGGATGCCGGGCTGGTCAAACGTCGAAGGACAGCGACGCTCGTTCAAGACCCCGGTTCACCGGCCGATGGGCAGGGCGATGCGTGGATTCAGTGCAAGCCGGCTGCTGGGCGACGAGCGCGGCTCGTTCCTTATCGAGGTCATGGTCACCGCCGGGATCGTCCTCGTCGTCGGACTCGGGGTCTTGGCGATGGTCGATCGCACGACCGAGCTCAGCGGCCAGCAGCGTACGCAGGCCGTCGCCGGCAACATCGCGCAGGTGGAGCTCGACACGGTCAAGGGGCTCCCGCTCAGCCAGCTGTCGAACCTGCGCAGCACGTCGTCGCGCACCGTCGGCGGGGTCGCGTACGCCATCACGACCCGCGCCGACTGGGTCAACGACACCACGATGGCACCCAATTGCTCGACGCCGGCAGCGACCGCGGACTACCTCCGCGTCCACACGACGGTGACCTATCCCGGGATCCGCGCGCGCCGTCCGGCTGTGCTCGACACGCTCGTCTCGCCGGGGGTCCGCGCGTTCGACGGCAACCAGGGCTCCCTCGCGGTTCTGATCACCGACAGTGCGGGCACCCCCGTCTCCGGCCTGCCGATCGCCCTCACGGGCCCCGCGACGAACCTGACCGAACCGACCAATGCCAACGGCTGCGTCCTGTGGGGCTACCTCAAGGCCGGCAGCGGCTACAGCGTCTCCTTCTCCAAGACAAACTGGGTCAACCCCAACGGCACGAGCGCCGGCGGTGGCTCGGTGAGCGTCGTGGGAGACGAGACGGTCACCGCCGGCTACCAGTTCGATCACGGCGGCGCGATCCGCGCGAACTTCACGACCAAGCGTGCGGGAGTGCCGATGCCGACGAAGCCGACGATCGTCCGCGTCGAGAACAGCACCGGCGCCGGATTCTTGAAGGACTACAGCGTCGGAGCGTCGAGCCTGGACACGACCGCGTCCGGCCGGCTCTTCCCGTTCGCGAACCCATACGCCGTCTACGCCGACAACTGCCCTTCCGCCAAGCCGCCGACGGCGACCTCCGTCGCCCTCACGCCCGGCGCCACCGTGCAGGCGGCCGACGTCCAGCTTCCGGCGCTGAACATCACGGTGAAAAACGACGCCGACGACGTCGCGACCGCCACCGTCACCGTCACCACGCCGTGCGGCAACACCTACACGCGCCAGACGGACAGCGCGGGTCTGATCGACGATCCAGGCTTCCCGTACGCGACCGCCGGGATGACGCTCTGCGCCAGCAAGGGCGGCCGCAAGCGCGTGCTGAGCAACCAGGCGAACACGAGCTTCGAGGGGGCCGCCGTGACGCTGGACATCGGCAGCTCCGGGAGCAACGGGACCTGCCCGTGATCGCGCGCCTGTCAGACGAGCGCGGGATGACGCTCGTGGAGCTGCTGGCGGCGATGGTCGTCGGGATGATCGTGCTGTTCGCGCTCTTCGCGATCGTCGACAACGCCGTCCATCAGCAGGCCAGCGCCGTCGACCGGCTGGAAGCCAACTCCGGTGGCCGCCTGGCCATGGACCGCATCTCCCAGCAGCTCGGCTCGCGGGTCTGCGTCAGCGGCACGCAGGGCTCGCTCGTCTCCGCCGCCGACAACCAGGTGGAGTTCTTCGCGAGCCTCGGCCTGACCGCCGAGAGCACGACGGCCAGCCAGAGACTCGTCCTGCAGCGGCGGCGACTGACCTACCGGCCGGCCAGCAAGGACGTCTTGGAGGAGGTGTGGGTCGGAACCCAGCCGGCGCCCGCGCTCCCGCCCGGGCCTCAAGACCTGCCCGTCCCGACGCCCGCGACGACGAAGCGCATGGTCGCCTCTCGCGTGGAGCCCGTCGGCGCAACCCCATTCTTCAGCTACTACGCGATGACGGGCGATCCGCCGCAGCCGACGCAGCTGCTCACGACACCGGTGCTCGGAGCCGATCTGCCCAAGGCGTCCCGGATCAACGTGAGCTTCGTCGCGCGAGGCAGGATCGCCGGCGTGAGCAGCGAGTTGCACAACCAGATCCTCGATCGGAGTCCAGGATGC
>Ga0307502_10000422_pt1 | contig 11171 bp, 10 predicted proteins | sample 16_S_MG_FD_201364 | JGI IMG/M metagenome (GOLD analysis project Ga0307502, IMG submission 201364) | Soil microbial communities from Populus trichocarpa stands in riparian zone in the Pacific Northwest, United States - 16_S | ecosystem: Environmental > Terrestrial > Soil > Riparian zone > Trees... | reverse complement strand
TACGCGGCCGCGCTGGCAACGAGGGAACTGCCGATCCTGTCGCTGGTGGCGGTGACCGTGGCCGCGCTGGCCGAGTCACGCGGGCGGCAGCGCGAGTCGGCGGTGCTGCTCGGGGCCGCCGCCCGGCTGCGGGGCGCACACGACCACACCGATCCGCAGGTCCGCGAACTCACCAGCCGGGGTCAGGCCGTGCTGGGTGAGGAAGAGTTCGCCGCGGCGTACACGCAAGGCTGGGAGCTGGACGGAGAGACCGCCATGACCGCGGCCGACCCGGCCTCGGCCTAAGTGGTCAGAACTCGAAGTTCTTCGGGGGTCGTTTTGGCTTCAGGCGGGGTGGTTGAGGTAGAGGCCGCAGGCGGTGTCGAGGGCTTCTTCTGGGCTGCCGATAGGCAGCCCTGAGGGCAGGATCTGGTCCTCGTATTTGTCGCTGCTGGCCAGGTAGAGCCCGAAGCCCCAGTGGTGGGCTGATCCGCTGTAGCGCAGGCGGATCAGGGGTTGGGTGGTGCCGTCGGCGAGTTCGGCTTGGACGTAGGTGAACTGACTGCGGTAGCGCAGGTCCAGGTTCGTGATCTGCGGCCAATGGGCGCGGGCGTGCGCGTTGAGCCGATATAGCAGGGAGTTCTTGGTGGACTCGGGCGGGGCAGCCATGACCGTTATCCTGCCCGACCGGCAAGGTAGCCGCCGCTCTGGCAGTCGATCATGGACTTGGGTGGGTAGCGGTGGCCGGTGTGATGGCGTGTGCGGTGCGGGTGACCAGTTCGGTGCGGCGGCTGTTGATCCGCCGATCCCGAGGCCAGAAAACTGCCTGGCGGGACCGGGTCCGTGCGCGGATCGTGCTGTTGGCGGCGCGGGAGTGGGCCAACGCGCGGATCGCCGTTGAGGTGGGTGTCGCGGTGGACACGGTGCGGACCTGGCGTGGCCGCTTCGCCGAGCAAGGCCTGGCGGGGTTGATGGATCGGCCGCGGTCGGGGCGGCCGTCCCGGTTCACCGCAATCCAGATGGCGCAAGTCAAGTCGCTGGCCTGTCAACCGCCCGCCCGTGTGGGGGCGCCTCTGACACGGTGGTCGTGCCCGGAACTGGCCCGAGAAGCCGTCACCCAGGGTGTTGCTGAGGCGATCTCGGCGTCGACGGTGCGGCGGTGGCTGGCCGCTGATGCGATCAAGCCCTGGCAGTTCCGGTCGTGGCTGTTCCCGCGTGACCCGGACTTCGCGGTGAAGGCGCAGCGGGTGCTTGATCTGTATGACCGTCGCTTCAACGGCAAGAACCTGGGACCGGATGAGTATGTGATCTCCAGTGATGAGAAGACGTCGATCCAGGCCCGCTGCCGCTGCCATCCCACGCTGGCGCCCGGTCGGGCGCGGATGATGCGGGTCAACCACGACTACGAGCGAGGTGGCGCGTTGGCCTACCTGGCTGCCTACGACGTGCACCAAGCCCGGGTGTTCGGCCAGTGCGAGGCCTCGACCGGGATCAAGCCGTTCATGGCGCTGGTCGAACAGGTCATGACCCAGCAGCCCTACGCGTCGGCGAAGCGGGTGTTCTGGGTCGTGGACAACGGGTCCTCTCACCGCGGCCAGGCCGCGATCGACCGACTCGCCCAGCGGTTCCCCAACGCGGTCATGGTCCACACACCCATCCACGCCTCGTGGTTGAACCAGGTGGAGATCTACTTCTCGGTCCTGCAACGCAAAGTCTTATCCCCCAACGACTTCACCGACCTCACCGAGGTCAAACATCGGCTGACCGAGTTCGAGAAACGCTACAACGCCACCGCCACACCCTTCGACTGGAAGTTCACCCGCCACGACCTCCACGACCTACTCGACCGGATCAACCAACACGAACAGCAGGACAACACGACCGCACTCCCGACCGCCGCATAATCAACCCCCGAAGGACTTCGAATTCCGACCACTAAGGCACCAGGACGACCTTGCCCCGAGCGTGCCCTTGCTCGACGAGCGCGAGGGCGTCACCGGCCTCGTCCAGCGGCCGGACCTGGGTGACGTGCGGGTCCAGCTCGCCCGCCGCCACCAGCCGGGCCAGCTCGGCCAGCACCCGGGTACTGCGGTCACGCGCCACGTCGCGCCCACCAAGCGTGCTGACCAGCGCCTTGTCCGCGATGGAGAACAACCGGTCCGGCGGGACCAGGGTCGCGACCGCACGCAGGGCGTCCCCGCCGACAAGGTCGAACACACCGTCGACCCCCTGCGGCGTGGCGGCGTGGATCCGGTCCAGGACGCCGTCCCCATACGCCACGGGAACCGCACCGAGCGCGGCGACGAAGTCGTGCTTGGCCGGGCTAGCGGTGCCGACGACCCGGATCCCACGCAGCCGGGCGAGCTGCAGCAGCGGCACACCCACACCACCGCCGGCCCCGTTCACCAGCAGAGTGGCCCGTTCCGGCAGAGCGAGCTGGGTCAAGGCGTCATACGCGGTACCGGCCGCGACCGGCAACACGGCGGCGGCCTCCGGCCACACCCCGTCCGGCCGGTGCGCGGCGAACCCGGCGGTGACCAGGGCCTGCTCGGCCCAACCACCGACCATGCCGGGACAGCCGCCGAACACCTCGTCCCCCGGCGCGAACCCGGTCACGCCGGAACCGAGCCGCAGGACGGTCCCGGCGACCTCACGGCCGAGCACCGCGGACCGCACATCGCCGTAGGAGCCCTGCCGCAGCCGCCAGTCACCCGGGTTCACCCCGGCCGCCCGCACCCGCACGAGCAGCTCCCCCTCCCCCGGATCCGGAACCGGCACGTCCAGAAAGGACTCCTGTTCAGGGCCACCCACCCGCACGAACCCGTACGCCCGCACACTCGCCTCCACAGTCGACTGAGGTACAACCTATTCCCCACGCGGACCATGGGCAGCGCCCGGGCGTGCGAACTCGGCGCTTCCCCGGGCCGTAACCGGGGGAAGCGCCGAGTTCGTCAGTGTCAGCCGAAGTTGCCGGTGGCGACGGCCTTCCAGTCGTTCGCGCAGCCCGGGCCGCACTTCCAGGACAGGCGCGGGTCACCGGTCACGACGCCCTTGCCGTTCAACGTCCACGTCGCGACTTCGCCAGTGGTGGCGTTGTGCCACACCACATCGTTGTTGAAGTCGTTGTTGAAGTCGTTGACACCGACGATCTTCCACTGGTTCGCGCAGTCGGGACCGCACTTCCAGGACAGCTTCAGATCGCCGGTCACCGTCTGCTTGCCGTTGACGAGCCACGCCGACACCTCACCGGTGGTGGCGTTGTGCCACAACAGGTCGTCGAGGTGGTCTCCGTTGAGGTCACCGGCGCCGACGGCCTTCCACTGGTTCGCGCAGTCGGGTCCGCACGGCCAGGACAGGTTCGGTTTGCCGGTCACGTGGCCCTTGCCGTCGAGCAGCCACGTGCCCACCTCGCCGGTGGACGCGTTGTGCCACACGATGTCCGACTTGTTGTCGGCGTTGAAGTCGCCGATGGCGACGGCCTTCCACTGGTTCGCGCACTCCGGGCCGCATTTCCAGTCGAGGCTCAACGCCTTCGTGACAGTGCCCTTCCCGTCCAGGATCCACGCGGACAGCTCGCCCGTCGTGGCGTTGTGCCACAGCACGTCGGAGGTGAAATCGTTGTTGAAATCGCCGCCGCCGACCACGCGCCACTGGTTCGCGCAGTCGGGCCCGCATTTCCAGGACAGCCTGTTGTCCCCGAGCACGGTGCCGTGACCGTCGGTGAGCCAGGCGCCCACGTCGCCGGTTCTCGGGTTGTGCCACAGCAGGTCCGCGTTGCCCGCGACGGCCTGGGCAGGCGCGGCGGTGAACGCGAATGCTGCCACGGTCACCGCCAACGCGGTGCCGATTTTCGTTCCCAGCATTTTCTCCCCCTCATCGATATCTGTCCCTCGCGTGATTCCGAGGATCCTTCGGCGCGGGGTCTTCATGAATCCCAAACTTTGAGGGTTGACACGAGCAATTGATTCCTGTAGAGCGGCGAGCGGCTATTCGGCCACGCGCAGTACCGTGATCCGGTGCACGCATTCACCCGCGCCCGACGGCTCATCGCCACGTCGCTCGCCGTCTCGATGTGCGTAGGACTCCTCACCGGCACGTCTTCCGCGACGGCCGGTGCCGGCTGCACGCTGGCCGCCACCTCGGGGACCGTCGGTCGCGAGGTCGCGGGCCGGCCCTATCACCTGAACGTGCCATCGGGCCTGTCCGGACCGTCGGTGCCGTTGCTGCTCAGCCTGCACGGCGCGCTCCAGCCTTACTCCCTGCACGAGAGGGAGACCCGTTGGTCGGCACTCGCCGCCACCAGGCACTTCATCGTCGCCTACCCGTCGGCGGCGGCGGGCCTGGTGTGGGACGCCGCCCAGCGATCCGGTGACGTCACCTACCTGCGTGCGGTGGTCGAGGACATCTCCACGACCTGGTGTGTCGATCCACGCCGGGTCCACGTGGAGGGCTTCTCCAGCGGCGCCAACATGTCGGCCAGGCTCGCGTGCGACGCGTCCACTGTGTTCGCCTCGGTCGTCGCCTACGCGGGCGTGTCCCCTTCGTTCACCGGCAGCCCCTGTGCGCCGGACCGCCCGATCTCGGTGGGTCTGTTCCACAGCGACGGTGACCTCATCAGCTTTCTTCCGCTCGCCGTCGCGCACCGCGACGAATGGCTCCGGCGAAACGGCTGCTCGGCGACCCCGGTGACGGAACCGGGTGTACCGGTGGAAGCCGCCGTGTACGACCGGTGCCGGGCAGGCGTTCAGGTGGTGTGGCGCGTCTACCGAGGCACCCATTTCTGGCCCGCCAACGAGAACCGCACTGACATCGCCGACCGGATGTGGAACTTCTTCCTGCGCAACCGGCTCCCGTGAGTCTCAACGTGACAGCACGACCATGATCTCCTCGCGGCTGGTGATGCCGATCTTCCGGTAGACGGCCTTGATGTGCTCGTTCACGGTGTGCACCGACAGGTCGAGCCGTCGGGCGATCTGCTTGGCGCAGATGCCGTCGCGGAGTTCGTCGATGATGGTGCGTTCCCTTCCCGTGATGTCGTACCAGGACGACAGGGCGGGCAGCAGCTCCACGCCGGCCGCCTGGATCGTCACGGCCACATCGCCCGTGCCGTCGGCGTCGAGCGGTTGACCGTGGACACTGACCCAGCGTCCCGCGTAGGCAGAGGGCAGACAGGTCACCGGGCGCGGTGCCGTCGGGTCACGCACGAACCTCCGGCTGGCCATCGCCACCTCGCTCGAAAGGGCCTTCGCCGCCCACTCGGGACTGGTCAGTGGCCCTGGCAGACGTATCGCACGTAGCCACGCGTAACCCTCGGGAGTGATCCCGCGTACCGCGTGGTCGGCGCCCACCACGATCACTCCCGGGGGCAGGTCACGGTCAGGCGGTCGCAGGGCGTTTCCCCTGATGTAGCTCCGCGACGCCGCCACGAGTGGTCTGACGATCCGCGCGACGCGGTCCGCGTCGCCCTGGTCGAAGATTCTGCCGCCCTGTTCCCGGAACAGCTCGAGTGTTCCCCACACCCCGTGTGAGCCCCTCAGGAGCAGACGCAGCTCGCTGCCGAACCGGATATCGAACAGGATTTTGTACGCGTGCCGGTCGCGCGCGTTCACCACCTCCCCCAGAAAGCCTCGGTACACCGGCTCGGCGGGATCGGCCGGGTCATGGCCGGCGTAGAAGTCGATCATCTGTGCCCACCCGATCTTCGGGGTGTGCCGGTGCCAGAATCCGAACGAGGCCATGTTCGTGTCCGGGTTCCGCCAGCACACGTGAAGGGAGTCGTGTGCGACCAGGCCGGCAACGGCGCGGGAGATGACCTCGCCCATCTCGTCGGAGGTCAGGCCTTCCCCGGCCGCCGAACAGAGGCCACGCTCCAGGCGGTCCGCGTCTCGTGTCACGATGTCGAGTGTCCGGTTGGGCCGTTCCCACCGCGACAGCGAATATCCTTCGTCTTCCGGCCGTCGCGCTCTCGATGGCGCCATCGGGTTTTCCTATTGGACCGATAGTCGCATTCTTCGCGCTGATTCACGTGACTGAAACATGCGCGGCTTCCTGCTACCTTCATATCAGTTTCCGGTTGCATTTCACGAATGCATCACCGGCCGTATTCGGCGTGCCCTCAGGAATCGACATCCTTACCACGGGGAGTTCGGCGTGCACACATCTACCAAGACTGGTCACGGCGCGCGGCCACGCACGTCGCTGGACCTCGAGCTGGTCGTACCCGCGTTCAACGAGGCGAAACGGCTGCCGGCGACCCTTCGCGCCCTGGTCGACTTCCTCGAGGAGCAGGAATGGCGCTCCCGAATCGTCGTGGTCGACAACGGCAGCACGGACAACACGGTCGCGCTCGCGGACGCGGTGACCCGTGACTCCGTCGACGTCGTCGTGATCGGGTGTTCGCGGCCGGGGAAAGGCGCCGCCGTGCGGCGTGGGGTGCTCAGCAGCACCTCCCGGTTCGTCGGTTTCGCCGACGCCGACCTCTCCACACCGGTCGAGACCCTCGGACCGGTGATGGCGGAGCTGGAGACCGGCGCGGCGGCCGTGATCGCCTCGCGGCACGCGCCTGGCGCGCGGCTCGTGCACCCGCAGTCGCTCGGCCGCAGGGTCGGTGGCACCGCCTTCCGGGTGCTGGCCCGGCAGCTCGTCCACGACGTCCACGACACCCAGTGCGGCTTCAAGTTCTTCGCGCGTGCCGCGGTACAACGCGCGCTCTCCGGCTGCTGGGTCAACGGTTTCGCGTTCGACGTCGAGCTGCTGCGGCAGATCCAGCGGGACGGCGGGCGGATCGTCGAGGTACCGGTCGCGTGGACCAACGACCTCGGCTCGACCTTCCGGCCGGTTCGTGACGGTCTCCCCGCCTTCGCGGCCCTCCTCCAGCTGTACCAGCACTGATGTCCACGGGACAGACGCTCGCCGGCCGCCGGGTGGTGGTCGTCAGCCAGCGCGACGCCGGCCACCCGCTCGCCGGTGAGGCCGAGTACTACCTGCACCAGATCGCCCTGCGCTGGGTGGCCTGGGGCACCCGGGTGACATGGCTCTGCACCGGCACGGGCGCGCCCAACGCGCTCGTCGACGGCATCGAGGTGCGGCGGGTCCGCGGACTGGGCGGGATCTACCGGTGGCTGGCCGCCAGCCGGTTCGACGCCGTCGTCGACGCGCTCGGCGAGACGGCCCCTTCCCTGGCGACACTGCTCGGGCGGCGGGCGCCGGTGGTACGGGTCGCGCACCGGCTCCCGCAGGCGGGCAGGCGGTTGTCCGCGCGAGGCGACGGGATGACGGTCGCGCTGTCCCCGTCCGCTGGCCACGAGCTGCGCCGGCGGCACCGGGTCCAGGGTCCGATCATCGTCGTGCCGCCCGGGGCCGACCCGGTGCCGGGGCAGCCGGGCAGGCGGGCCACCGAGCCGACCGTGGTCGTGGTGGCGCCTTTCCAGACAGAGCAACGCCTCGACGTCCTGCTCGACGTGCTGGGCTCGGTCGCGGAACACGTCCCCGGCCTGCGGGTCGAGATCGTCGGCGACGGACCGGAGCCGCCCCGCGTCGCACGCGGGACCGTGACCGTCCACAGTGGCCACGCGGCCGACGACGCGCTCCGCAGGGCGTGGGTGACGGCGTCCGCCGCGGAGACCGGCGTGCACGGCTGCGCGGTCCTGGAAGCCGCCGCGCGCGGCGTGCCCTGCGTCGGGCTCGACGTGGTGGGCGTCCGCGACCTCGTCCGAACTGGACGGACAGGCTGGCTCGCCGACGACACGAAGGACCTCGGCGCCACGCTCGTGGCCGCCCTCACCCGGCTCGCCGACGCGGACCACGCGAGCTGGGTCGCCAAGCAGTGTCAGGCGTGGGCCGGCGTGTTCCGGTGGGAGCGCAGCGCCCGGCTGATGGCGAGCGTGGTCGCGGGACAGCTGGCCGCCGAGCGCTTCCGGCTGCGCGGCCGCGGGCAGCGCAGGCAGGCCCGGCCCGACATCGCGACCGTCGCCACCTTCCCGGCCGGTGCCGTCGCCGACCCGGCCGCGGCGCTGCGGGCGACCGACGAGGTCGGCGTGGCAGGCGGCACGGTCAGCCTGCTGCTGCGCGGCTGTGACGAGGTGGACGCCGCCGGGGTGGTCGAGCGCCTCGGCGTGCCGGACGCGCGGCTGCGCCTGGCCGGCCAGGAGGACCTGCTGGTGGGCCCGAGGGACCTGCCGGCCGTGCTCGTCGAACAACCCGAACCAGGCCAGGAGATTCCAGTCTGACCCACGCCAGGAGGATGACGATGTCCAGTCCACTCAAGACGGAGAAACGCGCGGTACCGTGGTGGCTCATCGGCGGGGCGGTCGTCGCCACGTCGGCGGTGCTCGCGCTGGTCGCGCTGATCGTGTTCCGCCACAACGACTACTGGAACGCGCGGTGGATGGTCGACCTGACGGTCTACCTCGCGAGCGGCGACACCGTCCGCGCCGGCGACTCGCTCTACGACATGGTGGTGGTCTCGCCGCTGTACGGCCCGATGCCGTACGTGTACCCGCCGTTCACGGCGATGCTGTTCTTCGTGCCGCTCTCCGCTTTCACCGCGCCGGTGGCCAGCTTCATCTGGAACACGGCCTCGCTGGTGGCGCTGGCCGCGGCGGTGTGGATGACGCTCGGCATCGCCGGGGTGCGTGACCGCAGGATGAAGTTCCTGCTGATGATCGCCGGCCTGGTGCTGGCGACCTGGCTGCTGCCGATGCGGGTGACGCTGGTCGCCGGGCAGATCAACACGTTCCTGCTCGTGTTGGTGCTACTGGACTTCCGCAAGCCGACGAGCCGCTGGCAGGGCATCGGGGTCGGCATCGCCGCCGGGCTCAAGGTGACCCCGCTGATCTTCATCGCCTACCTGCTGATCACCAGGCGGTTCAAGGCGGCACGCAACGCGGTGCTCGCGTTCGCGGCCACCGTGGCCGTCGGCTTCGCGGTCATGCCCGGCGCGTCGCTGACCTACTGGGGCGGGCTGGTGTTCCACTCGTCGCGGGTCGCCGACCCGTTCGACACGCCCAACCAGTCGCTGTCCGGCATGATGGCGCGGATCTTCCACAGTGCGCACTTCCAGAACTGGTGGTTCGTCGTGCTGGCGCTGGTCGCGGTGTTCGGCCTCGTCGTGGGCGCCTACGCCTACCGCAGGCGCGCCGACTTCCTCGGCATGTCCGCGACCGCGATCACCGGGCTGCTCATCTCCCCCGTCAGCTGGGAGCACCACTGGGTGTACGTGATCCCGCTGCTGGTCTGGCTGGCGGTCTGGGCGTACCGCGAGCGCTCGGTCCCGGTGGCGGCCGGCACCGCACTCCTCGTGGCCGTGTTCACCATCCGCACCTTCTCGCTCGTCGGGATCCAGGAGTCGCCACCCGCGCCGATGGACCTGGCGGTGTGGCAGCAGCTGGTGGCGTCGGCGTTCCCGGCCGCCGGGCTCGCGCTGCTGATCTTCGGGCCGCTGTGGTTGCGCCGCCACTTCCCGGCGAAGGCGGAACTCCACGAGGTGCCGGTGGTCCCCGCCCAACGCACGCGGGAGGAGCGGGTGCCGGCCGCGGTCGAGTAATGCCCATGACGGAGCGGGCCGGAGCCGAGGAGGCTCCGGCCCGCTCTCGTGTGTGGATCAGCTCGCGAGGCGGCGGTGCTGCTGCTGGGCGACCTGCTCGCCGATGACCTGGCGCGACGCGAGCAGCAGCGCGTTCAGCATGGCGTCCGACGAGCGGTCCCTGCTGAAGCCGAACTGCGTGGCGACCCGCAGCGGGCACGCCCAGCTGATGCGGCGCAGCACGCCTGCGGCCAGCTCGTCGGCGACCGCGACCTCCGGCAGCAGCGTGATGCCGAGGCCCTCGATCACACTCTGCTTCGCGGTGTCGACCGAGTCGAGATCGTGCACCCGAGGCCGCACGGTCGAGTACGCGAGGCTGAACGTCTGCTCGAACTGCTTCTGGTAGCTCGCGTTGCGTTCGGCACGCAGCAGCGTGACGCCGCCGAGGTCCTCGGTCGTCACCCGCGGACGCCCGACGAGCGGGTGCGCGGGGTTGCCGACCAGCACCAGCGGTTCCTCGCACAGCACCGTGGTGTGCAGGTCCTCGTGCGCGTCCACCGCGTCGACGAAGAACGCGCAGTCGAGCGTGCCCTGCCGGACCGCGGCCAGGGTGTCGACGCTGTCCGACGAGCTCATCGACACCAGCATGTTCGGGAAGCGCAGGTTCGCGTACTCGAGGATCGGGATGAGGCGGTGCTTGGTGACGCTCGCGACCGTGCCGATGTTGACCCGGCTGGTGCCGTCGCCGTTCAGCGTCATGCTCGCCATCGCCTCGTTGGCGAGCGCGACGATGCGGCGGGCGTACGGGAGCAGCCCGGTGCCTGCCGCGGTGAGCTCGACACCGCCGGGAAGACGGCGGAAGAGCAGGGTGCCCGCCGTGTTCTCCAGGGCTCTGATCCGTCCGGTCACGGTCGGCTGTGCGAGGTCGAGCAGCTTCGCCGCGTTGGTGAAACCGCCGGCGTCGACGACCGCTATGAAGGTGTGGAGTTGGCGGAGCTCGTACATGGTGTGGAACCCCCAGGCTCGGTGTCGAGCAGATACCACATGCAGGACTTGTTCGCCGTGATGACCGGGACGCCGAGGTCGCGCTCGAGCGGTTCGACGGCCTCGGCGGCCCGGATGCCGCTGCCGGGAATGAGCACGCCGTCCGCGCCGGCCGGGAAGGCGTCCCGGACCTGGTGGCGCACGTCGCCAGGTAGCACCCGCCACCGGCCGCCCCGGTCGAAGATCTGGTGCTTGCGCACACCCTGCCACTCGGGACCGAGGTCGAAGTGCAGCAGGCCGGCGACGTCGACACCCGCGGCGCCGAGGTAGGCGCCCGCCGCGTCGTAGGTCGGCTGGGTGAACCACGGCGGCATCACCACGAGGGGGCGCCGCACGTCCGCCGCGCGCAGCGCCGCCACCACGGCCTGGCCCGCCGTGTATACCGGTGTGCCGTCCGCGATGCGCCTGGCCTCCTCGGTGAACTCGCGGTCGAACGCGTGCCCGCCGAAGAAGCTCGCCGAGCCGAAGCACAGGCAGATGGCGTCGAGCCCGACCTGGCCGAGCTGCCGGACGCCGCGTGCGACGTCCGGCTCGGCGAGCATCGCGCCGGCCGGTGTGCCGGTGTACTCCGCGCCGCTGGACGTGGGGCTCTCGAAGCGGGCCGCGTGGATGCTCACGTCCGGCG
>Ga0307502_10000421_pt1 | contig 11200 bp, 15 predicted proteins | sample 16_S_MG_FD_201364 | JGI IMG/M metagenome (GOLD analysis project Ga0307502, IMG submission 201364) | Soil microbial communities from Populus trichocarpa stands in riparian zone in the Pacific Northwest, United States - 16_S | ecosystem: Environmental > Terrestrial > Soil > Riparian zone > Trees... | reverse complement strand
GGTCGATGGCTCGATCGCCGCTTTGCTTCGCGACGACGATGATCGTGACCCTGAGACAGCGCACGATCGGCTCGTCGCAACCGGTCGCGCGACGTCCAACCGCGAGCTTGCCCCGGCCGTCGAAGCCTTTCTTGCCCTTGATGAGGGGCGCCGTCGCGACATGGTCGAGCGGATCGTGATCGTCGACGCCCAGCCCGTCATCGCCGAACTCGACGAGGCCTACGGTCGTGAACTTCGTCACGCAGCGCCGCGGGACCGGAGGCCAGCGCTCGTGACGCGGTTGCGGGAATGGTGGCTTCTGCGTGCCGAGCAACATCTCGATGCCGTAGCCCGCGGTGAGCACCCGCGCATCGCCGGCCAAGAGATCGAGACGAAGATCGCCGACCTGCGCGATCAGTTGACTGACGAGAGCCTTCCGATCGATCTCGAAGGCTTGGCCGAACCCACGGACGAAGAGGTGGCCGAGAACCAGCGCACGTTCGTCATGCAGTTGCGGTTGATCGCGTTGAGCAACCAGCGCATCGCCCTCGCCGTTCACGATCACAACCGTGCTTTCGCACAGCGCGCGCGCTGGGTGCGCGAGGACCTCATCGTCACCGGCGAGCTCGAGGCCTACGAGGGTCGTTTGGTTGAGGAGTGGAAGCGGCTGTCACTGCCGGAGACCGATGAGCCTGTCGAGCTCGACGAGAAAGCCGCTTGTGCGCGTGGACGCGCGATCCAGCGCTTGTGCGAGGACGCGACGATCGAGTCGATCCGCCCGAAGGTCACGACCCCTTACGTCATGCGCGGTTCGCTACACATGCTTGCCGACCACCAACGCATCGGCTGGCACCCCGACTGGGTGGCCCGCCTACAACATCTGGTGGCCGAGGCCGAGGCATGAGCCCCGCGACGCAATGGGATCTCCGTCCTCGCGAAGAGGCCAACCTCCTCAATCCCGCGTTCCTCGCACAGCTCATCGATCGCGCTGCAACAGGGCACCGCGAGGTGCTGGGGCGCGGCCTACCCTGGCCGCTGATCTACCTCGCGCTCCCAGCCGTCTTGCACCAGGAGACGCGAGAGGCGCTACCGCGCGACATACGCGGCGACATGGCTGGATGGACCCGCGCTCACCCGCTGCTCGTCGCGGGCCTCGCTGAGCGCGCCCGCGCGATACGTCCGATGGTCTCCGAGGCACTCTTGTTCGGACTCGCCCATGGCCTCATCGGACGCCAGGGTGCGACCGTGGAGCCTGGACGGCTTGCGCGCCGCTCGCCGCGCGTCGCGTGGCGGGAGCCGACAGAGGACTATCGGGCGTGCACGACGCGGGCAGCCTTCTTCGGGCGATGGTGCGCCGGATCTGGCACGCCGGCGACCGTTTTCGCGCTCTGGGGTGTGCGGCCATGATCATCAGAACGATCGCTCTGTGGAACGGTGCTGGCGAGGTTCGCCGCATTGATCTGCATGAAGGTCTGAACATCCTCACCGGCGCTTCGCAGACCGGCAAGTCGACGCTCATCGACATCATCAGCTTCTGCCTCGGAGCCCGCGAGTTCCGAGTTCCCGCGGGCCCCATCGCCAACAGCGTCGCGTTCTACGGCCTGATCATCGACGTCGGCGGCACGAAGGCGTTCCTGGGCCGGCCCGCGCTGCCGTCTGGCCAGAAGACGAGCACGCAGGCCCAGCTTGAGCTCGGCATCCAAGACCTCCCGACGTTCGACCAGCTCCGCGCCACGACAACGACAGACGAGATCCGGGCCTGGGTCGGCGCCGCGGTCGGCATCGAGGAGAACCGGTTCGTGCCCCCGGACACGGCGACGCGCCGACCTCTGGTGGCACGACTCTCCCACGCGCTCATCCACTGCTTCCAGCGCCAGGACGAGATCGCCTCACGGCAGATCCTCTTTCACCAGCAGGCCGAAGAGTTCATGCCGCAGGCCATCCGCGACACACTCCCGTACTTTCTTGGCGTCACCGGTCCCGAGGAGCTACGCAAAGCTGCCGCCCTGCGGGATCTCCAACGGAGCCTGCGCGAAGCCATTGCTCGCCGCCAGGAAGCCGAGAACACGCTTGCGTCCGGTCTCGGCGAGGCGCAGAACTTGTTGTCCGAGGCGGCAAGCGCCGGCCTTGCGAGCGTTGAGGAACAGGACACGCCTCGCACGTTGGCGCAAGCCCTCTCGTTGCTCAGCGCTGTGCGCGATGCACCCGTGCCCGCGGCACCGTTGCAACCCGCAGGCGAGGAATTCGATCGCCTTCAGCGCGAACGATCGGCTCTGACCGAGCGGCTGCGTCGGCTGCGCGAACAGCGTGCACTCGCAGAAGCAATCGCTGGCGGCGGCGACGATCTCGCCAGCGAGGGAGTGGAGCAGGTCGTTCGGCTTCAGAGCATCGGACTGCTCCCCGAGCCGAGCGAGCCCGACGCTTGCCCAGTCTGCGAACGGCCGCTTGAGGATCGGCCCCCTGCGGTGGAGGAGCTCACGGCCGCGCTCCGGGAGCTCGAGACCCAGATCGCCGCAGTCGCTCGTGACCGGCCAGGGCTCGTCGAGAAGCAGAACGAGATCCGCGGGGGAGAGGCCGCGGTGCGAGCCGAGCTCGAGGCCAACAAGGTCGCGCTCGACCATCTCGCAGCTGGAGCCGAGGCCGTTGCCCAGCATCAGAACCGTCTCGATCTCGGCGCATGGGTGCGAGGCCGCATCGACTACTACCTCGAGATGACCCTCGTCCTCACCGACGACCTGATCGAGGACCTTGCGCGCGCGGAAGCGGCACTTCGTCGCGAAGTTGCTGCTCTCGAAGAAGAGCTCGACCCAGCCCGTATCCGCGAAGCTGCGACATCGACCCTCGTGGGGATCGGGCAACGCCTCATGACCACGATGGCTCAGCGGCTCGGGCTCGAGCACGCCGACACCGGCGTCCGCATCGACCTGGCACGTCTCACAGTCGTAGCCGATACGCCCACGGGTCCGGTCTACATGGACACAGGCATCGGGTCTGCCAAGAACTGGGTTGGCTATCACCTTGCGGCGACACTCAGTCTCCAGGCACATTTCCTCAGCGAGCGACGCCCGGTTCCAAGCTTTCTCGTACTCGACCAACCGACCCAGGCCTTCTTTCCTTCCGACAGGCCCGATGAGGACGCAAGCGATGAGGATCGGCGAGATGCCCTCGCTCAGTTCGTGCTGATGCGCGACGTCGTGGACGAACTGGACGGTCGGCTACAGGTGCTCGTCCTCGAACACGCCGACTTCGACGAGCCCTGGTTCAGCGACGCGGTCGTCGAGCGCTGGCGCGATGGTCGCGCCCTCATCCCCAAATCGTGGTACGAGGACTGACCGACAAGCTTCGGACAGCTTGGTCAAGTGCCGAGCACGCCTCGCGTTTCTCGTGGCTCCCGTCTCGGATGCAGCTGGGTGATCCCGGAAACCCTGCCTAGGACGCCGCCCCGTGAGCCAGTTCAATGACCGGCCGCAACGGCGGCGATCACCTGCTGGACGGCCTGCGGTACGGTGATCTCGGCGGTGATGCCGCCGTCGCGGGTCGCCTGCAGCGCTTCTTCGAACCCGGGCCGGGCGCCGAAGGATGTGAGCACGGTCTCGACGAGCAGCACCATGCAGCCAGCGCTGCTGCGGTTGCAGCAGCGCTCGGTGAGTAGTACCCGGCACGGGTCGTGCCCCCTGCTGATCGCCGCTGTCAAGCGCGCAGTAGCCGCTTGACGCGCAGGCCCGCCGCGGCCGCACCGTGCTCATGATCGCCTGTCGACGATCAGGACGGCCGACGGCTCGTCAGTCCTCGAGCACGGCCGCGTCGCGGAGGTCGGCCGCCATGACGAACTACCGGCGGCCGGCGGCACGTATGCCCGACTGATCGTCGGCCAGCACGCTGGCGGCAGCGTGGCTGATGGACCTAATGGATACGTGATCCCCGTGTGAAACGTCCGTCGCGGACGGCGTCGACGACCTCGCCCCGGTGGGGTGAAACTGCCGCGCTCGCGTCGCGTACTCGTCAATCCGCAGGCACTTCAAGCATCGCCTGGAGGCCGGTTCGCGAGCTCCGAGAGCTCTCGCAACTGCCGCTTCACGCTCTCGAGCGTCTCGTTGAGGACCGCAAGAGCCGACTCGTCGGCCAGCGTGTAGAAGACGTTCGGCCCGTGCGGGCGCCGGGATACAACTCCGGCTCGGTACAGCACAAGCAAGTGCTTTGAGACGTTCTGTTGCGAGATCCCGATGGCATCGCTGAGTTCTTGAGGGGTCGACGGTCCTGCCGCCAACTGCTCGACGAGGCGAAGCCGAACCGGTTGACCGAGCACCCGCAAGCGGTCAGCAACGCGTAGCAGCAGCCCGTCCCCGATCTGCGATCCGCCATTCACTCGAAAGTTTGTACGCCCAACCGCTCGTACGCTGCTGCTACCGAACGCGCACAAGTGCGTGCGGTTGTGGCTATAGGCAGGTGTTGAGGGGGGCCGAACAACACACGGCTGCGTGGCATGGCATCGGCTTGGAGCCCGACCAGCGCCTGACGGTCCAAACCCGTACGAGGCGGTTTGCTAGCCCGCAGCGCACTTATCGCTGTTCTCGCTAGCGAGCTCGTGCAGCAGTCGGCTCCGCGTGGTGCGTGATGGCAGGCGATCGAGTTGCTTCTGCGTAGTGTCGATCGCTGCCTGCAGGACCGGGAGGGAGCGGTTGGGGAAGGGCGTGGGGACGTGGCTGAGCGGGGTCGCGACGACGCCTGAGGCACCCGCGGCGAGGCTGGCGTGGATATGTCGCGCAGATGCGTCCCAAAGAGTCCATTGCGGACCGGCCGCTTGGCGGATCGCGGTGATGTCGTCCGTTGCGATCTTGGAGAGCTTGGCGCCGGCCGGGAGGATGCCCCGCCGTCGTGCTGCAGCGGTCAGCGAGGCATTGAGCACGGTCGAGCCGTACTTGGGGTGGCTGTACACGTAGGCGTCGGGGGGCAGGCTTGCCAGCAGCAAGAGCGCTTGGTCGTCGTCGCACGGGGAGTGCATCACGACCATCGGGATGATCGCGTGCCGCGTGGCCTCCTGAACGTCCTCCTCGCACCAGCAGCATGCGACCAGCCGCGAGGCCGGGATGAGGCCGGACCACAGATCGAGCAGTTCCGCTCGCTCCTCGATGGTGAGCTGGTCGCCTCGTGTGGTCGAGCCGGAAAGGATGAACGCGTCCGCCCACGTACGGACGGCCCGCTGTGCATAACGAGCGGTCGCCTCGCGGTCGAGTCTGGCGCTGTCGGGAGCTCGTAGCGCCAGTGCCGGCACGACGATCTGGCCGACCACGGTCACCGGCCCGAGGCTGCGGGCCGAGGGGCGTGACGGCGTCCCCGCTCCGTGTCGATCGATTGCGCGGCGCTGACGGGCGAGGTGCGGTCCGTGTCGATGCGAAGCGCGAAGTCCTCCGGTTGCGCGCGGGCGAGATCGCGCGCGGTTTCGTCCCACGCTTGCAGCCGCGCCTCGATGTCGTCAGAGCCGCGCTGGCGCGCTCGCTGCGCGGCGGTCGCTCGCCGACAGTGCAGCAGCACAGGAAGCCACAGGGCTTGGTGGCGCATGAGTGCATGAATGCCCGCGAGCTGGCCGAGGTGAACGACCGGAATCAGATCCCGTGCGAAGAGCACGTCGAGTGCCGGGCGGTCGATCGCATAGCGGCTGTCGTAGCGCTCGTTCTCGTAGACGATCAGTCCCTTCTCGCGCAGGTCGTCGATGTGCTCGTTGTCGCAGATGCGATAGCCCTCGGTGCGGCCCCCGCCGGCCTTGAGGCGCTGGAAATGCACGTAGCGAGCATCGAGTGCGGTGAGCGCTTGAGTGACCGTGTCCTTCCCGCTCGCAGGCGCCCCGTACAGGACGACGCCGCTAGCCGGCATCAGCGCGCTCGGGCTACGAGGCTGTGCGCCTGCTCGGCGAGACTCGTGGCGGCATTGAGGCGGTTGTCAACGACGATGTGATCGCAGCGTGGCCGCAGCGAAAGGTCGACCGTTGCGGCGTACTGATCCCACGCGCTCAGCTTCCAAGTGTCGCGGGCGGCGCCGCGCGACTGTAGGTAGTCGCGCATCGAGCCCAGGTCGCAGTGCATCCAGACGACGACGACGTCGATCGCGCGCGCAGCGCAGCGGTTGAGCATGCGACCGAGCCACGCTTCGTCGGCGATCTCGGCGACGAACGGAGCGGTGAGCACCGTCGAGACGCCGCGCGTGAGGTTCTCATAGGCGGTGCTCAGCAGGCAGCGGTACTCCAGCGGACGGACCCTCTCGCGATACAGGGCGGTCTGGCGATCGTTGGGGTCACCGCCGAGGCTGAGGAGCAGACCCTCGGCAAGCGGCCGCGTGAGGGTGTCCTTGTCGAGCAGGGTCCAACCGGTGATGCTCGAAAGAAACCGACCGAACTCGCTCTTGCCAGATCCAGCGTAGCCGCCCACCAAGGTCAGCAGCGGCTTGTCCTGCCTGGGCCGCCGCTGCGTTTGGCAGGCGTCGAGCAGACGATGTTCAAGCGTGCTGGCGTCGAACGCGTCGATCGATACAGCACCGGTCTTCGGCTGCAGGCGCGCGAACGTCGGCTCCAGTACACGGATCGCGTCGCGGGCGATCGGACTGGCATGCGCGGTGGCTCGGTCCTTGTGCTGCTCGGCCAAGCGTGCCTGCAGGTTGGTGTAGGCGTTGAGCAGCGCGCCATGGGCGCTGAGTGCCGTCTCGCAGCGTTCCCAGAACTGGCGGCTGACGTTCTGGCGGCCGATCTCGACATTGGCGACGGTGCTGCGGGCGTAATCGGTGAGCTTGGCAAGCTCCGACTGGCTGTAGCCCCCGGCGCGGCGGTGTGCGGCAAGCTGCCGCCCGAGCTCAGCTCGGAAGGCGGCGATGGCATCGGCGTCGATTGCGGCAAGCGTCGTCGGTTGGTCCATGGCGTCTGTCGGCAGATTGTCGCAGGGACCGGCCGACAGCTACCCGACACGCACGCCCGAACTTAGGCTCGCCGAGCATGTCCGATCGCGCCGCAACCGCTCGCTCTGGTCGCCTCGCCGGTCGCGACTCGTTGGTAACGGTGGACACGCAACGCACCGAGCAGCGCTGCCATTTAGGGCGCGCGTATCGTGGGGGACGGCTGATCTGCGGGGGCGTTCACGTGACGATCAGCCGTGACGAGCGGCTCGGGTTGACCCAGCGGGAGCGTCGTCCCGTGCGGGTGCGTTTTCATGAGCCCTTGGACGACGGGCTGCGCAGCGAGCTGAACCAGCTCGTGCGTCGACGTGGCGCGGCTGCCTGGCGCATCGCTGACGAGTTGGAAGCGATCGAGCTCGTCGTCGACGATCTCCGCGGCGAGCGCCAGCGCATTGTCGGTCACCTGCAGCCACCGCAGGTGCGCCACGGTCGGCTGCGCGACATCGAGTTCGAGTTCGGCCTGCAGCGGACGCGATGAGCGACGAACCTACGCCACGCCTCTCCGGCGATCAGGTCCTGGCCCTGAAGTTCGCCGCACACCGCCAGCTCGCGCGCTGGTCAAACAAGCCCGGCCTCAGTCCGCACCAACACGCCCAGCGCACAGCACTCGCCCGCACCATGCGCATCCTCCAGGACAAGGCGTTCGCCAACGGGTGCGAGCTACGCGTTCCCGAGGCGGAAGGGGAACGCTGATGCTGGGCGACTGGCGCAAGATCGAGCCTGGACTGTTCGAGTCCGCCGACGGCCAGTGGCGCATTGTTAATCCTTGGAAGCTCAGCACGGAACTGCGTCATCGCTGGCTGGTCGCCGAGCGCCGCTCCAGCGGGTCAGGCTGGTGCATGCACGACGGGGACCACGCCACGCTGCACGACGCTTGCGCCTACGTCGCGGGTCTCAGTGGCTTGGCGCCAGCCTCCGGATCTGCGGAGCCATGAGCCCCAAGATCTGTTACAACGCCGGCCGCGGACCCGTAGTTGTCCCCAGGGACAGTGGCGAGGTCTTCGCGGGACTAGCTAACGCGAACGGGCTCGCGCACGTGAGCGACGGCTCGCCGGCACGGTCGTGTTGCCGCCGATCGGCTGCCGCTTCCGCTTCCGGTGCCGACCGACGGCGAGCCTCGCAAGCGAGGTATGCCTCGGCGAATTCGGGTCGAGAAGGCCGATGAGTTGCTCGCCCGTCATGTCCCGTCCGTCACGAGCAGGTCGGCGTTCAACGCCTCCCCGGAGTAGAGAGTCTGAAGGTGGACCGCCTTGGCGCGGACTCTCCCTTGAGATCGTCCGCGACGCAGCAGCGAGCCGGCTCCGAGCTCTCGGGCATGTGGATCGACTTCGCGTCGTGGAGGTGCTGTCGCGTGGACCAGCCAACGTTGGCGAAATCGCGATCGCACTCGGGCTGTCGACGAATGTGACCTCGCGACATCTGCGCGAACTACACGCGGCACAGATCGTCGACCGCGCCCAGGACGGCAACTTCGTGATCTACGCGCTCGCAGACAGAGACGCGGCACGTCTGGTGGCGGCCGCCTACGCCGGTGCGGCGACGCACATTCGGCGACTCGTCGCGCTCGCGGAGGATGGTCCGGTGGGGCCGGAGCAGAGGCTGGCTTAGCTTAGGCCGGCGGTCTTGGCCGACACGGAGCTTCCAATCGCGGGACCGCCCGGCCGGCTCGCCCTGGGTCGCAAATGCCCCTCGTGCCCACAACTGCTCTGGCGTACGCCAGAGCAGGCACCTGAATGAGTCAGCCACAGACACGCGTGATTGGGCGGGTGAATTCCGCTGTGCGCCGACGGCGGGCGACTTGTCGCGGCGAAGACTCGGCGGCGGGCCGGTGCGGATGCGGCGGACGGGAAGGTTGGTACTCGAGCCGATCAGCACCGAGGCTCGGGTGCGTAGGGCTCGGTGGGACAAGCGTCGTCCTCCTCTTTCGTCTTCTCAAGCCCGCGGAGGATCTGCTTGGCGCGGGCGATCTGCTTGTTGGTCGTGGTGTAGGTGGCGTTCTCGGTGTGGGCGATCTCGCGGTAGCTGTAGCCCAGCGCCAGGCGCAGCAGAAAGCGCCGCGGGCGCTCCGGGATCTGCTCGACGAGGTCCAGGCGGATGCGCTGCAGCACGATGTCGTCGACGCCCGGCACGCGACCGCCAGCCGCGATGAGCGCCTGCTCGAGCGCTTGGGAATCGGTGGGGACAGTGCGTGTGGCGCCGCGCTCCAGCTCCCAGGCGCGGCGTATGGCGCAAGTGGTGAGCCATGCCAGCGCGCTCCAGCGCGGGGGGCGCAGGTCGACGTGCTCGGCACTGAGCAGCTTCATCCAGGCGTGCGCGCACGCGTCGTCGACGATCTGCGGGTTGTGACTTCCGCGCTTGCGGACGATCCGGTGCAGCTGTTCGTGGTGGTGGCGATACGCGCCGCGATGTGCTCAACACGCTCCGCCCGCTGCACTACGTGGGTGCTCTCACCGGTCGTCATGGGACAAGCTCGCCGAGCTGGCGGGTGACGTGCCGGATTGCAAGGATCGCGGGCTGTCCGAGCGCTTGGCTGCGGGTGGTGTACTCGTCGGCGAGGCCGTCGAGATCGGCCTGGCTTTCGACGTGGCGCTCCACGAGGTAGACGCGGTCGTCGTGGTCGACGGGAACATCGATGACGGCCACGCGGCCGTCGATGCGCTGCGCATTGAGTGCGCGCTCACCGGCGGGGATGCGGTACCGGCGCAGTTCCACGGTCCTGCCTGCCGGGGTCATGACGTGGACTCCTGGTTGTCGATGGGGCGGTGTGCCCAGCGGGCGCTGGAGCCGTATCCGCGCACTTGGTGCGCCCGGATCGCGGTGGCGTCGTCGGGCCGGGTGACGAGGTCGTGCTGCACATCGCGTCGCTCGCGTCGAGCGTCGTGTGTGAGCGAGCGCGGCTGAGCTTGTAGGCGCTTGATCTCTGCGCTGGCCTGTGCGCCGGTGGCCGGGGAGGCGAACGTCGTCCCGGTCTTGTCAGCCAGGCCTCGAAGGTAGGCCAGCTGCTTGGGTGTGGGCTTCACTGCGACGCCTTTCGGGGTGGTGGTCGAGGACGTCGGGCGACCCGGCCCGCGCGACGGTCGAATGCACGCGCCAGCTCCAAGCCCCTGGCGGTCCGGGCGAAGCCCGGATGGAGCTGGCGTGGCGGATTGACCGGCGTGTGGGCAGCCTTCGACGGTCCTCGTGCCACCACCCCGGGTGCGGGCGCCTGGCCCTCCCGCGCTCGGCCTACGGGCGCGTGTGGCTGATCGTCAGCCCACCCGCACACCACGCCCCACGAGTACCGGACCGTGTGTGAAGCACTTCACCAGGGCCAGGGCCGGTCAATGCGCATTCTCCCCAAAAGGAAGTGGAGTTGGGCCGGCTCGCAGTCATCCGTAGGCGCGCTGAAAACGCCGGGACGAGACGAACTCCCATCTCAGAGCGCGAACGGGTCCTCGTGTTCGATGTCGTCTGCCCAGTAGCCGTATCGCTGGGCGAGCACGCGCTCGATGGCGACGAGGTCGGGCGTGTGCTGGCGCATCGTCAGCTGCCAGTGACGCATGAGCGAGAGCATCGCTCCCGTACGCGCGTCGTCGAGGGACTGCTCGGTGAGGAGTTCCAGAGGGACCGGTACGGAGTGCTTGGTCTCGGGCGTGGTCGCCAGCCGGTGAAGTTGGCGCTGGCCGTCTGGTTGACGCACAAGTCGCTGGCCCTCACCGCTCTGGTCCATCCGCCAGTTCACAACGACGTTGTGGACCGACGTGAGGATGTGCCAGTCCTTCCAGCCGCGCTCGCGCAGTGCGGCGATGATGCCCTGAACGCGGTCGTCCGCACGCAGGCGCGGGAGCGTTTGCACGAGCAACTCGCTAAGGAACTTGTACCGGTTGGCGAGGAACTCGCGCGCTGTGTCGGCGTCGAAGGTCGGGCCCGGTCCGGCCTGCCAGGCGAGCTGATCGTGTTCGATTGTCTGAAAGCCAGCGGGGTCAGCGGGCGGGCGGGCGCGTCCGCGCGGCGTCAACTCGTAGCGCTGCGCGGCGACAACCTCCGCGAGGTCGTCGTATGGCCGTGGTGGCGCGAGTTTGTGAGTAAGTCCCCGCTTGTACGCGCTTTCGAGCGTCTGGAAGTAGCGCTCGTGCGGGAGCAGCGAAACATCGAGCAGGATGGTCGTCAGCACGTACAGCAGTTCCAGGTTCAGTTGCTCAGCGTCGAGGTCCTCTGGCGGCTCCGCTGTGCTCAGCAGCACCTTGCGCAGGCTCTTCTCGTTGGACGCCGCCCACAACACCCGACTCTCAAGCGCACGGTC
>Ga0307502_10000420_pt1 | contig 11219 bp, 12 predicted proteins | sample 16_S_MG_FD_201364 | JGI IMG/M metagenome (GOLD analysis project Ga0307502, IMG submission 201364) | Soil microbial communities from Populus trichocarpa stands in riparian zone in the Pacific Northwest, United States - 16_S | ecosystem: Environmental > Terrestrial > Soil > Riparian zone > Trees... | reverse complement strand
CGAGGTGCACCAGCTGTACGGGTGCTACGGCGGGTGGGACTACGTCGTCGTGCTGGTCACGTCCGGCATGACGCACCACAACGAGGTCTCGCAGCGGCTCTTCGCCGAGGCGCCGAACATCCGCAAGTACTCGACGATGCTGGTGCTCGACCCCATGCGCACGGGTTCGGCGATCCCGGCCCGCGCGCTCAAGCTTTAGGCCACCACGGCGACTTGCTCGTCGTCGGCCGGGTCGGGTCGTGGAACTTCGGCCGGTCGAGCTGGTCGGCCCGCAGGTGCACGAGGTTGTCGGTGATCGCCTGCATGATCCGCCTGTGCGCGCGCATCGCGTCGCCGGGCTTGTCGGGGGACAGGTCGGACAGCTCGACAAGCGGGCCGAAGTGGACCCGGAACGTCGGCCGGTTCCAGATGGACCGGAAGAACGAGACCGCCCCCGGCACGAGGTCCCGCCAGCCCGTCACGACCTCGGTGCCCCAGCACACGGCCTCGTGCGCACCCCACTGGCTGATCGTCAGCACCGGCACGTCCGCCGCCAGCGCGATCCGCGCCGCGCCGGACTTGCCCTTCTCCGGCCACAGGCCGGGGGTGAGGCTGATCCGGCCCTCCGGGTAGACGAGCACCGGGCCCGGGGTCTCGCGCAGGGCCTCGGTGACCCGCTCGAACGCCTCCGCGACGTTGGCGCTGCGGCGGTCCACCCGGATGCTGCCGCCCTGGCGCAGGCCCCAGCCGATCACCGGCGCGTCCAGCAGACCGCCGGCGAGCAGGAAGCGGGGGTTAACGCCGGCCTCCCGCAGCGCGCAGGTCAGCACGAACGGGTCGAACACCCCGATGTGGTTCGCGGCGATCAGCATGGGCTGGTTCCGCAGCTCAGGCGGGATGGACCCGGTGACCTCGATCCGTCCGAGCAGCCGGACGACACCGCGGTCGATGAACGTCATGGCCCGCCAGAGCGGCGAGACCTTCTGCGGCCGGGGCCGTGGCCACCGGCGTGTCGACTCGGAACTGCGGCGAGACAGCGCGACCATGAGCGGAGCATCGCATGGTCCTCCTGGGTGATTGCGAGCGGTCCTCTTCACCCACGGGGTTCGTGTGGCGGGAGTGACTGATGTGGCGGGAGCCGACTACCGTGTGGGGTATGGCGAACCGGACAGCCTCTTCCAGGTCCAAGGGCCGCGGCTCGGGTAGCGGCTCTGGAAGCGGTGCTCGAAAGCGTCCGCCGGCAAAGTCCACCACCCGCACCTCGACGGCACGCAAGCCGCCGATCCGCAAGACCAAAAGCAAGGGCTCGGTCAGCCGCGCCCTGTTCCGCGGCCTGCGCGGCGGGTGGAACCTGCTGGCCAAGGGCGTCGGCGGGATCGCCCGCACGGTCGGGCGCACCAAGGAGCTGGAGCCGGCACACCGCCGCGACGGGCTCGCGTTCGCCCTGATCGCCGTCGGTGTCATCGCGGGCGCCGGGATCTGGTGGCGTGCCGCCGGGCCGATCGGACACTACCTGGAGATCGGCGCCCGGTCCGTCGTCGGCGCCGCCGCCATGGCGCTGCCGCTGATGCTGCTGGTCATCGGCATCGCGCTGATGCGCTCGGACCCGCAGCCGGACAAGCGGCCGCGGCTGGTGATCGGCGCGCTGCTGTTCGTCCTGGCGATCCTGGGAATCCTCCATATCTTCTCCGACCTCCCGGAGGACAACCTCCGCCAGCGGTACGCGGGCGGCGCGCTCGGCTACTTCTCCGGCGGGCTGCTCGCGAAGGGCATCACCTCGTGGGTCGCGCTGCCGGTCCTGCTGCTGGTGCTGGGCTTCGGCGTGCTGGTGTTCACCGGCACCCGGTTCCGGGACATCCCGACGCGGCTGCGTGAGCTGGGCATGGACCCGGAGGACCGCGAGGCCGAGGGCATCGACCTGCCGGGCGCGGAGGAGCCGGCGGCGTCGTCGGAGGTGCCGGACGAGGCCGAGCCGGTCCGCCTGCGCCGCCCGTCCCGCCGCCGCCAGGCGTCCGCGGCCGAGGGCGATGCTGAGCAGCTGCCGCTGGCCGAGACTGCGGTCGGCGAGGACATCCCGCTCCCACCAGAGCCCCCGAAGCCCCCACGCAAGCGGCCGAAGCCGACCGAGGTCAAGGAGACCCCGCAGGCCAAGGAGCAGCAGGGCCAGCTCGCGCTCACGCCCCGGGTGGTCGACGGCGACTACACGCTGCCCGACCCGAACATCCTCGAGGCAGGCGACGCGCCGAAGGCCCGCAGCCGCGCGAACGACGCCATGATCGAGGCGATCACCGGCGTGCTGGACCAGTTCGCGATCGACGCGCAGGTCACCGGCTTCACCCGCGGTCCGACGGTCACGCGGTACGAGGTGGAACTGGGTCCGGGCGTGAAGGTCGAGAAGATCACCGCGCTGACGAAGAACATCGCGTACGCGGTGGCCACCGACAACGTCCGGCTGCTCGCGCCGATCCCCGGCAAGTCCGCGGTCGGCATCGAGGTCCCGAACTCCGACCGCGAGATGGTCCGGCTCGGCGACGTGCTGCGGTCGAACACGGCCGTCAAGGACACCCACCCGATGGTGATCGGCCTCGGCAAGGACATCGAGGGCCACATGGTCACCGCGAACCTGGCGAAGATGCCGCACCTGCTGTGCGCGGGGTCCACGGGTTCCGGCAAGTCGAGCTTCGTCAACTCGATGCTGGTGTCGCTGCTGGCGCGGGCCACACCGGACGAGGTCAGGATGATCCTGATCGACCCGAAGATGGTGGAGCTGACCCCGTACGAGGGGATCCCGCACCTGATCACGCCGATCATCACGCAGCCGAAGAAGGCGGCGGCCGCGTTGACGTGGCTGGTCGAGGAGATGGAGCAGCGCTACCAGGACATGCAGGCCAACCGGGTCCGGCACGTCGACGACTTCAACAAGAAGGTGAAGTCGGGCGAGATCACCGCGCCGCCGGGTTCCGAGCGCGAGTACCGGCCGTACCCGTACATCCTGGCGATCGTCGACGAGCTGGCCGACCTGATGATGACCGCGCCGCGTGACGTGGAGGACGCGATCGTCCGCATCACCCAGAAGGCGCGTGCGGCGGGCATCCACCTGGTCCTGGCGACACAGCGCCCGTCGGTGGACGTGGTGACCGGCCTGATCAAGACGAACGTGCCGTCGCGGCTGGCGTTCGCGACGTCGTCGCTGACCGACTCGCGGGTCATCCTGGACCAGCCGGGCGCGGAGAAGCTGATCGGCATGGGCGACGGGCTCTACCTGCCGATGGGCGCGTCGAAGCCGGTCCGCATCCAGGGCGCGTACATCACCGACGAGGAGATCAACGGGATCGTCTCGTTCGTGAAGGAGCAGGCGCAGCCGGAGTACCAGGACGGCGTCACGGCCGCGAAGGCGAGCGAGAAGAAGGACGTAGACGAGGAGATCGGCGACGACCTGGATGTGCTGCTGCAGGCCGCGGAGCTGATCGTGACGTCCCAGTTCGGCTCGACGTCGATGCTGCAGCGCAAGCTGCGGGTGGGCTTCGCGAAGGCCGGCCGCCTGATGGACCTCCTGGAGAGTCGCGGCGTGGTTGGCCCGTCGGAGGGCTCCAAGGCCCGCGACGTACTGGTCAAGCCGGACGAACTGGACGCCGTCCTGTACACCATCCGCGGCGGCGGCCCGGCCGACTCCGACGACGAATCCTTTGACGACGAGTAACAGTCCGAACGGCCCTATGTCGCACCGCTCCCTACTGCCTACTGTGGAGTAGCTACCTTCCAGTAGCAAAGTCTGCGAACCGGAACCCTGCCGATCGCAAAGGAGCGATTATGCCTGTTCGCCGCTTGCTCACACTGCTCTCGTGCGCCCTGCTGTCGCTCGTCGCGTTCTCGGTGCCGGTCGCGTCGGCCGCACCCCGGGTCGCGGCCGGCGACGTCGTCACCGCCCGGCAGGTCAGCGCACCGGGCTTCTTCTACGCCAGAACCTGGATCGTCACCTACCGCTCGACGTCCTCGACCGGGCAGCCGATCACGGTCAGCGGCACCGTCATCGTGCCGTTCGGTGCCAACGCCAACACCCCCGTGATCGGGTACGCGCCAGGCACACACGGGCTCGGCGACCAGTGCGCGCCGTCCCGGCACCTCGAGGCCGGGGACGAGACCGAGGGCCTGCTGATCCACCAGTACGCCGTCCGCGGGTACGCCGTCGCGGTGACCGACTACGAGGGCATCGGCACGCCCGGCCCGCACACGTACATGGCCGGCCGCTCCGCGGGCCAGACGACGCTGGACGTCGTGCGTGCGGCGCTGCGGCTGCCGGGGACGGGCCTGTCCAGCAACGCCAAGGTCGCGGTCGTCGGCTACTCGCAGGGCGGGCAGGGCGCCGGCTGGGCCGCCCAGCTCGCGCCGACGTACGCGCCGGAGCTGAACATCAAGGCGTACGCGGTCGGCGCGCCGCCGTCGAACCTGAAGGTGGTCGCCGACGCCGACGACGGCGGCGACAACGCGGGCCTGGTGTTCGCCGCGGGCTACGGCATCGACATGACCTATCCCGACCTGGACATGACGCCGTACCTGAACGCCACGGGCCGCGCCGCGGTCGCCGACCTGTCGGACGACTGTACTGAGGAGCTGCAGTCGGACAAGTACGCCGGACACCACCTGTCGGAGTACCTGACCGAGGACCTGCTGCACCGGCCGGACTGGGCGGCGAAGCTGGAGGCGCAGAAGCTGGGCGGCACGGCCCCGCGCGCGCCGGTCCTGCTGTACCACTCGAACGGCGACGAGATCCTGCCGACACAGATGAGCGTCGACCTGCGGGCGGCGTGGTGCGCGGGCGGCGCGAACGTGACGTTCTGGCGCACCGACACCGGCGTCCACTTCGTCACGGCCGCGTTGATGAGCCCGAGCGTCACCAGCTGGGTGGCGGACCGCCTTTCGGGGAACGTTCCGACGGGCGACTGCTGAGTCCTGTGTGGGCGGGCTTCCCGGCCCGCCCACACAGGGTGGCGGCTAATGTCCTGCCATGGGGCAACCGTTCGTCGGCCTACCGATGCTGGCCTTCGGCGACGCGGTGTACCAGGGCCCGGTAGCCGACCCGAACTTCGTGGCGTGGCAGAACAGCCAGCAGTACTGCTACCCACAGCAGCCGGGCTACCCGCCGCAGTACCCGCGACCACCGCACGCGAGGTACCCGCCGCAGCAGTAAGAGAGGCGTGACAGACCGGCCCGCTACTCTCTCCTCAGTTGATCGACGAGGGGGTTCGCATGGGCGCTGTCACCGTTCTCGAGCTGCTGATCTTCATTGTGGTGGTCGGCGGCGGGATCTGGCTCGGGGTGTACCTGCGGGGCAAGAGCAAGCGGGACGCCTGGCGTGCCCAGCAGTGGCAGGCCGGCTACCAGCAGCAGCCTGGCTACCCGCCGCCCGGTTATCCACAGCCCGGCTACCCGCCCCAGTACCCCCAGGCCGGTTACCCACCACAGACATACCCGCAGCAACCCGGCTACCCGCAGCAGCCCTATCCACAGCAGTATCCCCAGCAGCCGTACCAGTGACTCAGATCGCCTTGTCCACAGCCTCCGCCGTGGACACCGAGTTGTCGCCGAACTCGCGGACGGCCCCGTAGTAGATGTCGGCGATCCGGTTGCACGCCCAGTTGCCGTTGCAGATCGTGTACAGGTCGGCCTTGAAGTTGTTGTCGATCGACAGGCGGTTGGGCTCGGTGAACCGGCCCTGGCGCTTGTAGTTGCGGTACCCGAAGTCGTGCCGGTAGCAGGCCTTCACGAAGTTGAACCCGAACGGGTTGTCCGGCGAGCTGGAGCAGCCGTCCGAGCCCCAGTCGAGCTGGTCGGCGTACGGGTGCTGCGAACGCACGGTCTGGAAGGCGCTCAGACCCGTCGAGTACAGGTACTGGTCGGTCACCATGGTCAGCTGGGCCGGGCCCAACGCGGCGGACGCGTTCCCGGCGCCGGCCAGTACGGCGCCGGCTACGGCTACGGTGGTGACGGTCGCCCGGGCGGCACGACGCAGGGTTGACGTGGCCACGGAGATCTCCCTCGCGCAATGGAACTAGGGTCCGGTCCATTACGCCTGCCGCCGCCTTACCTGCAAACCCCCGATCGGCTGAAGATCAGGTATCGATCCGGGGTACTACAGCTCCAGCAGCATCCTGCTGTTCCCCAGGGTGTTCGGCTTGACGTAGGGCAGGTCCAGGAACTCCGCGACACCCTCGTCGGCCGACCGCCGCATCTGCTCGTACACCTCGGCCGTCACCGGCGTGCCGTCGATCTCGACGAAGCCGAACCTCGCGAAGAACTTCGTTTCGAAGGTCAGCACGAACACCCGCTGCAGCCCCAGCTCCCGCGCGACCGACAGCAACCGGTCGACCAGCAGGCCGCCGATGCCCAGCCGGGCCGCGGACGGCAGCACCGCGATCGTCCGGATCTCGGCGATGTCCTCCCACAGCACGTGCAGCCCGCCGCAGCCGACCAGCTCCCCGTCCACCTCGGCCACCCAGAACTCCTGCACGTCCTCGTACAGGGTGACGAGCTCCTTGGCCAGCAACACCTTGCCGACGTACGTGTCGATGATGGCCTTGATCCCACGCACGTCACTGACCCGCGCCCTACGCACGACAACGGGCTCCCGCTCCACACTCACGACTGCCAAACCTGCCACGTCGGACCCACGCGGCACACATCGGGCCGGGTTGCGGCAGTTACTCTGAACCCGTGCCAACACCACCACCGTCGCGCCGTGCCGCCCTGCTCACTCTCGGGTGCGCCCGCAACGAGGTCGACTCCGAGGAGCTGGCGGGCCGCCTGGCCGCCGGCGGCTGGGACGTCACCGACGACGGTGAAGGCGCCGACGTCATCGTGGTGAACACGTGCGGCTTCGTCGAGTCGGCCAAGAAGGACTCGGTCGACGTGCTGCTCGACGCGGCCGAGACCGGCGCCAAGGTGGTCGCCGTCGGCTGCATGGCCGAGCGCTACGGCGCCGAGCTGGCCGAGAACCTCCCCGAGGCGGCCGCGGTGCTGGGCTTCGACCACTACCCGCACCTGGGGGAGCGGCTCGACGACGTGGTCGCCGGCCGCGCCATCGCCGCCCACACTCCCGTGGACCGGCGCACGCTGCTGCCGATCACCCCGGTCGAGCGCAAGCCCGCCGACCTGTCCGTCCCCGGCCACGGCTGGGGTCCGCGCGTGCTGCGCAAGCGGCTCGACGACGCCCCGGTCGCCTCGCTGAAGATCGCCTCCGGCTGCGACCGGCGCTGCTCGTTCTGCGCGATCCCGTCCTTCCGCGGCGCGTTCGTGTCCCGCACGCCGGACGAGATCGTCGCCGAGGGCGCCTGGCTCGCCGAGCAGGGCGTGCGCGAGCTGTTCCTGGTCAGCGAGAACTCCACGTCCTACGGCAAGGACCTCGGCCGCGAGCACGGCGGCCCGGACGCGCTCGCCCGGCTGCTGCCGCGCCTGGCCGCGCTGCCGGGCGTCGCGCGCGTGCGGGTGTCCTACCTGCAGCCCGCGGAGACCCGGCCGCAGCTGGTCCAGGCCATCGCCGGCACCGAGGGTGTCGCCGACTACTTCGACATGTCCTTCCAGCACGCCAGCTCGACCGTGCTGCGCAGGATGCGCCGCTTCGGCGGCACCGACTCGTTCCTCGCGCTGGTCGACCAGATCCGCGCACTCGCCCCCGACGCCGGCATCCGCAGCAACGTGATCGTCGGCTTCCCCGGCGAGACCGAGGACGAGCTGGCCGAGCTGGAGTACTTCCTCACCGAGGCACGGATGGACGTGGTTGGTGTGTTCGGCTACTCCGACGAGGACGGCACCGAGGCCGAGACCCTGCCCGGCAAGCTGGCTCCCGACGAGGTCGCGGCGCGGGTCTCGCGCGTGTCGGACCTGGTCGAGCAGCTCACCGCGCAGCGCGCCGAGGACCGCATCGGCGACGAGGTGCGCGTGCTCGTCGAGCGGAACGATGAGGACGGGGTCGCCGGCCGGGCCGCGCACCAGGGTCCAGAAGTGGACGGCGAGTGCCTGGTGCTCGACGCTGATGACGTGTCGGTTGGTGACTTCGTCGTCGGCAAGGTGGTCGAGTCGGAAGGCGTCGACCTGGTGGTGCGACCGTTAGAGGTGCTCCGATGAGCGGAGCTTGCGAGGGGGCGTCATGAGTGCCACGCCCGCCGACGGGACGACTCCCGCGTCGGCGAGCGAGGCGTTGGGTGCCGCGGTCGCGCGGGTCCCGCTGGTCAACATCGCGAACATCCTCACGGTCACCAGGCTGGTGCTGGTGCCGGTGTTCCTGATGACGTTCTTCGCCGGCGACGGTCACTCGGTCGGGTGGCGTGCGGTGGCGTTCATCGTGTTCGCCGTCGGGTCGATCACCGACTTCGTCGACGGCCACCTGGCCCGCAAGTACGGCCTCGTCACCGACTTCGGCAAGGTCGTCGACCCCATCGCGGACAAGGCGCTCACCGGTGCAGCGCTCTTCGGGCTGTCGATCCTCGGCGAGCTGCCGTGGTGGGTGACGCTGACGATCGCCGGCCGCGAGGTCGCGGTGACGCTGTTGCGCTTCTGGGTGATCCGCTACGGGGTGATCGCGGCGAGCTACGGCGGCAAGCTCAAGACGGTCGCGCAGATCATCGCGATCGGGCTGTACCTGCTGCCGCTGCCAGCGGCACTCGACCCGGTGCTGTGGGTCGGCATGGGCATCGCCCTGGTGCTGACCGTGGTCACCGGCGTCGACTACGTGGTGCGCGCGTTGCGCCTGCGGGCCGCCCGTGGCTAGGAACCCGCTGGCCGAGGCGGTCGGCGCCGACGTGGCGGGACTAACCGAGCTGATCGGCGCGTTGAAGACCAAGGGTGAGACGGTGGCGACGGCCGAGTCCCTCACCGGCGGGTTGGTGGCGGCGGTGCTGACAAGCGTGCCCGGCTCGTCGGCCGTGGTTCGCGGCGGGCTGGTCGTGTACGCGACGCCCTTGAAGCACGAACTGGCGGGCGTGGACGCCGACCTGCTGGCCGAACACGGCCCGGTTCACCCGGACGTGGCCGCCCAACTGGCGGATGGTGCACGCAGAGTGTGCGGGTCGACCTGGGGCATCGGGCTGACCGGTGTGGCCGGGCCCGACCCACAGGACGGGATCGAGCCGGGTGTCGTGCACATCGGCGTGTCGGGGCCCGACGGGGCGGAAGTTCGCACGATCGGGTTGGAAGGGAACCGCCACCAGGTGCGTGCCGCGGCCGTTCTGACCGCATTGGACCTGCTCAGAGCGTTGGTGGACCAGCGAGACTAGCGCTGGGCTCAAGTGGGGTCGTCATACTTGAGGGAACACCTGGGTGTGTTCGGTCGTTCGCCCTTGGCGTACGGACGGTGATGTCGCTGCCGATGATCGCAAGGTCTCGGTAACGTGGTCACCATGCCGGACCCACCCGATCCGGCGGATGATCTTGAAGGGAGGCGAGCGATGACCGTGCTGTTGCGCGAGGCGATCGGTGATCGGCTCCGACACGCCCGCACGAACCAGCGACGCACGCTGCGTGAGGTCTCCCGAGCCGCCAGGGTGAGCCTGGGATACCTGTCCGAGGTCGAGCGCGGTCGCAAGGAGGCGTCGAGCGAGCTGCTCTCCGCCATCTGCGAGGCGCTGGACCTGCCACTGTCCGCACTACTGCACAACGTCGCGACCGACATCGGCGCGCTCGAGTCGGTGGAGCTGCCGGAGACCGCGGAACAGGTCGAGCGGAGCGACGTCGGGGCGGCGGGGGACAACTCCGGTGCACGCGCGTCGGTCGGTTCGGTCGAAGGTGGCCGTCTGGTGCCCGCGGTGGTCGGAGACAACCTGGCCGACCTGCGGCTCCAGCCGGTGCTCAGCCACCGTATGGAGTCTTCTCTCAGCGGGGCTGGTGCCATCTTCGCTGCGTAGTTGGCCTTGGCCGCCGGGCGGGGCCGGGGGCCGGGGTGGTGAGGGAGCATGGCTTGGCAATGGGGTTGAGTCGTGCGGGGCTGGTTTAGCTGACTTGGCCGTTCGGGACGTGGCTGCGTTCCGGGCGGCCTTTTCTGTCGAGGCGTTCCGACCCTCCCTTCGTCTGGCCTCTTCCCGCCGGCCTCGTCCGGCCCGGTCTCGTCCGACTCCAGCCATTTCTCACCCCGTCTAACCTTCCTCTCCCTCTCCTGACCCCTCACGTCTCCCAACCCTCACCTCTCTCAACCCCACCCTTTCCGCTTCGGCCCACCCCGCCTCTTTGCCCGGCCTCCCAACTCCCGCCCCTTCCACCCTCGCCCACTTCCAACCCCGCCCCCTTCCCACCGTGTGGCTACTCTGGCGGGGTGGTTGCGGCTCTGGTGATCGTGCTCGTGGTGGTCGGCGTGGTGGCGCTCGCCACGATTCCGTTGATGATCCGCAGCACCCATCGTCAACGGGTCGAAACCGGCCAAGCGGTCGGCCGGCAACCGCTCATGGGCAGCCCCGCCCAGGTGTGGACCTCCCGTGGTGAGCGGGTGCTCCGTGAACTGAACGCCACCCTCGCCGAGCAGTCCGCCTTCGCCATGTTGGCCGCGGACGCCGAGCAGGTGGTCATGGAGCTGCGCCTCACCGCGGGCCAGGTGGCCGAGCTGGACCACGACCTCGCCCGGATCCCCGTCCCATCCCTGGAGGACGAGCACCGGACCCTGACAGTGGCGGTCGCCGAGGCTGAGGGGACCCCGGCCGCCACCGACCTGGCCCGCTCGTTGGCCGCGGTCGACGCCCGGCTCGGCTCGGCGGCCCGGCAGCGGGAATCCCGTGACGCGCTGCTCGCCAGGATGCAGGCGACGGTCATGGAGCTGGAGCGGGCGCGGGACGAGCTCGCCGAGCTGATCACGGGCACGACCAGTGCGTTTTCCGTGAGTTCTGACGCGACCGCCGCCCTCGCGGGTAGGCTCGATGGCCTGCGGGAGGGTCTGGTCGAGGTGCGCGGTGCGGCGAACCCCGAGATGGGTCCGGCAGGTCAGGGCCATCCCTGAACAGTTCCTGATTTATGCCGGGTCCAGTGGTGAGGAGCACCGCCCACCTGACACGATGGAACCCACAGTGATGACGGGGCGTTGCTTTACCAACCGGCGATCCGGTGCGTTACGGCTGACGGTACAAGCGACCAGCGTGGAGAAGGCAGGCGGAGGAGATGGCCAACCCGTTCGTGAAGGCTTGGAAGTACCTGATGGCGGCCTTCTCGTCGAAGATCGACGAGCACGCCGACCCCAAGGTGCAGATCCAGCAGGCCATCGAGGA
>Ga0307502_10000419_pt1 | contig 11223 bp, 10 predicted proteins | sample 16_S_MG_FD_201364 | JGI IMG/M metagenome (GOLD analysis project Ga0307502, IMG submission 201364) | Soil microbial communities from Populus trichocarpa stands in riparian zone in the Pacific Northwest, United States - 16_S | ecosystem: Environmental > Terrestrial > Soil > Riparian zone > Trees... | reverse complement strand
TCAGCGACCCCGCGACGCTCGCCGAGCAGTACGAGCGCGGCAAGCGGCGCGAGCGCGCGCTGCTGGATCGTCACCTCGGGCTCAGCGGCGGCGACGCGCTCTCGGTCGGTTGCGGCTGGCATCCCGGGCGCCACCTGCTGCCCAGGCCCGCCTGGCGGCTGGTCGCCTCCGACATCGACGGCGACCGCACCCGCCTTGCCGTCGCCGAGGGCGACGCCGACGAGGGTGTCGTCGGCGCGGCCGGCAAGCTCGACATGCTGCCCGACGCGTGCTTCGACGTCGTGCTGCACCGGCTCGTCCTGCATCACGTCGCCTACAACGGCCCGCTCGAACCGGCGCTCGCCGAGGCGGCGCGGCTGCTGCGCCCCGGCGGCGCGCTCGTCGCGATCGAGCCCAACGTGTACCACCCGGTCGGCGCTGCACTCGCGGTAGCGAACCGAGCCGGCCTCGGGGTCCGCGTGCACGGCACCCCCGACGACATCCCACTGTCGCCGCGAAGGCTCGTCACCGCGGCGCGCGCCGCCGGCCTGCAGCCGCAGCTGCATGCCGTGAGCTATTCGTGGCGTCGACTGCCGGTCCGCGCGCAGCGTGCCATCGGCGCGCTGGACCGCTTCGGCTCCGCGCCCGGAGCGCGCTGGCTCGGGCACACATTCATGCTCATCGCACGGCCCGCGGGGCCTCGTAGGACCCGACCGGCGAGCCGTTGAAGTTCTGCCAGGTCACGTTCCAGCGCCGGCCCTTGCGCCAGTTCGTCGTGAACTGAAAGTAGCCGCGTGCGTCGGTCTTCACCGCGCGCAGGGTCTTGAAGCTCGAGGAGCCGCGGTCGGCGTACGTGATCGTCGCCGTCGTAGGCGCGGGATGCGTCGCCGTGCCCGCAGGGCGCACGAGGCCCCACACGGATGCCTTCCTTCCCTCGTGCCGCACGGCCAGCGGCAGGCGGAATGCGGGCAACGACGGTTTCGGGCCCCCGGCGGCGAAGCGCAGGCCGGATTCGAAACCGCCGTACTGCTTGGGTCCGGTTGGATCTGAGTCACGCAGCAGGTACTGCGAGAACGCCACCACGCGCGGGTTGGCGTAGGCGATTCGCTCGGCGATCGCGCGGTACTCGACCTGCTTGGCGAGCGAGACGCCGCTCTGCGTATCGGGCGTCGACTGGATGGCGAACTCGGTCAAATAGATCTGCAGGCGGCTCGTGATCGCGCCGGACTTCTGCGCGCGGTCAAGCGCCTTGGTCAGGCGTGGCAGAACGCCGATCGTCACATCGTCCGGGTTGGGTGGGACGAAGAACGGGCCCTGGCGCGTCGTGTACGCATGGTGTGCGTACCCGCCGGCCTTCAGCGGGCCGCACTTGCCGCGGCGCTTGTAGGAGCTGTCGAGGCAGAGCATCCCGCGCAAGAACCGCAGCGGCGCGACGACGCGGCCGGTTCCGCGCGGCGAGGTCTCTGCGATCAGGACGCGCTCGGCCCCCTGGCCGGCCGACGCCAGCCCGCGCTGGCCCGCCTGATAGAGCTGGCGATACAGACCGGGCGAGGTGGCCTGGCCTCCGCCCGAGAACTGCGGGCGCAAAAACTGCGGCTGGTTGGGTTCGTTCCAGATCGCCCAGGTGTTGACCTGCTCGCCGTACTTGCGCCCGACGGCGGTCGCGAAGGCGGCGAACGCGTTGGGGTCCGGGCGCGTGACGTTGTCGAGCTTCGCCTTCGTCGCCCACTTCGGCACGGGCCCCGAGATCGTCAGCAGGACCGGCCAGCCGAGCTCCCTGGCGCGGGCCATGAGCGGGTCGTACTCGCCCCAGTCGTAGGCGTCTGGATCGGTCGGCTCGAAGTCGGGCCTCTGCGCCTGGTCGGCGCCGGGAGCGACCATCGACCACGTCAGGACGACGCGCAGCGATTCGACGCCCAGCGACTGCAGCTCCATGAACGCCGCCGGCCGGGTGGTCGGGTTGAGCAGGTCGCGCGGCGCCTCGAAGGTCATCGACTGGGTGGGCGATGCGCCTGCGCAAGCCGCAAGCAGCAGACACAACACGAGGGCGAGCGGCAGGGATCGGAACACGGCTACTGCAACCACCGTAGCGACGCAAGGTTGCGGCTGGAGGCATAACGTCGCGTTGCATGAGCACGGGCTCCTTCGACGACGTCGTCGCCACCTACGCGGCGGCGGCGGCCAACGAGCGCGAGCCGCTGCTGGTCCTGAAGCCTCTCGAGGCGTTCCTCGACGCGCACGGGCTGGGCCGCGGCGAGCTCGACGTGGCGCCCCTCGGCGAGGGCCATTCGAACGTCACGTACCTCGTCCGCCGCGAGGGCGCCGCGCTCGTGCTGCGCCGCCCGCCGCGCGGCCCGCTACCGCCCAGCGCCCACGACGTGCTGCGTGAAGCGCGCTTGCTGCGCGCCCTGCAGACCACCCAGGCGCGCGTGCCGCGGGTGCTCGCCGTCGGCGACGACGAGGCCATCATCGGCGCGCCGTTCTACGTCATGGAGCGCATCGAGGGGGAGGTCGTGACCGGCGCCGTGCCGGCGCAGCTCGACACGCGCGCCGAGCGCCGGCGCATGAGCGAGGAGCTCGTCGACGCGCTCGTCGAGGTCCACGCCGTCGATTGGCGTGGCTGCGGGCTAAAGAACTTCACGCGCGACCCGGACGGCTATCTCGCGCGCCAGGTGCGCCGCTTCAGCGGGTTGTGGGAGCACTCCAGGACGCGCGACCTGCCGGCGGTCGCAGACGTCGGTCGCTGGCTCGCCGCGACGATGCCGCGACCCGCCCCGCCGACGATCGTGCACGGCGACTACCGCCTGGGCAACACGATGATGGCCGCCGCCGCGCCGGCTCGGCTCGTCGCGATCTTCGACTGGGAGATGGCGACGATCGGCGATCCGCTGGCCGACCTGGGCTATCTCTGCGCGCTGTGGGTCGACCGCGACGACCCGCCGCTGGGCATGTTCGAGCTGTCCGGCGTGACCCGCCTTCAGGGTTTTTTGCTTCGCGACGAGCTGATCGCGCGTTACGAGCAGCGCAGCGGCCGCGCGATGACCGACATACGCTGGTACCGCGCGCTCGCACTGTGGAAGGCGGCGGTGTTCATGGAGGGCAACTACCGCCGCGCCCTAGCGGGAACGACCGACGACCCATACCTCAGGGGCTTCGGCGAAGGCGTGGTGCAACTCGCCGAGCGCGCGCGACGGCTGACGCTCGGCGAGTGACCTGATCATCGTCAGGCGGCCTTGGGGCCGCCGCCGCCACGGCTGCGCCGCTCGTTGAGCTTGCGCTTGGCGTTCTCGATCTGCTCGCGCGTCTTGGGATCGTTGGCGAACTTCTGGACCTTGTCGGTCAGCTTCTTGCCCTGAGGCGAGCTCGCTAGTTCGGTGAGTTTCTTCTTGAGCATTGAGGCCATGCCTTGGACCTTACCCGGTCGGTCCCTCCTCGATCCGGCGTCTGAGCTCGCGTCCGCGGCCGGCGGCCACGGCCCGCGCGGCGCGGCGCTCGTCTAGCGCGACGCCACCGGCGGCGGCGAGGTCGAGCAGCTCCTGACGCTCCTCCCCCTCACGCGCGCTGCGCAGAAACAGCCAGCCGAAGAGGCAGATCGTGAGGATCGACCCTTCGACCATCATGATCGAGCCGGCGACGACCTGATCGGTGTGCGGTGAGATGCGGTGCTTCAGCTCGCCCGGCCGATAGACGTGGAAGAACGCATCGTTGCTCCAGACGAAAACGTTCGCGAGGACGGTCGAGGTGAGCCGCACGACGACGATGTAGCCGAGCTTGGCGAAGCTGCCGAACCACGCGGGCTTGGGGAGCGGGCCGAGCAGCGCCATCCACATGTTGATCCCCAGACCGACGAACAGCATGTGCTGGAGCGCGTGGACGGCATCGTTTCGCACCGCAGCTTCGTGCGGCCCGACGAAGTGCCAGAAGATCAGGTCGATCGCCCACAGCGCGAAGGCGGGCACGGGGTGCGCGAGGTGGCGCAGCCAGCCCAGGGCGGGCGTTCTGAGCAGCGGAGCGAGCAGTTGCCCCGTCAGCCCGAGCACGATCAGCAGCGCGCCGAGGTCGGCGATCAGCAGGTGCTCGGCCATGTGCGCCAGGAACAGCTCGCCGGACAGCGTGCCGAGCGGCGACACCAGGGTGATCGCGATCAGCGCGAGGCCGGAGAGAAAGCATGCCTGGCGCCAGCGGGGAACCGGCTTGTCGTTGTGCGCCAGCGTGCGCGCTCGCACGAGGTACATGACGCCGAATACGAGGACCGGGGCGAGCTGCAGTGGGTCGATCTGGACGGCGGCGGCAATCGGCGAACTCATCGGCCTGCAAGCATGAACCACCGCGGCTTGCAGCGAAGACGCTCGCGCGGGTGAGCTGCACAGATCAACCGCCCGCGGCGATCATCACCACCCCAGACAGCGCGACCACGACCCCGGCCCGCTGCGCCCCCCGCACGCGCTCCCCGAGCAGCAGCGCAGCAAGCGTCACCGTCATGACGGGATACAGCGAGCTTGCAACCGCGACGCTCGACAGCTCGCCGATCGTCGTCGCGTGGTTGTAACAGACGTTGGCACCCAGATCGATCAGGCCGAGGCCGGCAAGCGCGAGGATCGCGCGACCGCGCGGACGGCGGCCTCCGCGGCGTAGCGCCAGGTATGCGAACACGCCGATCAGCGGCAGCGCCGACACGCGCGACAGCATGAGCGCCCACCCGACGTCGCCGCTCGAGCCGATCTTCGCGAGCACGAAGTACGACCCGAACCCGATGCCGGCGGTGATCGCCAGCAGGATGCTCGATCGCTGCCGGCTGAGATCGACGGGGCCGGCGTCGTCCTCACGCGATGCCAGGACGATCCCCACGACCGCCAGCGCCAGCCCCAGCGACCGCACGAAACCGGGACTGTCCCCAGCGGCGAGGCCGACCAGCACCGGGATGCACACGCCCGTCGACGCGATCGGAGCGACGATGCTCATCGTCCCGATCGCGAGCGCGCGGTACAGGGCCGTCAGGCCCGCGATCCCGACGACCCCCGCGCCCAGCGAAGCGACGACCGCCGAGGTCTCCGGCGGCGCCTCGCCACGCGTTCCGACGAACAGCGCCATGGCCGTCAGCGAGGACAGATACATTGCCGCGAGCACCACCGGGACGGGATAGCTCCGGCTCTTGAGGCCACCGAGGTAGTCGGAGAGCCCCCACAGCGCGGCGGACCCAAGCGCGAACGCGATCGCGACCATCGACCGGTGCTACGAAGACTCTGATCAGCGGCGCTTGCCGCGCCCGCCGCCGTAGGCGAGCCGAACAGCCCGGAAGATGAGCTTCGACACGGACGGCTTGTACGGGAACATGTACGGCTCGCGCTTGAGGTGCAGGCGGCTGATGAGCAGCGACTGCTGCTTGGTGTACTTGCGGATCCCGGCGGCGCCGTGACGCGTGCCCATGCCCGACGCCTTCCAGCCACCCATCGGCAGCTCGACGGCGGCGTAGTTCAGCATCGCGTCGTTGACGCAGACCGCGCCCGCCTGCAGCCGTCGTGCGATCGCCTGGCCACGCTTGATGTCGCGCGAGAAGACCGACGCACCTAGACCGTACGGCGAATCGTTGGCGAGCGACAGCGCCTGCTCGACGTCAGCGACCTTCATGATCGGCAGCATCGGGCCGAACGTCTCCTCGGTCATCGCCTTCATCGAGTGGTCGACGTCGACGAGCACCGTCGGCTCGTAGAACAGCCCGGCGCCGGCGGCCCGCTTGCCCCCGGTCAGGGCGCGGGCGCCCTTGGCGAGCGCGTCGCGCACGTGATCCTCGACGATCGACAGCTGCTTGGAGAACGTCATCGACCCGACATCGGCCGTCGCGGGGCCGCTCGACGGCCCCTGGCGCAGCTTGCCGACCTTCTCGACGACCTTGGAGACGAACTCGTCGTAGGCCGGCTCCTCGACGTAGACGCGTTCGATCGAGATGCACGACTGGCCACCATTGAACATCGACCAGTAGACGGCGGCGTTGGCCGCCCGCTCGAGGTCGGCGTCGGCGAGGACGATCATCGGGTCCTTGCCGCCGAGCTCCAGCGAGACGGGCGTCAGCGTCTGCGCCGCACGCTCCATGACCTTCTTGCCGGTCGCCGTCGAGCCGGTGAACATGATCATGTCGACCTCATCCACGAGCGCCGAGCCGGTTGCGCCGCGGCCGGTCGCCACCTGGAAGACCCCCGCCGGCAGGCCGCTCTCGGCGAGGCCCTCGTCGAGCAGCAGCGAGGTCAGCGGCGTCACCTCCGACGGCTTGAGGATCACGCTGTTGCCCGCCATCAGCGCCGGAATGCAGTCGCCGAAGGAGTTTGTCAGCGGGTAGTTCCACGGCCCGATCACGCCGATCAGTCCCAGCGGCTCGTAGCGCGTGATGAGCTTCTTGCCCCTGACCGCGAGCGTCGAGGCGTGCACGCGCTCGTCGGCGAGGAAGTCCTCGGCGTGCTTGGCCCAGAAGCCGAGCGCACCACCGGCGTAGAGCAGCTCCCCGATGTACGCGTCCTCGTAGGTCTTGCCGGTCTCCGAGACGATCGTGGCAACGACGCGGTCGGCGTTGTCCATGATCCACGTGCGCACCTGACGCATCACGCGGGCGCGGGCGTCGTAGCCGAGCGCCTGCCAACCGGGCTGGGCGGCGCGTCCGGCGCGGGCCATGTCGGCGATCTGATCCGCGGAGAGGTCCGGTACGTGGGCGATGATCTCGCCGGTCGCGGGGTTCTCGACCGCGATCTCGGCCCCGGCCGCTTGACCGTCGCTGCGGTCTGCGGCCGTCGTGTCGACGCTGGCCATGGTTAAACCCTACTCGCTAGCCGATCGTGCCCGTGCCGACGAGTGCGAGCACGGCCGCGCCGAGCACGACTCGGTAGACGACGAAGATCGCCGTCGAATGGGAGGTCAGGTACCGCAACAAGAACGCGATCGACAGGTAGCCGGTGACGAACGCGAGCACGGTGGCGACGGCGGTCGGTCCGACGCCGGCCGCCCCTTTGGCCGCGCCGCTCGCGACATCCTTGAGCTCGTACAGGCCGCTGAGCACCACCGCCGGGATCGAGAGCAAGAACGAGAAGCGCGCGGCCGACACGCGGTCGAAGCCGAGCACGAGGCCGGCGGTGATCGTCGCTCCCGACCGCGACACGCCGGGGACGAGCGCCAGCGCCTGGGCGAAGCCGACGATGATCGCGTCGCGGCGCGTGAGCGTCGAGACGTCGCGGTCGCGCCGGGAGACCCTCTCGGCGGCGAGCAGGAGCAGGCCGAACACGATCAGGGTCGTGCCGATGAGGTAGAGGTCGCGCGCGCCGTTCTCGATCTGATGCTTGAACGCGACGCCGAAGATCACGATCGGGACGGTGCCGAAGATGAGGTACCAGCCCATCCGTGCGTCGAGCTCTGAGCGCCGCGACGCATCTCGCAGCGACGCCAGCCACGCCCGCGCGATGCGCCACAGATCTTCGCGGAAGTACAGGACGACGGCCGCCATCGTCCCCAGCTGGATGACCGCCGTGAACGCGGCGCCCGGATCCTTCCAGCCGGCGAACGCGGGCACGATCCGCAGGTGGCCGCTGCTGGAGATCGGAAGGAACTCCGTGAGCCCTTGCACGATCCCCAGGACGATGGCCTGGAAGAGGTCCAACGGAGGTGTTTAGTCGCCGAACTCGATCGAGGCGATGCGGATCGGCGACACCGGACGGTCAGCGCCCGCGGTGGGCGTGTCCTCGATGCGATCGACGACGTCCATTCCACCCGTGACCTCGCCGAAGACCGTGTGCTTGTCGTCCAGCCACGGCGCCTCGTCCTTGGTCACGATGAAGAACTGCGAACCGTTCGTGTCCGGGCCGGAGTTGGCCATCGCCAGTGCCCCACGGACGATCTTGTGGTGGTTGATCTCGTCCTCGAACTTGTACCCGGGACCGCCGGTGCCCGTGCCCTCGGGGCACCCGCCTTGAATCATGAAGTCCTTGATCACGCGGTGGAAGGTGAGCCCGTCGTAGAAGCCGTCGGCGGCGAGCTTGCGGAAGTTCTCGACGGTCTTCGGCGCGTCCTCGTCGAAGAGCTCGAAGACGATGACGCCTTCGGTGGTGCGCATGGCGGCGGCTGACATGCGGGGCAGGCTACAACGTGGCGGTTAGCTCGACGTTGCCGATCGCGACACGCGGGTCGCTCGCGTCGGCGGGTCGAGTGAAATACAGCATGAAGACCTTGAACTTGGCGCCCTCGCCCTTGCCCTTCAGGGAGATCGCCCCGCCGTCGACGACCTCTTTGCGATCGGTGAGGTGGATCCAGCGCTTGTCGAGGATGTCGACGGGGAGCTCCTTGTCGTCAACGGCGCCGTAGAGCTCGACGCGGAAGCCCGGCGTCGGGGTATCGAGCTTGAGCGACTGCAGCGCCAGCGGCGCGCCGAGCTTGATCAGCAGTCCGACGCCGAGCGGCTTGCCGTCGGCCGGCACGACGACGTCCCAGACGGTGTCGGGCTTCTTGTCGATCGCATTCTCTGCCGGCCCGAACTCGGCGCCGACGCGCTTGCCCGGATCGTAGGTCGAGGCCGCGTCGGCCTTGAACGGGACGATCTGCGCGGCGCTGGCGACGGTTGGCGTCTGCGTTGCGGTGGTCGGAGTCTGCGTTCCGGTTGCCGGCGCCGTTCCGGTCGCCGGCGGGGTGACGGTCGCAGGCGCCTGCGCGCCCGTCGCGGGAATCTTGGTGACAGGCGGGATGACCGGCGTGTTGGCCGGCGGCGTGGCAGTCTTCGGGACCGGGATGAGCGGGATTCCGTTCGCCGGCGGGACGGCAACGGTCGGCGGGGTCGTGCCCGGACCGGTCGGGCCGGGCTGGATCGGCGCGGCCGTGGTCGGTTGCGCCACCGGCGGCGTGCCGGGGACGACCGGCTGGCCCGAGGCAGGCGACGGGACGGCCGCCGAGCGCTCGGACTTGCTCGTGAGGGCGGCATAGCTTGCGATGACCGCACAGCAGACGAGCAGCAGTGTCAGACCAACGACCGTGAACGCGGCGCGCCAGCCCGGGCGGGCGCCAAGGCGGCCGGGGGCCGCGCGCCCGCACTCCAGACACCAGTCCTGGCCGCGCTGCATCTCCGAGCCGCAGGCCTCGCAGGCGAGCGGCTTGGGAGGGGCGACGTTGACATCATCCCCGCCAGGTGGCGGGGCGGCGGCCTCAACGGTCGCGTCGCGATCTCGCAGGAGCAATGCCACGGCCCACAGGGTAACGAGCGCGGCGCGACAGAGTTGCGGTACCGCGGGCGTGCTCGCTGCTGATGCTTGCCGCCGCCGTGTAGCTTCAAGCCATGGCCGAGTGCCCCGACCGCTGTCGTAGGCGCTCCCCGCCTTTTCGCCGAACCATGTTCAATGTCGGGCGCGAGCGGGCATGTCAAGTTCAGAGCGATGTCTGAGCTTCAACAGATCGCCAATCGACTCGTCGCCGAGGGCAAGGGGATCCTTGCCGCCGACGAGAGCAACGGCACGATGGACAAGCGCCTGAAGGCGGCCGGCGTGCAACCCAGCGAGGAGACGCGCCGCGCGTTGCGCGATCTGCTGTTCACCACCGAGGGCGCGCAGGAGCACATCAGCGGCGTCATCCTCTATGACGAGACGTTTCGCCAGAGCAGCGCGGACGGCACCCCGTTTCCGCGGCTGCTCCACGAACAGGGAATCATCCCCGGCATCAAGGTCGACACCGGCGCGAAGCTGCTCGCGGGGTCCGAGGATGAGAAGGTCACCGAGGGCTTGGACGGGCTGCGCGAACGCCTCGCCGAGTACCACGAGGGCGGCGCGCGCTTCGCAAAGTGGCGTGCCGTGCTCAACCTCGACGAGCGGCACCCGAGCGGCTACTGCATCCATGTCAACGCGCACGCACTGGCGCGCTACGCCGCGCTGTGTCAGGAGGCGCAGATCGTGCCGATCGTCGAGCCCGAGATCCTGATGGACGGCGATCACACGATCGACCGCACCGAGGAGGTCACCGGCGAAGTGCTGTCGGTCGTCTTCGGTGAGCTGCGAGCGCAGCGCGTGGCGTTGGAGGGCATGTTGCTGAAGCCCAACATGGTCCTCGCCGGCTATGACTGTGCTGACCAGCCCGGAGACGACGAGGTCGCCGAGCGGACGCTGCGGTGCCTGCGTCGTCATGTGCCGGCGGCGGTGCCCGGAATCGTCTTCCTGTCCGGCGGGCAGAGCGACGAGGACGCGACGAACCGGCTGAACATCATGAATCGCATGGGCGCCCAGCCGTGGGAGATCAGCTTCTCATACGGCCGCGGCCTGCAGGCGGCGGCGCTCAAGACGTGGCATGGCGAGCAGGAGAACGTGCCGGATGCGCAGCGGCAGTACGGCCATCGTGTTCGCTGCACGGGCGCCGCGCGACGCGGTGAGTATTCGCAGGAGTTGGAGCGCGAGCTCGCCACGACGTCCTGAGCAGCGCTTGCGCAGCGCGCTCTCAATAGCGAACTCGACCGCAGCTCGGGGACCGACGATCAGCGGGCGCTGGATGGCGTGGCGAAGTGCGACGGCGTCGCACTCGCGCGCCTAAGCTGCCGGCTCATGGCGGAGCTGCTGATCGGCCCTATGCTGCGCTACGTCAGCGACACCGCGGCGACGGTCTGGCTGGAGGCCGATAGCCCCTGCCTGGTCGAAGTCCTCGGTCATCGGGCCGAGACCTTTCAGGTCAACGGCCGCCATTACGCGATCGTGGCGATTGGTGGACTCGTCCCCGGCTCAAGCGTCGAATACGACGTGCGGCTCGACGGCGTCCGGTGCTGGCCCGCGCCGGACAGCGGGTGGCCGCCGTCGCGTATCCGCACCCTGCCTCGTGCCGGTCCGATCGAGATGGTCTTTGGCTCCTGCCGGGTGACGCGCCCGCACCGCCCGCCGTACACGCTCAGCCCGGACGAGCATGAGCTCGGCACCGGCGTGGACGCTCTCTATGCCCTCGCGCTGCGCATGCGCGGCCAGGAAGCCGATCGCTGGCCGCACATGCTCCTGCTGCTCGGCGATCAGGTCTACGCCGACGAGGTCTCGCCCGAAACCGCCGAGTTCATCCGCGCCCGCCGCGACGTGAGCGAGCCGCCGGGCCTCGAGGTCGCCGGCTTCGAGGAGTACGCCCGGCTCTACCGCGAGGCGTGGGGTGAACCGACGCTGCGCTGGCTGCTCTCGACCCTGCCGACGGCGATGATCTTCGATGACCACGACGTCCACGACGACTGGAACACGTCGCAGGCGTGGGTGGCGAAGATGG
>Ga0307502_10000418_pt1 | contig 11231 bp, 12 predicted proteins | sample 16_S_MG_FD_201364 | JGI IMG/M metagenome (GOLD analysis project Ga0307502, IMG submission 201364) | Soil microbial communities from Populus trichocarpa stands in riparian zone in the Pacific Northwest, United States - 16_S | ecosystem: Environmental > Terrestrial > Soil > Riparian zone > Trees... | reverse complement strand
GGAGGGGTCGCACACAGCCGGCAACTCGCCGGGCGTCAACGACGGCGCCGGCGCGATCGTCCTCGCCTCCGACGAGTGGGCCGCGGCCAACGGCAAGCAGGTGCTCGCGACGATCATCGCGCAAGCACAGGTCGCCGAGGACTTTGCGTACCTGGCCCGCACGCCTGCGGCCGCCGCGAAGGTCGCGCTGGAGAAGGCGGGGCTGACGGCCGACGACATCGACCTATGGGAGATCAACGAGGCGTTCGCCTCTGTCGCGCTGAACTCGATGCGGATGCTCGGTCTCGACGAGGACAAGGTGAATGTCAACGGCGGCGCGGTCGCGCTGGGCCATCCGATCGGGGCATCGGGCGCGCGCATCATCGGCACGCTCGTGCACGAGCTGCGCCTTCGCGGCGGCGGCTACGGCTGCGCGGCGATCTGTTCGGGCGGCGGGCAGGGCGACGCCGTGATCCTGAGGGTCGACCCCCCGCAACCAGACTGAGGAAGGCGCGCGCCCGCTGACCGGCACGGACGCAGAAGCACTCACGGCTGATCCCGAGCCGGCCGGCGCTGTTTCCGGTCATCGCAGCGCCGCGTTCTTCGACCTCGATCGCACGCTGATGGCCGGCTCGTCGGGATTTCACTTCGTCCGGGCCGCATATCAGCAGGGCATGATCAGCCGCCGCCGCCTGGCGGGCCACACGCTCGACGCCGTGAAGTTTCGCCTCTGGGGCTCGACCGACGCGGGCACCGCGAAGGTGCGCGCGCGCCTTGGGGCCTACCTCGAGGGCGTGCCGGAGCGAGACATCCGTCGCATGGCGCCGCGCGTGCTCGCCGGGGTGCTCCCGCGCCTGTACCCGCAGATGCTCGCCGTCGCCTACGCCCATCAGGACGCCGGACGGCCGATCTACATCTGCACGGCCGCGTCGGATGACATGGCGCGTCTGCTGTCGTTCGTTCTGAGCTTCGACGGCGGGATCGGGTCGCGCTCAGAGGTGCTCGACGGTGTCTACACCGGCCGCGAGGGCGGGGTGTTCACCTACCGCGAGGGCAAGGCGCAGGCGATCCGCGAGCTCGCCGAGGCCAAGGGGATCGACCTCGCCCAGTCCTACGCCTACTCCGACTCGGAGTCCGACCTGCCGATGCTGCGCGCTGTCGGACACCCGGTCGCGGTCAACCCGGACAGCACGCTGGCCCGTGTCGCGCGCGAGGAGGGCTGGGAGGTGCTGCGCTTCGACCGCCTGCACTGGCGGCTGAAGATCGTGGCGGCGGCGCTGGCGGCGGCCGCCATGGGCGGGGTCGGACGCAGCGCCAGGCGCCGTGCGCCGGTCGCCCCGGCGCCGCGTCGCCCGTCGCGCCGATGATCGGCGCCCCCATGTCGTACGTTTGATGAGAGATGACCAACGCCCCGGCGATCTTCGACGCCCACGCATCCAACTACGAGGCTCTGCGCCGCCGGCTCGTCCCGCCCTACGAGGCGTTCTACGGCGCCGCGATCGCGGCGCTCGATCTGGCGAACAGGCCGCTGCGGCGGATCCTTGATCTCGGCGCGGGTACGGGTCTGCTCGCGCGGGCAGTCGCCGACGCGTATCCGCACGCGGCGCTGACGCTGTTCGACGGGGCACCGGCGATGCTCGAACAGGCGCGGGCCGCGTTCGGGAGGCGCGCGTCGTACGTGACCGGCGATTTCGGCGCGCTTCCAGCGGGCCCGTGGGATGCGGTCGTCAGCGCGCTCGCCGTCCACCACGTCGACGACGCACGCAAGCGCGACCTCTTCGCCCGTCTGCATGACGCGCTCGCGCCTGGCGGGATCTTCGTCAACGCCGAGCAGGTGCGCGGCGCGACCGCGCTCTTCGACGATGCCAACGCGCGCTGGCACGAGCTTCGCGCGGCCGAGCTGGGAACGACGGCGCAGGAGTGGGCCGCCGCGCGCGAGCGTATGCTGCTGGACCACTTGGCGACGGTCGACCAGCAGCTCTCCTGGCTGCGCGAAGCCGGATTCGCCGACACCGACTGCGTGTTCAAGGACCACGGGTTCGCCGTGCTCGTCGCGCGGCGATCCGGATGAGCATCTACGACCTCACCGACGAACAGCGCGACATCCGCGCGCTCGCCGCCCGCTTCGCCAACGAGGTCGTCGCTCCGCAGGCGATGAAATGGGACCGCGAGCATCACTTCCCCAAGGAGGTCGTCACGCAGCTCGGCGAGCTCGGGTTGATGGGCATCTGCGTCCCGCAGGAGTTCGGCGGCGGGGGTGCGGACTTCCTCACCTACGTCCTCGTCGTGGAGGAGCTGTCACGGGGCGATGCCGGGCTCGGCGTCACGGTTGCGGTCCACACCGCGGTGACGATGGCGATCATCGCCCGTGGCACGCACGGGCAGATCGAGCGCCTCGTGCCGCCGCTCGCCCAAGGTCACGAGCTCGGCGCCTTCGCGCTGACCGAGTCCGGCGCGGGATCGGATGCGGGCGCGCTGCAGACGCGCGCGCGCGACGGTCTCCTGACCGGCACGAAGCAGTGGGTCACCAACGGCTCGCACGCGCATACGTTCATCATCTTCGCCAAGGACCCCGACCGGCCCAGCGCGTTCATCGTGCGCCGCGGAGCCGCCGGCTTCAAGCGGCTGCGCGAGGAGGACAAGCTCGGCCTGAACTCCTCGAGCACCGCCGACATGGCATTCGAGGACACGCCGGGCGTGCGCCTGGGCATGCCGGGCGCCGGCCTGCGAATCGCGCTGAGCACGCTCGACAGTGGGCGGATCGCCATCGCCGCGCAGGCGACCGGGATCGCTCAAGCGGCGCTCGACCTCGCCGTCCGTCACGCCCGCGAGCGACGGACGTTCGGCAAGCCGATCGGAGCGCATCAGGCGATCCAGCAGAAGCTCGCCGACATGCAGACCGAGATCGAGGCGGCCCGCGCGCTGACGTGGCGCGCGGCGCGGCTTGCGGCCGGCAAGCGCCCGCACACGGTGGAGGGGGCCCAGGCCAAGCTCTTCGCCTCCGCCGTCGCGCGGCGCGTGACCGGCGACGCGATCCAGGTGCTCGGTGGCTACGGCTACACGCGCGATCTTCCCGCCGAGCGCTACTACCGCGACGCGAAGGTCACCGAGATCTACGAGGGCACGTCGGAAATCCAGCGGCTCGTCATCGCCCGCGCGCTGCTCGGCGAGGCCGCGCGCGAGTAAGCCGTCCGCGTGGCGATCCGGCGCCGATCGTGGCCTGTCATCTGTGGATGCGTGAATTTGGAATCAACCATCTAGGGTGCGCAGGGCATGACGAACAAGCCGCTGAGCATCGACCCGATCGCCGAGGCCCGCCGCCATTGGACGGAGCGCTGGGGTGAGGAACCCGCGCGCCCGATGGCGGCGATCACCTCGATCATGCGCGCCCAGCAGGTGCTGCTCGCGCGGCTGAACGAGCTGGTCGGCCCACTCGGTTTGACGTTTCCCCGCTACGAGGCGCTGATGCTGCTGTCCTTCACGCGCGAGGGGACGCTGCCGCTGGGCAAGGTCGGCGAGCGCCTCCAGGTCCATCGCACGAGCGTCACGAACATCATCGACAAGTTGGAAGCCGACGGCCTCGTCCAGCGCATCCCACACGAGGTCGACCGCCGCACCACGCTGGCAGCGATCACCGACGCCGGCCGCGATGTCGCCCGCCGCGCCACGACGCTCCTCAACGCCGATGCGTTCGGGTTGGCAGCGCTGGACGAGGACGAACAAGAGCAGCTCACCGCGCTGTTGCGGACGCTGCGGCTCGAAGCCGGTGACTTCGCCGACGACACCTGAAACCCTGTCGGCATGACCCCCACCACCACTCGCACGCTCGGCGACCTGACCGTGCCGCCCATGGGCCTCGGCTGCATGGGCATGAGCGCGTTCTACGGCAGCACCGACGAGGCTGAGGCGATCGCGACGATCCATCGCGCCCTCGAGCTCGGCGTCACGTTCCTCGACACGGCGGAGATGTACGGACCGTTCATCAACGAGGAGCTGGTCGGCAAGGCGATCGCATCCGCGCGCGCGGCCCGCGAAGAGATCACCGTCGCGACGAAGTTCGGCCTTCGGTTCGCGCCGACGCAGGACAATCCCACCAACCGTGTCCACGACGGCTCGCCGAAGAACGTGCGCGACTCGATCGAGGGCTCGCTCAAACGGCTGGGCATCGAGTACGTCGACCTCTACTACCTGCACCGCGTCGACCCGAACACCCCGATCGAGGAGACCGTGGGCGCGATGGGCGAGCTGGTGAACGAGGGCAAGGTCCGCCACCTCGGGCTCAGCGAGGCGAGCGCGGAGACGATCCGCAAGGCCGCCGCGACGCATCCGATCGCCGCGCTGCAGACCGAGTGGTCGCTGTGGACCCGCGACATCGAGGGCGAGATCCTCGACACCTGCCGCGAGCTCGGCATCGGGATCGTCCCGTACTCCCCGCTCGGCCGCGGATTCCTCTCAGGGCGCTTCACGTCGCCCGACGAGCTCGACGCCGACGACTTCCGCCGCCACGGTCCGCGCTTCAGCGGCGACAACCTCGAGCAGAACCTGCAGCTGGCGGGGAAGGTCAAGGCGATCGCCGACGAGAAGGACTGCACGGCCGCGCAGCTCGCGCTGGCGTGGGTGCTCGCCCGCGGCGACGACGTCGTTCCGATCCCCGGCACGAAGCGCCGCGCATACCTCGAGGACAACGTCGGCGCGCTCCACGTCGAGCTGACCGCCGACGACCTCGCGCGGCTCGACGAACTTCCCCGGGCGGCCGGCGACCGGTACGACAGCACCGGAATGCAGACCGTCAACCGGTAGCGTTGGCGCTCACTGACGTAGGGAGGAGCCGTCATGTCGACGTTGCCACCGAGCGACGAGCCGGAACCAGAGCCCGGCGATCTCTTCGAGGACATCACCCGTGAGCTCGGGCGCCTCTTCCCGGCCGACCGGATGCAGCGCATCATCGCGCGCCTCGAGATCGAGCCCAGCGAAGAGAACGTCCAGTTCCTCATCGACCTGATCAGCGCGACGTTCACCCGCGGCATCGAGTTCGGTGCGGTCGAGGTCACGGCCCAGCAGATCGAAGCCGGCGAGCAGCTAAATCCCCAGATCGAGATCACGCATGTCGATCTGCCGTAGGCAAGCGCCGAGAAACGTCTAGACCGGCGGACGAAGGGTGGATACGCCGCCCGCGATCAGGTACTCTCCATCGAGAAAGGCGGACTTCCGACTATCGGGCTACCAACACTATGGCGACCACGCAACAGCCTCCGAGTACCGCCGACGAGTGGCGGGCTGCCTACGGCCTGGCGCCCGAGCGCGACGCGGCGTTCACGACGCTGAGCGGCACGCCGGTCCAGCCGCTGTACACCGCGCAGGACGCACCCGGCGATCCGGGCCACCCCGGCGTCTATCCCTACACGCGCGGCGTGTACCCGTCGATGTACCGCGGCCGCCTGTGGACGATGCGCCAGTTCGCCGGCTTCGGCACCGCCGAGGAGACCAACGAGCGCTTCCTCTACCTGCTATCCCACGGCCAGGACGGGCTCAGCACGGCGTTCGACATGCCGAGCCTCATGGGCTACGACTCCGACCATCCGCTGAGCTTCGGCGAGGTCGGCCGCGAGGGCGTCGCAGTCGACACCGTCGACGATATGCAGACGCTCTTCAGCGGCATCGACATCGGCGAGATCTCCGTCTCGATGACGATCAACGCGCCGGCCGTCGTCATGCTCGCCTTCTACATCGCGGCCGCCGAGGCGCGAGGGATTCCGGCCGAGCGCCTCCGCGGGACGATCCAGGCCGACATCCTCAAGGAGTACATCGCCCAGAAGGAATGGTGCTTCCCGGTCGACCCGGCGATGCGCCTGTGCGGCGACATGATCGAGCACTGCGCCACAACGATGCCGCGCTGGCATCCGATCTCCGTCTCGGGCTACCACATCCGCGAGGCCGGATCGACCGCTGCGCAGGAGCTCGCGTTCACGATCAAGGACGGCTTGACCTATGTCGAACAGGCCGTGGAGCGCGGCCTGAACGTCGATGATTTCGCGCCCCGGCTGAGCTTCTTCTTCAACGCCCAGATCGACTTCTTCGAGGAGATCGCGAAGTACCGGGCCGCGCGGCGCATCTGGGCCAGAGAGCTGCGCGAGCGATTCGGCGCCCAGGATCCCCGCTCCTGGCGCATGCGCTTCCACACGCAGACCGCCGGCGTGTCGCTGACCGCTCAGCAACCGCTGAACAACATCGTCCGCACGGCGATCGAGGCGCTCGCCGGCGTGCTCGGCGGCACGCAGTCGCTGCACACCAACTCCTACGACGAGGCGCTCGCGCTGCCGACCGAGGAAGCGGCTCGCATCGCGCTGAGGACCCAGCAGATCATCGCCCACGAGACCGGCGTCACGAACACGATCGACCCGCTCGGGGGCGCGTACTTCATCGAGGCCATGACCGACGAGCTCGAGCGCGAGGCCTACGACTACTTCAGCCGCATCGACGAGCTCGGCGGCATGGTCGAGGCCGTCAAGCGCAACTTCCCCCAGCGCGAGATTGCCGACGCCGCCTTCCAATTGCAGTGCGAGTACGACAGTCGCGAGCGGATCCTCGTCGGCGTCAACGACTACGTCGACAGCGGCGAGCAGGAGATCCCGATCCTGCGCATCGATCCGGAGCTCGAGCGCAAGCAGATCGACCGCCTGCAGGCGGTCCGCGCTCGCCGCGACGCGCTCGAGGTGGAGCGCACCCTCGTCACCCTGCGCGAACACGCGCGGCGCGAGGGCCGGAACCTCATGCCGGCGCTGCTGGATGCGGCGCGCGCCCACGCCTCGGAAGGCGAGATCGTGGGCGCGCTGCAGGACGTCTTCGGAACCTACCGCGAAACGCCGGTCTTCTGAGACGCAGCGCCTAAGGACACCGTCCGGGTGTACTAGCTGAACGAGCCGGTGTCGACCCACTCGTTCTTGATCAGCACCCACCAGTCCTCGGCGAGCCCCTTGAGGACGTACTCGTAGGGGAGCCAGCCGTAACCGGCCTCGCCCCAGCCCGAGCCCCAGGAGTTGCGGATGCACAGGGCGCCCGTCGTGGACGTACCGTCGGGATGCTTGACCACGTGGCTGTCGTCGTAACCGACCGCGGAGACCGCATGACCGCCATTGGCGACGTCGGTCTTCGATGGGAACGGGATACCACCGGTGGTCTGGGAAGCGCTGATCGACGAGTAGACGGTGAAGCCGAACATGCTCGGCAGGCCCGACGACAGATGCGACTTGACCGACTGGAGTACCTGCTCCGATGTCGCCGAGTGTGGGTCCAGCCGGTAGAACGACTCGGCTTGGAATGACTGCGCGAGCGCGTAGACGAGCCCGCTCGGCTCCTGGTCGAACTTGGTGACGTCGTAGGGCATGTACTTCTCAGGCGGAACGCCGAACAGGCGCAGCGTGCCCATCGTGGCGCGCAGGTACGCGCCGGTGTCACCCGTCCACCCGAGCATGCTGCGAGTGACCTTGTAGACGAACAGCCGCGAACCGTCGATGTGCTTGCCGAACGCGCGCCGCTCGTAGTACTCGACGATGCCGACCGCCGCGTTAGCCGTGCAGGATCCGATCTTGCCTTGATCCTCGATCGGGGAGCACCATTCGCGCAGGTCGACCGACGCCGGTAGCGGTGCCTCGTCGGCGACGCTCGTCTTGGCGAGGATCGGGGCGATCGTCTCGCTCTGCGCCGTGTAGTCGCGGTGGTCGGGGAGATCGGGAACCCAGCCCAGACCCTTTCCGGCGACGCTCTCTTTGCGGGCTTGCGGCAGGCCTTGCACTGCGAACTGCTCGTCCGCAAGGGTCGCCGCGCCGTTGGCCGGCGGGGCTTCGATAATTGCCATATCTGCTCCGTGTGTTTGAGGATGACCGGCCGCGCGGAGGGCTGTTTGCGTCATTGCCCCGGCTCGCGTGAAGGTCCGGTCACGCAAGTAGATACCTGCCGCTCGGGGCAGTGTGTGGCATTGATCACGTGCAAGCTCAGCGTGCGAACACGCTCACACGAGCAGCGCGACAGCATGTTCGCCCGTCGGCGCGGATCAGATCCAGAAGAACGACGTCGCGCCGAGCAGCAGGAGCAGGAGGAACAGCGTGAGGATGCCGACGCCCACCCAGCCCAGGACGATCCCGGCGACGGCCATCCCCATGCCCTGCTCGCGGCCACCCGACTGCTCGATCTGCGACTTCGCGATATAGCCGAAGACCAGCGCGAGGATCGATCCGATCCAGTAGACCCAGATGATCCCCAGCACCATCGACGCGATTGCGAACCCGTTCCACCGGGCTTGCTGCTGAACGGGATACGGCGGTGCAGCGGGAGGCGGAGACGGCTGCGGACTCGTCGGATACTCCATGCAGCGCGAGCGTATTCGAACTCGCAGGCGATGCAAAGCATCCGCGAGTCCGCAGGCGGCTGGTAGATTCGGCCTCAACGGATCTTGAGAAGTCGGCCGCTCCCGCTCCCGGCTGGTACGCCGACCCAGAGCACCCCGGTTCGGAGCGCTACTGGGACGCAAATGCGTGGACCGACCAGCGCCGCTCCGCGCAGGCGAGCATCGCGCCGTCCAACGGTTTCGCGGTCACCGCTCTGGTCTGCGGCATCGTCGGCATGGTCCTCGGCGTGCTGCCGTTCACGTTCTTCGTGGCCTGGATTCTCGGCATCATCGCGATCGTCTTCGGTGTGCTCGCGCGCAAGCGGTTCGATTCGGAGCCGGCGATCGGCCGCAAGGGGATGGCGACCGCGGGCATGATCCTCGGCATCCTCACGATCGTCGCCTGCGCCATCTGGGTCATCCTCTTCATCGCGGTGATCGACGGGAGCAGCGTCGTGTGGGATGACCTCCAGTACTGCCTCGACCACCCCGACGCCAGCAGGTGCAACTAAGGCTCGCGACCGCGGGGCACGACCACGCGGATCTGACGCACGCGCTCGCATCGCACGCCGAGCCAGCCTCCAAACGGCTCGCATGACTATGATCCGCGCCCCGGCGGACGCCCATGTCTGAGTCAACTTCGTCCAGCAAGAAGATCCGCGTCGTCGTGGCCAAGCCTGGCCTCGACGGACACGACCGCGGCGCGAAGATCATCGCCCGCGCGTTGCGCGACGCAGGCATGGAGGTCATCTACACCGGCCTGCACCAAACACCGGAGCAGATCGTCGAGACCGTCATCCAGGAGGACGCCCACGCGGTCGGCCTCTCGATCCTGTCGGGCGCGCACATGACGCTCGTGCCGCGGATCGTCGCGTTGCTCAAAGAGCAGGGCGTCGAAGACGTGGTCGTCACGGTCGGAGGAACGATCCCCAGCGACGACATACCGGAACTCAAGCGCCTCGGCGTTGCGGAGGTCTTCACGCCGGGATCGAGCACCGAGGCGATCATCGACTTCATCCGTGGCGCCGTCCCTGCGTAGCACTCGCACCGAAGCGGCGCCGCGACAACGCGATTGACTGGTCAGTCAATCGGCTACCCTCTCGACATGACCCGTTTGCCCCAAGGAGGCTCCCTTTGAAGATCTGCGTCCTGGTGAAGGAGGTGCCCGACGCCGCCGTCGAGAAGCGGATCAATCCCGCGACCGGGCGCATGGACCGCGGCGGCGAGCGCAACCTCAACCCGTATGACACGCACGCGATCGAGGCCGCGATGCAGGTCAAGGAAGGCGGCGAGGTCGAGGTCGAGGAGATCATCGCCGTGACGATGGGCCCCTCCACCGCGGTGCGGGCGCTGCACAAGGCCGTCTCGCTCGGCGCCGACCGCTCGGTCCATCTCTCGGACGACGCGCTCGCCGGCTCCGACGTCGCCGCCACCGGCTACGCGCTCGCCAAGGTGCTCGAGCGCGAGAGTCCCGACCTCGTCCTGCTGGGCCAGCAGTCCGACGACGGCGAGTGCTACACGATCGGCGCCGTCGTGGCGGACCACCTGAAGATGCCCTCGCTCACGCAGGTCATCAAGATGGATGTCACCGAGGGCAAGCTGCGCTGCGAGCGCCAGGCCGAGTACGGCTACGACACCGTCGAGATCGAGCTGCCCGCCGTGATCTCCGTCGGCGACGCGATCAACGAGCCCCGCTACCCGTCGCTCAAGGCGATCATGGGCGCGAAGAAGAAGCCGCTCGACGCCGTCGGCGTCGGCGATATCGGCATCGACGCCGCGATGGTCGGCGAAGTCGGCTCGAAGGTCATCTGCGGCGAGTTCAAGCCGCCGCCCCAGAAGGCCGCCGGCGAGATCATCGAGGACGAGGACACCAACGAGACGGTCCAGAAGATCATCGCCTGGCTGGACGAGAGGAAGCTGTTGGCATGAGCGGGATCCTGGTTTTCGCGCTGCACTACGAGGGCGCCTTCAACAAGAACTCGCTCGGCGGCGTCTCCGAGGCAGCGAAGCTTGCCGGGGAGCTCGGTGCCGAGGCGCACGCGGTCGTCATCGGCGACATCTCCGACGAGCTCGCCGCCACGCTCGGCAACTACGGCGTGACCAAGGTCTTCCGCGCCAAGGACGTCCCCGAGGGCCTCGCCCAGCCGGTCGTCGACGTCATGGCGAAGGTCATGGACGACAACGGCCACGACTACGCGCTCTTCGGCGGAGGCCTGCTCGGCTTCGAGATCGGCGCCGGGCTCGCCGCCCGGCTCAACGCCGGCGTGACGATGGAGGTCACCCAGGTCAACGTCGTCGACGGCAAGCTCGAGGCCGAGCGACCGATCCACGGCGACTCGTCGATCTCGACCTCGAAGTACAAGGACCGCGGCATCATCATCGGCCGCCTGAACGCCTTCGAGACGGCCACGCCGAGCGACGCCAGCGCCGAGCTCGAGGACGTCGACGTCGAGCTGTCGCCGTTCTCGACGAAGGCGACCATGGTCCAGCGCGGCGAGGCCCGCGGCGAGGACATCGACATCGAGGGCGCCGACATCCTCGTCGCCGGCGGCCGCGGCCTGGGCAAGCCCGAGGGCTTCGAGCTGTGCGAGGCGCTGGCCGACGCGCTCGGCGGTGCGGTCGCGGCGACGCGCGCGGTCGTCGACGCGGGCTGGTACCCGTACTCGACGCAGATCGGCCAGACCGGCAAGACGGTCTCGCCCAAGCTCTACCTCGCGGCCGGCATCTCGGGAGCCATCCAGCACAAGGTGGGCTTTCAATCGTCCGAGAACATCGTGGCGATCAACAAGGACTCCAACGCCCCGATCTTCGAGTACTCCGATCTCGGCATCGTCGGCGACCTGAACAAGATCCTGCCCAAGCTCACCGC
>Ga0307502_10000417_pt1 | contig 11279 bp, 9 predicted proteins | sample 16_S_MG_FD_201364 | JGI IMG/M metagenome (GOLD analysis project Ga0307502, IMG submission 201364) | Soil microbial communities from Populus trichocarpa stands in riparian zone in the Pacific Northwest, United States - 16_S | ecosystem: Environmental > Terrestrial > Soil > Riparian zone > Trees... | reverse complement strand
GCGGCGAGTGCCGCCTCCCGAAGTCCGTGCCGGTCCAGGCCGGCGTACTCCGACAGCGCGTCGGCGTACGCCGGCCCGTCGGCGTCCTCGACCGCGCCACGCACGTCCTCGATGTTCGGCGTCGGCCGGAAGGCACGCCGGTACTTGAACCGCTCGGCCAGCGCGACCAGCCGAGCCGCCGAGGCCGTCGCGCCGGTCGCGAGATCGACCATGGCGAGCGCGATCAGCGTCGCACCGGCCAGCTGGTGCTCGACGATGTGCACCGGCGGCCGTTCCAGCGGGTTCGCCAGCATCAGCTCCAGCTGGCGCGGCAGCTCCGTCACCAGGTCGGGAACCAGGTCCAGCCGGCCGGACCTGGCGTGCGCCCCGAGTGCGCCGGACCAGGTCTCCAGCACCCACGGCCGCACGCCGTACTCGTCGGCGTCGTCCGCGGGCGGGTCCATCATGGCCCTGCGCCACATGCGGAGCCCCTCGTCCACCTCGCCGCGCGCCAGCGTCAGCTCGGCCTGCGCCGCCAGCAGGAACTGGAACGCGCCGGGGTCGAGGTCGACGTCGTCCTCCGGGCTGCCGGAGTTGTCGGCGGTCGCCCGGCCGAGCCAGTGCTCGGCATCGTCGAGCCGCCCCAGCCGCAGGTTGGCGAGCATCATGCCCCAGTACACGCCGACGACGTCCCTGGGCGCGCCGATCTCACCGAGCAGCCGCACGGCCTCGGCGAAGTACGCCAGCGCCGCCTCGCCTCCCTCGGCACGGATGGCCAGCTCGCCGAGCCGGGCGAGCGACAGGATCCACAGCCACGGCGTGGCGCTCGTGGCCCACGCGGCCAGCATGGGGGCACACGCGTCGATCGCGGTCGGCAGGTCGGCGTCCTGCTCGGCGAGGTAGCTCAGCATGACCCCGGCGACCGCGGCGGCATGCGGCTCCCCGCCGGCCTGGAACGCGCGGAGAACGGCGTGGCCGGGGGCGAACACGTCCGGATGCGCCAGTACGGTCGCCATCGCCCGCTGCGGGGTGTCGGGCGCCGCCGGGGGCAGCCGGCGCAGGACGTACAGCATGCGCGCGGTGCCCGGCGCCTGTGCGGCGAGCGCGTTGAGGAGGGTCAGCGCCACGGCCGTGTAGGTGACGTCGAGGTGCTCGGGCGCCGGCCGGTAGTGCGCCAGCACCTGGGCGGACGTGCCGGTGAGCAGCGCGACCCGGTCGTAGTTGCTGTCGATGACCCACACCGCGGCCAGGATGGCGGTCGCCGCCGCGACCGAGGCGCCGTCGGCGCGGGCGACGGCGTGGCGCAGCGCCTGCTGCAGGTTGTCCTGCTCGACCCGCAGCTGGTCGGTCACCGGGACCGGATCCGGGCCGAACACCGCGTCGTGGTGGCGGGCGGCGAGGTCCCGTGCCCACGCGAGGAGGCCGTCGACGGCGTGGTCCGCGTCACCGGCCTCGGCGAGCCGCGCCGCCCCGAACTCACGCACGGTCTCCAGCATCCGGAACCGGACGCCGGTCGGGGTGTCGGCCACCTTGAGCAGCGACTGGTCGACGAGGTGTTCCACGGTGTCGAAGGAGTCCTCGCCCAGCATGTGGTCCGCGGCCTCAGCGGTGAAGCCGCCGGGGAAGACCGACAGGGCGCGCAGGGCGCGCCGGCCGTCGGCGTCCAGCAGGTCCCAGCTCCAGTCGACGACCGCCTGCAGCGTGTGGTGGCGTTCCGGCGCGTCCCGGCGGCCGCCGCGCAGCAACGCGAACCGGTCGGCGAGGCGCCGGTCGATCTCGGCGACGGACAGGACCCGCACGCGTGCGGCGGCCAGCTCGACCGCGAGCGGCAGGCCGTCGAGGCGGGCGCACAGCCGGGCGACGACGTCGTCCGGCAGGTCGACGCCGGGCCGGGCCGCGGTGGCCCGCTGGTGGAACAGCTCCTCGGTGGTGGCCTGGTCCAGCTCGGGCAGCAGGTACACCGACTCCGACGAGAGGCCCAGCGGCGCACGGCTGGTCGTGAGGATCCGCAGGTCACGGGCCATGGCGACGAGCGTGGCGACGAGGTCGGCGGCCGCGGCGAGGACGTGCTCGCAGTTGTCGAGCACGAGCAGCGCGCCGGCGCCGAGCGCCTCGACGATGCCGGCGACGGGGTTCTTGCCGAGGTGCGGCAGCTCGACGACGCCGAGGGCGGACGCGACCTCGGCGACGACGTTCCCGTCCCTGGCGACGCCGACGAGGCTGACGAACTCGACGGTCCGCCGGGTGGACTGCCTGCTCACGGCATGCGCGAGGCGCGTCTTGCCGAGGCCGCCCGGCCCGACGACCGACACGACGCGGGCGCTGCCCAGCAGGCCGGCGATGGCGGCGAGGTCGCCGTCGCGGCCGAGGAGCGGGTTGGGCTCGTGGGCGACGCCGTGGCGGACGGTCGGCTGCTCGTCCTGGAGGAGCTGCTGGTGCGCCTGCCTGAGCGCGGGGCCGGGGTCGGCGCCCAGCTCGTCGCGCAGGGCGCGGCGGTAGGCGTCGTAGCGGGCCATGGCGGCGGCCGGGCTCCTGACGGTGGCCTCGGCCTTGATCAGCTCGAGGAGGATCTCCTCGTCGCGGGGGTACTCGGCGGCCAGCTCGGTGAGTGGGCCGACGGCCTCGGCGCGCCGTTCGAGGCGGGCGAGCGCGAGGGCCCGCGCGCGTTTGAGGGTGCGGTAGGTGACGGCCCGCTCGGCCCGCAGGTCGGCGAGGGGGTCGCGGGTCTCCTCCGGCTTGGGCGGGTCGTCCCAGAGTTCGAGCCCGGCCTCGGCGTGCTGGAGCGCGTGGGCGTGGTCGCCCAGTCTGGTGGCCTGTGCCGCGTTGGTGGCATGGATCAGCACGGCCTGGGCGTCGACCTGCTCGTCGGCGAGCGTGAGCCGGTAGCCGGTCGGGGTGCGGGCGACGAGGCCGTCGCCGAGCTGGGCGCGGATGCGGGAGACGAGGATCTGCAGGGCTTTCGTCGGGTTGTCCGGCTGGTCGTCGGGCCAGAGGCCGTCGACGAGGCGGCCGGCGCTCGCGCCGTTCGGCTCGCCGGCCAGCAGGGCGAGGAGCGCGCGCAGCCGAGGACCGGTGATCTCCTTCCCCCGGTACGCGACGCGCGAGAGCACGGTCAGCTCGACGGTCACATGGTAGAGGCTAGCCCGGGTTAGGTTGTCGTCATGACACGTGCGCTGGTGCTGGGTGGCGGGGGCGTGACGGGGATCGCGTGGGAGTGGGGCGTGCTGGCCGGCCTCGCCGCGGCGGGCGTCCGGCTGGGTTCGGCTGACCTGGTGATCGGGACGTCGGCCGGGTCGGTGGTCGGCGCGCAGGTGGCCAACGGGCTGGATCCGCTGGAGCGGTACGAGGCGCAGCTCGTGCCGCCGGACGGTGAGATCGGCGCGACGCTGGGGGCGGGTGTCATCGCCAGGTTCGCACTGGCGATGGTCGGTTCCCAGTCGCCGCAACGGGTTCGGCAGCGCATCGGCCGCCACGCCCACCGCGCCAACACACAGGCGACGGAGGCGGAGCGGGTCGCGGTGATCGAGTCGCGGCTGCCGGTGCACGAGTGGCCGGCCGACCGGCGGCTGCAGGTCACGGCGGTGGACACGGAGACCGGCGCGTTCCGCGTGTTCGACGGGTCCTCGGGTGTGCCACTGGTGCTGGCGGTGGCGGCGAGCTGCGCGGTGCCGTTCGTGTGGCCACCGGTGACGATCGAGGGCAAGCGGTACATGGACGGCGGCGTGCGCTCCGGCGCGAACGCCGACCTGGCCGCCGGGTGCGAGCGGGTCGTCGTGCTGGCGCCGATGCCCCGCAGTCTCGGGCCCGTGCCCGGGGTGTCCGCACAGGTCGAGGAGCTGCGGCGCGAGGCGAAGGTGGCGCTGGTGACGCCGGACGCCGAAGCCCTCGAGGCGATCGGCCGCAACGTCCTGGACCCGGCCGCACGGGCAGGCGCCGCCCGCGCCGGACTGGCGCAGGCGGCGTCGCTGGTGGACTCGGTCCGCGAGGTGTGGGACTAGGTCGAGAGCTGCCAGACGTGGCCGTCGGGGTCGGCGATGGCGGCCGAGTAGACGCCCCACGGCTGTTCACTCGCCGGCAGGACCACCTCGGCGCCGGCCGCGACCGCCTTCGCCACGAGGGCGTCGACCTCGGCAGCCGACTCGACGGACACGGACAGCAGGCACTCGCTGGTGCCCCGCTCCGCCACCGGTCGTCCGCCGACCACCCAGCCAAAACCGCCCGGCGGGATCATCATCAGGCTGACGTCCGCGCCCAGCCGGAACTGCAGCGGCTCCGGCACCCCGTCCTCCGCCGGCTCGCCGAACGCCTCGAACCCCAACCCGTCCCGGTAGAAGTCGTGCGAGACACGCCGATCGGCCGTGGGCAACGCGATGATCATGTGTTCTCCTCTCAGCTCACCGCCCCGACGAACGGCGGAACCGAGAAACGACACTCTCACACGCCGAACAACCAGTGATCCACCCGACCGGGGTCGCGGACCGCGGACGCGATGTCCGCCGCCGACACCGAGTCGCTCGACTCGGCCATGCGCAGCACCGCCTCCGCGAGCGCGGCGATCTCCCGCTCGAAGCCGTCGCCGGTCTCCACATGCCGCATGAACTCCGCACGGTCGACCGACCCGGAGGCGCCCCCGTCAGCGCCGGCCGCGATCGCCCGCCACAGCGCGGCGAACCCCTCCCGCACCGCCCGCGCCGCCACCGACCCGGGCGCCGCGCCACATGCCTGTACCAGCCGCAGCGCGTACACCGCGAAGTCGTCGCCGGTGAGCCGGCCGTCGTGGTCCGCGTCGAACCAGTCGAAACCCGTGCGGGCGCGGACGATCCGGGTCGCCCACGCGATGATCCGGTCGAGGCCGGCGGACAGGAGGTCGACGTGGTTGGCGCCGTCGTGCCGGTCGAAGATGACGTCCGCGCCGGCGTAGCGCAGGTCCGTCGCGAACGACGTCACCACCTCCGCCGGGACGATCTCGTCCGCCGTCCCCGCGGTGATGTACACCGGCCGGTCCATGTGCGTCACCGGCACCCGGCACGCCTCCAGAACCGGCTCGACGCCCGGCCTGCGGTGCACGTCCGTGAGCCCCGCGTCGTCGTTGGTGAGCCCGTGCACGGCCCGGTACATGTCGACGAGGGTCGCCTTGCCGGCGTAGTCGACCAGGTCACGGCCGATCTCGGTGAGGAAGGCGCGCGCCTCCAAGTCCCGCACGCCGGCCAGCAGGAACGGCAGCAGCAGCGACACCGGCCGGTCCCCGAACCTGGTGAGGATCCGCACGAGCCGGGGCAGCTGCACGGGCGGCGCGAGCGCGACCGTGCCGCGGAAGTCCAGTTCCGGGGCGTACCGGCTGGCCATCAGGCCGGTGAACAGCGCGGCGTGGCCGCCCTGGGAGAACCCGGCGACGAGCCAGGTCCGGCCGACGCGGTCGTGCAGGTCCCGAGCCGCGCGGACGACGTCGATCACGTCGTCCGCGACGGCCTCACCGTGGAAGTACGGGTGCGGACCGGGGGTGGCCAGTCCTTCGTAGTCGGTGGCGGCGACGGCGTAACCCGCGGCGAGCCAGCGGGACACGTGCTCGCGCTCGCCGCGGGTCAGGCCGACTCGCGACGGCGCGCAGTGGTCGGCGAGCCCGGTGGTGCCGTGGGCGTAGCTGACCACGGGCCACCCACTGGGCGGCGCCGACCCGACCGGCACGAACACGGAGCCGCTGACCGCCCGCGTGGCGCCGTCGTAGCCGACACCCCGGTACACGACGCGGTTTCCGTCGGCCGCGTGTGAGGGCAACAGCTCATCGGGCAGCGGGTGTCGCTCGAGCACCTCGCCGGTTCGCACAGTCTCTGAACGTAACGCGCGCCACGAGCGGAACGAGGTCATGTCACCCCGCTGAACAGCGACATCACTCCGATGCCGCAACGGGTTCTAGCGACGGTAGCTCCAACGCCGGCCGTTGCGCACCGGCCTTCTGGTGCCGATCCCCGCGAGGTGCAGGGCCATGCAGAGCAGACCGGCGGCGATGAACGCGCTGGGCCCGACGGTCGCCGTCACGTCGGCCAAGTCCATGATCAGCGCGATCGCGAAGAAAACCGCGGCGAGTATGGCAACCATTGGTCGATTCCTTTCGCAGGGGATCTTCGGCCCCGGGTACCCGCCAGATACCCTTGCCAATCTCGTTGTGTCCAAGTGGATCGGTGAACTTGACAGAGGACATACCAATTCGCCAGCGGTCGGAAGTGCAGTGGGGCGACCCCGACTTCACCGTCCGCGTCGCCGCCACCGACGACCTGCTACGCATCCAGCGGGAGAACGTCGCCAACGAGTGGGCCCGGCGATGGAGCTCGGAGGACGCGCTGCTGCGGCAGGTGGAGTCGGTCGCCGGGGTGTTCCTGTGCCCGCTGCTGCGCAACGGCGGCCCCGCGGCCGAGCCAGAGTCCTACCGGTGCTGGGCGTGGTTCGTGCTGGGCGCCGAAGACGCCACCCGCGGCGTGACCCTTTTGGACGTCAGCCGCACGATCTTCGAGACGTTGCCGGAACTGGAAAGCCCGACGGAGCTCCGCCGCGTCATCAAGGCGACCATGGCCCGCATGATGCTGGGCTCCCGCTTCGAGGACATGTGGTGAACAGTCCACTGTAGACAGAGTTAGCGCCTGAACATGCGGCGAGCGGCCATGACCAGCGGCATCAGCTTCGTGAGCTGGTTGCGTCGCCACAGTGCGAGGCTTGTCGCCGGTACCAGCATGCCGGCGCCGCGGGACACGCTTGCCTGTGCCTTCGCCACCAGTGGACGGTGGGCCTGCTCGTACCGCTCGAAAGCGCCCTCCCAAGAAACGGCCAACGCGTCGGCCAGTTCTGCCGCGCCGGCCATCGCGAGGGTCGTGCCCATGCCGGACAGCGGCGACGCGCAGTAACCCGCGTCACCCACGAGAGTCACGCGGCCGCGTGACCATGTCGGCATGTGGACCTGGTTCACCGAGTCGAAGTAGAGGTCCTCGGCGGCCCGGACCGCGTCCAACAGCGCCGGCACCTGCCAGCCCTCGCCTGCGTACGCGTCGGTCAGCAGCTTCTTCTGCTGGTCGAGGTCGTGGTAGTCGTAGCTCAGCTCCGGCGACCGGAACATGAACACCGCGTCGGCCTTGCCGTGGTACCGGTACACGCCGGCGAGCTTGCCCGGCACGTTGTGCATGACGCCCCAGTTCTCCCTGCCCAGCTCCGGGCCCACCGCCAGGATCGAGCAGTACAGCCCGAGGTGCCGCAGGAACTGTGACTCCTCTCCGAACACGAGCCGCCGCACGATCGAGTGAGTGCCGTCCGCGCCGACCACCAGGTCGAACCGCTCCGGGCGGCCGTGCAGGAATGTCACGTCGACGCCGTCCACATCCTGCTCGAGCGTGGTGACCGAGTTCTCGAACCGGTAGTCGGCGTCGTCCTTCGTCGCGCCGTACAGCACGTCGACCAGGTCGGCCCGCTCCAGCTCGACGTCCCGGCCGCCGGGCTCCGCGTACACCTCCGCCGGAAAACTCGCCGTCCGCCGGCCACGCGCGTCGACGCACTCGATCCCCTCGGTGTGCACCCGGGCCCGCTGGATTGCCGGCAGCAGCTCCATTCGCTCGGCCACGTCGACGGCCGGGCCACGCACGTCGATCGGCGAGCCACCGGTGCGCGGCCGTCGCGCACGCTCGACGACGGTCACCTCGTGACCCGCGCGGACCAGCCAGAACGTGAGCGACGGCCCGGCGAGACTGGCGCCGGAGATCAGAATTCGCATGATTTTCTCCCCATTCCTGACCATCGGTCAGACAAACGGAGGGTACATACCTGACCAACGGTCAGGCAAGGTTATGCTGAGAACATGCTCAGCACCCGCGCCCAGATACTCGCCGCCGCCCGCCGCCTGTTCGTCCAGCAGGGCTACCAGCACACGTCGATCCGCGAGATCGCCGAGCAGCTGGGCATGACCAAGACCGCGGTGCTGTACCACTTCCCCGCCAAGGCGGACATCCTCGCCGCGGTCGCCGAGCCGTTCCTCGACGACATGGCGACCTCACTCGAGGCCGTGACGTCCCGCGAGGAGGTGTTCGAGGCCGTCGTCGACGTGTTCCTGCGGCACCGCGCCCTGTTGCGGGAGAACGTGATGCACGACCTGGCCCTGCTGACCCAGGCGCCGACGGTCCGCCGGTTCACCGAGCTGATGTTCGAGGCCAACCGCCTCGCCGCCGGCCCCGACCCGACACTGCGGGACAGAGTGCGCGCGGCGCAGGCGATCGCGGCGCTCAGCGACCCGGTGGTCGCGTACGGGGACGAGCCGGTCGACGAGCTCAGGAAAGAGGTCCTGCGCGGCGTGGCCCGGCTGTACGCTGACGACTGATGCGACCGATCCCACACGCGATGCACGCCGGCCTGCGGCGCGGGCTCATCGAGCTGCGCCACACGTACACGACCACGCTCGACCTGTGGGGCCAGGTGTTCTGGCCGCTGGCCATGCTGGTCGTCCTGTTCTTCTTGCGTGGCGCGGAGTTCCACGGCCTGTCCCTCGCGACCCTCGTGCTCCCCGGCATGCTGGGCCTGACGGTCGTGTTCAACGGGCTGATGGGCACGAGCGGCCACCTGTGCGTCGACCGCGAGGACGGCACCTTGCTTCGTGCCAGGACCACCCCGTACGGCGTGGCCGGTTACCTCACCGGCAAGATCGTGCTGGTCACGGGCTGGGTGGTGATCAGCGTGCTGATCCTGCTGGTGCCCGGGACTTTCCTCGTCGGCGGCCTCGCGCTCGGTACCGCGGGCACGTGGCTGACGCTCGCGTGGGTGGTGTTGCTCGGCACGGTCGCGATGATCCCGATCGGCGCGGTTGTCGGCTCGGTCATGCCGAACCCGCGCAGCCAGGGGATGATCATGATGCCGATGGCCGCGTTGATCGCGGTCTCTGGCATCTTCTACCCGCTCACCGCGCTGCCGGTGGGGCTGCAGGCCGTCGGGCAGGTGTTCCCCGTGTACTGGTTGGGACTGGGGGTCCGCTCCGCGCTCCTGCCTGACGAGGCTGTCGCGGTCGAGGTGTCCGGCTCGTGGCGACACCTGGAAACCGTTGGCGTGCTTGGTGTCTGGGCGGTCGCGGGCGCGCTGGTGGCACTGGTGGTGCTCCCCCGCATGACGCGCCGCGAGTCGGGTTCGACGATGGCCCTCCGGCGGGAGAAGGCCCTGCGGCGCGTCTAGTCACCTCGCCAAGGCATCCGCACGTCGGGCGGCCCGCAGGGCGGGGAAAGACAACAACAGCGCGAGACCGCAACCCGCGCCAGCCACCAGGAACGCGCCGCGTGGGCCGAGAGACCCGACCAGTGGGCCGGCGATCACGTACGCCACCGCCGAACCCAACTGCGCCGCCGTCCCGACGGCGCCGAAGGCCCGGCCCAGCAGGTGTCGGGGCGTGAGGCGCTGCACGAGGGTGTCCGTCGCGACGTTCTCCACGCCGTTGCCCATCCCGGCCACCAGCTGTGCGGCGGCCACGCCCAGGAGCGTCGGCAGCAACGCGGTCGCGACCGTGCCGGACGCGCTCAGTGCCAGGCCGCCGATCAGCAGCGAGACCGCCGAGCGTCGCCCCATCGTCAGCAGGCCGGCCGCCGCCAGCATGCCCACGCCGAAAGCCGCCTGTGTGAAGCCGAACTCGGCCGCTGAGCCGTGCATCTCCTCCGACACCAGGAACACCAGTGCCACGTTGTCGACCGCCGCGAACGACACCGCTACGAACAACGACAGGACCAGTGCTCGTGGCCCGGGCGACCTCGCGACGAAACGAAGTCCCGCTATGGTCTCCGTCCACAGTCCACTGTGGTCACCGGTCGGCCGCAGCGCCGGCAGCCGGGTGAGGATCAGCGCGGAGACGACGAACGTCACGGCGTTGACGGCGAACGCGAGCCTTGCGCCCCCGAACTCCACTGCCAGGCCGCCGATCGTCGGGCCCACCGCCACCTGGATGTTGAACGCCATCCCCAGCAACGCGTTCGCGCGGCCCAGGTCCCGGTCCGGCACCAGTGACGGCACCGCGCTCCGCCCGGCCGGCACGAACGCGGTCGCGAAGCCGCCGGTCACCAGCACCAACCCGACCAGCACCGGCAGCGGCGGCAGGAACACCGCCAGCGTCACGAACACCGCCGCCTGACCCGTCTCGCACACGGCCATGAGCCGCCGCTGGTCGAGCCGGTCGGCCAGTGCGCCCGCCACCGGGCCCAGGAACCGCGGCAGCGCCAGGGCCAGCAGGACCACGCTGACCGCCGTGACACCGTGCGTCGCCGCGTACAGCACGAGGGCGGTACGGCCGATCCCGTCCCCGGCGAAGGAGACCGCCCGCGACCACCACAACACCCGAAAAGCCATGTTCACAGGTTGTGCGGACCACCGACCCCGAGCCATGATTTCGGATGAGACCGAAATGGAGAACCAGGTGACGATCACGTTCCGGATCACCGACCCGGCGTCGTGCCGCTGGGCGATCTCCCCACTCCGCGAGACGCTGACCGCCGTACGGCTGCTGACCCAGCCGCATCGGCAGGGCTACCACCAGCCCTGGCTCCAGGCCGTCGCCCCCGCGCTCGATGAGCTGGACCTGACGCCGTTGATGCAGGTCATGCCGCGTGGTGGTTACAACCCGGACTTCCTCATACCGGCGCCACCCGGCCCGACCGCCCGCTTCGCCGACGAGCTCGCCCTGGTACGGCGGACCCCACATCCCCAGGTCCGAGCGGAGCTGTCGCGGTGCCTGCACGCGCAGCATGGCCGCGTGCTGCCGCCGCCCGCGCAGGCGCTGGTGGACCATCCGGTACGGGCGCGGAACCTCCTGGCGGACACGCTGGCAGCGTGCTGGACGCGGCTGATCGAACCGTGGTGGACGAGGATCCAGGACGTGCTGACGGGCGACATCGCGTACCGGACCCGGCAGCTGGCCGACGGCGGCCTGGCGGCTGTGCTGACGGACCTGCACCCGAAGATCCGCTGGCAGCACCCGACGCTGGTGGTCGACCTACCGACCACGGGATACCGGGACGTGGAGGCCGGCCTCGCGCTGATGCCGAGCACGTTCGAGTGGCCGAACGTCGGAGTGATCCTGGACAAACCCTGGCTGCCGACGATCGACTACCCCGCACGCGGCATCGCCGCCCTGTGGGAACCGCGGTCCGACCCACCGGCGGCACTGGCCCGCCTACTGGGCCAAACCCGCGCAACCCTCCTGGCCGCCCTGACGGAACCCACGTCCACCACGGCCCTGGCCCGCCACTGCACCCTCCCGAACAGCACCGTAAGCGAACACCTGACCATCCTCCGCG
>Ga0307502_10000416_pt1 | contig 11284 bp, 10 predicted proteins | sample 16_S_MG_FD_201364 | JGI IMG/M metagenome (GOLD analysis project Ga0307502, IMG submission 201364) | Soil microbial communities from Populus trichocarpa stands in riparian zone in the Pacific Northwest, United States - 16_S | ecosystem: Environmental > Terrestrial > Soil > Riparian zone > Trees... | reverse complement strand
GGCGACCAGTCCTCAGCAGCAGCTCAGCCTCAGGCACAACGTCCAGGGCACCGTCTACGTCCTGCACTTCGACCCGGCCTACAAGCACGCCAGACATTACGTCGGCTGGACCGCGGGCGAGGTCACCGACAGGCTCGCGGTGCATCTGCAGGGCCGCGGCTCGCCGCTCGTGCGCGCCGCCGTCGAGGCGGGCGTCGACGTGCAGCTCGCTGCCACCTATCAGAGGACGCGGTACCTGGAGCGCGACCTGTGTCGGATCGTCCAGCCGCAGGCCGACCTTCGCCGGGAACAGGTTGCGGAACGCCAGGACCTCCTTCCTGGGGTCCTGCAGCGCGGCGACGACACAGACCGCGACCGCTCGTCCTTGGGTCAGCAGCAGCCCGAGCGCGTGTGAGATGCGCTTACGCAGCTCGCGGTCGGTCTGATAGGCCGTCAGCGTCGCGACCTCATCCACCACGACGAGGATCAGCGGCTCAGCGACGGTCGGCTCGTGCAACCTGGTTACGCCAGCGAGGCGGCGGGCGCGGTCCTTCATAACCTCCACGGCGTCATCAAGCAGGTCGGCCATCGCCTCGAACTCGCCGCCGCAGAACCGTGCGAACAACGCCCGACCGGGGGCCAGCTCCATGCCGCCCTTCGGATCGATCGCCCACACCGCCACACGACCGTCACGGATCTCGAGCCCGAGGCCGCGGATCAACGACCACAGCACCGATCCCTTCCCAGCGCCGGTCGCGCCCGCGATCAGCAGATGCGTCCCCAACACCCGCAGCAGCCACGGCTCACCGTCCTCCTGGCGCCCGACCGCCACCGCCTTCAGATCGACCGTCTCTGGCACCGCCAGGGCGGGCACGATCTCGCGCAGCGGATCGGCCGCGCCCGTTCGCCCAATGCCTGCGGGCGACTTCGGCGTCCGCGGTCCTGGGGACCGCAGTGGGCGATACTGGTTCAGGCGATGCTGAGCAGGGAAAAGTGGCCTGCGGCTGCCGTCCGGCTGTCCGCAGAGCGCGCATCTAAGCGCCTCCGCGGCCGCGGAGCGAGCGCAGCTCGCCGCTGTTGTGGCCGTTCATCGCCGCCGCGATCCGTGCACGGGCCGCGCGCTCGGACGGGTGGCCGTACGTGCTCATCACGAGCGCCCCGCCGTCGGTGTGCCCGAGCTGCACGGCTACGTCGACCGGCGCGAGGCCCAGCTCGAGCAGGTAGGTCGCGCAGAAGTGGCGCAGCTCGTGCAGCGCCATCTTGGGCCGGCCGAACGCCGCGCGGACCGGGTTCCAGACCCAGAGGAACGACGCGGCCCAGAGCTGCCCGCCGCGCGGCGCCGGGAACACCAGCTCGACGCCCGACAGCCGGGGCACTCGCTCGACGGCCTCGCGCGCCTTCTCCGGATACACGACCACGCGCGCCCGGCCGTTCTTCGGCAGCGTCAGAGCCCGCGTGTGCGAGTCGGCCGCGCGCCTGACCTCGACCGTCTCGGCGCCCAGGTCGTCGTGGCGCAGCGCGTACAGCTCGCCCGGACGCAGACCCGTGTAGGCGGCGAACACGAGCAGGCCCGCGATCGTGTCGCCGTAGCCCGTCGTGCCGTGGACCTCGCGGGCGCACTGCGCAAGACGGTCGACGTCGGCGGCCGTCAGCCACTCCGACGGAAGGTCGCGACGGCCCCGCGAGCGCTCGATGCCCAGCTCCTTGAACGGGTTGCTCACCACGATGCCGCTGCGCCGCGCGTCGTTGAACATCGCCCGCAACGCCATCACCTGCGCCGGATGGCGCAGCGCCCAGGCTCGCGCCTCCTGAATCGTGATCGAGTCCATCCGCCGCCGGTCGTATGCACGCGCGAACGCCGTCACGCTTCCCGCGTTGTGCAGGTTGGTTGACGCCCGCGGCCGCGGGAAGTCCGCCGGCCATCGCTCAGCGAACGACCCGATCGTCTCACGGGCCGTCGCCGTCTGCCGGCCCATCGCCTCGGCCTCCGCACGCCGCGCCTCGCGCTTGGTCGCGAACGTCCCGATCTGCCGCCGAGTCCGCGTCGCCGAGTCGTAGACCTGCGCGACCCACTTGCCGCTGGGGCGCCTGTAGACGCTCACGGCTCCGGCCCCGCCCGCTCGTTACGGCCCGCCGTGGCCGTGCTCGTGAGGCTGTCGACGTACGCGCAGGCCTCATGCAGGGTCGCGTGGTCGCCGTCGTGCATGTTCCAACCCTGGCCGCTGGAACGCCGCTCGGCCACCAGCCAGCGGTGGCGCAACTCCGTCGTCAGCTTCCACGGATTCGCGATTCGCCAACGGCCATCCGCCGACTCGAACAGCCCGCGCTCGATCTTGCGCCAGTCGCCGATCATCACTGTTCCCCGTGCGCGCGAGCTCGCAGCTCGCACCCGTGCGCGAACGCCTTGTCCTGCAGGACGTGAACGGCGCGCTTGAGCGCCGCGCGCTGGGCGTGCTGGTGCGCACTGAGGCCGGGCTTGCTGGCCCAGCGGGCCAGCTGGCGATGCGCCGCGAACTTCAGCGCCAGGATTTCGTCGCCAGCGAGGCGGACCGACGGCTCGCCACTCATCGCGTCGGCTCCAGCCTGCGGAGCGCGAACTCAGCATCGCGCAGCGAACCGTGATGAATCTGCGGCGGCTCGACCCGGCCAATGATGCGCTCGCATTCGCCGTGAGGATCGTCGAGGACGACCTCGATCGGATCGATCCGATCGGCAGCACGGCGAGCCGCCGGGCCGCGGCGCCGCATCAGCAGCGCCAGCTCCGAGCGCAGCGCATCGTTGATCGGCTCTCGAAAGCGCACGCGCACGACGCGACGCTCCTGCCGGGTCAGCCCCAGCCGCCCGTCATCGCTGACTGTGACCTGCACCCAGCCGCAGACCAACCGCCCCGCCCGATAGGCCCGGCCCAGACGGCAACACGCCGCGCGCTGCGTTCCTGCGATGCTCACCGAACCCGTCACGTGATACCTCCCAGCCCTCGAAGTGATCTATGGTGATCTATAGCATGGATCACTCTAGATCGCTAGCGCTTCGCGCCTTCCACCGCTCGCCATGACCGAACGCATCAGCCAGGGCCAGCCGCCCTATCTCCAGATCGCCGACGAGTTGCGCCGAAGGATCGTCAGCGGCGAGCTGGCGCCCGGAGACCACCTACCGTCCGGCCGCGAGATCGCGCGGCAATGGGGCTGCGCGTACGCGACCGCGGCGAAGGTGCTCACCACACTTCGCAAGGAAGGCCTCGCCGAGAGCTTCCCCGGCCACGCGACCGTAGTCAGCGGTCGCCAGCGCCACCGCCACCTCGGCGACCGCTACCAGGCCACCCGCCACTCCCAGCGCATCCACGAGCCATACGAGCGCTCCGAGATCCACGAGTCGCGCATCGTGGAGGCACCCGACCTCGTTGCGGTGGCCCTCGGCCTTGAGCCGAAGGCCTGGGTCATCCGTCGCCATCGGATCCTCTACGAGGGCGACACGCCCGTCGCGCTGGCCACCTCGTGGTTCAGCGGCGCCCTACGCAACTACTTCGACGACGACGGCGTCCCAACGCCCTCCGCCCTCATCAGCACCGGCAGCATCCCCGAAGGCACCGGACCCTACGTCGAGCACATCACCGGCCGAACGATGACCACTGCCCAGGATCGCCTCGCCGCACGCCACGCCACCGACGACGAGCGCGAGCAGCTTCAGCTCGATGCGCCCGCCCCGATCCTTGAGGTCCAGCACACCGTTTGGGACGCGGACGAGCGACCGATCACTTTCGAGGTCAACATCGTGCCGGCTAATCGCTGGGCGACATACGACTACCCCGTGGCGTCGCAGACTGATTAGACGTGGCATTGCTTCGCGTCATCAGAAGCGTCAATTCGCGTCGCCACCGGCCACAGCGTCAAAGCGCTGCGCGCACCAGGCGACCACGCTGAGCAATCGCAGGGCTGACGAGCTGCTGTTGCCGCGTGCGTGGGCGTAGCCGATGCTACGGCTCCGGCGCGGGGTCGCCGTATGTTCTTTTGAGTTCGCGGTCAAGGCTGGCGACGTGCGCTTCCTCGATTCCCGGCAGGATCGGTCCGCGTCGCATCACAACGTAGTCGGGTGCCTCGACGGGCCGGGGAACTGGGCCGCCGTTGATGAGCACGGTTACGTAGACGTCACCGAACCCTCCGAGGTCGCTGACGAGCTCGTCGGCGAGGCGCCACTCGGGCTGGACGCGGCTCTCAACAAGAGAGTGGATGTTCACGATGTCCGTGGCAATCTGTTGATGGACCGCGGCGGCCCCGTCCCAGGACACCCGCACGACCGTTAGCGCGTTTAGAATCGGGCCCCGAGTCTCATGGCGGCAAGTGAGAGCGGCTTGCGACCACTCAACGGGGTCGGGCCGTCGCCGATACGGCCTGGGCCAGCCGAGAGATCTGTCGTCGAGCTTCTCCCACAGACGCGTAGCGAACTCGTGGCGGAAGAGATTGTGAGCGATGTCGGGGCTGTTCCCTGTTGCAGTCACAGCAACCGTGAACCTAACGAAGGCGGGATCCGGCACTCCGCCCTCCTTGGCTTCATGAAGGATGAGAGCGACGCGATCTGCGCGGGCCTTGGCCTCGCGCCGCGCGTTGTCGCCTCGCGTGAACAGCCCCGCCAAGCGAAGAGGATCGCGAACAGTGATGGTTCTCCCTGGGACGCGCTCGTACACGGTGCCGTTGGTCATGCACGGTGGCGTCGACGTCGGTATGACACGCACGACCGCCACGTGCCCATCGGGCGCTGGCCACGCAGCAACGTCAAAGTCGGGCACCGGCCTGACGCCCCCCTCTGGATCCCCGATGACGTTGGAAACCCAGGTGGCCGGCTCGTCTGGGAATTCCACCCCGTCCAGCTTCCAGAGCCCGGCCACTGAGTCCGCGCCGGCGCCCCCCGGTAACTGTTCGGCGCCGAGAATGAGATATCCGCCCTCGTGGCTATTGGCAAAGCCGCAGACTTGGCGACGGATCGCGCGCCCGTCGAGCTTGGTTCCCTTGGCCTCCCAAAGCAAGGGCTCGTCACCGGCTTCCTTGAGAAACGCCTGCACGTGCTCCAGCGTCAGGTCCGACCACAAGACACCGAAGATCGTCACGGCGCTAGCTTCGCACGGTGTCCCGCGCTGGTGCCGGGACTGCAGGGCGCGGTGGGGGGCACGTAAATGATTGTCCCGGGCTTTGTCGGACGCTGCGTAGCTAGGCGTCCGGACGGCGCCTACACTCGATCTATTACGACTTCCGCGGAACAACCTGACGAACGCGAGTCTGCGGAAGCGGTGGTGCCGAAGGACAAGCGTCCAGACGATGCGGTGCCGGTGAGCGGGCCGTCGTGGCCGACAGATCGTCGATCTATTGTGGACTTGACGCAGCAGCCCGACGAGCCCGAGGCCGCCGAGGCGGCGCGCCCACGAGAGCATCAGGCGCTGGTTGAGGCAACTCGCTTTCTACTGGGTTTTGGGCGAAAGCTTGGGAACGCAACGCTCGGAAATGTCACTGCGATCTTTGCTGTATTGGCGGTCGGATTTTACCTAATCGGTATCGTCCGGCGTACGGCGCAGCTACATGAGATTGGGGTGCCCACGAGCCGCGGCGTGCCGCTTTTCCCATTGCAGGACTATCTTGTAAGCGGACTCGCTGTGATTATCAATCCGACCAACCTAAAGATTCTGATCTGGGTAGCGTTTGGCGGTGTCACAATCCTCGTGTTACCGAAGGTTGTGACCTTCGTGGCGGAACTCTTCGCAAATCGAGGGTCGGGCGAAGGGGTCGCAGAGCGGTTCGATGATGGTTGCGAGGAGGAAAGCGACCATTTCTCTGATGACGAGGATCGGTTCATTCCTTTGGTTATTGGTCCAGCAGCGTTCGTGGCAGTTATAGCGCTGGTTCCGGCGGCCATCTGGTTCCCGTTTGTGGCCACTGGTGTCGCCACGGTCGGATTGCTATTGCTGAATCGAAGATATCGCGTCGTGCCGCTTAAAGCGCCTGGTAGCTGGTCGCCCCTTCAGGCACGTATCGTGGCGTGCGCATTCCTTGTTATGTGCGTGGGGTTTTTCCTTCTATCGGTTTGGTTCTATCCGCCTCCTCTGGACGACGTACGGGTTCGATTGACGGAGAACACGGAGCGGACCGGGCACCTGATCGCCCAGGTGAATGGGACTATCTATTTTGCCGCTCAACGCCGCAACCGCTACGACGAGACGGACGTCATAGCCGTGCCTCTGGCACGCATCAAGTCGTTCCGCATTAGTGCTGGCTCGCATGCGTATCACAGAACACTCCCGGAGATTCTTGGCGTCCGCTTCTGGCGAGTGGCTCTAAACAGTCGCGGAGAAATTCATCTGAGGCGCACTCCGCCGCCATAACGGCGCGCGTCTTGGTGCGTGGCTAGATGCCGAGAGCCGACGGGACTCAATCTGAGGTCATCGGAGTCCCAGCGCATCCTCACCGACCTGCTCGAAGAGATCCACGAACTGCCCGACGCCGTCGCCGCCGCAATCGCCGCCCAACAACTGGAATGAACCCCACCCAAAGCGCTAGCCGCAGATCGCCATTACCCAGGCGTGATTTCCCGTGGCATGCGTGCACGAGCGACCTTTAGAACATCCTTGATGTCGCCGCAGCGTTGACAATCCCACACCCGCACCGTCCCATCGCCGCCGGCGCTGGCGAGGTGGCGCCCGTCACCGGCGAACGCGATCCCGTTGATGTACCCCTGGAGGGTGCGCACGATGGTGGGTGGGGTGCGCGGTGCGCGCCAGTCCCACACCCGCACAGTCCCATCGCCGCCGACGGAATCATCGCGGCCACCCGCCCGGGGCATTACGTCGCACGGTCTGACCGCCAGCCGCACAGCCTGCACCGCACACGCCTCCGGGCTGCTTCCGTCACGACCAGCGCTCTCGACGACCGCACGCACCTGCTCCGCTTCGCCCTCCCCGACCACGGTTCTCGACCTAACTGTCTGAAGGAGCGTTCACCTGATCCCGCGCGCCCCGCGGACATCCGCCCCGCTGAGGTCTGCCCCGCTGAGGTCCGCTTTGCGGAGGTCCGCCTTGCTGAGGTCTGCCCCACTGAGGTCCGCTTCGCGGAGGTCCGCCTTCCTGAGATCCGTGCCGACAAGGTACGCCGTGGTGAGGTCCGACCGGCTCAGGTCCAAACCCCTCAGGTTCAACCCGCTCAGGTTCGCCCCGCTCAGGTGCCCTCCGCTCATATGCGCGTCGATGAGGTTCGCCCCGCGCAGGTCCGACCCGATGGTGTATGCCCCGCCGAGGTTCGCTCCCTTGAGGTTCGCCCCACGCAGGTCCGACCCCGTGATGTATGCCCCGCTGAGGTCGGCTCTGCCGAGATTCGCCAAGCGGAGGTTCGTCTCGCTGATGTTGGCTCTCTGCAGGATTGTTCTGCTTAGGTTTGCCTCGCCGAAATCCGCGTTGCTGGTGTTCGCCCCGGCTAGGTTTGCCTGGCTGAAGTTCGCTTTGCTGAGATGCGCTCTGCCGAGATTCGCCAAGCGGAGGTTCGCCCCTCTGAAATTCTCTCCGCTGAGGTCCGTCCCGCTGAGGTCCGTCCCGCTGAGGTTCGCCCCGATCACTTGCGTCCCGAGGAGACTTGCCCCGCTGAGGTTTGCCCCGCTGAGGTTTGCCCCGCTGAGGTTTGCCCCGCTGAGGTTCGCGTGGTTCAGGTTCGCGTGGTTCAGGCTCGCGTGGTTCAGGCTCGCGTGGTTCAGGCTCGCGTGGTTCAGGCTCGCGTAGTCCAGGTTCACTCGGCTGAGGTCCACGCGGTCGAGGTCCGCGTTATTGAGGTTTACTCTTTTGAGGTCTACCCCACGAAGGTCTGCTGACGCCACTCGTAATGCGCCGTCACTGTGTGCCCTGCGTTGAAGCAATTTCGCTTCGGCGAGAAATCGCAAGACCACGCCTCGACGTGGACCGTCAAGGCGTCTCACGGCGGTCAGTGTGGCCGTGCGCGCGACCTCACGCACATCGGCTCCCGGCCTTGAGCGCAACAGATGGCGTACGAGCATAAGGTCAGCCATCTGCACGAGATAGGTGCGAAGCGTGTTCTCACGCTCAGCATCCACAGCAGCCCGTCGCTGCTGCGCCGTCCGGCGATCCTCGCGCTGGTGGTCACGATGACCCTGCGCATTATTGAGCCAAAATATCAGCGCTGCCAGTGCCACCGGGATGCCGAGCAGTTCAAGCCAATCCCACAGCGTCTTGGCCGGCCGCTCCTCAGCATTGGGACGTGCCGGCACCGCCGGTAGACCGGTCCATTGCCAACGTTGCCGGTACGCGAGGGCGACGACGATGAGACCAAGCAAGGCACACCCGGCACCAATGAACCCAATCGATGACAAGCACCATATGTTGCCTGAACGACCCGATGGCCGTAGTGCTCTGCCGGACACAAGCCGACCACGCCGCGGCCGGCTTGTAGCGGGGCCACGCCTCCCCTCCACGCTCCCCTCAAGATCAGCTCGTTGAGACTTTCTCTACTTCCTCAAGTGGCGCGCTTCGCGCGCCACCGGCCGTGCCGCTGCCTGCGGCCCGCCTGCCCCTACGGGCTGAAGCCCTCCGGGCCGGCGGCCGCGGCACGACCGGCACTGGGGGCGCAAACACGGCCAGCAAGACGTAGACCAGTCGACCCCGACGCGAACCGAGGCCTCGACGCCGCGTTGGTCGCCCGGACCACGCCACGCCGACCGTGACACCCGCGTGCCCGCAGCCCGTCGCGAGCAAACCGGCATCTCAGCAAGCGGCCATCAATGCACGGGGTCAGCCCAGTTAGTCGCGGAGATCGTCCGACTACGTCACGGCAGCCTCGCCACCGGCAGTCCCCCGACTGGGCCGCCACAAACCAGAAAGAACGGCCTCGTCGAGGGGACCGTCTGCGGCACGGGACGTCGTCGGATGGACGCTTGCCAGCGTCAACGCCAGGCTTGGTGCGTACGCCGGCCGGTGGTGTGGCCGCTACTCGCTGACAACGACGCTTCGCTGGCTGGCACGAGCGCGCAGCGCTCACCAGGGCGGCTCGTCGGCAGGTGGTCCGCGGCGCAGGTCAAGCAGCGCTTCGCGGCCAGCTCGCAGCGAGGCTTCGACACCCGCCGCCAGGAGCACGTCGCCGGGGTTGAGGTAGCCGCTGCCCACGTACTCCCAGACGGCCACGACGGGGATCGAGTCGTCCTCAGGCTCGTCGGCCGGCTCGTTCTGTTCAGCGCGGTAGGCGGCCCGGGCGGCGCGCAGCTCGCCGAGCGTCGTGGAGTAGCCGCGGGACTTCGTGACGAAGTGCCCCCGGAAGCCGAGCATGTGTACCCACCGGGCGATCCGTCGCAGCCCGGCGCGCTCCGACAGGCGCAGCGCGGCGGCGGCCATCTCGATCAGGTGCTCGGGCACGCCCTTGTCGCGCCAGCTATCGGGCTCGGCGTCCCGGCTTGTGATCTGCTCGTGGCTGCTCTTGCACGAGTACTTGGCCACGTACCCCGCGACCTTCCCCGCGCTCAGCTCGCCGCTGTCGTCATCTCCCGCGAGCACGCGCGTGTCCAGTTGCTCACCGAATCGCAGCTCCACCGTCTCGCCGTCGCCCGCATCGCCGTCCAGACGCACCCCGGCCGCGGCCTCGCGGATCGCGTCGCACAGCTCCCCGGGCGACACCGGGACTCCGGGCGGCATGGCGCGGTCCTCGGCGCCGTCGAGCCGCACCGCGATATGGGAGTGCACGAGCCCGCGGGCCTGGAACTCGGCGACCTTCGCGTATGCCACGCGGACGAGCTGGCGCCATTCCCGCTCGCTGAGACCGGCATCGGCGGCGAGGACGCGGCCCAGCTCGATGACGAAGCGGTTCCACAGCGCCGGGGCGTGCCAGTTCCACAGCACGGCGCCCTCGTAGTCATACGACGTCGGGTCGATCGCGGAGCCCAGCTCGGGGTCGCCGTCGTCGTGCCGGCGCCCGCAGCGACATGGCCGGCCGTCGTCGCGGATCGTGTGCACCGGCCCGAACGACGGCGCGGTCAGCGTCGCGAAGACCTGCGGATGCCCGGCCACCGACTCGGGCACGCCCTTGCGACCACCCGCGAGGCCCGCGTAGACGAGCTGCCACATGTCACCGCGGTACTCGTGCGCGCACGACGGGCAGCATGCCTCGCGCCGGTTACCACAGCGGACCATCAGCGCGCGGTCGGGCTCGTCGGCGGTCGAGTACACGACTTCATCGCCGCGGCGCACGACCCCGCGCAACCGGATCGGGTGCCGGCACGCACCGGTCCGTCTGACCTGCTCAAGCCAGCGCTCGCGCTTTGGATCGCTCGCGCGTGCGATCAGGCTCTCGCGCGTCCACGGGTCCAGCGCGGGAGCGCTCACCGGCCGGCGCTCCGGACGACAGCCGCCCGGCTGTCCTCTGGCTGTCCATCGCTCCGGAGAGGCCAGAAAACCCCTGCAGACGGGACCTGACCCCAAACCCCCGCTGCGAGCCCGGTTCCGCAGCGTCTGCACACTCCTGCGCACTCCTGCACAGCTGCGGTCCGCAGTGGGCGATACTGGGCTCGAACCAGTGACCTCCGCCTTGTCGAGGCGGCGCTCTCCCAGCTGAGCTAATCGCCCTGGGATTCGGCGAGGATACCAACGCTCGGGCGAGCGTCGGGCGTCGCGTGGATTAGTCTCGCGGGCCTATGCGGATCACGCTTGCACAGGCCACGAGCGAACTCGGCGACGTCGACGCGAACCTCGCGCGCGCGGCGGAAATCGTCGCGCAGGCCGACAGCGAGCACAGCGACCTCGTCGTCTTCCCCGAGCTGTTCCTGACCGGCTACGCGCTTGGCCGGGTCGACGAGGACCTGACGATGTCCGCCAGCGACCCCCGCCTCAAGGCGCTCAGCGCGGCGGTGCCCAGCACCGACGTCCTCATCGGGCTCTACGAGGACGGCCTGGGCGTGCACAACTACAACTCCGCCGCCTACTACGACGCGAGCGGGCTCATGCACACGCATCGCAAGCTGTACCTGCCGACGTACGACGTCTTCGAGGAGCGAAAGTACTTCTCCCCCGGCCAGTCGATGCGCGCGTACGACACGCGTCACGGGCGGATGGCGACCCTGATCTGCAACGACGCCTGGCAGCCGCAGCTCGCCTTCCTCGCCGTGCAGGACGGCGCCCGGGTGCTGCTCATGCCGACGAACTCGGCCCAAAGCCGGTTCCCCGAGCGCTACGACTCGCAGACGTACTGGCGCGACATCACGGTGTTCTACGCGCGCATGTTCGAGTGCTACGTCGTCTTCTGCAATCGCGTCGGCGAGGAGGCTGAGCACCTGCGCT
>Ga0307502_10000415_pt1 | contig 11295 bp, 4 predicted proteins | sample 16_S_MG_FD_201364 | JGI IMG/M metagenome (GOLD analysis project Ga0307502, IMG submission 201364) | Soil microbial communities from Populus trichocarpa stands in riparian zone in the Pacific Northwest, United States - 16_S | ecosystem: Environmental > Terrestrial > Soil > Riparian zone > Trees... | reverse complement strand
CTCCCTGCAGTCGCTGATCCGCAAGGTCGACAAGCTGACGGGCGTCGCTCCGGGGTCTGCGTACAACCTGTCCGTCATCCCGCGGGTCCACGTGGCGGGCACGCTGGCCAGCCAGCCGCTCACCAGCGACTACGCCCCCGAGATGAGCCTTCACCTCGACGCTCTGCAGTTGCGCGCTGCCGCCGCCTCGCCCGCTCCCGCCGCCGCCGGCGCCCCCGCCGCATCCAAGGACGACAAGGGCGGCCTGACCCCCAGCCGCGGCGGCACCGTCGCGTCGATGTCCACCGCCTCCAACGCGCTGAGTGTGCGCGGACACGACATCCCCGTGAACACGGCTCGCTGGATCGCGATCATCGGCTTCCTGCTCGCCGCCTCGGCCGCATTGCTCTCCGGTCTGCGCCTCCTCGCCGACTCGACCGACCCGACCGCGTACATCCACCGCTACCGCCACCTGATCGTCCCGATCGCCGGCACCACGTTCGACCCGGCCCGCCCGCCGATCGACGTGACCAGCATCAACGCCCTCGCCCAGCTCGCCGAGCGCAGCGAGCGCCTGATCCTGCACGAGCAGCGCGACGGGGCGGACACCTACCTCGTCGACGACGAGGGCACGCTCTACCGCTACCAGGCCAATCCCGCCGGCCTGCGTCAGATCCCGGCACTGTCCGTGGTCGACGACTCGGTCTACGAGGCCGCGGCTCGCTGAACGCCGGGCGCCCGGGTCAGCCCGCCAGCTCGGCCGCCAGGTCGACGCGCGTGTTGACGCCGAGCTTGCGGTACCCGGCGGCCAGGTGGGTCTCGACGGTCTTGATGCTCAGGAAGAGCTCCTGGGCGATCGCGCGGTTGCCCTTGCCGGCCGCGGCGAGCTCGCAGACCTGGCGCTGGCGCGGGGTCAGTGACGCAGCGCCCTCGAGCGCCGCCTGACGCGGGCGCAGCCCGGACGCCACGAGCTCGCGCCGAGCCCGGTCGGCCAGCAGGACCGCCCCGACGGCATCGGCGTCGGCCAACGCGGGCCGTAGCGCGTCACGGGCCTCGACGCGCCGGCCCACGTACCGCAGGGTGCTGCCGAGCTCCAGGCGCGCGCGCACCGACTCCAGGACCGCCGGCGTGCCGGCGACGGCCTCCAGCGCGCGCTGGCAGAGCGCCATGCGCGCGGCCGGATCGGCCTCGGCGACGGCGCGTGCGTGCAACGCGACGGCGATCGGCACGGGTGCGCCGAACCGCTCGGCCAGCGCCAGCTCGGCGTCGGCCAACGCGGCGGCCTCGTCACGGCGGCCGAGGTGCGCCAGCGCCAGCGCCGCGGTCGAGCGCCACGGCGTCCAGGTCGGATTCGGGCGCCCGCGCTCGTCACGCAACGCGCCGCTCGCGCGCGCCTCGGCCAACGCGTGGTCGAAGTCGCCCTCGGCCAGCCATAGCCGCGCACGTGCATGGCGCACCGCGCTCTCCCAGGGCACCCCCTGCATGGCGCCGTCCAGCCCGCGTTCCTGCAACAGCTCGCGCGCCTCCTGGAACGCACCGCGCTCGGCGAGCGCGCAGACGAGCACGTTGGCCGCACCGCCGGTGAGGACGCTGACGTCCTCGTCGAGGAGATCGAAGACCATGCGCGCCTCGTCCTCGGCCTCGGACACGCGGCCGCAGCGCAGCGCGAGATCGGCCGCGTACCAGGCGGCCGCGGCCCGCAGCCGCAGCGAGCCACGGTCCACCGCGTGGTCGCTCAGGCGCGCGATCGCCTCGCGCGCCTCGTCGGCACGGTCGGTCATCACCAAGGCGCGGACGGACAGGTGGTAGCCGGCTCGCCGCCACGCGTCGTGCAGCAGCTCGTCGCCCTCCAGGGCCTCGCGTGCCAGCGCCGCGCACGCCGCAGCGTCGGGCGTCCCGCGCTCCGTGGCCAGCCAGGCCCGATGGGCGAGGATCGTCCGGCGCAGCACCGGGTCGGCGATCGCCCCGAGATCGACCGCCGCCACGCGCCGCGCACGCTCGTCGTGGCGGTCGGGGATCGTGATCAGCGCGTCCAGCGCGGCGGTCTCGATGGCCAGCCGCGCCTGCGGGTCGGCTTGCGCCGCCAGCTCGCGCTCGAACAGCTGCGACAGCCCGGGGTCGTCGTTGTCGACGACGTTGAGCGCCGCGAGCCGCGTGAGCACGTCGACGCGACTGTCGCGATCGCGCGCCTCCTGCAGGGCCTCGCGCAGGCGCTCGCGCGAGTCGGGAAGGCCGGCGTCGAAGGCGACCATCGCGAGCTGGGAGAGCATGCGGCCGCGATCGTCGTCGGCCGCGCGCTCGCCCAGCGCACGTTCGAGGTAGGCCGCGGCCGTGTGCGGGGCCCCGCGCTGCGCCGCATCGGCCGCAGCCTGCATGAGCAGCGCGCTGACGTCCGCATCGCCCTGGGGCCCGCACTGCAGCAGGTGGCTCGCGACGGTGTCGGCGTCGGCGCCGGCGGCCATCAGTGCGCGTGCCGTCTCGCGTTGCAGGTGCTCGCGGCGCGCCAGCGGGAGGTCCTCGCTGATCGCCGCGGCGATCAGGTGGTGAGCGAAGCGCGTGCCGCCCGAGCCGAGCAGCCCCGCGGCCACCAACGCGTCGCGGGCTGCGCCGAGCTCGTCGAGCGCAACGCCCGCCACGGCGGCGACGACCTGGCGCGGCGCTCCGTCGCCGATCACCGCGACCGCCTCGATCACCGCTCGGTCGCGCGGCGTCAGCTCGGCCAGGCGCCGCCGCACCACGTTGCGAGCGATCGCGCTGATCGGCGGAGCGGCGTCCTCGGAGGGGTCGATCGCCGCCGGGCCGTGGACGGCGATCTGATGGCTCAGCTCGCCGAGCAGCCAGGGGTTCCCCGCCACGGCCCGATGGCAGTGGCGGCACACCTCGATCGGGGTGTCGGGCGCCACGCGCTGGATCATCTGCACGGCGCCCTGGGTGCTCAGCGGCTGCGGGTGCAGCAGCGTCGCCGCGCGCGCCCCGCCGATCTGGCTCAGCAGGTCCGACGCCGCGTCCGGATCGTCGGCGCGGGCGGCGGCGACGATGAGCAGCGGCAGGTCGGCGATCCGCCGGGCCAGGTAGACCAGCACCTCCAGCGAGGGGCGGTCGGCCCAGTGCGCGTCGTCGATGATGAGCGCGAGCGGCCGCTCCTCGGCCATCGCCGAGCACAGCCAGAGCACGCTGTGGGCGAGCATCGTCGTCCCGTCGCCGCCGGACACCGTCCCGTCGAGCAGCAATGCCCCGGCGGACGCCGCGGCCCCGTCGAGCAGCCGCGCGCGCTCAGTCTCAGACGCGTCGCGCAGCGACGCCTCGAGCAGCGTCCGCACGACGCCGAACGGGAAATGGCGCTCCAGCGGGCCTGGCGCTGCCGTGCGCACGAGGAAGCCGGCCTGCGCCGCCAGCTGCCCGGCCTGCTCCAGCAGCGCCGTCTTGCCGAGGCCGGCGGCGGCCTCGAGGACGACGACGCCGCCATCGCCACCGGCCAGTCGCGTCACCGCGAGGTGCAGCGCGTCCAGTTCGACCGCGCGCTCGATCAGCAGCGTCTCGGCGCCGCTCGCAACCGCGTCGTGCGATCCGATGACGTGCAGATGGCGGACACTACTGCGGCGGCGAGGGCCAGCGAGGGCGGAGCGGCTGCTCACGCCCGCGCTGCGATCACCGTGAATCCGATCGTCCGGACCCGCGAGCGGTTGCCGGCCGCGTCGGTCGCGGTGACGGCGAAGCGATAGCGGCCCGGGGACAGCCGCCGGGTGCCGATCCGCCCGTTGAAGGCGATGGTCACGCGGCCGGGCGCCGCGACGCGCCGGGTGAGCGCGGGGCCTCGCTGCACCCAGCGCGTGCAGCGCGGCGCCTTCTTCGGCGCACGGGCCACGCAGCGCCCGTGGTCGCGGTGACCGGCGATCCGCTGCTGGACGGCCAACGTGATCTGCCCCGCCTCGCTGGTCGTGGTCGTGATCGCCGTCGCGCGGGCGCCGACGCGGAAGCGAGCGTGCCGCAGCCGCAGCTGCCCGAGGATCGGCGCCCTGGTATCGACGGAAGCGACGGCAGCGGAGGCTCCGCCTGCCGGCCCGCCGGCGGAGACCGGGGCCGACGTCTCGTACGCGCCGAGATCGAGCGCGGCGCCCTGCGCGCGCGGACGGCCGTCCAGATCGGCCGGGAGCGCCCGCGCCTGCGCGCTGCCGGCGTCGATCGCCGGCGAGCCCGCGCGCAGGTGGTAGTCGCCGGCGCCGGGGTTCACGAAGCGGGGATCGGCCGACTGGTTGCCCGTGCCTTCGGTGATGATGCCGCGGCCCGGCGCGTTCCCGGCGGGGGTGCGCACCGCGAAGCTCGAGTGGTCGATCGCGATCTCACCGGGTGCGCAGGGCTGGTCGATCTTGCACAGGGCGATGTCCGTCGCCTCGATGTCGCTCGGTCCGCCCCGCGCAATCGCGTTGGAGACCTCGAGCACGTTCGGTGCGATCGGCGGGGTAGCGGACCGCACCTGGGCCAGCAGGGCCGGGGCGCCGGTCGCGACGGCCGTCGTATTGACGACGCGCAGGGTTCCGCCCTGCGGCGCGTCGGCCGCGATCGCCGCACCGTTGCCGCCGCGCGCCAGCGTGTCGACGACGAGACCCTCACCCCAGATCGCCCTCCAGCCGGACGCGCGCACGCGCCGGGCCACCGCCGCCGGGCCGACGAGCTGGAGCCCGCCGTCGACCTGCGTGTCCTCGACGGCGCCCGTAGTGACCACGGACGCGGGCACCGAGGCCTTGTTGAGGACGCCGATGCGGTCGACCGTGCTGTGACGCAGCGTGGAGTGCACGCCCAGGTTCGCGCACGTCCAGTCGGTGGGGCTGGTCAAGGCCGACTCGTCGATCGTCAGCGCGCCGGCGTCGGGAGCGTCGACGCAGACGTTGCCCTGGATGACCGTCGCGCGCACCGTCGCGGCGACCCCTGGTCCCACCTGCAGCGCCGGTGCCGGCGTCGCGATCGGCTCGAGCGCCATGACCTGCGTCTTGTCGATCGCGACGCCGTCGAAGACCGATCCGGACTGCGCCGGCCCCAGCGCGATGGTGGGAGCGTCGCCAGCGGAGGTCAGCTTCGGGCGCGTGCGCCGGTCGGTCGGCTCCCATCGCAGCGGTACCGCGGGCAGCGTGGCCGGGACGTCGTAGGTCCCGACGAGGAGGCTGATGGTGTCGCCGGCCTGGGCCTGCTCGAGCGCCCCGGTGAGCGGGCACGGGTCCGCGACGTTGGTGCAGTCGGAGGCCTTGGGCTGCGCGGTCGGCGCTGCGTAGCGCGTCGTGGCCGCGGCGGCGGAGCCGGCTGTGAGGACGCCGAGGGCGAGCGCGGCAGAGGTGAGGGTCAGAGCGAGACGTGGCATGCGATCAAGGGAACACGCGTCGGCGTGCCCCGACAATCGGGCGGCGCCCCTGAGATTTGGCGCGGTGGCGACCCCGAGAGGCGGTGGGCGCCGCCGCCGTCTCGGCGGCGGCGCCCTCCTGGCTCCCCTACTGACCGGCCCCCAGGTCGATGACCGGGGTGATCAGGAGCTCTGCGTCCGGATCGACCGTGACGGAGTCGCGGCCGTCGAGCGTGTTGATCCGCAGCGTGTCGTTGAGGCCCTCGCTGCCGTCGATCGTGGTCTGCGCCGCCAGGCCGGTGGTCAGCACCTGCGAGCCCGACCGGGTGACCCGCACCCGGTCGGCCCGGTTCGTGCCGTTGACGGTGACCGTGTCGGCCGCGCTGTCGCCGCCGCCGCCGAAGCCGGCGAGGTCGACGTTCGCGCTCTTGAGGGCGGTGCCGGTCAGGTCGTTGACCGTGATGGCGTCGCTGCTGCCCAGGGCCCTGATGTCGAGGCGCTGGATGTTGTCGAAGTCCATCGCGACGGCGGCGATGTCGCGAGTGAGGCGCACGCGCGAGCCGTTGGCGGAGACGTCGATGTGCTCAGCGGCGTTGGAGCCGTTGAAGCTCAGGGCGTTGCTGCCGCCCTGGCCTTCGACGGTGTCGCTGCCGTCGCCCGGGTCCCACTGGAAGCGGTCGTCGCCGGCGCCCAGCAATGCGGTGTCCGCACCGATGTTGCCGTCGGCGGAGTCGTCACCGCCGCCCCCGAGGAGCAGATCGGCGCCGTCGCCGCCGCGCAGCGTGTCATCGCCTGGGCCACCGTCGAGCGTCAGGTGGGTCAGCGTCCCGATGCCGTTCTGGCCGTTGATCGTGTCCGCGCCGGCGAGGCCGCGCACGACCAGCTCCTCGACGGCGGTGTTGTTGATCACTCCCGAGGTGGGCGTGAACACGGCGACGGTGGTGTTGACGTTGCGCGCGATGCCGATCGTGTCATCGCCGCTGGTACCGCTGTAGGTCGTCGTGTCGGCCCCGTCGCCGCCGTCGACGGTGACGGGCGCCGTGCCGGCGAAGTCGACGCCCGCGTCGATCGTGTCGGCCCCGCCGAGCGTGGCGACGTTCACGTTGTCGAGCGTCGGCTCGCCGCCGGTGACGCTCACCTTGGTCGAGGCCCGGGACACGATGTCCTTGCCCGCGTCGGAGCTGACCGCGACGTCGTCCGCCGCGTCGGTGCCGTTGGCAATGACGGTGTCGGGTGAGGCGTCGCCGGTGCCGTCGAACGCGCTGAGGTCGACATTGGCGCTGTCGAGGTCGGTGGCGCTGAGGTCGTTGACGGTGACGGTGTCAGTGCCGCCCAGCGCCCGGATGTTCACGCCCTCGATGCCGGCGAAGTCCATGGTGATGGCGGCGATGTCGCGGGTGAGGCGCACGCGGGAGCCGTTGGCGGAGACGTCGATGTGCTCATTGGCGTTGGAGCCGTTGAAGTCCATGACGTCCTTGCCGCCCTGGCCTTCGACGGTGTCGCTGCCGTCGCCCGGATCCCACTGGAAATGGTCCACGCCGCTGCCCAATTGCGCGACGTCGTCGCCGCGGTTGCCGTCGACGTGGTCGTTGCCCGTGCCGCCGGTCAGCGCGTCGTCGCCGTCGCCGCCGCCGATGGTGTCGTCGCCGGCGCCGCCGTCGACGGTCAGCTGCGTGAGCCCGGCGATGCCGTTCTGGCCGTTGATCGTGTCGTCGCCGGCGAGGCCGCGGACGCCGAGGTTCTCGACGGCGGTGTTGTTGATCACGCCCGACGTGGGTGTGAACACGGCGACGGTGGTGTTGACGTTGCGCGCGATGCCGATGGTGTCGTCGGCGTTGGTGCCGTCGTAGGACGTGGTATCGGACCCCTCGCCACCGTCGATGGTGACCGGAGCGCTCCCGGCGAAGTCCACGCCGGCGTCGATGGTGTCGGCCTCGCCGAGCGTGGCGACGTTGACGTTGTCGAGCGTCGGCTCGCCGCCCGCCACCCGGACCTGCCGCGACAGACGCGAGCCGACAGCGGTGGCGCCGTCGGAGCCGACGTCGACGTAGTCGGCGCCGTCCGTGCCGTTGGCGATGACGGTGTCGGGTGAGCCGTCGCCGCCGCCGCCGTTGGCGTTCAGGTCGACGTCGGCGGTCTTGAGGTCGGTGGCGCTGAGGTCGTTGACGGTGACGGTGTCGGCGCTGCCGAGTGTCCTGAGGTTCAGGCCCTCGACGTCGTCGAGGTCCATGGTGATGGCGGCGACGTTGCGGAAGAGGCGCACGCGCGAGCCGTTGGCGGAGACGTCGATGGCCTCGGGAGCGTTGGAGCCGTTGAAGTCCATGACGTCCTTGCCGCCCTGGCCTTCGACGGTGTCGCTGCCGTCGCCGGGATCCCACTGGAAGTGGTCGTTGCCGGAGCCCAGCTGGGCCGTGTCGGCTCCGATGTTGCCGTCGACGAGGTCGTCGCCGTTGCCGCCGTTCAGCGTGTCATCACCGTCTCCGCCGCGCAGCGTGTCATCGCCCGCGCCGCCGTCGATCGTCAGGTGGCCGAACCGCCCGATGCCGTTGCTGCCGGCGACCACGTCGTCGCCGCCACCGGCCTTCACGTCGATCGCCGTGAAGGTGCCGGCGTCGAAGCTGAAGGCGGGCGTGCCGTTCACGCTCACCTGAAGCGTGGTCGGGCCCCCGAGCTGCAGGGCGAGCGTGTCGCTCGCAGCGTCGCCGCTGATGTGGAGCGTTCCCGCCTGCACCTGAGCGGTGTAGGAGGCTGAAGCCTGGTCGGTGTCCAGGGCGAGGGTCGCGGCGAGGCAGGCGGCGGCGACCGCCGTCACCGCGAGCGCGCGCCGTCCTGGTGGTTGCGCGTAGATGGCCATCGAGTTCCTTCGGTCGTAGGGAGAGCCGAGCGCCCCGACGGTAGGCCCGCGTTGCTCCCCTCACAATCGGGGCGCTACCCCGGACTTTTCGCGCCCCGACCCTGTGATGCGATGGCTGTCGCCCGCGCGGCGGGTCAGATCGACGCGAGGTCGGCGCGCGGAGCGAGCCAGTCGGCGTCGGCGTCCATCGGTGCCGCGAAGTAGTAGCCCTGGCCGAGGTCGCAGCCGATCTCGCGCAGCATGTCGAGCTGCTCCCGGGTCTCGATGCCCTCGGCCACGACCTTCAGGCCGACGGTCTTGGCCAGGCCGACGATCAGGCGCACGAACGCCGCGTCGTGATCGGAGAAGGCGAGGCCCTCGACGAACTCGCGCGCGATCTTCAGGGAGTCGAGCGGCAGGTTGCGCAGGTAGCTCAGCGACGAGTAGCCGGTGCCGAAGTCGTCGAGCGCGAGCTGCACGCCGATGTCGCGCAGCTCCTGCAGGGTCTCGGCGCCGCGGACGGCATCCTTGACGAGCAGCGTCTCGGTGACCTCGAGTACGAGCCGGCCGGGGGCGATGCCGGTGCGCTTGATGACGTCGGTGATGGTCTCGAGCAGGTCGGGGTGCTCGAGCTCGATCGCGGAGAGGTTCACCTGGACCTGGAGCTCGGGATGGCGCTCGCTGACGCTCGAGCACGCCTCCTCCAGCACGTAGCGGCCGAGCGGCACGATCAGGCCCGTCTCCTCCGCGAGCGGGATGAACTCCAGCGGGGGGATGCGGCCGCGGCCCGGATGGTTCCAGCGCACGAGGGCCTCGACCGAGACCGTCTGGCCGGTCGTGAGATCCACGATCGGCTGGTATTGGACGACGAGCTCGCGCTGCTCGATGGCGCGCTCGAGCTCGGCCTTCAGGCCGTGGCGGCGGACGATCGAGTCGCGCATCGCGGGCGTGAAGACCGCGAAGCGGCGCTTGCCGCTCTGCTTGGCGTGGTACATGGCGACGTCGGCGTCGCGCAGGAGCTCCTCGGCGTGCGTGCGCGCGTGGCGGCTCGTGGCGATGCCCATGCTGAGGCTGACGTTGAGCAGTTCCTCGCCGGCGCCGACCGGCAGGGCGAACGCCTGCAGCGTGCGCTCGGCGAGCTCGGCGGCCCCGCGCTCGACCGCGGCCGGGCGCCGGACGAGGACGGCGAACTTGTCGCCGTCGAGCCGCGCCACGACGTCCTCGCCGCGCACGGAGCGCACGAGCCGGGATGCGACGCCGCGCAGCAGCTCGTCGCCGATGGCGTGTCCGAGCGTGTCGTTGACCACCTTGAAGTCGTCGAGATCGATGACCATCACGGCCACCTCGCCCGGCGTATCGGGCTCGAGCGCCTCGCGTACCTGCCGGCTGAACACCGAGCGGTTGACAAGCCCGGTCAGGGGGTCGTGGTGGACGCGGTGCTGGAGCTCTTCCTCGAGGTCGCGCAGCTCTGAGACGGCCTGCTCGAGGCGGTCGTACTGAAGCGCGGCGCTGGCGTTGGCGGCCAGCGTCTCGAACAGGGCGCGGTCGGTGGCCGTGAAGCCGCGCGAGAGACCGAAGCGGTTCGCGAGCATGATCGTGCCGATCACGTGGTCCTCGCCGCGCAGCACGGCGAGCATGCCGTGCCGGACGCCGCGCTGGCGGAGGTAGGGGTCGAGGGCCGCGGGGAAGGGAGCCATGAGCGCGATCGCGGTGTCGGAGCTCTCGGCGCATGCGCGCAGCGCGGCGGCCGCCGCGGCGTCGACCGGTGCCATGGCCTCGCGGGCGCTGCCGGGGCCCAGGGCGGTGCGCAGCGGCGCGCCACCGTCGGCGGCGAAGAGGATGAGCTCGGCCTGCTCGGCATGGAAGGCCTCGAGCGCCCGGTCCAGCAGGCCCTCGAGCGCGACGGCGACCTCAGGGGACTCCGACGGGGTGCGGTGGGCGTCGTAGAGGACCTTCACCTTCTCGTGGCCCTGGCGTTCGCGGAGGTACGCGCGGTAGCCGACGAAGGCGATCAGGATCGGGATCAGCAGCAGCGGCGTCGCCTCGGGCCGCTCGATCCACAGGAGGGCGCAGACGAGCCCCAGCGCCGTGCTCATGGCCGTGACGGCGAAGTCAAGGCCGAACATCTCGCGCACCTGGGCGCCCGAGACGCGGCCCTCGGTCAGCACCCTGGCGGCCACGATCTGGGCGACCGTCAGCACGCCGGTGATCTGCGTCGCGGCGAGCATGGCGCCCCACGTGATCCATCCGAAGCCCGGGTCCACGGAGGCCGCCAGGTGCACGACGATGAGCAGCACGGAGACCACGAGCGCATACTGCGCGAGGTTGAAGGCCGACTTGACCGACGACACCCGACGCAGCAGCAGGGCGACGAGGGTGCCCGCCACGACGGCGAAGAAGGCGTGCGTGCCGGTCGCGAAGATGAGCGCGAAGGTCAGAGGAACGTCGGTCAGCGTGAAGGTGTGCGTGCTGCGACGGAACTCCAGCACCACCGGCCAGAGCTCGGTGACGAGAACGAGGACGCCGATGGCCCACCAGGCGATCTCGGGGTGCTGGATCGGCTCCAGGTGACGGACCCAGACCAGGTACAGGATGGCGGCCGTCGCCCCGATGGCGGCGTTCAGCCACCACACCGGCTCAATGGAGCCCACCCTCCGATACGCAGCGCGAATCCCCATCTGTCTGCTACATCGGCCTCGCCGGCGAACAACTGAAAGGCCGAACGTCCTGGGCGTCACCGCTGCAGATGGCTAGACCACCAGCTGCGCGTCAACCTCGACACGCTCGCGGCGAAGCGGGCCGGCTCGACGCCCGCGTCGCCGCTCGTGCATGTGGCGCACGTCCAGGTCGCGTGCGTCCACGGCGCGGCGATGCCAGGCTCCTCCGCCGTCCAGCTGGACCTGGTCCACGAGGACCTGGTCCACGACGACCTGGTCCACGAGGACCTCGTCCACGAGGACCTGGTCCACGAGGAGCGCGTGGGGTCGACGCCGGCCGCGACGAGCGCTTCCTCGACGGCCGCGTTCGGCTGCACGCCCTCGTTGGCGCCGACGCCCGCATCGGCCTGCAGCGCGCGTGCGACGTCGAGCTCGCCCGCGCAGTGCGGGGCGGTGATCTTGTCGTTGATGAGCGTGACGGCGCCGTTGCGGGC
>Ga0307502_10000414_pt1 | contig 11298 bp, 10 predicted proteins | sample 16_S_MG_FD_201364 | JGI IMG/M metagenome (GOLD analysis project Ga0307502, IMG submission 201364) | Soil microbial communities from Populus trichocarpa stands in riparian zone in the Pacific Northwest, United States - 16_S | ecosystem: Environmental > Terrestrial > Soil > Riparian zone > Trees... | reverse complement strand
ACCGGCCAGGCGGTGGCCGACACCCCACCGGCCCAGGCGACCTTCGACAACACCCCGCCGTCGGGCAAGCCCGGGATCCTCATGGCCTTCGTCGAGGCCTCGGCCGCGCGCGAGCGCCTGGGCGCCTCGCGCGACGCGCTGCGCCGCGACGTGCTGAAGAACTTCAGCGACTACTTCGGCCCGCTGGCCGCCAACCCGACCTCCTTCCACGTCTCCGACTGGCAGGAGGAGATCTGGACGCGCGGCTGCCCGGTGTGCTTCACCGCGCCCGGCGTGCTGCTGGACTACGGCAAGGCGATCCGCGAGCCGGTCGGGCCGATCCACTGGGCCGGCACCGAGACGGCGACGTTCTGGAACGGCTACATGGACGGCGCGGTGCGCTCGGGCGAGCGCGCCGCCAGGGAAGTCCTCGCCGCCCTGTAGTCACAGCCACACGACGCAACCCCGAGCGCGCAGGCGCGCCACCACGGGCGGCGGATCCAGGAAGCCGTTCCAGCGCAGGTCGAGCCGCTGCAGCGAAGGCAGCTCGGCGAGCCAGTCGGGCAGCGCGGCCATGGCGGTCTCGCGCAGGTCGAGGCTGCGCAAGGCGCGCAGGCCGGCGATCGCCTCCGGCAGCGCGGCGAGCCGGTTGCCGCGCAGGTACAGCTCGACGAGCGCCTCGAGCTCGCCGATCCAGTCGGGCAGCGCCTCGATGCGGTTGCCGGCCGCGCCGAGATAGAGCAGCGAGCGCAACGCGCGGACCGGCTCGGGCAGCGCCGCGAAGCGGTTGTCGCCCAGGTAGAGGACCTCGAGCGACTCGAGGTGCGCGACGCCCGCCGGCAGGGCGGTCAGGCGGTTGTGCGCAACGTCGAGGATGCGCAGCGCCTGCAGCCGCCCGAGCGCCTCGGGCAGCTCCTCGATCCCGGTCTCGTCGAGATACAGGGCGGTCAGCGACGTCAGCGACCCGACGGCGTCGGGGATCGCGCCCAGCGGGTTGCGCCCGAGCGCGAGCGAGCGCAGCCCGCGCGCCTGCCACACCTCGCTCGGGACGGCGCTCAGCCCGCGCCCGCGCAGGTCGAGCGGGTCACTCACGCGCGAACTGCATCGCGCCGGCGACGTTCCCGCTGGGATCCTCGAAGAAGATCAGGTCACCCACGCCAGGGATCGTCGTGCGCTCCATGAGCAGGCGCCCGCCGTTGGCGACGACCGCCACCGCGACCGCGCCGACGTCGTCGACCGCGACCGTGCACTCGAAGCCCGTCATGCGCACGCCGCCGAGGTCGCGGCGCTGCTGCAGGGCGATGACCGGCCCCGACTCGCGCTCCATGCGGAAGAAGCCGGGCGGCCCCCACGGCTCGAAGCGCCAGCCGAAGAGCGCCTCGTAGAAGCGCAGCGACGCATCGGGGTCATCGGCGTTGATGGCGAAGTGCGCGATGTCGGTGCTCATGCGGGCAGCCTAGGGTTCCGCCCTCGTGAGCCCAACGGCCCTCGCCCTCATCGCCGCCGCCGCGGTCGCCCACGCCTCGTGGAACTTCTTCGCCAAGCAGGCGCGCGGCGGCCTGCCCTTCGTCTGGCTGGCCGGGCTGTGCGCGGCCACGCTGTACGCGCTGCCGGCCGCGATCCAGCTCGCCGTCGGCGACCGCAGCCTCAGCTGGGCGGGCATCGCCTTCATGTTCGGCAGCGGCTGCCTGCACTCCGCCTACTTCACGACGCTCCAGCGCGGCTACGCCGAGGGCGACCTCTCGGTCGTCTATCCGCTCGCGCGCGGCACCGGCCCCGCGCTCTCGGTGCTGGCGGCGATCGTCATCCTCGGCGAGCGCCCGGGGCCCCTGGCGCTCGTCGGCGCCGCCCTGGTGGTGGCCGCCGTGATCTCGCTGGCCTTCGCCGGGCACCGCACCCCGACGCGCGCGTCGATCACGTTCGCCCTGCTCACCGGGGTGACGATCGCGGCCTACACGCTCTGGGACGCGCACGCGGTCGAGGACCTCGCGCAGCCGACGATCGCCTACTACTGGGGCTCGGAGGTCACGCGCGCGCTCGTGCTCGCCGTGCCCGCGCTGCGCGACCGCGACGGGCTGCGCACCGCCCTGGCCCACGACCGCCGCGCGATCCTCGCCGTCGGCACGCTCAGCCCGCTGGCCTACATCCTCGTCCTCGTCGCGCTCACGCTCGCGCCCGTCAGCGTCGTGGCCCCGGGGCGCGAGGCGTCGATCGTCATCGCCTCGCTGCTCGGCACCCGCGTCCTCGGCGAAGGCGAGTCGTCCAAGCGCGCGGTGGCCGCCGTGGCCATCCTCGTCGGCATCGCCTGCCTGGCCGCAAGCTGACCTGGCAGGCTCTGAGCCATGCCCCGTTTCGTCTGCGCCACCTGCGCCGCCCAGTTCCCCGACGCCGACGCGCCACCGCCGGAGTGCCCGATCTGCGAGGACGAGCGCCAGTACGTGCCCGAGGACGGCCAGCGCTGGACGACGCTCGAGGAGCTCGCGCGCACGCACGACAACGAGCTGCGCGTGGACGGCGAGCTCACCGGCGTCGGCACCGAGCCGTCGCTGGCCATCGGGCAGCGCGCGCTGCTCGCCCCGCTCGGCGATCGCTTCGTCATGTGGGATTGCGTGACCTGCTTCGACGGCGCGGCGGCCGACGAGATCGAGCGCCGCGGCGGTCTCGCGGCGATCGCGATCTCCCACCCGCACTACTACTCCGGGATGGCCGACTGGGCGGCGCGCTTCGGCTGCCCCGTGCTGCTGCACGCCGACGACGAGCAATGGATCACGCGCCCGGACGCGGCGATCGAGCTATGGGACGGCGAGACCCGCGAGCTCGGCGAGGGGCTCACGCTCATCCGCTGCGGCGGGCACTTCGCGGGCGGCACCGTGCTGCACTGGCGCGGCGGCGCGGGCGGCGCCGGCGCCCTGCTGAGCGGCGACATCGTGCAGGTCATCCCCGACCACGCGCACGTGGGCTTCATGTACAGCTATCCCAACCTCATCCCGCTGCCCGAGGCGTCGGTGGCGCACATCGCCGACGCGCTCGAGCCCTACGCCTTCGAGGTGATCTACGGCGCGTGGTGGGAGCGCCTCGTGCGCCGCGACGCGAAGGCGATCGTGCGCCGTTCGGCGCAGCGCTACGTACGCGCGGTACGGGGCGAATTGGCGCGTTAGAACCCGGCAGGGCTCATCTTTCGCTCTCCCGGGTATGACAGCGCAGTCCACTCTTCGGGAGGAGATTGCGCATGTACAAGCAGGTGCTCGACCCGGTCGGCGATTCGCTTGGGTGGTCGGCTCTGTTCGCGGTACTCCCGCTCGTCACGCTGTTCGTGCTGCTGGGCGGGCTCAGGCTGAAGGCTCATGTCGCCGCCCTGTGGTCGCTGCTGGTCGCGATCCTCGTGGCGATCATCGTCTACTCGATGCCCGTCGGACAGACACTCGATTCGGGGCTCGAGGGAGCGGCCTTCGGCCTCTTCCCGATCATGTGGATCGTCGTCAACGCGATCTGGATCTACACGCTGCTCGAGCGCAGCGGGTACTTCGCCGTCATCAAGCGCTCGTTCGGGCGCCTCAGCGATGACCAGCGCGTGCAGGCGGTGCTGATCGCCTTCTGCTTCGGAGCGCTGCTCGAGGCGCTGGCCGGGTTCGGCACCCCGGTTGCCATCTGCTCGGTCATGCTCATCGGCCTGGGTTTCCAGCCCGCCAAGGCCGCCGCGATCGCGCTCGTGGCCAACACCGCGCCCGTGGCCTTCGGGGCCATCGCGGTGCCGATCACGACGCTCGCACCGCTCGCCAACCTCCCCAAGGACGACCTCGGCGCCATGGTCGGCCGTCAGACGCCGTTCCTGGCATTGATCGTCCCGCTCATCCTCGTCGGCATGGTCGACGGGCGCCGCGGCATCAAGGCCGCCTGGCCCGCCGCGATGGCCGGCGGCTTCGCCTTCGCCGTGGGCCAGTTCGCGTGCTCGAACTACCTCTCGGTCGAACTGGCCGACGTCGTCGCCTCGCTGATGGGTGCCGGCGCGATCATCGCGCTGCTGCAGGTCTGGCAGCCCGGCGACGTCGTCGGCGTACCTGCGGGCCCGCGGCCGGCGATGGCCGGCGGTGAGAGCGGCGTCGACCAGCGGCGCTTCGAGAAGGAGGCAAAACTGCGCGCCGACTCGGGCCCGGACGGCACCGTCAAGCGCGACACCCCGGGCGAGATCATCACTGCCTTCTCCCCGTACCTGATCCTGATCGCCGTCTTCGCCATCGCCCAGATCCACTGGCTGCCGTTCTTCGACTGGCTCGACGCGCGCACCAAGGCGTTCGACTGGCCGGGGCTGAACATCCTCAATCCCAAGGGCGAGGCGCCCACCGCCGTCACCTTCAAGTTCAACTGGGCCGGCGCCGCCGGCACCCTGTTGCTGATCTGCGGCCTGCTGAGCATGATCACGCTGCGCGTCAACGCGAGGCGCGCCATCGCGGCCTACGCGGCCACCCTCAACCAGCTGAAGTACGCGATTCTCACGGTCGCCACCGTGCTGGCGCTGGCCTATGTCATGAACCTCTCGGGCCAGACGATCACGATCGGCAACTGGCTGGCCGGCGCCGGCACGGCGTTCGCCCTGCTCTCGCCGATCCTGGGCTGGCTCGGGGTCGCGGTCACCGGCTCGGACACGTCGTCCAACGCGCTGTTCGGCGCGCTGCAGGTCTCGGCGGCCGAGAAGGCCAACCTCTCGCCCATGCTGATGGCCGCGGCGAACTCCAGCGGCGGAGTGCTGGGCAAGATGATCTCGCCCCAGAACCTCGCCATCGGCGCGGCTGCCGTCGGCATGGCTGGCCAGGAAGGCGACCTCTTCCGTAGGGTGGTGAAATGGAGCCTGATCCTGCTGGCGGCGATGGTGGTGATCGTCTACCTGCAGAGCACCAGCATCCTCTCGTGGATGGTGGTCTGAAGCTGATCGAGGAGCTGCGGGGCATCTGCGGCGACGAGCACGTCGTCACCGAGCACCACGCGCTTCGCACCTACGAGTCCGACGGGCTGCTGCAGTACGCGGCCGTGCCACGCGCGGCCGTGCTGCCCGCCACCGGTGACGAGGTGGCCGCCGTCGTGCGCGCCTGCCACACGGCGGGCGTGCCGTGGGTCGCGCGCGGCTCGGGCAGCGGCCTGTCGGGCGGCGCTCTGCCGCTCGAGGACGGCGTGCTCGTGGTTCTCTCGCGGCTGCGGCGCATCCTCGAGGTCGACCTCGACAACCAGCGCGTGGTCTGCGAGCCCGGGGTCACGAACATCGCCATCTCGGCGGCCGTCGGCCCGTCGCACTTCTACCCGCCCGACCCCTCGTCGCAGATCGTCTGCTCGATCGGCGGCAACGTGGCCGAGAACTCCGGCGGCGCGCACTGCTTCAAGTACGGCTTCACCACGAACTACGTCTGCGGCCTGGAGGTCGTGCTTCCCGACGGGTCGGTCGTCGAGCTGGGCGGCAAGGAGCTCGACCTGCCCGGCTATGACCTGTGCGGGGTCTTCGTCGGCTCGGAGGGCACGCTGGGCGTGGCCACGAAGGTCATCGTGCGCGTGGTCCCCACGCCCGAGTCGGTGCGCACGCTGGTGTCCTTCTTCGAGTCGCCCAGGCATGCCGGGCAGGCCGTGTCGGCCATCGTCTCGGCCGGCGTGGTGCCGGGGGCGATCGAGATGATGGACAACCTCACGATCGGCGCCTCGGAGGCGATGGCCCACGCGGGCTGGCCGCTGGACGCCGGCGCGGCGCTGCTCGTCGAGCTCGACGGCCCGCAGGCCGAGCTCGAGGCCACCTTCGACCAGGTCGGCGAGCTGTGCGAGAAGGCCGGCTGCAGCGAGGTGCGGGTGGCGCGCGACGAGGCCGAGCGCCAGGTCTTCTGGAAGATGCGCAAGTCGGCCTTCCCGGCGATGGGCCGGGTCTCCTCGCACTACTACGTGCAGGACTCGGTCATCCCGCGCACCGCCCTGGCCGAGGTGCTCGAGCGCATCGACTGGCTCGCGCGCGAGTACGACCTGCAGGTGGCCAACGTCTTCCACGCCGGCGACGGCAACCTGCATCCGCTGGTCTGCTACGACGGGCATGCCGAGGGCGAGGCGGAGCGCGCCGAGGAGCTCGCGGGCGAGATCGTGGTCGCGTGCGTCGAGGCGGGCGGCTCGATCACCGGCGAGCACGGGGTCGGCGTCGACAAGAAGCGCTACATGCCCAAGATGTTCAGCGAGGCCGACCTCGACGCCTTCCAGAAGCTGCGCTGCGCCTTCGATCCCGACGGTCTGGCCAACCCCGGCAAGGTCATGCCCACGCCGCGGCTGTGCGGCGAGGTGCCCGGGCCCTACCGCGAGCACCCGCTCGAGAAGGCGGGCCTGGCGGAGCGCTTCTGATGGACGCCGCCGGGGTCGCCGCCGCACTGCGCGAGGCCTCGGGGGTGCGCGTCGTCGCCGGGGGGACGAAGCTCGGCTGGGGCCGACCGATCGAGGCGCCCGAGCTGAGCGTGGCCGAGCTCGACGCGATCGTCGAGCACAACGTGGGCGACCTCACGGCGATCCTGCAGGCCGGCTGCCCGCTGGCCACGGCGCGCGAGGCCTTCGCCGCCGAGGGGCAGATGCTCGCCCTCGACCCGCCCGACGATGGCGCGACGATCGGCGGCGTCGTCGCCACCGGCGACTCGGGTCCGCTGCGCCATCGCTACGGCAGCCCGCGCGACCTCGTGCTCGGCGTCCAGGTGGCGCTGCCCGACGGATCGCTGGCCCGGGCGGGATCGAAGGTCATCAAGAACGTCGCCGGGTACGACCTGGCCAAGCTCATGAGCGGCGCGTACGGAACCCTCGGCGTGGTGACGGAGGTCAGCGTGCGCCTGCACCCCAAGCCGCGCGAGTGGCTGACCGTCGTCGTGCGCCGCGACGACCCGCGCGCGCTCGCGGCGGCCGCGAGCGAGCTGACCCACCGCCCGCTGGAGGCCGAGCGCCTGGACCTGCGCTGGGAGGGCGACGCCGGCGCCGTGCTCGTGCAGCTCTGCGGCGCCTCGGCGCCCGAGCGTGCGGCGACGATCGACGGCGAGGTCGTCAAGGACGACGAAGAGCTGTGGGCCGCTCAGCGCGCGGCTCAGCGCGGGCCGGTCGTGCTGCGCGTCTCCAGCACCCAGCAGGGCCTGGCCGACGTGCTGGGCGCCGCCCGCGAGCACGGGGCGCTGTGCGTGGCGCGCGCCGCCCACGGCCTCGCCTGGCTGCGCTTCGAGGCCGCGGACGCCGAGCTCGTGACCGCCCTGCGCGCGCGGCTGGGCGCCTGCGTGCTGCTCGACGCCCCCGCGGCGCTGCGCCGCGAGGTCGATCCCTGGGGGCCGCTGAGCGCCGAGCCGCTCATGCGCCGCGTCAAGGCGCGCTTCGACCCCTACGACACCCTCAACCCGGGGCTGCTGCTCACGTGACCACCTACGACACCCTGAACCCGCCCGAGCCCAAGCTGATCGACGACTGCGTGCACTGCGGCTTCTGCCTGCCGACGTGCCCGACGTACGTGCTGTGGGGCGAGGAGATGGACTCGCCGCGCGGGCGCATCCTGCTCATGCGCGCCGGCCACGAGGAGGACGGGCCGATGACGCACGCACAGGTCAACGCGTGGGACAACTGCCTGGGCTGCATGGCGTGCGTGACCGCCTGCCCGTCGGGTGTGCAGTACGACAAGCTCATCGAGGACACGCGCGGGCAGGTCGAGCGCCGCTGGGCGCGCCCGCGCGGCGAGCGCCTGCGCCGGCAGGCGATCTTCGCGCTGTTCCCCTACCCCGAGCGGATGAAGTGGATCGCGCCCTTCGCGCCGCTCGCACAGCACTCCGCGCGGTTCCTCGGGCGCTTCCCGCGCCTGAAGGCGCTGGCCCAGCTCGCGCCGCCGCGCCCTAAGCGCGTCCCGCTCCCCGAGCTCACGCCCGCGCAGGGCACCAAACGCGGGCGGGTCGCCTTCCTGCAGGGCTGCGTGCAGCGCGTGTTCTTCGGCAACGTCAACGCGGTGACGGTCGGCGTGCTGGCCGCCGAGGGCTTCGAGGTCTGGGCGCCGCAGCGCCCGCGCTGCTGCGGCGCGCTGGCGCTGCACACGGGGATCGACGCGCGCGACGAGGCGCGCGAGACGATCGCGACCTTCGAGGGCTGCGACACCGTCGTCGTCAACGCCGCCGGCTGCGGCTCGGCCATGAAGGACTACGGCCACCTGTTCCGCGACGATCCGCAATGGAGCGAGCGAGCGGCCGCCTTCTCCGCCAAGGTCCGCGACGTCCACGAGCTGCTGGCCGAGCACGAGCCCCAGGCCGCGCGCCACCCGGTCGATCTCGTCGTGGCCTACCACGACGCCTGCCATCTCGCCCACGCGCAGGGCGTGCGCGCGCAGCCGCGCGCGCTGCTGCGGACGATCCCCGGCCTGGAGCTGCGCGAGCCCGCCGAGTGGGAGCTGTGCTGCGGCTCGGCCGGCGTGTGGAACCTGCTCAACCCCGAGCCGGCCGCCGAGCTCGGCCAGCGCAAGGCGCGCAACCTGCTCGCCACCGGCGCGCAGGCGGTCGCGGCGGCCAACCCCGGTTGCGCGCTGCAGATCGGCGTCCACGCCGGCCTGCCGGTCCATCACCCGATGGAGCTGCTCGCCGCCTCGATCCACGGAAGGCAGCCATGACCGTCGACGTCCTCGCCCCCGCCCCCGCCGCCGGAGTGCTCACCGACGACGCGCTCGCCTTGCTGGGCACGCTGCACGAGCGCTTCGAGCCGCGCCGGCGCGAGCTGCTCGCCGCGCGCGCGCAGCGACGCGCGCGCATCGCCGCGGGCGAGACGCTCGACCTCCTGCCGGAGACCCGCGAGATCCGCGAAGGCGACTGGCAGGTCGCGCCGGCGCCCGCGGACCTCCAGAACCGCCGCGTCGAGATCACCGGCCCGGTCGACCGCAAGATGGTCATCAACGCGCTGAACTCGGGCGCGCACGGCTTCATGGCCGACTTCGAGGACTCGCTGTCGCCGACGTGGGCCAACGTCGTCGAAGGCCAGGTCAACCTCACCGACGCGATCGAGGGCACGATCGAGTTCGCCGGCGACGACGGGCGCGAGTACAAGCTGGGCGACGACCTCGCCACCCTGCTCGTGCGCCCGCGCGGCTGGCATCTGGTCGAGAAGCACGTGCGCGTCGACGGCGAGCCGGTGGCGGGCGCCTTCGTCGACGCCGGGCTCTACCTCCTGCGCAACGCCAAGCGCCTGCTGGAGAAGGGCTCGGGCCCCTACTTCTACCTGCCCAAGATGGAGTCCCACCGCGAGGCGCGCCTGTGGGCCGAGGTGTTCGCGTTCGTCGAGGGCGAGCTCGAGCTGGACCCCGGGACGGTGAAGACGACGGTCCTCATCGAGACGCTGCCCGCCGCGTTCGAGATGGAGGAGATCCTCTACGAGCTGCGCGCGCATTCGTGCTCGCTGAACGCCGGGCGCTGGGACTACATCTTCTCGACCATCAAGACCTTCCGCGAGCGCCCGGAGTTCGTCCTGCCCGACCGCAACGACGTCAAGATGACGGTGCCGTTCATGAAGGCCTACAGCGAGCTGCTGGTCAAGAGCTGCCATCGGCGCGGCGCCCACGCGATGGGCGGCATGGCGGCCCTCATCCCGTCGCGCAAGGATCCTGAGGCCAACGAGCGCGCGATCTCCGCCGTGGCCGCCGACAAGGAGCGCGAGGCGACGTCGGGCTTCGACGGCACGTGGGTCGCGCACCCCGACGTGGTGCAGACCGCGATGGAGCAGTTCGACAAGGTCCTCGGCGATCGCCCCAACCAGGTCGGGCGCCAGCGCGACGACGTGGACGTGGGCGCCGCCGAGCTGCTCGACGTCGCCGCCACGCCGGGCGCCATCACCGAGGCCGGGCTGCGCAACAACGTCAACGTGGGCATCCAGTACATCTCCTCGTGGCTGCGCGGCAACGGCGCCGCCGGCATCTACGGGCTCATGGAGGACGCCGCGACGGCCGAGATCTCGCGCTCGCAGGTGTGGCAGTGGATCCGCCACGGGCGCACGCTCGAGGACGACGGCACGCCGATCACCGCCGAGCTCGTGCGCCGGCTGGAGGGCGAGGAGCTCGAGCGCATCCGCTCGGAGATCGGCGACGACGAGTGGTTCGAGCGCGAGGGCCGCCCGCAGGAGTCGCGCGCGCTCTTCGAGCAGGTCGCGCTGGCCGACGAGCTCGCCGAGTTCCTCACCATCCCGGCCTACGAGCAGCTCGACTAGGCGCGTTGCCCCGTTCGCACGTCGTCACCGGTGGGGGCCGCGGGATCGGGCGTGCGATCGTCGAGCGACTGCTGGCCGACGGCGACAGCGTCGCCGCGATCGAGCTCGACCCGGCGGCGCTCCGGTGGCTGGATACGCACCCGCGCGCCATCGCCGTCGTGGGCGACGCGAGCGACGAGGCGGTCACCGAGCAGGCGGCCGACGCGGCGCAGGCCGCGGCGCCGCTTGCCGGCTGGGTCAACAACGCCGCGCTCTTCCGCGACGCCTCGGTCGACTCGGCGTCGACCCGCGAGCTGCTCGACCTCATCAACGTGAACCTGGCGCTCGCCGTGGTCGGCTGCGCCACGGCCGTCCGCCGTTTCCTGGCGGCAGGGACGCCGGGAGCGATCGTCAACGTCACCTCCCACCAGGCGCGCCTCGCCGTGCCGGGCTGCACGCCCTACGTGACGGCGAAGGCGGCGACCGAGGGCCTGACGCGCGCGCTCGCCGTCGAGTACGGCGCCCGTGGGATCAGAGTCAACGCGGTCGCCCCGGGCTCGATCGTCACGTCGCGCTTTCACGAGGAGTACGTCGCGCAGCCGGCCGAGGTGGCGGCGCGCATCGACCGCGAGCTCGCCCATTTGCACCCCATCGGCCGCGCGGGGCGGCCGGAGGAGGTCGCCGCCGCGGTCGCGCACCTGCTCTCCGACGAGGCGAGCTTCATCACGGGCGCGACGGTGCCGGTCGACGGCGGCCGGACCGTCGTCACGCACGACCCTCAGCCCTGATGGCGATCACGTTCCTCTTCGCGGGCGTACCGGTGGCCGATTACGACGCGGCCCGCCCGTGGTACGAGCGCCTGATCGGCCGCGCGCCCGACATGCTCCCGCATGATCGCGAGGCCGCGTGGCAGCTCAGCGAGACCGGGTGGATCTACGTCGTCGCCGACGCCGAGCGCGCCGGCCGGGCGCTGGTGACGATCCTCGTCGACGATCTCGACTCGGAGGTCGCCGCGCTCGCGGAGCGCGGGATCGTGGTGGAGGCGATCGAAACGGTGCCGGGGAAGTTTCGCCGGACCGCGGTGGTGGACCCGGACGGCAATCGGATCGTGTTCGCGCACCCGCTGGG
>Ga0307502_10000413_pt1 | contig 11344 bp, 12 predicted proteins | sample 16_S_MG_FD_201364 | JGI IMG/M metagenome (GOLD analysis project Ga0307502, IMG submission 201364) | Soil microbial communities from Populus trichocarpa stands in riparian zone in the Pacific Northwest, United States - 16_S | ecosystem: Environmental > Terrestrial > Soil > Riparian zone > Trees... | reverse complement strand
GGTCATGGCGCCGTCGCTTTCCGTGGCGCGTGGCGAGCCGAGGATCCGCGCCCTGTTCGAGAACTGGCTGGCCTGGGACGGCAAGGAGGGCGGCTGCCTGTTCGTCGCCGCGTCCAGTGAGCTCGACGACCAGCCGGGAGGGCCGGTCCGCGACTTCCTCGTCGGCGTCCAGCAGGACTGGCTGGACTCGCTGGCGGAGGTCTTCCGCACCGGCGTGGCGACCGGCCAGTTCCGGCGCGACGTCGACCCGGAGCAGTTCGCCTTCGAGGAGGACGGCGTGATGCTGTCCCACCACATGAGCAGCCGCCTGCTCGGAGACACGCTGTCGGCGGACCGCGCCCGCCGCGCCTTCGAGGCCCTGCTGGACAGGGCGAGGACTCAGTAGATCGAAGCCTTGGGAGGAGTTCTCTTGTCATCGCAAAAAAGCACGATCGGTCGTGTTATTCGACTGGCCGCGACACGCACCGCCTTCGGCGCGCTGGAACGCGTCGCCCCCGCCGTCGGCGTCCGCTGGGCCACGAACCTCTGGCTGACGGTGCCCCGCTTCAACGGCCGCGCACGCCCGGCCATCCCGGCCGGCACGCCGTTCACCGTGAACGTGCGGAACCGGAAGGTCAGAGGCACGGTCTGGGGCAGTGGTCCGACCGTCTACCTGGTCCACGGCTGGGGCGGCGCCAGCGCGCAGCTCTTACCTTTCGTCACACCACTGGTCAGCGGCGGCCACAAGGTCGTCACGTTCGACGCACTGAGCCACGGCGCCTCCGACCCAGGCGAGCTGGGCCCGCGCCGCACGACCATCCCGGAGATGGCCAGGTCGTTCATGGCGGTCGTGAAGGCACACGGCCAGCCGCACGGGGTCGTCGCCCACTCGGCCGGCGCGTCGTCGACGTTCTACGCCCTGCGCGACGGCCTGCGGCCGGAGAAGCTGGTCTTCCTGTCCCCCATGGCCCAACCGACCGAGCTGACGATGGTCTTCGCCGCCGCGCTCGGGTTCGGCGAACGCATCCGGACGGGCATGACGCGCCGCGTCGGCGAGCTGGCCGGCGCCCCGTGGGACGACTTCGACATGCCGAGGATGGTCACCCGCATCGCCCCGCCGCCGCTGCTGACCGTCCACGACCCGGCCGACCGCGAGACCCGCTACGCCGACAGCGTCGCCCTGGCAAAGGTCTGGCCGGACGCCGAGCTGGTCACCGTCAAGGACCTCGGCCACTGGCGAGTCCTCCGCGACCCGGCGACCATCACCCGCGCCGTCGGTTTCGTCACAGCCGCGACGCCCGAGCTAAAGGCGGTGTAGCCGCGCCGCGTTGCCGTAGCCGATGCCGAGCACGAGCCGTTCGGCGTCGGCGACGGTGAGCGCGTCGTCGGCGAGCCACGAGTCGATGAGCTTGCCGAGGTAGCTGCGCCACAGCGCCGCGCCGAGGAAATGCAGCTCCGGCAACACGTTCCCGTCCGAGGAGTACAGGACCGCGTCGAACGGCGCGATCTCCAGCACCTCGGCGAGCACCGCCCCGGCCCTCGGCCCGACGAAGGGGATCGTCAGCCCGAGGTCGACGTACACGTGCTCGAACACGTGAGCCAGGTAGGCGGCGTTGCGGTGGAACGGATAGCAGTGCAGCAAAACCGTCGACACCGGAATGGCCCGCATGAAGTCGGTGAGACACACCGGATCCACTTCGGACAGGGTGAGCTCCGGGTCGCCGAACCCGGTGTGGAACTGCAGCGGCAGCCCCCGGTCGTAGGCGGCCCGCGCGGCCTCGTGCACGAGCCAGGTCAGCAGCACCGGGTCGGTGAGCCGGGTTTCCTTGGCACGCAACCAGTTCCCGGCGGCCTGGACCACCTGCTCCTTCGTCGGCGGGGTCGCGGGCAGCCGCAACCCCATCCGGTAGCCGACCACCGTCTTGAAGGCGACGGCCGGCGTCTGGTGCAGCTGCGTGTGGATCCCGTTGAGCAGCGCGGCGGCCGAGGCCGCGGTCAGCTTCAACGCCTCGGCGACGGCCTCGACCCGCAGCACCTCATGACCGGTCCCGCCACCGAGGTCCGCGAGGAAGCTGGGCGTGGTGACCGGCCCCGGCGCGTACCCGGTGTCGACGAACCAGTGCCTGACCCCGGCCGCGGCGAGCAGCCGGCGGGACGCCTCGTGCCAGCCGAGCTCGGCGCGCCGCCAGAGGTACTCCTCGGCGGGAGCGTGCGCGTCCATGCCGAGAATGGGCGAGCACCAGCGCCGCACGGACAGGCCCAAGAGCGACCGGAAGGGGTGGCGCCGGGCGTTCTTGGCCTCGGACAGCCATTCCCTGACGTCGACGTCCACGGTCGCCACCCCGTGACAGTGCTGGTCGATCAAGGGCACGGTATCGGCGACCCCCAAGACGAAACCTCCTACCAGCGCCAGCGGACGGCTGAGGTTAGCGCCACCGGATCCAGTGCCGCACAGCGCGCCGCCTCCGCACGCCGCACGGTGAGTATGGCGTCGTGCAGTTCGGGCCCGAGCGCGGCCGCGAGCACACCGGAGTTCTCCAGCGCGACAGCGGCTTCCTCCGCCGACGTGGGCAGCCGGGAGACCGTGCCGTCGCCGTTGGCCGGATCACCAGTAACCGGTGACGGAAGTCTCAACTCGTCACGCACACCGGCGAGCCCCGCGGCGAGGACACACCCGACGACCAGGTACGGATTCGCTGTCCCATCAAAGCATTTGACCTCGACGTTGGACGACTGTCCAGTGATGAGCCGGAGTGCGGTCTCCCGCGTCTCGTGTCCCCATGCCTGCCAGACCCCCGCCCACCGCGAGGGTTGCAACCGAAGAAAACTGACCGGATGTCCGGCTCCGATCGCCACGAGCGCCGGCAGCTCACGAAGCACACCGGCGAGGAACTGCTCTCCTTGACGCTTCAACGAGAACGGACCGTCCCCACCGGACATCAAGCTGCCATCCGCATCATGCACGGACAGGTGGAGGTGCGCCCCCGAGCCCGCGCCGTCCGGGTCGACGCTGGGCGCGAAGGTGGCCCGCCAGCCGTGCGCGAGACTGCGCGCCCGAACCGAGTGCCGGACAAGGACGGCGTCATCGGCGGCGGTCACGGGATCCCCGGGCGCCACGGAGAGTTCCAGCTGAGCCGTGGCGTACTCGGGGTGGAACTGCTGCACCCGCAGGCCTTGTTTCTGGAGATCGTCGACCAGGTCGGCGGCGTACCCGGCGACCTGTTCGAGGCGGATCTGCCCGTAAGCCGGCCCGTCGAAGGCGGGAACGAAGTCGGCGGTGTCGGCCCTGCCCAGGATCCACTCGTGCTCGAAGGCGGCCAACGCCCGAAGCCCCTGAGCGGCCAAGGCATCCACCTGGCGTTTGGCGAAGGACCGCTGACAGGCGACGAAAGGCGTCCCGTCCTGGTTGTGCTTGTCTGCGGGCGCCCAGGCCCAGCCGGGCAGGGCCCGCAGTGCGACCGCGCGGGCCATGTCGGCCTGGAGGCGAAGGTCCCCGTCGGGGCCGCCGAGGTAGCGGCCGGGGACCATGACGTCGTCGGCCCCGAAGGTGTCGAAGCAGGGCGAGACACCGGGCGAGGCCGGCATGAGCTCGAGCGGCACGGCCTTGACGCGGGTGATCCCGGCGTTGTCCACGAACGACAGTTCAACGAGTGTTACCCCGGCGGCCCGCAGCTCTTCAGGTGTCATCCCCCCATCCTGGCGTGGCGAGCCACTCCCGCAAGACGGCGGCGTCCTCGAGGAAGGCGGCGGGGTCGTCATCCCGGACGAACTCGAGGAGGACGTGCCGCGTGCCGGGTAGTTTCGTCAGCTCGGCGAGCACGGGTCGCCAGAGGTCCGCCCGCGCGGCCAGGGGCAGGCGGCCGCCGGTGTCATCCCAGCTGAACACATGCGCGGCGACGGGCGAGAGCGCCGGCACGGCGAGAAGGGCGTCGTGCGGCGAGGAACCGACTGGCGGCTGCCAGTAGGGCCTGAGGCCGGGGACCTCCGTGAGCAGCTGAACCGCCGAAGCCAGGGTGTCGGTCAGGGTGTTGGCGTGATATTCGACGGCAACCTCGACGCCGCCGGCTCTCGCGACGGCCGTGCGGAGCCCGTCGACGACGGCGGCGCGGTCCGGCTCCTCGGCAGACCCGTTGTGTCCCGCCCAGACCCGAACCCGAGGCGCCCCAAGGGCGAGTGCGGTGTCGAGAACGGGCCCGAAGTCCCTGTCGGCGCGGTAGTAGGAGCCGTAGGCCTCGACACCGATCCCGGCGTCGGCACACCGCGCGGCGACTTCCTGGGCGGCGCGGAGATCGCCGGTGGGCACATGCACGTCGCCGCCCCACTCGACGGCCCGCAGCCCACCCTCGACCGCCAGGGAGATGATCTCCGCGGGGCCCAGCTGACGGAACGTCACCGACACGAGCCCGGGCACCAACGCCGTCACGTCACGTCCTGCGGCGCCCAACCCAGCTCTCGGCGTGCCTTGTCCAGGCTCATCATCTTCCCGGTGGCGTCGCCGCTGATCGCGTAGACGTCGAAGCCGTGGCCGCGGCGGTGCAGTGCCGCGTCGATCGCGGCGGCCGTGTCGCGGCCCGAGGTGCTGATGGCCCGCTGTCGCGGCCGCTCGTTCCTCGGCCACTCGTCGTCTGGCACGGGGAAGCAGAGGCGTAGGCACACCACGTCGATCCCGTGCTGGACCGTCGCCGAGCGGCCCACCTCCTCGCCCAGCCGCTTGGCCAGACCGTAGAAGTCGAGCGCGTCCGGCGGCACCGGCTCCTCCGGGAACGTGAAGATCTCGGCGTCCGGGTAGCGGTAGACGGACATGCTGCTGGTGTAGACCACGTGCCGCACGCCGGCCCGCACCGCGCCCGAGATCGCCAGGTACAGGCCCGACACCGCGACGTCGAAGTGCTGCCGCGCGTTCTCCGGACTCCCCCACCCCCGCAACGGCCCCTTCGCCATGAACACCAGCGTGTCCACTTCGGACGACAGCCGCGCGACCAGGTCCACGTCGTGCAGGTCGCCGGTGTGATACTCCACACCGGACGCCGGCACGCGCGGCTCGTTCAGGTCCAGCACCCGCACCTCGTGCGTCCGCGCCAGCACCGGCACGACGAACGACCCGATGGCGCCACAACCACCGATCACCAGCAGCCGCACAGCAGTCCCTCCTATACCTTGACGTGAGCGTCGCGCCCGGCCCGCAACCCGATGAGCGAGTGCGCCGCCGCGACCCCGACCATCACCGCGAGCGGCACCCGCCACCCGCCCGTGGCGTCGTGCAGTACCCCGAACAGTGTCGGCCCCACCGCGGCGACGAGGTAGCCGATCGACTGCCCCATGCCGGCGAGCGCCGCGGACGAGCGCGGGTCCGCCGCCCGCAGGCTGAAGAACGCGAGCGCGAGGAAGAACAGCGCGCCGGCGGCGAAGCCCGTGACCAGCACCCACACGACGGCGAGCCCCGGCGTGAGCAGCATCCCGAGGTACCCGACCATGGCGAGCGCCCCCGAGGAGGCGGCCACCGCCCGCTGGTCGCGGACGCGGCTGAGCACGATCGGCATCACGAGGCTCATCACCACGCCGATCAGCTGGTAGGCGAACATCAGCCAGCCCGCCGTGGTCTCACTCGTGCCGTTGCTGCGCAGGATGGACGGCCACCAGGACATCGCGGTGTAGAACCCGGCCGCCGACAGGGCCATGAACGCGGCGCACTCCCAGGCGAGCAGCGACCGCCACGGCGTGGTGGTCCTCTCGGCGCCGGTCCCTGGCTCCGCCGGAGCCGCCGGTCGCCGCGGGAGGACCTGCGGTGTCCACACCGCGAGCGCGATGACCACCAACCCGGCCCAGCAGCCGAGCGAGGTCCGCCAGCCGCCGGGCAGCGCGCCGGCCAGCGGTACCGCCACGCCGGCGGCGACGGCCGCGACGATGCCCATGACCGCCGTGTACACCCCGGTGACAGCGCTTACCTTTCCGGGGAAGTCCCGCTTGATCAGGCTGGGCATCAGCACGTTGCAGATCGCGATCGCGGCGCCGAGCAGCACGGTGCCCGCCCAGAGCAACGCGATGACGGGCACGGACCGCAGCACGATGCCGGCGGTGAGCAGGGCAAGCGCTATCCACAGCATCTGGTCGGTGCCGACCCGCCGCGCGAGCCGCGGCACCTGCGGCGACACGGCCGCGAAGGTCAGGAGCGGCAGGGTCCCGATGAACCCGACCTCGCCCCCGCTGAGCCCGAGGTCGGCCCTGATCGTCTCGAACAGCGGCCCGACGGACGTGAGCGCCGCCCGCAGGTTGGCCGCGATCAGCAGGAACCCGGCGATCATCAGGACCCGACGGGCAGTCCCCTCGTTAGCAGTCCTCACGATCGCCACGGTGGCCAACCTCTCACACGCCAAGCGGGGCCGGCAATGATGTTATGTCTGAGTGCGCTGGATCGAACTGGAGAACGCAGTCAACGTACGAGATGTCGGTGGCTTACCCGCCGGCGACGGAGCGAGCACGAGGCACGGGCGGTTGGTGCGCTCGGACAACCTGCAGGACCTGTCTCCCCAGGACGTGACCCGCCTGGTCGAGGAGGTCGGAGTGTCGACCGTCATAGATCTGAGGAGCGTCGCCGAGGTCGAGTCGGAGGGCCCGGCCCCCATGCAAGCGCTTACCTCGGTGGAGCACCTCCACCTGTCCCTGCTGCCGGAAGCCGGCGCCATGACCGACGTGGCGAAGGACGCACTGGCCGTGAACCGAGAACGAGCCGTGCGACGCGACCCGGAGGACGTCGCGGGGGCGTTCTACATCGGGTACCTGGAGGACCGCCCGGACAGCGTGGTGAACGCCCTGAGGGCGGTCGCGGACGCGCCGGGCGCCGCGCTGGTCCACTGCGCGGCGGGGAAGGACCGGACCGGGGTGGTGGTCGCGCTGGCCCTGTCGGCGGTGGGCGTGCCGCGCGAGGAGGTGGTGGCCGACTACGTGGCCACGGGTGAACGGATAGAGCTGATCCTGGACCGCCTGCGCTCCTCGCCGACGTACGCGGGGGACGTGGACAACGTCCCGGCCCACGAGCACGACCCGCGGCCGGAGATCATGGAGCGGTTCCTGGCCCGCCTGGACGACGAGTACGGCGGCCCGGTCGGCTGGCTCACCGCCCAGGGCTTCACGCGGCAGGACCTGGACCACCTGAAGGCCAAGCTGCTGGGCTGACCTGTTGGTTCGGCCAGCCCGCCGGCGGCTGGCCGAACCGTCGACTTGACCGGAGACTGGACCCATGACTGGATCAGTGGCTCGATCGGTACTCGTGACCGGTGGGACGGGTGGGCTCGGCGTCGCGGTGACGCAGGCGTTCGTCGACGCGGGGTGGCGGACGGTGGTCCCCTACCGGTCGAAGGCGCCGGAGGGGGTCGTCGCGGTCAGGGCCGATCTGACCGATCCCGCGTCCGTCAGCGAGGTGGCCGCGGTCGCCGCTTCGACGGAGGCGCCGTTGCGTGCCGTGGTGAACCTGGTCGGTGGGTTCGCCATGGGTGGCCGCGTGCACGAGACACCGGTCGAGGAGTTCGAGGCCCAGTTCAGGACGAATCTCCGGCCCACCTACCTCGTCTGCGCCGCCACGATCCCGCATCTCATCGACGCCGGCGGCGGCTCGATCGTCTGCCTTTCGTCACGGGCGGCGCTCAACCCGTTCCCCGGCGCCGCCGGGTACATCACCTCCAAAGCGGCCGTTCTCGCCTTCGTGGACGCCCTGGCCACCGAGTACGAGCGGGACGGGATCCGCGTCAACGCCGTCCTGCCCGGCGTGATCGACACCCCGGCGAACCGGGAGAGCATGGCTGGTTCCGACCGGGCCGGCTGGGTCGCGCCGGCCGATATCGCGAAAACCATTCTCTTTCTCGCCGGGGACGAGTCCGGGCCGGTCAACGGCGCGCGGATCCCGGTCCACCACGCCAGCGAGGCATGGCCGGCGCCCTGAAGGACCCCTTCGGGGGCATTGAACGCCCTGAAGGGGTCCTTCAGAGCATCGCCCGGGTCCCGAACAAGCCCGCCGCTCGCGTCCCGGGGCACTCGGACTTGCGCTGGAGCGCACTCCAGCTCTTAGGGTGAGGACCGTGAAGATTGGCGTGCACCAGATCGCGTTCACCGTCCCCGAAGGCACACCCGGCATCGCGCCTGAGCTCGTGCGCCTCGCTACAGCTGTAGAGGAGGCCGGGGTCACGCACCTGTCGGTGATGGACCACTACTTCCAGATGGAGGCGATGTTCCCGGCCACCGACCCCATGCTGGAGGGTTACACCACCCTCGGCTTCCTCGCCGCCCACACGAAGACCGTGCGGCTCGGGTTGCTGGTCACCGGCGTCACCTACCGCCACCCCGGCCTGCTCGCCAAGCTCGTGGCCACTGTGGACGTTCTGTCCGGCGGCCGGGGCGAGCTGGGCGTCGGCGCCGCCTGGTACGACCGGGAGCACCATGGCCTCGGCGTCCCGTTCCCACCCACCGCCGAGCGCTTCGAGCGCCTTGAGGAGACCCTCCAGATCTGCCGCCAGATGTGGGACCAGGACAACGACGGCGCCTACGAGGGCAAGCACTACCAGCTGGCCGAGACCCTCTGCCACCCGGCGCCGATCTCGAAGCCGCCCATCCTCATCGGCGGCGGCGGTGAGAAGAAGACGCTGCGCCTGGTCGCGCAGTACGCCGACGCGTGCAACCTCTTCGGCACGTCGCCAGACGAGGTGGCGCACAAGCTGGACGTGCTGCGCCGCCACTGCGACGACGTCGGCCGCGACTACGACGAGATCGAGAAGACCGCCAACCTCGGCGGCCCGATCACCGGCACCACCGCCACCGACCTGGAGGCGTACGCGAAGCTCGGCATCACGACGATGATCGTCATGCCGCCCGGCGACGCCCCGGCCAAGTACGTGACGGAGCAGGTCGCGCCGCTGGCACAGCAGGTCGCCGACCTCTGAGCCGAAACGCCGGATGCCGGGACGGAAGATCGGTTACCGTCCCGGCCATGGCTGTGAAGACCTGCTCGTCGTGCGGACACAAGGACCTGGAGCCGGGCGTGCTGACCGACACCGGCGCGCATCCCGCCTACGGTCGCTGGATCCGCGGCGAGCTGGAGACCAGCATGTTCGGCACCCCGAAGCTGTCCGGCGGGGTCCGGTTCGACGTGCGGGCGTACCGCTGCACGTCGTGCAACCACCTCGAGCTGTTCGCCGAGGACTGAACCTCAGGGTCAGTTCAGGGTTGAGACCGGATGTCCCGGCCACCGCCGGACCTTTACAGTCCGTGACGTGCCACTCATCGAGACCATCGCGCTGCAGAAGCGCTACGACAACAAGGTGACCGCGCTCGCGGACCTCACCTTCGCGATTGAGGCCGGAGTGGTGGGCCTTGTCGGCGTGAACGGGGCCGGCAAGAGCACGCTCATCAAGCTCGCACTGGGGTTGCTCGAGCCGACCGGAGGCCAGATCCGCGTTCTCGGTTTGGATCCGGTCGTCGACGGGGACCGGGTTCGCGCCCGCGTCGGCTACATGCCCGAGCACGACTGCCTCCCACCGGACATGATCGCCGCCGAGTTCGTGACGCACATGGCGCGCGTCAGCGGCCTGCCGAAGGCCATGGCTCGCGAGAGAGCCTCGGAGACGTTGCGCCACGTGGGTTTGTACGAGGAACGCTACCGCCGCATCGGCGGTTACTCGACGGGCATGAAGCAGCGGGTCAAGCTCGCGCAGGCACTCGTCCACGATCCCGAGCTGCTCCTACTCGACGAGCCGACCAACGGCCTCGACCCGGCCGGCCGGCGCGCCATGCTGGACCTGGTCCACCGCATCGGCACGGACTTCGGCATCTCGGTCGTCGTCTGCTCGCACCTGCTCGGCGAGATCGAGCGCATCTGCACGTCCCTGGTCGCGATCGACGCCGGCCGGCTCCTGCGCTCGGCCACGCTCGACTCGATGACCCAGGCCCGTGACCTGCTGATGGTCGAGGTCGACGAGAACGCGGAGGCGCTCACCGCGGCGCTCGCGCAGCAGGGCCTCGAGGTCCGCCAGGACAAGCGCGCGCTGCTGGTCCGCATGGACGACGAGGACGTCTACGACCGCATCCGCGACACGGTCGCCGACCTCGACCTGTCCCTGCACCGGCTGGAGCGCCAGCGCCACCAGGTGGCCGACCTGTTCCGCGACCTGCCTGAGGGGGCCGAGAATGTCCACGCCTAACACCGGTGTCATCCACGACATCGGCTACCAGCACTACGAGGGCCCCCGCCTCGGCCGGGGTTACTCGATGCGCTCGCTGTACCTCCACAGTGTCCGGTCGGCGTACGGGCTCGGCCGCAGCGCGTGGGCGAAGCTGCTTCCGTTCGCGCTGCTGGGTTTCGCGAGCATGGCGTCGCTGGTCCTGGTGGTCGTCAACACCCAGCTGCCGACCCAGGTGATCGACTACGTCGGCATCGTGTCGACGTTCACCTACGCCGCGACGGTCTTCGTCGCGGTGGTCGCACCGGAGCTGGTGTCGGTGGACCTGCGCAGCAACCTGCTGCAGCTCTACCTGTCCCGCCCGCTGCGCCGGCGGGACTACGCGCTGACGAAGCTCGCCGCGCTCGCGAGTGCGGTGTTCGTGCTGTACGCGATCCCTCTGCTGATCATGTTCCTTGGCATGGCGTTCAACACGGACACCGGCATCGGCGGCGTCTTCGACGAGGTCGGCGGCCTTGCGGAGGGGCTGCTCGCCGCCGTGATCCACGCCGCGCTGCTCGCCGCGCTCGGCCTGCCGCTCGCGTCGCTGACCGGGCGGCGGGTGTTCGCCTCCGGGATGATCATCGCGCTGTTCCTGCTGTCCGCCCCGGTTTCCGCCGCGGTGATGGCGTTCGGCGGTGACACGCTGCAGAACCTCGGCGGCCTGCTCAACCCGGCGAGCATGCTCAACGGCGTCGACCAGTGGCTGTTCGGCCTGAACATCAACCTCGCGTTCACCGGCGACTTCGGCCCGTTGTACGCGCTGGTCACGGCCGCGCTGATCGCGGTGGGCACCCTGCTCACGATCGTGCGCTACAAGAAGGTGAAGTCATGAGCACCATCGAGTTGACCGGCGTCTCTCGCTGGTACGGCAACGTAGTGGCGGTCAACGACGTCACGCTGACGATCGCCCCCGGCCTCACCGGCCTGCTCGGCCCGAACGGCGCCGGCAAGACCACGGTCCTGCACCTGATGGCCGGGCTGATGGCGCCGTCGCAGGGTGAGGTCACGGTCGGCGACGAGCCGGCGTGGCGCAACCCGAACATGTACCGCACGCTGGGCCTGGTCACCGAACGCGAGAGCGTGCCGGGGTTCCTGACCGCGTGGGAGTTCGTGCTCGCCAGCGCCAAGCTGCACAAGCTGCCGGATCCCGAGTCGGC
>Ga0307502_10000412_pt1 | contig 11351 bp, 3 predicted proteins | sample 16_S_MG_FD_201364 | JGI IMG/M metagenome (GOLD analysis project Ga0307502, IMG submission 201364) | Soil microbial communities from Populus trichocarpa stands in riparian zone in the Pacific Northwest, United States - 16_S | ecosystem: Environmental > Terrestrial > Soil > Riparian zone > Trees... | reverse complement strand
GCTGAGGTGCTCCAAGCATCCGCGGTCGGCGTCGACGACGACTTCTTCGCGCTCGGCGGCCATTCCCTGCTCGCCACTCGCCTGGTCGCCCGTATCCGCGGTGTGTTCGGCGTCGAACTGGCCGTCCGGGCCGTCTTCGAGACACCCACCGTCGCCGGCCTCGCCACCGCGTTGTCCACAGGGGACGCCGAGGCGCGGCCTCCCATTCGACCGGTCGACCGGCCCGAACGGTTGCCGCTTTCGTACGCCCAGCAACGGCTCTGGTTCCTGCATCGCCTCGAGGGCCCGTCGCCCACGTACAACATGCCCAGCGCCATGCGTCTCGCCGGGCAGCTCGACACAGCCGCCCTCGAACACGCGCTCCGCGACGTCCTCCACCGGCACGAGGCCCTGCGCACCGTCTTCCCGGAGCACAACGGCGTTCCCTACCAGCACGTGCTCGACGACCCGACCGTCTCGCTCACCCGACGCGACGTCCGCGACAACCTCGCCGACGCCATCTCCGCGGCCGCACGTACGACGTTCGACCTCGAGACCCAGCCGCCGCTGCACGCCGAACTACTGCGGCTCAACGACGAAGAGCACGTCCTCGTCCTCGTGTTCCACCACATCGCCTCCGACGGGTGGTCCACCGCGCCGCTCTGGCGTGATCTCGCCACCGCGTACGCCGCCCGCGCCACGGGCCACGAGCCCGGCTGGGCGCCACTCGCGGTCCAGTACGCGGACTACACGCTGTGGCAACGAGAACTGGACATCGAGTCCCAGTTGGACTACTGGCGGACCGCGCTCGACGGCCTGCCCGACCGCATCGAGCTGCCCACCGACCGACCGCACCCCGCCCGCGCCTCCTACCGCGGCGAGATGGCGCCCTTCGCCTGGGACCTGCGGGACGGCCTCACCGACCTCGCGCGGGCCTGCGGCGCAAGCGTGTTCATGGTCCTCCACGCCGGCCTCACGGCCCTGCTGACGAGGCTCGGTGCCGGCACGGACATCCCCATCGGCACGTCGATCGCCGGGCGGACCGACGAGGCGCTCGACGACCTGGTCGGGTTCTTCGTGAACACCCTGGTACTGCGGGTAAGCACGGACGGCGACCCGTCGTTCCGCGACCTGGTCGGCAGGGTGCGCGAACGCGGCCTCGACGCCTACGCCCACCAGGACGTGCCGTTCGAGCGCCTCGTCGAGGCCATCAACCCCGTACGTTCTCTCGCCTACCATCCGCTCTTCCAGACCATGATCGCGTGGCAGAACAACGCGCTCGCCGACCTCCGCCTGCCCGGCCTCACCGTCACCGAGGAACCAGTGCGCACCGGCACCGCCCGCGCCGACCTCACCTTCTTCGTCGGCGAGCAGGACGGCCTCCGCGGCGCGGTCGAGTACAACTCCGACATCTTCGACCGATCCACAGTGGACTCCATGCTGGGCCGGCTGGAACGCCTGCTGCGCACCGTCATCGCCGACCCGGACCGGCCGCTGAGCACGATCGACCTGCTCACCGCCGACGAGCACGAGCGGTTCGCCACCGAGTGGGCCTCGACGGTCGTCACGGTGCCCGGCGGCGTCGCCGAGCTGGTCGCGGGACCGTCGGACCGGACCGCGCTGATCTTCGGCGACCGGCGGCTCACCTACGCCGAGCTGCACACGGCCGCCGACGGGCTCGCACGCGCACTGGTCGCGCGCGGCGCCGGGCCGGAAAAGGTTGTGGCGCTGGCACTGCCGCGTTCCGTCGAGCTGGTCGTGGCCCTGCTGGCGGTACTCAAGGCCGGCGCGGCCTACCTGCCGCTCGACCTCAACCACCCGGCCGAGCGCATCGAGCTGATGCTCACCGACGCCAGCCCGCACCTGGTCATCAGCAACGGCGACGAGTGGCTACCGGACCGCGTCGTCCGTCCATACGAGACGGACGACGCGGAGCTGCCCGAGGTCCACCGGGACAACACCGCGTACGTGATCTTCACGTCCGGGTCGACCGGCCGGCCCAAGGCCGTCGCCGGCACGCAGCGGGCGCTCGCCAACCGGCTGCACTGGGGCCGCGGCCTCGGCGGTGGCGTCCGGGTGGCCAAGAGCGCGCTGACGTTCATCGACGGCTCGACCGAACTGCTCGGCGGACTCGTCGCCGGCGACACCGTCCTGCTCGCCGACGACACGACCGCGACCGACCCGCTCGCACTCACACGGCTCGTGGACCGCCACGGCGCCAACACGATCACGATCGTGCCGAGCCTGCTGTCCACACTGGTCGCCGACGCCCCCGGCCTGGACTCGGTGACCACCTGGATCACCAGCGGTGAGGCGCTGACGTCCACAGTGGCCGATGCGGTCGCTGCGCGATGGCCGGCAGCGCGGCTCGTGAACCTGTACGGCTGCTCGGAAGTCGCCGGTGACAGCCTCGAACACCGTTGGCAGGCCGGCGAAGGACCGGTGCCGATCGGCAGGCCGGTCGCCAACACCAGGGCGTACGTCCTCGACGCCTCGCTGCGGCCGGTGCCGCCCGGCGTGCGAGGCGAGCTGTACCTGGCGGGCGACGGCCTGGCGCGTGGCTACCTCGGCCAGACCGCGCGCACCGCCGAACGGTTCGTCGCCGACCCGTTCGGGCCGGCGGGCTCCCGCATGTACCGCACCGGCGACCTCGCCCGGCGTCGTCCCGACGGCGCGCTCGAGTTCCTGGGCCGCGCCGACCAGCAGGTCAAGATCCGCGGCATGCGGATCGAGCCGGGCGAGGTCGAGGCGGCGCTCACCTTGCACCCGGACGTGACCGCCGCCGCGGTGATCGCCCGCGACGACCGGCTCATCGGCTACGCCGCCGGCACCGCGAACCCGGCGCGGCTGCGGGAGTTCCTCGCACGGCGGCTGCCGGACCACCTCGTACCGTCGCACGTCCTGGTGCTGGACGCGCTTCCGCTGAACCCCAACGGAAAGCTCGACCGCCGCGCGCTGCCCCAGCCCGACCTGGCTGTCGACGACCGCGAGCCACGCACGCCGACCGAGCGGGCACTGTGCGAGCTGTTCGCGGAAGTGCTCAACCTGCCCCGAGTCGGCCCCGACAGCGGGTTCTTCGCGCTCGGTGGGCACTCGCTGCTCGCCACCCGCCTGGTCAGCCGGATCCGCGGCGTGCTGGGCGTTGAGGTGCCGATCCGCGCGGTGTTCGACGCCCCGACCCCGGCGCGGCTCGCCGAACTGCTGGACCCCGGCCGGGACACCCGGCCGGCACCGCGCCAGCAGGATCGACCGGCGAACGTGCCGCTCTCCTTCGCCCAGCAACGACTCTGGTTCCTCGACCGCCTGTCCGGCCCGGGCACGACGTACAACATCCCGTGGGCGTGGCGCCTGTCCGGACAGGTCGACGTGTCCGCTTTGCGAGCGGCGCTCTCGGATGTGGTCGACCGTCACGAAGTGCTACGCACGCTCATCGTCGAGAGCGGCGGTATCCCGCACCAGGTCGTCGTCGAGGCGGAACCGAAGTTGCTGGTCGAGACCGTCGACGAGGTGGCGGACCGGCTGGCGGAGATCGCCGGCCACTGTTTCGCCATCGACACGGAGATCCCGGTGCGTGCGGCGTTGCTGAGCACCGGCCCCGAGTCGCACGTGTTCGTGCTGCTGGTACACCACATCGCGGGCGACGGCTGGTCGCTGCCGCCACTGCGCCGGGACCTGGACCTGGCGTACCGCGCCCGTCTGGCCGGCGAGCCTCCACAGTGGACTCCACTGTCGGTGCAGTACGCGGACTACACGCTGTGGCAACGAAACCTGCTGGGCGACGAGGACGACGAGAGCAGCGTACTGGGTAGACAGGCGGCGTACTGGCGCAGGACGCTGGCCGGCCTGCCCGACGAGCTGGCACTGCCGACCGACCGCCCCCGTCCGCCGCAGTCGACCAACCGGGGCGGCACGGTGCCCGTCGCCGTACCGCCGGAGGTGCATCGCCGACTGCGCGAGCTGGCGCATGGCAGCGACGCGAGCCTGTTCATGGTGCTGCAGGCGTGCCTGGCGGCGCTGCTGACGAGGCTCGGGGCGGGCACGGACATCCCGCTGGGGAGCCCGATCGCCGGCCGTACGGATCACGCGCTGGACGACCTGGCCGGGTTCTTCGTGAACAACCTGGTGCTGCGCACGGACACCGGCGGCGACCCGACGTTCCGCGAGCTGGTGCGGCGGGTGCGGGAGACGGACCTGGCGGCGTACGCGAACCAGGACGTGCCGTTCGAGCGGCTGGTGGAGCTGCTGAACCCGGCCCGGTCGCTGGCGAGGCACCCGCTGTTCCAGGTGATGCTGGCGTTCTACCACGCGTCAACGGGACGCGAGCGGTTGCTGGACCTGTCGGCGGAGTACACCGACACCGGGCTGCGACAGGCGAAGTTCGACCTGTCGTTCGACATGGTGGAGCGCCTCACCCCCGACGGAACCCCGGCGGGCATCGAAGGCGACATCGAGTACAGCACCGACCTGTTCGACGAGGCGACTGTGCATACTCTGGCATCCCGCCTGGTCCGCCTGATGACCGCGGCAGTCACGACCCCGGACACACCAATCGGCCAACTGGACGTCCTGAGCCCGACAGAACGGCACCAACTCCTGACGGAGTGGGGCCACCGCGATGCCCTGAAGGACCCCTTCAGGGCATCGGGCGAGCCGGCCACGGTGCCGGAGCTGCTTGCCGCGCAGGTCGCGGTCACCCCTGACGCGTCCGCGTTGAGCGATGACCACCTCGACCTCACCTTCGCCCAGCTCGAAGCCCGGACCGGACGGCTCGCGCGGGTGCTCGCCGCGGCCGGAGCCGGGCCCGAGAAGGTCGTCGCCATCGCTCTGCCGCGGTCGGCGCGGGTGTTCGAGGCGATCCTCGGCGTCCTCGGATCCGGGGCCGCCTACCTGCCCATCGACCCGGACCAGCCCCTCGACCGGATCGCCGACGTCCTCGCCGACGCCGCACCCGTCCTCGTGCTGACCGACCACGGCGTCGAACTGCTCGAAGGCCCGCGACGGCTCTACCTCGACGACGTCGACCAGCTGCCCGAGGCGCCGGTCACCCCGCCCACCCCGCAGAACCCGGCCTACGTCATCTACACCTCCGGCTCCACCGGGCGCCCCAAGGGTGTCGTCGTCCCGCATGCCGGGCTGGTCAACCTCTTCCGCAGTCACCGGGAGACCCTCTACCGCCCCGCGGGCCGGGCCATGCGGGTCGGTCACGCCTGGTCCTTCTCCTTCGACGCCTCGTGGCAGCCGCAGCTCTGGCTGCTCGACGGCCACGCCGTGCACGTCGTCGACGACGACACCCGCCGCGATCCCGTCCGGCTCGCCGCGGTCATCCGGGATCGTGGCATCGGCTTCATCGAGCTGACGCCCTCGCACTTCGCGCAGGTCGCCGCCGCCGGTGTGATCGACGGTGGGGAGTGCCTGCTGCGTGTCGTCGGCGTCGGCGGCGAGGCGGTACCGCAGCAACTCTGGGAGCAGCTGCGGGAACTGCCGGGAACCACCGCCTACAACCTCTATGGTCCAACGGAGTCCACTGTGGACGCACTCGTCGGCAGGCTGGCGGACGCCGAGCGCCCGGTCGTCGGCCGGCCCGTGCACGGGACGAGCGCGTACGTGCTCGACACCGGACTCCAGCCCGTGCCGGAAGGCGTGCCGGGGGAGCTTTACCTTGCCGGCGCCGGGCTCGCGCGTGGCTACCTCGGCCAGACCGCCCGCACGGCCGAGCGGTTCGTCGCGAACCCGTTCGGGCCGGCGGGGTCGAGGATGTACCGGACGGGCGATCTGGTCCGGTGGCGCGGCGGGCAGCTCGAGTACCTCGGCCGCACCGACGACCAGGTCAAGATCCGCGGGTTCCGCATCGAGCCCGGGGAGATCGAGGCCGTGCTGGCGCGGCACGACGACGTGGCCGACGTCGTGGTGGTGGTTCGTGAGGACCGGCCGGGCGACCGGCGGCTCGTGGCGTACACCGTCCCCGAGCGGGCCGATCCGCGTGCGCTGCGGGACTTCGCCGGCCGGTCGCTGCCGGAGTACATGGTGCCGGCGGCGATCGTGCCGATGGCGGCGTTCCCCGTCACACCCAACGGGAAGCTGGACCGCGCCGCGCTGCCCGCACCCGATCCAACGCCGGTGGGCAGGCCACCTTCGACGCCTCAGCAGGCGGTCCTCTGTGGACTGTTCGCCGAGGTGCTGGGCCTGCCCGAGGTGGGCATCGACGACGACCTGTTCGCACTCGGCGGTCATTCGATGCTGCTCGTCCGGCTGCGGCTGCGCATCCGGGAGGAGACCGGGGTCGACGTGCCCGTTGCCGAGTTCTTCCGCAATCCGACCGTGGCCGGGCTAGCCGCCCGCCTGACCTGATGCTCACCCCCGTTCGAAGGACGCCAGATGCGCCGCACCCTGCTGAACGCCAAGATCCACCGGGCGACCGTCACCCAGGCCGACCTGCACTACGTCGGCTCGCTGACCATCGACGCCGACCTCATGAAGGCGGCGGACATCGTTGAAGGTGAACAGGTCCAGGTAGTGGACATCACCAACGGCGCCCGACTGGAAACCTACGCGATCACCGGCGAGGCCGGCTCCGGCGTGATCGGCATCAACGGGGCCGCCGCCCACCTCGTGCGACCGGGTGATCTAGTGATCATCATGACGTACGCGCAGCTGGAACCGCAGGAGCTCACCAGGCACCAGCCAACCGTCGTGCACGTGAACGAGCACAACCACCAGATCCTCATCGACACCGACCCGGCCAGGCCGGTCCCCGGAACGGTCCAGGTGAGCGGCCGTGGATAGGGCGGTTAGCGGGCAGGTTCTGCTTGGTGTGCTGCGCGCCGCATCGTGTCGGGCTGGTGTGGCCGTGCCGGTGTGCATCGGCGCCGGCTTCGTTCGGTCGGTGTCGGGCGCAGGGCAGGTGAGTGGCCGTGGATAGGGCGATTTGCGGACGAGTTCCGCTCGGTGTGCCGCGCACCGCATCGCGCCGTGCCGGTGCGGCCGTGCCGGTGTGCATCGGCGCCGATGCTGTTCAGCCGGTGCCGGGCGCAGGCAGATGGGTGGCCGTGGACAGGGCGGTTCGCGGGCGGCAGCAGCGGAAGCAGGCCTCGCCTGCCTCGCTGCTCACCGAATCGCGCCAGGCTGGTGCGGCGGCGTTGGTGCTCATCGGCGTCGATTCGGCTCGGTCGGTGTCGGGCACAGGGCGGGTGAGTGGTCGTGGATAGGTGGACTGTTCTTCGCGAAGCGGTTCGTGGGCAGCGGAGGCACGTCGTGCTCGCCTCGGTGCTCACGTCTTCGCACCAGGCGTGTGAGGCGCTGGTGCCCGTGCTCATCGGTCTGATCATCGATGACGCGGTTGCCGCCGACGGGTACGGGCGGTTGCTGTTGTGGCTCGGTGTGCTGGCCGTCGTGTTCGCGATCCTGTCGTACAGCTTCCGGTTCGGGGCGCGGCAGGCCGAGCGTGCGGTCGAGCAGGCCGCCCACGAACTGCGGCTGGCGCTCGCCGCCCGCGTGCTCGATCCGCGTGGTGGCGCGGAGAAGGGCCGCCTGCCCGGCGAGCTGACCAGCCTCGCGACCGGCGACGCCATGCGTGTCGGCGCGTTGAACCGGGCCCTGCCCTACGCGGTCGCTACGCTCACCGCCGTCGTGGTGACGGCCGTCGCGCTGTTGTGGATCTCCGTCCCCCTGGGGCTTTTCGTACTCCTGGGCACGCCGCCCCTGCTGTGGCTGGCGAACCTGCTCGGCCGCCCACTGGAACGCCGCAGCGAGGCCGAACGTGAGCGTGCCGCCAAGGCTTCCGGCGTGGCGGCGGACCAGGTGAGCGGACTTCGTGTCCTCAAAGGACTCGGCGCGGAGCCGGTCGCGATCACCCGTTACCGTGCCACGAGCCAGGACGCGCTGGCCGCGACCGTACGCGCGGCCGGCGCGAAGGCCTGGCACGACGGTGGAATGCTCGCGCTGAACGGGATTTTCCTTGCCCTGGTGGCACTCATCGGCGGTCGCCTGGCGGCCGGCGGAGACCTCACCATCGGCGGGTTGATCGCGGCGGTCGGGCTGGCGCAGTTCCTGATCGGGCCGCTGGCCAACTTCGTCTGGGTGAACTCGGAGTTCGCACAGGCGCGGGGATCGGCGTCGCGGCTGGCGTCGATGCTGTCGACGCCGCCCGCGGTGGCGCCGGGCGCCGACACTATTCCCGCGCCGCGGGGGGAGGTGCGGCTCCGCGAGGTGTCACATGCGGAGCTGCAGGGCCTGGACCTGCACGTGCCGTCGGGCGAGCTGCTGGGGGTCGTGACACCGGATCCGGCGGTGGCGCGTGCGTTGCTGACGTGCCTGGGCCGCGAGGCCGACCCGGACGGAGGAACCGTCGAGCTCGACGGGATCCCGTTGCCGTCGCTGGAGATCGACCACGTGCGGGCGGTGATGCTGGTCGCGGCGCACGACGCGGACCTGTTCGAGGGCAGCCTGGTCAGCAATGTGTCCACTGAGGACACACGAGTGTGGGACGCGGCGGGAGCGGACGAGGTAGCGCACGCGCTGCCGGAGGGGGTGCACACGGAGCTGACGGAGCGGGCGAGGTCACTGTCGGGCGGACAGCGGCAGCGGGTGGCGCTGGCCCGAGCACTGGCGGTGGACGCCCCGGTCCTGGTCCTACACGACCCCACAACGGCGGTCGACGCGGTGACCGAGGCGAGGATCGCCGCCGGTATCAAGGAGTTGCGCCAGGGCCGGACGACGATCCTGGTGACGACGAGCCCGGCCCTGCTGGCCGTGGCCGACCGGGTGGTCGTCCTGGAAGACGGTGTGGTGACCGCGGAGGGCACCCACCAGGACCTGGCCGCGGCCCACGCGACCTACCGATCGGCGGTGCTGGCATGAGTTTTCTTGATCAACGCCAACGCAGATGGTTGCGTAGGCAGCCCCCACCCATCCCCAGGGGCTCGGCAAAGTCGAGTTCCTGCAGTTCAAGGCAGCCTTTCGGCTTGCTTACAGACCCCCTGCAACCATCCCGGCGCACCGAAGCAATGCACGAGTTCCCGATTCCCCAACCCTCCACGGTGGACCGGAAGAACCCCGACCCGGGCCTTCGTGAACCCGTTGACCAGCGGTTCTTCTGTGACTTTGCCGACCCCCTGCCACCCATCCCGGGGGCCGGTCCCGGTCCCATTGTAGTGGCCGGCACTGACAAAACCGCTGGTCAGTGGGGGCTGTGGATAACTTTCACCCGGTCGGTCCGAGCGAATGGGACATTCGTGTGCTGGAGGCTGGCGTGAGTGGAAACCTGCTGCCCACCGCCACGCCGGCGCGTACCAGGGCCGTCGTCTGGCAGATGTTGCGGCCGCATCGCCCTCTCGCCATCACGGCGTTTCTCGTTCTGTTGGCCGCCACCGCCGTTGGGCTCGCCACCGCGCCCCTGCTCGGCCGGATCGTTGACATCGTCGTCTCGCGGTCGCCTGTTGGGGAGATCACGCTTCCCGTCATCCTGCTCGGCCTGGCCGCCGTCGGTCAGGGAGCCTTCACCGGGCTCGGGACCAACCTCGTCGCCCGGGCCGGCGAGCGGGTGCTTGCCTCGCTGCGGGAGCGTTTCATCGATCGGGCCCTCCGCCTTCCCCTTGAGCAGGTCGAGCGTGCCGGGTCCGGTGACCTCACCTCCCGCGTCACCGACGACGTCACCGTCATCGCCGAGGCGGTTCGGGACGCGTTCCCCGCCCTCGCCCGTGCCTCCTTCACCATCGCGCTCACGCTCGGCGGCATCGCCGTCCTGGACTGGCATTTCCTCATCGCCGCGCTCCTCGCCGTCCCCATCCAGGCCCACACCGTCCGCTGGTACGCCGGCAACGCGAACCCCCTCTACGCACGCCAGCGCGTCACCATGGGCGTCCTCTCCCACCAGCTCCTCGACACCATCGGCGCCGGGTCGACAGTCCGTGCCTTCCGGCTCGCCGACGACCACCTCGGGCGCGTCGGCAAGAAGTCGCAGGCCGCCATCGACATCGCGCTCCGCGCCGCACGTCTCTGGACGCGGTTCTACGGCCGTCTCAACCTCGCCGAGTTCATCGGGCTCGGGGCCGTGCTCACGACCGGGTTCCTCCTGGTGCGCGGCGGCGACGTCTCCGTCGGCACGGCCACCGCCGCCGCCTTGTACTTCCACGGACTGTTCAACCCGATCAACGTCGCACTGTCGCTTGTGGACGACGCGCAGGCGGCCATGGCCAGCCTCGCCCGGCTCGTCGGGGTCGCCGAGATACCGGCGCCAGTCGAGCCAGACCAGCCGGCGCAACCAGAAGACGCCTCGGTCAGCGTCAAGGACGTGCGCCACGCCTACCGCGCCGGCGAGGAGGTCCTGCACGGCGTCGACCTCGACGTCCGGCCGGGGGAGCGGGTCGCGCTCGTCGGGGCCAGCGGCGCGGGCAAGACCACGCTCGCCAAGTTGATCGCTGGCATTCACGCGCCGGTCGGCGGCGACATCCGGGTCGGCGGCGCGCGCCTGGACGAGCTGGGGCCAACCGCAGCCCGGCAGGCCGTCGTCCTTGTCACGCAAGAGGTTCACGTGTTCGCCGGGCCGCTCGCAGACGACTTGCGTCTCGCGAAAGTCGAAGCAAAAGACGAAGACTTAAAACAGGCCTTGGAAAAAGTCGGGGCCCTGCCCTGGGTGGAAAACCTGCCGGACGGGCTCGCGACCGTCGTCGGCGAGGGTGGGCACCGGCTCACGACCGCGCAGTCGCAGCAGTTGGCGCTCGCCCGGCTGGTGCTCGCCGACCCGCCGATCGTGATCCTCGACGAGGCCACCGCCGAGGCCGGCAGCGCGGGCGCCCGGCTGCTCGAGGGCGCGACCGTCGCCGCGCTGGCCGGCCGCAGCGCGCTGGTCGTCGCGCACCGGCTCACCCAGGCCGCCTCCGCCGACCGGATCGTCGTGCTGGACGCCGGCCGCGTGGTCGAGTCCGGCACGCATGACGAGCTGGTCGCGGCCGGCGGTCACTACGCCACTCTCTGGCAGGCGTGGTCGGCAACCCGGGAGACCGTGAAGTAAGGTGTGCCTACCCTAATTTCGAAGCGAGGTCGCCATGCCGTTCCAACCCATCAGCCGCCGCGGGTTCCTGTTCGCCACCGGTGGTGTCGCCGCCGCCGCGGTCCTGGCCGGCTGCGGCGATGACACCCCGTCCGGCTCCTCGTCCGGCGGCGGCGCCTGGGAGTTCACCGACGACCGCGGCAAGAAGGTCACCCGGGACAAGCGGCCGGAGAAGGTCGTCGCGTACGTCAGCTCCGCCGCCGCACTGTGGGACTTCGGCATCCACCCGATCGGCGTGTTCGGCCCGCAGAAGACCGAGTCGGGCGAGAAGGAGCTGCAGGCCGGCAACATCGACCTGGCCAAGGAGACCTCGCTCGGCAACGCC
>Ga0307502_10000411_pt1 | contig 11367 bp, 13 predicted proteins | sample 16_S_MG_FD_201364 | JGI IMG/M metagenome (GOLD analysis project Ga0307502, IMG submission 201364) | Soil microbial communities from Populus trichocarpa stands in riparian zone in the Pacific Northwest, United States - 16_S | ecosystem: Environmental > Terrestrial > Soil > Riparian zone > Trees... | reverse complement strand
CACATCGGGCATTTTCGGGAACTGGCGCAAGCTGGCGTGCAGACCGCGATCGTGGGGCTCGGCGACGCCGAAGGTGCGCAGTCCGTGCGTCGGTTCGGCGACGTGGTGCGGGCGTTTGCGTCATAGCTCGCCGAACGCCGCGCGCCGAGTGCCACGGCCGGAGGCGCACCTCCGGCCGTGGCCCCGCCGAGCTCACGCGGTGGCGAGCGCGATCAGCCGCGGCGAGCCGAGCCCGTATGGGCCTATGCCATCCGCCCTACGCAGCGTCACGTCGCGAAAGCCGGCGCCGTGCAGCAGACGCACGACCTCTCCGCTGGTGTGCACGTGGTGCGCGGCTCGGGAGTGCTCGACGAGCCCGTCTGCGTCTTCGAAGACGTAGTCGGACTCCATCCGGCTCTCGGCGGGCCGATAGTGATTCGTGCTCGTCATGCGCACGCCACCGAACTCGTACTCGGCGCGCGGCTTGACACCAGCGACGAGCAACGACTCCGCGACCGTGTGTGACTCGAGCACCAGGCGTCCGCCGGGCCGCAGGGCCCGATGCAATGCCGGCGAGCGAGCGAGCTGTGTCCGCCGGAATCAGGTAGCCGAAGCTGTTGCCCCAGCTGACGATCCCGTCCACGGGCCCGACGTCGGGCAGAGCCCGCAGGTCAGGCGTACCGTCAGCCGCCCGTCGCCACATGGCACGTCGAGCACCGAAGTTCCCGGCGCTAACCCGAGCAGGCGACAAACCAGCCGCGCATCGTCGTCGGCCATCGTCGCGCCGGCCGCTCGCCAGAACCGGGCGGCCAAACCACGGTGAAAGCCGACATACCAATCATCCTGCACCCGCTGGGGAACATCCCGCGCGGGCTCGTTCTCTTCAACCAACAAGATAAACCTCCAGATCGGGCGCGCGCACGCACGCCGGGATAAAGACCAGATGGGCCGCGCCGGTGGCGCGGACGGGCTGGCTCAGCCGTCGGCGATCAGAAGGATGTGGCGCGAGATCAACAGAGGCGTCTGTATGGAAGGTAGCTGACCGAGACGGTCCCCGCCACTAGGGGATCCGTTGGCCCGCCGCCTCGAGCCGCAGGCCCTTGGGGATCATCGTCCTCGTCCAGGAGTCCACCGGTAGCCGGCAACCGGCGGGTGAACCCGTGAGCGTCACCGGGCAGCCGCTTAACGTCCGAGCGTCCGCACGAGCTCACGGGCTTGTGCTCGCAGGCCGCCGATCAGCTCGCGCACTGCGGCGAGCCCGGCGCGCAGTTGCGGATCGCCGACCTCGACCGGCAGCATCGAGTCCTGGAGCGTGGCGAGACCGCGTTCGGCCGCGGCCACCGCATCGACCGCGCGCTCGACGAGCGCCTTCGCCCCGGCCGAGGGCGCGCCCGGAGGTCGTGCGTCGACGGCGGCGCTGGTCAGCCCGCGCCGAGCGGAGAACTCGGCGTGAGTGCGCTTGGCGCGCCCCAGCGCCAGTTGGACAGGCCGAAAGAGCTCTTGCTCCAGGCGGTCGCCGCTGTACTCGTCCAGCACCTCGTAAGCCTCGCTCAGGCAGGCCAGCGCGTATTCCAGCTCGCCGATCGTCTCGGCGACGGTGTCGAGGAGGTGCTGCGAGCCTTCGGCCGCAGTGAACGCCATAGACGTGAGCGTAGCGGCGGCGCGCATCTGCGATTGACGCGATACTCATCCAAACATCGGGAGGTGGTGCAGATGGCGCAATCACGCGAGCTCGGGGCCGGCGCGTGGTCGTATTTCGGGGATCCTCGAGCGATATCGCACGACGGACACACGTTCACCGGTTGGATCTCGACGGACGGCAATGTATGGGTCGCCAGGCTGACGGCCGGCGGCACGCTCAGCAAGCATCTGCTCTTCAGGGGTCTGGGGCGCGACGATCACAACAACCCCTCGCTCGTCTTCCTGCCCGACGGGCGCTTGATCGTCTTCTTCTCTCCGCATTCGGGACACGGCCTGCCGCCTCCAGGCATCCCAAGCAAGATGTACTACCGGATCTCCCAGCATGCTCACTCGATCGATGGCTGGGGACCCCTGCACACCGTCAACACCAATGCACCCGGGTCACTCGGCTACACCTACCCGAACCCGGTGCTCCTGCGCGACAGGCTGTGGCTGTTCTGGCGCGGCGGCGGCTGGAACCCGACCTTCTCGTATACCGACGACCGCCTGACCTGGGTGCCGGCGCGCGAGTTGGTGTTCCATGGCGGTGGAGAACGGCCCTACACGAAGTACGTCGGCGATGGACAGACGCGCATCCACGGCATCTTCACCGACGGCCATCCGATGGCCTTCAAGAACAACCTGTACTACATGCGCTACGAGAACAGGGTCCTCTTCGCCGCCAACGGGCGCAAGCTGGGAACGCTGGACGACGTGCCGTTGCACGTCTCGAAGCTCGACCGCATCTACAAGTACACCGACGCCACCGGACGGGCCTGGGGACACGACATCGCGCTCAGCGCCAACGGCGGGCCGCGCGTCGTCTACACGCGCCGGATCGGAAACCGCGACACGTTCTACTACGCGTACTTCGACGGCACGCACTGGGTCAGCCACAAGATCGTCGAGGCGGGACCGATGAGACCCTCATTCACGTCGGGTGGCGCGACGCTCGACCACGAGGACCCGCGTGTCGTCTACCTCTCGCGCAGGACCGGTACATGGCACCAGGTGGAAGCATGGTTCACGACCGACAACGGACGCACTTGGACGTCCCGGCAGCTGACCGACGACCCCAACCACTACAGCATCCGTCCGGTCTCCCCGCGCGGGCTCACCGAGGCCAACCGCGTCCTGTTCTCGCGAGGGGACGAAACGACGATCGGCTTCACGAACTACAAGACGCGCATCCACGCCCTCGACTTCTAGTACAGCCATTAACGCCGGCGACCGTCCGGGCGCAGGCGCACGCGATCGCCGGGCTGCATGGTCTCGGGCTTTATCCGCCGGTTGAGTTGCTGGAGCCGGATGATGCTCTTCCCGGTCTTGGCGGCGATCGAGCCGAACGAGTCGCCGCGCTTCACGACCCAGAAGCGCGGGCCGAGCGGTTTAGGTTTCGGCGGTGGCATGTGCAGGCGCAGCTTCAGGCGCTGTCCGGGAACGATGCTGCTCGGGTCCGTGGTCGGGTTGAATGTCATGAGCTGGTCGACGGTCAGACCGGTCGTCTCCGCGATCTGCGAGTACGTCTGGCCGCGCCGGACGGTCCAGTACAACGGGAGCTTGCTCGTGATCGCATCAAGCGAGCTCGCGGAGTTCGCCGTCCGGTCCGAACCCATGGACGTCACGACCAAGACGATGATCGCGAGGAACAGCACCACGAGCCCGAAGGGGATCATGTACCTGAGCGTCCTGCTGTCGTCCTGCTCTCGCATGTCCCTGCTTCGAATGCGATGACGTCCGCTGAGCGGCTTCGGTCATGGTTCCACAGCAGGCAGGCCACGTGTAGCAGTGCAGCCGCGAATGCAGCGCGACGCCTCAGCCAGCGGCGGTCAGTGAGTACACGGGAGGCAGGCGCGTGGCCGCACTGAACCAGCTCGCCCCGGCGTCGCCCGAGCCGAAGACGTCGCCAGAGGTCGCACCGAAGTACAGCTGCACCGGGTCCGCGCCCGCACGTGCGAACGCCAGGCGCAGGACCGTGAGGTACGCCTCCTTTTCCGGCAGCCCGTCCCCGCGCGCAGTCCAGCTGGCGCCTGCGTCCCGGGTCTCGTAGACGCGCACGTGGCCGTCGGGCGTGACCCGGTCCATGTCGGCCATCAGCGGGATGACGAAGGCGCTGTCGGGGTCCGATGGGTCGACCATGATCGGGAAGCCGAAATCCGACGGCAGCCCGGCCGCGATGTCCGTCCACGTCTCGCCCGCGTCGTCGGAGCGATAGACGCCGCCGTGAAACTGCATGAACAGCCGCTCGGGCCGTAGCGGCGCGCGCTGGAGATTGTGGACGCACAGGTTGGTGGTCTCCTCGCGCGACTCCTCCGGCATGTAGCGCGGGGCCAACCCGGCATTGCCTCGACGCCACGTCTTGCCGCGATCCTCGGTCAGCCAGACTCCGGCGGCAGAGACCGCCACTGCAAGGCGGTCGGGGTCGCCGGGCCACGGCACGATCGAGTGCAGGCACAGACCGCCGCCGCCCGGCTGCCAGGACTCGCGCGTCGGATGCTCCCAGAGTCCGCGGTTCAGCGCCCAGGTCGCGCCCCCGTCGTAGCTTTCGAAGAGCACGCCGGGGTCGCCGCCCGCGTACACCGTCCCGTCGGCCTCGCCGGCGGCGATCACCCAGATGCGCTCCAGCGCAGCGTCGCCACCCTTGGGCAGTGCAACGCCGTCCGCCTCGGTCCATTCGCCTGCGGGGTCATCCGCGTACCAGATTTTGGGACCATGGAACGCGGAGGTGACCGACGCGAGCACGCGACCGGTCCGCGGATCGCGCATCGCGTACTCGACCGGCTCGCCCGCAAACGCGCGGGCCGTCTGCTCGAACTGCCCGCCGGGCTCGCCCTCGAGCGCGAACAAGCCCTTCTTGGTTGCAATCAGAAGTTCGGTCATGGTCGTCGCGATCCTAGGCGACGGAGTCGGCGTACGCCGGCTCCGGCCGCGTCGATGTGTGGGCCTCATGGCTCGGTGCAGGCCCTTCGGAGCGCAACACCGCCAGGGCCGTAACGATCGCGACGAGCACGAGCCCGGCGCCGATGAGGTAGGCGAGGTGGTAGCCGGAGTTGAGCGCGGAGGCGGTCGAGACGCCATCGGCGATCAGGCCGTTGGCGCGCTCGGTCGCGAGCGTGGCGAGCACGGCAAGGCCGAAGGCGCCGCCGACCTGCACGCTCGTGTTGACCAGCCCCGAAGCCAGCCCCGAATCGCTCGGCGTGGCGCCCGACATGCTGAGCGTCATCAACGACGGGAAGCCGAGGCCCGCGCCGAGACCGATCAGGATCATCGCCGGCATGATGTCGGTCACGTACGTCCCGTCGACCGGCGTCCTCGCGAACAGGAGCATTCCGGCGCCCATGAACACCAGGCTGGCGACGAGCGTCGCCCGTGCACCGAAGCGCATGGTGAGCGGCCCCGAGTAGCGCAACGACATCGTTCCCATGACGATCGTCGACGGTAGGAACGTGAGGCCGACGTCCAGCGCGCCGTAGCCAAGGACGCGCTGCAAGTACAGCGCACCGAGGAAGAACATCCCGAACATCCCCACGACGAGCAGGGCGATCACGACGTTCGCGCCCGACACGTTGCGCGAGCGGAACAGGCGCAGTGGCATCAGCGGATTGGGGATGCGCGCCTGCCGCGCGATGAACCCGGCCAGCAGCGCGGCCGCGGCGCCGCCGAGGCCGAGCGTCTGTGCGGAACCCCAGCCGTGCCCAGCGACCTGCAAGATCGTGTAGACGCCGAGCATCAGGCCGGATGTCAGGAGCACCGCGCCCGGAACGTCGGCGCCGGCCCTGAGGCCGATCCCCTCGTGGTCTTCGACCAGCCGCATCGCGAGGAAGGCGGTCGCCACGCCGATCGGCAGGTTGATGAAGAAGATCCAGTGCCAGTTGATCGCCTCGGTCAACGCGCCGCCGGCGATCAGCCCGATCGAGCCGCCCGCGGAAGCGACGAATCCGTACACGCCGATCGCCTTCGCCTGCTCCCGCGGCTCGGGGAACATCGTCACGATCATGCCCAGGATCACTGCTGAGGCCAGCGCGCCGCCGACGCCCTGGACGAAGCGCGCTGCGATCAGCAGGCCCTGGCTCTGGGCGACGGCGCACATCAAGGATGCGACCGTGAAGATCGCCAGGCCGACCAGGAAGATGCGCCGCTGGCCGATGAGGTCGCCCATGCGACCGGCGAGTAGCAACAGACCTCCGAACGCGATCAGGTATGCATTGACCACCCAGGCGAGGTCGTTCTGCGAAAAGCCCAGATCGTCCTGGATCGAAGGCAGCGCGACGTTCACGATCGTCGCATCGATGACGATCATCAGCACGCCGGCGCAGAGCACGTAGAGCGCGATCCAGCGTTTGCGGTCGGTTGACGTATCAGCAGTCATGTCCTGGATCTCCTTTCGTGTGGGTGCATCTAAGACTGCGACTCGGCCGGAAACTCATCGCACCCCATCTGCTGCTCAGCAAGTCGTACCATGTAGTTGGAATATACTACTGGATGAGGGGTTTGTACAACCGGGATGTACAATCGGGGCATGGCGAGCAAACGGACCTACGCTGACGCTTGCGGTGTTTCGCGGGCGCTCGACGTCGTCGGCGAGCGCTGGGCGCTGCTCGTCGTGCGCGAGCTGCTGCTCGGACCCAAGCGCTTCACCGACATTCGCGAGGGTCTGCCGCACCTGAGCCCCGACGTCCTCGCTCAGCGCCTGCGCGATCTCGAGCAGGCGCAGCTCGTGCGGCGCCGCAGGCTCCCCCCGCCCGCCGCCTCACAGGTGTACGAGTTGACCCCCCGCGGCGCGGCGCTCGAGCCGGTGCTGATCGCACTCGGCCGCTGGGGCGGCGCCAACGCCCCGCCACCTCCCGACGGCGTCGGGATGAGCCTCGAGGCCCACATCGTGTCGCTGCGCACGCTGTTTGACCCGCATCTCGCCGGCGACTTTCGGGCGACCCTCGAACTGCGGATCGGCGAGCACCGTTTTCGCGCCGACGTGGCCGACGGCCGGATCGACGTCAGGCGCGGTGACGCGCCGATCGCCGACGCGACGATCGACACCGATTCCGGCACGCTGCTCGCGCTGATCCACGGCCGGCGCGAGCTCGCTGACGCCGTGCGCGCGGGCGACATCGAGATCGCGGGCGATGAGCGGGCTGTGGAACGCTTCCTTGGGCTGTTCCCGCTGCCCGCGCCGGCGGGGTGAAGCGGACGTCGGCGGCCACGGCGCGCAGCCACCCGTGTCCGGTCGGGGTCCGTCGTCCGAGCCGAAGCGGATCTCGGTCGGGATGCGGCGCACCTGACGCGCCTGCGACGACGATGCGGTTGAGCACCGATGTAGACCAGAATCACATCGGTAGGTAGCGAGCAGCCGTGCGTCCGGGATGCAGGTTCGAAGCGAGCGCCATCCCGCCGGGCGTGACGAGCGCGATGCTAGCATCTGATGCATGGCGATCCGGCGTACCACCGTAGCGGCCGAACACGACGACTTGGCAGTCTTGGAACACGAAGCGCGCAAGCGTGGCGTCACCCTCACCCAGGTGCTCCGCGAAGCAGTCCAGCACGAGGCACAGCGGCTCCGAGACGACGCTGCACCTCGCTTTGGGATTGTTCGCGGAGACGGCGACGCAACACGCGCGATCGCCGATGACGAGCAAGCACCCGCACGGCAGGGCGCGCGCGAGTTGTAGTGGCGCTCGTCCTCGATACCGGGCCGATCGTCGCCCTGCTCGACGCTTCCGACCCCGCACACGAGCGCTGCGTGGCGATGGTCGCCTATCTCAGGGAGGATCTCGTCGTCCCCGCGGCCGTCCTGATCGAAGTTGACTACTGGCTGCTGAAGCTGTACGGGCCCGAGCCATGGCAGACCTTCGTCGAGGACATCGCAAACGGCGCCTACCGACTACATCCGCTGAGTCCGCAGACGCTGACCCGCGCCGCCAAGCTCGAGCAGGAGTACCCGTCGCTGGATCTCGGCCTCGTCGACGCCAGCGTCATCGCCACGTGCGAGGAACTTGACGAGTCGAAGGTCGCCACGCTCGACAGACGCGATTTCGCCGTCGTCCGACCACGCCATCGCGACCACCTGATCCTGCTCCCAGAGTAGTCGCCGGGCGCCTAAAGCCGCTCGATCGAGCGCCTTTTCGCAGTGGCAGTGGACCAACGGGGGAAGAAGCCAAACCGCGGGGAGCGGGTCGAGTGTTCGAGACGCGCTTCTGCGATCGTCTGGATCGGTCAGCGTGACACAGGATGCCGCAGCGCGCGGCGATGCCGACTACAACGGGCCGGATACGGCCGTCGGTACCGCTCCTCGGCCCGGAAGGTCTCAAGTGAGAACCCCGACCCCGCCTCTTGGGCCAGTGCTCGCATTGGACAGTTTGATTGATTGATGGACCAACGGGGACGAAGGCCAAACCGGCGAGCGCGGGTCGAGGCGCTGCGAGCAGCGCTGGCAAGCGATTCCGGCGGCTCGGAATCAAGCGACGTCAGGCAGTGACGCTGCGCTGCGGCCAGACGCCAGACCGAACGCGCTCGTAGAGCACGTCGGGAGCGAGGTCGGCGCCGCCGGGCCAGACCACGGTCGCAGACTCGACATCCAGCCGAGCCTCCGAGAAGCCCGCGCTAGTGCGCGCGCGATCGAACACCGGCCCACGCATGCGCCCGAGAACAGCGATTTCGCCGGAGAGGCCATCAGCGAACACGACACGGAGAACGCCGTGCGACACGGGCGTGACCTCGGTGATGTCAGGCGTCAGTCCGATCATCGGAGCGGCTCGATGTCCTCAAGTGTCTCACCGGCTCGCGCTCGGCGCCAGTTCGCCAGCAGTTCGTCCTGATGCAACTCGGCCCAGGCGAGCACGAATCGCAACTGGCGACGCTCGAGCGTGCTGTCCATGATCTCGAGCGACTCGATCTCGATCTTGGCCCCATCGCTCGCATGCCGCGCGTGGAAATGCGGCGGATCGTGATCATCGAAGTACATCGTGATCGTGATGCCGAAGAAGCGGCAGATCGTGGGCACGCCGGAGATGCTGACCGACGTGTCGGTCGGTCGGTTGGGCGAGGCGACGGCAAACCCAGTCCGCTTTTTCGCGGACCAGGGTTTGCTCTTCGAGCAGCAGTGGACCTGGGGGGACCAAGATCGAACCTGGGGCCCAAAGGACCGGCCTTTGGCCGGTTCTCCCAGGGAAGGCTGCCAGGCCTTCATAGCCTCGAAGACCGGCATGAGCTTGACGTCGATCAGCTCGCCGTCGATCCCGACCTCGATCCGCTCGAAGAACGCCGCGTTCAGCATCCGCCGCTCGGTCGCGGTCGCCCGCAAGTACGTGGCCTGCGGATCGGTCGCCAGCTCAAGGGCCGCTTCAAGCGGGGCCTGAACCTCGGCCATCGTCGACTCGGCCGCCGCGAGCAATCGACTGGCAGTCTCCTTCTCCAGTTTGAGTTCTGCCTGCTTTTTACGCAAGACGTCCTCGGACGCGAGGTCATCGAGGTACATCTGAACGAGCTTGGCTTGATGCGCCTCTATCGCCTCGATCCGTCGCTGATGCCGAGCGGCTTCCTTCTTCGCGATCGCGCTTTTCTGCGTCAGCGTCTCCTCGACAGCGGTCCGAATGGCCTTGCGGGTCGCATCGGATAGCGCCACCGTCGCATAGAGCTCTTCGACCCCGATCTCGACGTCGACGACGCCGTAGTGACCGCTGCCGCACCGGATCGGCCGACGACCTCGCGCGGTGCGGTTTACGCACGAGAAGTATTCGTAGTAGCCGCTCCGGCCCCGGTGACGGCCGAACAGCAGTCGGCCGCCGCACTCCTCACACACCACCGTCCCTCGCAAGTAGTGCTCGTGCTTGCTGGCCCGTTCGCCATGACGACCAGCGAGGAGCAACCCTGGACCCGATCGAACGTGTCCTGGTCGATCAGCGGCTCGTGCCGCCCGATTCTCGTCTCCCCCGTGTATTGGACGAGCCCGACGTAGTACGGGTTCGTCAGGATGCGGTGGATCGCCGACACGCCAAGCGGGTGCGCCGGTCGCTTCGGTGTCGGCCGAGATACCAGGCCCTGCGCCTCAAGCTGGGCGGTCAACGGGACGAGCGACCACTCACCGGAGGCGTAGAGCTCGAACGCCAGCTGCACGAGTGGCGCACGCTCCGGATCCACAACTACCGTCCGGACGTCGTGGCCCTCGACCAGGGTGCGATGGTGCAGGTACCCGATCGGTGCGCGGAAAGGTGTCCCGCCCTGCCGATGCTTCTGATGCAGCCCCTTCTTGACCTCGCTGGCGAGGTTGCTCGAGTAATACTCGGCGAAGGTAGCCAGCATGCCGTGCATGAGACGGCCCGCCGGCGTCTCATCGATGTTCTCCGAGGCTGAGACGAGCGTGATGCCCATCTCCTGTAGCCGCTGGTAGAGCATGGCGTCGTCCAGACGGTTGCGAGCCAACCGGTCGACCTTGTGGACGATCAGATACTGGACGCCGAGGCCCGGTAGCTCCTTGAGCATCTGCTGCAGCACCGGCCGGTCATCGCTGCGAGCCGACTCGGCCCGTTCGACATAGGCCTTGGCGATCTCCGCTCCGAGATCCTCGGCCTTGCGCTTATTCGCGGCGAGCTGGGCTGGGATCGAGTAGCCGTCCTCGTCGCCGTCGCGCCCCATCTGCCCAGTACTCGATACGCGGACGTAAATCGCCGCCCGAGCGACGATGCTGTCGTTGTTGTTTGGTGTCATGTAGACCTCCTTTCTCCCCTGGTGGGACTTACATTTTCTCGTTAAGTGGTTGCTTAGCAACCAGTCGTACGTGACAGCAGGTCGATCCGGAGCAGTGCTCCAGATCGACCTGCCATGCCTCACGCCAGCGCCTCCAGGCGCTTGGTGATGGCGGCCTTGCGCTCCCCAGCCGAGGCCTTGAGCGCGTCGTATTCGGCCTTGGCCTCCTCAGCGCGCTCCTTGGCCGTTTCGACCTCGCGGTCGATCGCCGCGATGGCTCGCTCCAGCGCGGCGCGAGCGTCAGCCAGCGCGTCCTCGGGCGTGGTCTCCCGTCGTCGGCTTTGAGCCTGTCCCGCCGTTCTCGCGAGCGGTGTGCGGGTAGTAGCTGCCCCGGATCGAGTTGACCGGCTGGCTGTACTCCTCGGCGAGCTGCTTGAACGCCTCGGCTTTCGTCTTGCCGGAAGCGACGAGCTGCTCGACCTTGGTGAAGACCTCCTCGGCCTTCGTCATGGCGTGACCTCCTAGGGTCGCCTGCGTCGATGGACCTGTCGGCTCGGCAGAAAGGACTGCTCCCTTCCACCGGCCGGGGGTCCATCGACGCGGCTCCACTACTCCGGCGCCCGAGGCCCGGTTAGACCCTATGGAGCGTCGGTCGGGCGTTTGAGAAGGGTTCGGTCGGCACCCCGCGCATAGGTGTGCGGGGACTGGGCGTCAGGAATGGGCCTGGCGCCGACACCCCAGCTATGGGAGGTGCCGACCATGTCGGAGAGTATGGCTCTTGTCGGCCTGGATGTTCATGCTGCGCAGACGCACGCGGCGGTGTTGCGACCGGCGACCGGCGAGCTTTCACGGGCGAGGTTGCGGATGGCGCCGCTGGAGGTGCTCGGGTTCCTTGAGGGGTTGGGCGGACAGGTGCGTGCGGTCTATGAGGCGGGGCCGTCGGGGTTCATGCTGGCCCGGGCCGCCCAGGCCCGTGGCTTGGACGTGCGAGTGGTCGCGCCGGGGCTGATCGCGCGAGCGCCGGGGGAT
>Ga0307502_10000410_pt1 | contig 11377 bp, 11 predicted proteins | sample 16_S_MG_FD_201364 | JGI IMG/M metagenome (GOLD analysis project Ga0307502, IMG submission 201364) | Soil microbial communities from Populus trichocarpa stands in riparian zone in the Pacific Northwest, United States - 16_S | ecosystem: Environmental > Terrestrial > Soil > Riparian zone > Trees... | reverse complement strand
GCGTAGGCGTCGGCGTAGCGCCCGAGCAGCTCGTCGACGAGCGCCAGCGCGGGGACGGCGAGGACGTCGGCGAGCGCGCCGGCGTGAGCCTCGCACGCCGCGCGATAGGCGTCGGCGGCCGGCGTCTTGAGCGCGTTCGCGGTGCGCCCGACCTTCGCGCCCTTCGGGTGGACGGTAGCCCCGGACTCGAGCGCCGCGCGGCAGACCGCGAGCGCCTCGCGCGCCGCGTCGACGGCCGTGCCGGCGCCCGCGCCGGCGAGCTCGGCCGCGAAGTCCGAGCACGCGCCCTCCAGCGCGGCGCGCGCGGCATCCAGGTCGGCCGCGCGCCCCGGCGGCAGCGTGGGCCGCGTCTGCCCGCGCGAGCGCAGCTCGTCGTGCGCGGCGACGACCATGCGCTGCAGGCGATCGACCGTGTAGCCGGCGGCGAGGTCGAGCGCGTCGGCGCGCGGCGCGGTCAGGAAGTCGGCCAGCGCGGCCTCGAAGGCCTCGCGCCGGGCGGCGCGCCCGTCGGCGGGGTCGAGCACCGCGAAGCCGGGGTCCAGGCCGGCGGCCACGGCGTGCGCGCGCAGGATCCGCGCGCAGAAGCCGTGGAAGGTCGTGATCCACGCCGCCTCGGCCTCACGTGCCGCCTCGCGGTGGCCGAGCTCGAGCAGGCGGGCGCGCACGCGCGCCCGCAGCTCGCCCGCCGCCTTCTCGGTGAAGGTGATGGCCAGGACCTGGTCGGCGCGCAGCCCGTCCTGCACCACCGAGGCGACGAAGCGTTCGACCAGCACCGACGTCTTCCCCGAGCCGGCGTTGGCCGAGAGCATGAGGTCGCCCTCGCGGCGGGCGATGGCCTCGAGCTGCTCGGGGGTGAACGCGCGGGTCACGCCGAGGCCGCCTCGCAGCGGCAGATCGTCGGGTGCGCGCAGCCGCCGCGGTACGCGCACGAGGTCGGGTCGGGGACGAGCGCGCCCGAGCGGACGCCGCGCACCGCCTGCAGCGCCGCGTCGAGGACCTCCTCGAGGAGCGCCTCGAACGCCTCGGGCGCCAGGCGGTCCTTGGACACGCTTGTCAGGCCGGGGTCGGCGCCGTCGAGCAGCAGGCCGCGCGGGCGCCCGTCGTCGTCGCGGCCCAGCGGCTGGTAGAGCCCGCCGACGGCCTCGAGCTCGAGCAGCTGCGGTAGCGCGAGCAGGTAGAGGCCGACCTGCAGGTTGGCGTCGTCGATCCACCTGGCCTGGGGCGGCGCCGCCTTGCCCTTGTAGTCGTAGACGATCGCCTCGCCGCCACCGGCGCTGACGTCGATGCGGTCGATGCGACCCTGCAGCCGCAGCTCGCCGCCGGCCAGCTCCGCCGGCCCCAGAGGGTCCTCCGGCCCCCCGAAGCGCAGCTCGAACTCCCGCGGCGCGAAGGCCGACTGGCCGCGGGCGGCCTGCTCGACGTAGCGCAGCAGGTCGGCCTCCAGGCGCCGCAGGGCCGAGCGCCGGCGTTCAGGGTTGGGTGAGATGCGCGCGTCGTCGGCGCGCTCGTCGAGGGCGGCGCGCAGCAGCGCGCGAGCCTCGTCGAGGCGCTCGGGCGTCAGGGGGCCGCCGTCGGACAGCGCGCGCAGCGTGTCCTCCAGGACGCGGTGGGCCAGATCGCCGCGCAGCATCGGCTCGGGATCGGGCTCGAGCGCGGCCGGGCGCAGCAGGCGCTCGACGAACCACTTCACCGGACACGAGGCATAGGACTCGAGCGCCGACGCCGACCAGGTCGAGCGCTCGTTGATGTTGCGCAGCACGCGGGGGTCGCGCAGCCACGCCATGGCGGGCTCGGGCGAGCCCGGCCCCGCCGCGAGGTCGTAGCGCGCCGCCTCGTTCGCGGTCGGCGCCAGCGCGGCCTCGAAGCCGGCGGCCCCCAGCACGCGGCGCTCCACGCGCTCAGCGGCGCGCGGGTCGAAGCTGTCCAGGACGTCGTCGACGAACAGCGAGCGCACGGTCGGCTCGCCCTCGTCGTCGGCCGCCGGCCAGCTGAGCGCGAGCAGCTCGGTCGGGCGGCTCGCGACCGCGTAGAGGAGGTAGCGCTCGGCATCCAGGCGGTCCTCGCGCAGGCGCAGGCGCAGCCCGGAGGCGGCGTTGAGCGCGCGGCGCTCGTCGTCGCCCAGGAACGGCTCGGGCGTGGCCGGGCGCGGGAAGGCGTCCTCGCGCAGGTCGCAGAGGAAGGCCGCGCGCACGCGCCGGGCGCGCAGCTCCCGCGGGCTCGTGATGGCCACCAGCCCGGGGCGCCGGTCGTCGTGGGCACGCACCTGGACGTCGCCCAGGACGCGCGCGAGCTCGTCGGGCGCGGGGACGAGCGTGCGATCGACGCCGGCCAGGCGCTCGAGCTCGCCCAGGGCCGAGCGCAGCGCGCCGGCGACGCGCGCGTCGAGCGCCTCGGGGCCGGCCAGCACACGCGCCTCACCGCGATGGGGAGCGGCGAAGAGCGCGGCGCACTCGGCAGCCAGGCGCCGGCACAGCGCAGCCGGGTCGGCGGCCGCCGCCGCGACGCGATCGATCTCGTGCAGGACGAAGTCGGGGTGGCGGGCCTCCCACAGCGCCCGCGCCTGCACCGCCGTCGCCGCCCCCTCGATGCGGGCACGCTGCTCGAGACCGTCCGCCAGGTCGGCCCGCACGAGCTTGCCCGGGGTGCGCAGCCAGGCGAGCAGGTCGTCGGCCCTGGCGGACGCCAGCGCGCAGCGCAGGAGGGCCACGAGGCCGCGCCCCAGCGCGGTGTGGCCGGCGGCGATGGTCCGATCGAGCGAATAGGGGATCTCGAGCTCGCCGAAGACCTGCTCGAGCAGCGCGGCGTGCTCGCGCGGCTCGCGTAGGACGACCGCGACGTCCTCGGGCGCGAAGGCGTGCCCGCCGATCAGCTGCGCGACGTGGGCGGCCACGAGCTCGATCTCGGCCCGCTCGCCGCCACCCTCCAGCAGCATCAGCGCGTCGCCCGGGTCGGGACGCTCGGACGCGGGCGCCTCGAACAGCGTGCGCTCGAGCGCGTGCAGCGCGGGGCGCTCGTAGTGCTCGGCGAGCGCCGGCAGCTCGACGTGCTCGGGGCCGAGCGCCATGAGCTCCTGAAAGGTCTCGCCGCGCCCGGCGAACGCCGCGCGGCCCGGCTCGTAGGCCAGCGACACCGTGACCGGCGCACCCGCGTGCACCGCCAGCGTCTCGATCGCGTCGCGCTGGAGCGCCTGCAGGTCGTCGAAGCCGTAGAGGAAGACCGGCGTCGCACCCCAGCGCGCGGCCTGGAGGCGCAGCGCGTCGAGCGCGGCCTGGTCGTGCAGCACGCGATCGCGGCGCTCGATCGCCCGCAGCCCGTCACGGTAGGCGCCGTACAGCCGCGCGAGCTCCTCGGCGTAGCCCGCGCGCGCGGGCTCGCGCTCGCCCCACGCCCGCATGGCGGCCCACCAGCGCCCGGGCTCGATGCGCTGCTCCTCGAGCTCTGAGACGAGCCGCAGCAGCGCCTGGACGAAGCCCGGGGTGCCCGCCGACGCCGCGAGCGCTTCGAGGCGAACCCGGGCGATCGCGGCACCGGCCACGCGCTCGCGCGCCAGGCGCGAGAGCGGCCTGCCCCCCACTCCCGCCCGGCGCGCGATCTCGCGCATGAGCCCCGAGAAGGCCACGACGCGCACGCCGAAGACCGCGCCGGCGCCCGCCAGCTCGCGGCGGTAGTGATCGACGTCGGCGAACGTCGGCACCACGAGGATCGGGTCGTCGTCGAGCGCGGCGCGGTAGGCGCCCAGCACGAAGCCGGCCTTCTCGGCGTTGGCGGGACCGGTGACGAGCGTGAGCGGCACGGGGTCCCACAGGGTTGCTCATGGTCCGGCGGTCAGGCTGCGACCGCCGGCGCATCGGCCTGCAGGCAGACCACCTCGGGCGTGAGCGCGAGGCCCGCGGCCCGCGCCGCCTCATGCGGCGCGGGTTGATCGACGCCGCTGCTCAGTGCGCGTACCTGAACAGCATCGCGACCGCCCAGATCACCGTGAGCGCCGGGCCGCCGAGCAGCACGGGGGTCAGCCGCGCCTTCCAGAGCGTCCACGCGTAGGCCGCGACACTGGCCACCATCGGCGCGATGACGACCGCCTGTTGGACGCCGGCGGACTCCGCGCACCAGCTGCCCGGCGAGGCCTCCGTCTCGGACAGCCCGCAGAGCGAGAGCAGGATGGCCAGGGCGAGCTGCGCCGCCAGTGAGACGGTGAGGATGACGGCCCCCGTGAGCCCGATCGCCCAGCGGCCCCGGCCCGTCGTCGAACATCCCTGTTCGCGCGCCATCGTGCGCGGTGGTGCCCAGCCGGCGCGAGCGGCAACCGCCCCCGCTACCAGGCCATCGGCACGCCGTACGCCCGCAGGGCGTCGTCATGCGAGACGAGCACCGCGTTCTCCAGCCGGGCCTGCGAGACGAGCATGCGATCGAATGGGTCGCGGTGATGGGCGGGCAGTTCGGCCACCGCCGAGGCGTGCTGCAGCGTCACCGCCAATCCCACCGCTCCAGCGCTCAGCAACGTGCCGGCGAAGTCGTCGGGGACATCGAGCTTTCCCAGCGCGCGCTTGATCGCGACCTCCCAGACGACCGCGGCGCTCAGGAGCACCTCGTTCGCGCCGTCGCTCAAGTACTCGACTGCGGACGGACCGAGCCGCTCGTCGTCGGCCAGCCACCACAGTGCCGCATGCGTGTCGAGCAGGAGCCTCACCGAACGCCGAAGGCGTCGGCGACGTCGTCGGGTAGCTCGTCGAAGTCGTCCGCGATGCGCACGCGGCCGCGCCACGCCCCGCGGACCGATTGCAGCGAAGACGACGACGCCACGGGCACAAGCCGCGCAACGGGAGTGCCGTTGCGCTGGATGACGATGTCCTCACCGGCAGCAGCGCGCTCGACGAGCTGCGAGAGCGTCGTCTTGGCCTCGTGCATCCCGATCCGTGCCATGCCGGAATGCTACCAGGCTTTCTAGCTAGCCTAGCTAGATGGGCCCTGGGGTGTCCGCTTGCGTGCCTGACGGCCGTCGCCGACGTGCGCGACGCCGCCGCCGTGGCGCAGGCGGTCGACGCCGCGATCGAGCGCTTCGGGCGCATCGACGTCCCCTTCAACAACGCCGGCATCTGCGCCTACGGCCTCGCCCACGAGCTGACCGAGCCCGAGTGCGACGCGATGCTCGACATCAACCTCAAGGGCGCCTGGATCGTCGCGCGCCACGTCATCCCCCACATGATCGCCGCCGAGCGCGGGGTCATCGTCAACAACTCCTCGATCGCCGGCCTGCGCGGCATGGCGCGCCTGTCGCACTACGCGGCGAGCAAGTGGGGCCTGACGGGCCTCACCAAGTCGTGGGCCATCGAGCTCGCGCCCCACAACATCCGCGTCGTCTCCATCCACCCCACCGGCGTCGACACCCCGCTCAACGACGGCCTCGCGCAGATGGAGGGCCTGACGACGATCGAGGTTGCCGAGCGCTCGGCGGGGAACCTGCTGCCCGTGCCGTGGATCGAGCCCAGCGACGTCGCCGAGGCGATCCGCTTCCTCGTCTCCGACCGGGCGCGCTACATGACGGGGACGACGTTCGTGATCGATGCGGGACTGCTGACGCGCTGAGGCGCCGACGCGGGCCCGCTCACCACTCGACCCACTCGCCCTGCGCCGACTGCCACACCGACGTCTGCGGCTCGCCGGCGAACACCGGCCCCAGGTGCTCGTAGCCGAGGCGCAGCTCGTAGAACGCGTTCATCTGCTCGACGTCGGTCCACAGGTCGACGCCGAGGATCTCGGGGGCGACCGTCTCGCCCGGGTCGGCGATCCGCGACCACGTGCTGTGCGACGCGAGCCCGTAGCGCCGCGCCGTGTTGATCGTGGCCGAGGCGTAGGCGGTGAACGCGGCGGCGGCCGCGTCGAGCGAGGTGACGGCGACGCGCAGGACGCCCACGCCGACGACAGACCGGCCCGAGGGGACCGCGAGGTGGTGGTTGCCGAAGCCGCTGGTCGGGCCCCACACGGCCGCGTCGCGCTCGGCGAAGAGCTGGCCGGCGCCCGCCTGGACCTGCGGGTCGCCGAAGAACTGGCCGAGCCCCATGAGGCTGTTCCAGTGGTCGATGAACAGGATCGTGTCGGAGCCGTCGTTCACGGCGCTGTAGACGTTGTGGCTGAGGTCGCCCAGCGAACGCGCCGCGGCGACGCCCTGCGGGGCACCCGCCGTCGCGTTGTGCAGCTCGCGGACGTCGGCCACCGTCGGCGCGCTGACCTTCCCGCGGACCGTCAGCAGATACGTCGTGGCGCCGGCGTCGGCGGGATAGGCAACGGCTTGGTCGGACATGCTGGCCTCCAGTGAGATTCGGTTACGCCCATACGACGGACCGACACCGCCCAAATCGACACCTCGTCGCGAACCCGCGCCGCGGGCTCGCGTAGCGTTCGCGCCGTGCACCATCTGCGCACGCTGCATCCGGCCGACGGCATCCGCGCCTTCTACGACGGGCGCATCGAGGGCTATCGCTTCGCCGATGAGCCGAACTGGGTCGACGACGGCGCGCTGGCGCTCGGCATCGCCAGCTACGCGATCGTCGACGGGGACGAGGCGCTGATCTACGACACCCATGTGTCGGTCGAGCACGCCCGCTTCATCCGCCGGGCCCTGGAGGCCGAGGGCGTGCGCCGCTTCGTCGTCCTGCTCAGCCACTGCCATCTCGATCACGTGGCCGGCACCGCCGCGTTCGCGGACTGCGAGGTCATCGCCACCGCGCGGACGGCCGAGCAGCTCATGACGAAGCGCCGCGCGATCGAAGCGGGAGCGCTGAGCGGCCCACCGGGGATCGACCCGCTCGTCCTCCCCACCCTGACCTTCGACGACCGCCTGCGCCTCGACGTCGGGCGCTACGCCCTCGAGGTCATCCACGTCAACATCCACAGCAACGACGCCGCGGTGGTGTGGATGGCGGGGCAGGACGTGCTGCTCGCCGGCGACACGATGGAGGACACGATCACCTACGTGGCCGACCCCGACGGCCTCGACGCGCACCTGGTCGACCTGGAGCGGCTCTCCGCCCTCGCTCCCGACCGCATCCTGCCCAACCACGGCGACCCGGACATCATCGCGCGCGGGGGCTACGGCAAGGGCCTCATCAGCGCGACGCAGGACTACATCCGCGTGCTGCAGCGCTGCCGGCACGAGCCACAGCTGCGCGGCGCCGCCCTGACGGAGCTCGTCGGAGACTCGGTGGCCGCCGGGTGGATCACGTACTTCGCGCCGTACGAGGCGGTGCACCAGGCCAACCTCGACGCCGTGACGGGCGCTGCGCCCAGCGCGGATCCGTGAGTGGCTGATGGATCGCACCGACCCGATCGAGATCCTCATGCTCCAGGCGCGCACGCGGACGCCCGAGCTCGTTCCCATTCGCTATGGCCGCATGCTGCGCTCGCCCTTCGCCTTCTTCCGCGGCGCTGCGGCGATCATGGCTGCCGACCTCGCGGGGACAGCGATCAGCGGCACCCGCGTGCAGCTGTGCGGCGACGCGCACCTCGCCAACTTCGGCGTGTTCGCCGCGCCGGATCGCCGGTTGGTCTTCGATCTCAACGACTTCGACGAGACCCTGCCCGGGCCGTGGGAATGGGACGTCAAGCGCCTGGCCGCGAGCATCGAGGTGGCCGGCCGCGATCGCGGATTCGGCGGCCGCGTGCGCCGCGACGCCGTCCGTCGCGCGGCGCGCTCCTACCGAAAGGCGATGCGCGCTTTCGCCGCGATGCGCACGATCGACGTCTGGTACGCCCGGCTGGAGGAGGAACAGATCTCCGCGCACGTAAGCGGGTCGCGACGCAAGGACCTCGACAAGGCGCTGGCCAAGGCCCGGCGCAAGGACAGCCTCCGTGCGCTGGCCAAGTTGACCTACGACGTCGCCGGCGAGCCGCGCATCGTCAGCGATCCGCCGCTGGTCATACCGGTGGCCGAGATCAGCGGCGACGACGACCCCGAGATCGTTCGCGAGCGCCTGCGCTCCTACCTGCGCGACTACCAGAAGACCCTGCAGCACAACCGGCGCCACCTCTTGGGCGCCTACCGCCTCGTCGACGTCGCGCACAAGGTGGTCGGCGTGGGCAGCGTGGGAAGGCGCTGCTGGATCGCGCTGCTGCTGGGCAGCGATGCCTCCGACCCGTTGTTCCTGCAGATCAAGGAAGCCGAGCCGTCGGTGCTCGAGCCCTACGCCGGTCGCCGCCGCGCCATGAACCAGGGTCGGCGCGTCGTCGAGGGCCAGCAGCTGATGCAGGCCGCCAGCGACGTGTTCCTCGGATGGCTGCGCGTCGAGCAGGACGTCGACGGGCGCCGGCGCGACTACTACGTCCGCCAGCTGTGGGACGCGAAGGCCTCGGCGCCGATCGAGACCATGTCCGCCGACGAGCTGGCCGCCTACGGTGCGACCTGCGGCTGGACGCTCGCCCGCGCGCATGCGCGATCCGGCGACCGCGTCGCGATCGCCGACAGCATCGGCCGCGGCGACGGCTTCGACCGGGCGATCGCGCGGTTCGCCGACACCTACGCCGATCAGAACGAGCATGACCATGCCGCGCTCGTCGCCGCGGTGAAGGCCGGCGTCGTCCCGGCCGATCGCGACCGCTGAGCGCGATCAGACCACCACGCGCTGAACGTGGCACCCTGCGCGGGTGCGCGACCTTCCCATCCGCGGCGAGAGCATCCGCCTCGGCCAGGCCTTGAAGCTCTCCGGCCTGGCCGACTCCGGCGGCGACGCCCGGGCGCTGCTCGAGCAGGGCGCGGTCACCGTCAACGCCGAGGCCGAGACGCGCCGCGGGCGCCAGCTGCGCCACGGCGACGTGGTCGCGCTCGGGGGCGAGGCGCTGCGGATCTCCGCCTCGGAGCGCGGGTCCTAGCGGTAGCCCTGCTTGTGCAGGAAGGCCAGCAGCTGGCGATCGAAGCCGCGCGGCGCACGGCCCGTGGCGTTGCGCAGGTCCCCGCGCTTGCGCGCCCGCGCCAGGTAGGGGCGCACCTCGCGCCCGCGCCCCAGCAGGTAGAGGTCGGCGACGTAGGCCGAGACCGCGCCGAGGGTCTCGAAGTGCTGGCGCCGCGCGCGAGCCAGCGTGTGCAGGGCATCCTTGGCGTTCTTGCGCGCGAGGGCCGGGAAGCGCCGCGTGACGTCGCTGAACAGGCCCTTGGCGGCAGCGTCGTAGTCGAGCACCAGCGGCGGGTGGAAGGATCCCGCGTACGAGCTGAAGGCGTAGGAGAAGGCGTCGTCGGCGGTGACGAACTCGGGGCGCCCGTCGTTGTCGAGGTCCTTCAGGTCGTAGCCGATGTTGCCCCAGGAGGCCTCGGACGGCGCGTAGGTGGTGCCGTCGAAGCGCAGGATCTCGGTGAGCGCGCAGCAGTGTGCGCCGCCGGTGTAGGCGTCGACCAGCACCTCGGGCTCGCCGTCGGCGTCGAGGTCGACGACCTGCAGCGGCGTGTCGCGCTTGCCCGACGCGGCGTAGACGCAGCCGTCCTCGCTGCAGGCGCTGCCTGCGACCACGGGCGAGCCGTCGAAGGCCGGCGCCCCGGCACGGGTCACCACCAGGTGCGGGTCCTTGTTGCCGTACTGGGCCGCCGCCCAGGTGAACGTGGCCTGCACCGCGCCGGCCGACGCCGTGGCCGTGCCGCCGTCGGCCGCGCTCGCCACCCCCGGCGCGACGAGCATCAGCCCCAGCGCCAGTGCGGCGCCCGCCGGCGCCTTACGCAGCCGCAGCGCCCTCACCGGCCCCCGCCTCGACCGCCTCGACCGCCTCCTCGACCACCTCGGGCGGCTTGGCGCCCTCCTTGGCCCACGCCTCGTCGAACTCCACCCGCCAGCGGCCCTCCTCCTCGCTCTGCTCCAGGGCGAGCTTCGCGCGGAACGAGCGCCCCGAGCGCCCCTTGAAGCCGGTGACCGGCCGGGCCGTGAAGCCGTGTGCGATGAGCTCGCGGGCCGCCGCCGCCGGGATCTGCTTGCCCGCCTTGGACTTCCAGATGACGAAGCCGCAGCCGGGGTCCTCGCGCGACCAGCAGGAGTAGCCCTTGCGGTTCTCGACGATGTCGTTGCCGCACACCGGGCACGGGCCCAGGTTGGCGCGCGGGATCCGCACGTCCTTCAGCGTCGTGTCGAGCACGCCCACCGTCTTGCCGGCGAACTCGGCGATGTCCTCCATGAACTTCTCGCGGCGCTCGGTGCCATCCTCGATGGCCGCCAGGCGGTGCTCCCAGTCGCCGGTGAGGGCGGGCGAGGTCAGCGGGTGCTCGGCCAGCAGACGCACGACGCTGACGCCCTTCTCGGTGGCGACGAGCGAGCGCCCGTCGCGCTCCACGTAGCCGACGTCGATCAGGCGCTCGATGATCGCCGCGCGCGTCGCCGGCGTGCCGATCCCGGACTCCTTCATCGCCTCGCGCATCTCCTCGTCGTCGACGAGCTTGCCGGCGGTCTCCATGGCCCCCAGCAGCGAGGCGTCGCTGTAACGCCGCGGCGGCTTGGTCTCCTTCTCCAGCGACTCGACGTCGCGCGTGTCGACCGCCTCGCCGCGCTCCAGGCGCGGGAGCTGCTGATCGCGCCCCTCGTCGTCGTCGCCCGCGCTCTCGCCCTCGGACAGCTCGCCGTAGACGCCGCGCCAGCCGGCCACGAGCAGGACCTTGCCGCGCGTGCGGAAGATGTGCGAGGCGACCGTCGTCTCCACGCGCGTGTTCTCGAACTCGGCCTCGGGGTGGAAGACGGCCAGGAAGCGCCGCGCCACCAGGTCGTAGACCCGGCGGTCGTCGTCGTTCATCTTCTCCAGAGCGTGCTCTGAGTTCGTGGGGATGATCGCGTGGTGGTCGCCGACCTTGGCATCGTCGACCACGCGCCCCAGCGGCAGCAGGTCGAGCGACTGCACGTAACTGGCCCCCTCGCGGTACTCGGGGCGCCGGCCGATCTTGCCCGCGATCTCCTTGAACTCCGGGACCATGTCGCTCGTGAGGTAGCGCGAGCTGGTGCGCGGATAGGTCAGCGCCTTGTGCTCCTCGTAGCAGCGCTGGGCGGCGCCCAGCGTGCGCCGCGCGCTGAAGCCGTAGCGCGTGTTGGCCTCGCGCTGCAGCGACGTGAGGTCATACAGCAGCGGCGGGCGCTCCTTGCGCTTGACCTTCTCGAGCTTGGTGATCTCGCCGCGCTCGCCGCGCACCACGTCGACGATCGCCTGCGCCTCGGCGGCGGTCTTCAGCCGCGGCTGCGCGCCGGCGTGGAAGCGGCCCTCGTAGCGGCGCGCGCCCTCGGCCTCGAAGCGGGCGTCCACGAGCCAGTACTTCTCGGGCTTGAAGGCGCGGATCTCCTCCTCGCGACGGGCGATGATGGCCAGCGTCGGGGTCTGCACGCGCCCGAGCGAGACGGCGCCGTCGAACGATGAGCGCAGGCGG
>Ga0307502_10000409_pt1 | contig 11386 bp, 11 predicted proteins | sample 16_S_MG_FD_201364 | JGI IMG/M metagenome (GOLD analysis project Ga0307502, IMG submission 201364) | Soil microbial communities from Populus trichocarpa stands in riparian zone in the Pacific Northwest, United States - 16_S | ecosystem: Environmental > Terrestrial > Soil > Riparian zone > Trees... | reverse complement strand
AGGGGGTGGAGACCTTGCCCGACCAGGGCAGGCCCGAGAGCACGCGCGCGAGCAGCGGGCCCTTCCAGGCCGAGTGCTCGTTGTCGCGCCACTGCGCGAAGACCTGCGTGACCTGCGTCGCGTCCGACACGCCAGCGACGTCGACGCGCTGCTCGCCCAGGGCCTGGTTGAGCGCGGCGAGGATGGGCGCGGCCGTCAGCACCGGCGAGGCGATGCGCACGCGATGCCTGGCGGCGCCGATGCGCTCGGCGATGCGGTGCGAGAGCTCGGGGCCGCGGCCCGGCGAGAACCACGCGCGCACGGGCACGCCGCCGACGTCGACCGGCGCCGTGTCGAAGCTGCCGCTCCCCTCGACGCGTCCTCGGGCCCAGAGGTCCTCGAAGTCCCGCGTGTAGACCTGAGCGAGCTCCTGCGAGTCGACGGTGACGAGCACGTTCTCCTCGCGCGTCCAGGAGTCCAGGGTCCAATTGGTCGACCCGGTCCAGACCGCGGCACCGTCGCGCACGACGTACTTGTGATGCATCAGGTCCGGGGAGCCCGGGATGGCGCGCACCGGCACGCCCAGCTCCTCCAGCAGCGAGGGCTCCGTGCGCGGAGGCGGCGGCAGCGGCTTGACGGCGCGGTCGCCATCGGAGTTGAAGGCGATGCGCACGGCCACGTCGCGGGCCGCGGCGCCGCGGATCGCGCCGGCCACGGCATCGCCGACGGGGCCGGGCAGGCGCACGTCGTAGAGCGCGATGTCGAGCGAGCGCTGCGCCGCGCCCAGCCAGCCGACGAGCCGATCCGCGATCGTCTCGGCCGTCTGCCCGCCGTCGACGAGCGTGCGCTCCTGGATCACGCCCGGGCGGGAAGCGCGTCCAGCGCTGCGGCCAGGTCGTCGACGTCCTGGAAGTCGAGGCCCAGCGTGTGCACGTGGCGATGGCGCACGATGCCGTCCTCGTCGATCACGAAGGCGGCGCGGCGCGTGCCGATGACCGGTGCCGACACGCCGTACGCCCGTGCCACCGTGTGGTCGACGTCGGCCAACAGCGGCACGGTCAACCCGTGGTGCTCGACGAATGCCTCGTGTGACTCGATGCTCTGATGGGAGATGCCCACCACCGTCGCATCGAGCGCGCTCATGTCGGTGGCGCGGTCGCGATAGGAGCAGAACTGCTTCGTGCAGACCAGGGTCTCGTCGCCGGGATAGAAGAGCAGTACGACCCGCTCTCCGCGGTGCTCGGAGAGCCGGAAGGAGCCGTCCGTGCCCTCCAACGTGAAGTCCGGAGCGCGATCGCCGACGTGTGGTGCGGAGGCCATGTCGTGAGAGGGTACGGCAGCCGTGGATCCATGGATCGCAGAGCATGCCGCAGCCATCGCGGCCCACGCCGAGCGCGAGCTCGAGGCGCTCGTGGCGATCTCGACGCCCAGCGGCGACGTGCAGGGGGCCGAGGAGGCGGTCGCGCTCGTCGCGGCGCTGGCGCCCACCGAGGCCACGATCGAGCGCGTGCCGTGCTCCTCGCCCGGCCACGCCGCCGACCTGGTCGTCCGCCTGACCGGGTCAGGCTCCCGCCGGGTGCTGCTGCTCGGCCATCTCGACACCGTCGTCGCCCACGACGAGCACCGCCCGCTGACGCGCGACGGCGAGCGCCTCCTGGGCTCGGGCACGATCGACATGAAGGGCGGCGACGTGCTCGCCCTCGGCGTGCTGCGCGCCCTCGCCACCCGCGCGGACGCCTTCGCGGAGGCCGCGCTGCTGCTGGTGTGCGACGAGGAGTGGCGCGTCGGGCCCTTCGTCCACGTTCCGCGCTTCGCCGGCTTCGACGCCTGCCTGTGCTTCGAGGCCGGCCAGCTGGCCGACGACGATCTGGAGGCCGTCGTCGTCCGTCGCAAGGCGGCGGGGACCCTGAGCGTGACCGCGCACGGGCGCAGCGCGCACTCGGGCTCGGCGCCCGACAAGGGGATCAACGCGCTCCTGGCCCTGGCGTCGGCGGCGCAGGCCGTCGCGGGCAGCCAGGACCCCCACGGGCCCCAGCGCCTGACCGCGGTGCCGACCGTGCTCCACGCCGGCGACGCCTTCAACGTCGTTCCCGGTGTCGGCGAGCTGGTGTGCGACCTGCGCGCCGACAGCCTCGACGCCTTCGACGACGTACTGCGAGCGCTCCCGGCGGAGCTGGGCGGCGCGCGCCTGGAGGCCCTCCTCGTGCGCCAGTGGCCTGGGATGGACGCCCGCGAGGCCACGGCGCCGCTGCTGCAGGCGGCGGCCGCCGCGCTCGGTCGGCCGATCATCGGAGCGGGCCGCGGCGGCGCCAGCGACGCGGCCCACTTCGCGGCCACGATCCCCTTCACCGTCGACGGGCTCGGGCCCCGCGGCGGCGGCGCGCACGCGCCGCACGAGTACCTGCTCGCTACGTCGTTATTGCCCCGCGCGGAGGTCGCTTTGGCCGTCGCGGACGCGGCGTTGAGCGTTTAAGCAGAAGGGTCGGGCGGGGCCTCCGTCGAATTCCGACTAAAGGAAGGCTCCTATCCGCCGAACTATCCGCTAGATTGCTCCGGTCGTCTTGACCAGCCGAATCTCTGCCCGTTCCACGGCGGAGAGCGGGGGAACCAAAGCCACCTCGGTGGCATTGGGGCGAATCGCCGCCAGAGTGCGGCGTAGCGCGACCTTTTTCGCGCGAGCCCGACAGCTAACCCCGTAGGCGCCCAAAAAGAGGGGTCTTAGCTGTCGTGCCGCCGTCCTATCGTCGTTCGTTAATTTCCATTCTTGTCGTGTTCGCCGCCGGCGTTCCCGTCTTCGCCGCGCCCAGCGCGCTTGCGAGCCAGACGGCGAAGGCGTCGCATCTGGGCGATCGCACGCTGCGCGCCGGTGCCTCAGGCCCCGACGTGCGCGAGCTGCAGCAGGCGCTAGGCCAGGCCGGCTTCAAGGTGAAGCTGGACGGCAACTTCGGCACGGGCACGCTGCGCGCGGTCAAGCGCTTCCAGCGCGCCTCGCGCCTGCCGCCCAGCGGCACCGTCGGCACGCGCACCGTCGCGGCCCTCAAGCGCGCGCTGCGCGGGTCCAGCGCCAACGCCAACGGCGGCTTCGACCCCGACAACCCCGACGACGCCTCCACGCACCACAGCCTCGGCGACCGCATCCCCGTCAAGCGCGGGATGAGCGGGCACGACATCCGGGTCCTGCAGGACTTCCTGAAGCAGGCCGGCTTCAAGGTCGGCATCGACGGCGAGTTCGGGGCCAGCACCGAGAAGGCCGTCAAGAAGTTCGAGACCGCGCAGAACCGCGCGGTCGACGGCATCATGGACGCCGGCGACATCGACGCGCTGCGCACCCTGGCCGGCGAGGACGACCCCGGAGCCGGCACCCAGCCCACGCAGCTGGCCCCCGGCGATATGGCCCAGATCGGTCCTGACGGCCTCGCCATCGCGCCGGCCAGCGCTCCCGACCCGGTCAAGGCGATCATCGCCGCGGGCAACCAGATCGCCAGCAAGCCTTACAGGTACGGCGGCGGGCACGGCAAGTGGAACGACTCGGGCTACGACTGCTCGGGCTCGGTCTCCTATGCCCTGCACGGCGCCGGCCTCCTCGAGCAGGCGTTGCCCTCCGGCGACTTCACCGGCTGGGGCGACGCAGGCCCCGGTCAGTGGGTGACCATCTACGCCAAGTCCAGCCACATGTACATGGTGGTGGCCGGCATCCGCTTCGACACCAGCGGGCGCACCGAGCACAACACGCGCTGGCAGGCCGCCATGCGCTCGTCCTCCGGCTACGTGGCTCGCCACCCGGCAGGACTCTGACAAGTCTGCAGGAGCCCTCGGGCTCCTTTGCAGGGTAAGTAGTGGACGGTGGCCGCACGCCCCCCAGCGGTCACCGTCCTCTACGACTACGACTGTGGCTTCTGTCGCTGGAGCGTCGGGCGTCTGCTGGCGTGGGATCGCGCCGGCCTCCTGCGCCCACTGGCCATCCAGTCGCCCGAGGGCCAGCGCCTGCTGGGCGACCTCACTCCTGAGCAGCGGCTCGCCACCGCTCACGCGGTCGACGCCGCCGGACGGCGGACGTCGGGCGGCGATGCGCTTGCGCCGGTGGCCGCCGTCCTGCCCGCCGGGGCGCCGCTGGCCGCGCTCGGGCGCCACGCGCCCGCGCTCTCCCGCGCGGGCTACCGCGCCGTGGCGGGCCGTCGCACGCTCTTGGGCAGGCTCCTCAGCGACGCGGCCAAGGCGCGCGCCGACGAGCGCATCGCTCAGCGCAGCGCCTCGAGCACGTAGGCGTCGACCGGCTCGCGCTTGCCGCGCAGCGTCAGGGCGCCGAGGCTCTCCACGCGTGCGCCGGGCAGGTGGCGCAGCGTCGCCGCGGCGACCGCGACGCCGCCCACGGGGGCGGCGGCCTGCAGGCGGCTGGCCACGTTGACGGTGTCGCCGATCACCGTGTAGCTGCGGCCCTCGCCCGCGCCGAGGATGCCCACCAGCGCCTCGCCCGTGTTGACGCCGATGCGAAAGCGCGGCCAATCGGGATGAGCGGCGGCCAGCGCAGCGGTCTCGCGCTGCACGTCGAGGGCGGCCGCCGCGGCGCGCTGGGCGTGGTCGGGCTGATCGCCGCGCGTGTTGAAGGTGGCCATCATCGCGTCGCCGATGATCTGGTCGATCTCGCCGCCGTGGTGGCCCACGACGGCCGGGATCGCCGCCTGGAAGTAGGCGTTGAGCATCTCGGACACCGCCCGCGGGTCACGTTCGTCCGAGAAGGCCGTGAAGCCCGCCAGGTCGGCGAAGATCACGCTCACGTCGCGCTTGCCGGCCGCGGTGGCCTCGAGATAGAGGTCGCTGAAGCGCTCGGCCGGGCCTTGAGCGCGCGCCGCCAGGGCGATGAGCGCGAAGGCGGCGAGCATCAGCACGTGCCACTCCCACCAGCTCGCGTGCCAGTTGCGCGCGAACGCGACGGCCACCATCGCCTCGGCCAGCAGGACGAAGGCGGTGACGACGGCGACGATGATGGCCGAGCGCCGGCGGCGATACAGGGCCGCGTAGCGCAGGGCCGCGTAGCCGTAGAGCGCGATGCCGATGACCGCGAGCACGGTCAGCGGCGTCGAGCCCGACTCGGGCGGCATCGGGTCGTTCAGCGGAGCGACCTGCGCCAGCGACGCGACCGCCCACAGCGCCATGAAGGCGATGAGGCCGACCCGCAGGAGCTGCAGGTTGCGGGTGACGATCTCGGCCGGCGCGGCGCTCAGCGCCGCGAACGCCGCCGCCACGAGCAGGCCCACCGGCGTGGCGAGGACGAAGCCGCCGTTGGGCCCGTCGAGCAGCACCTTCGGCGTGGCCAGCGCGTGCAGCCCGAGGAAGCCGGCCGCCGCCAGGAAGCCCAGCGAGACCAGGAACAGGCGCCCGTCGCCGCGGCGCGCGGCGACCTCGCCCGTCGCGTAGGCGAGGATCGCGCTGGCGACCGACGTGCCCAGCACGAGCCAGAAGTGGCTGGGGTGGTTCTCCCAGCGCACGTCGGCGTGGGGTGCCGCGAGCAGGATCGAGAGGCCCGCGAGCGGGAACGTGAGGAGCGCGGTCCACGCCACGATCCTCACCCGGTGCTCGGCCATCGCGCCATCCTCGCGCACGCGGCGGCGGGCACGCCAGCCGGGAACGTCGGACCGCCGGAGGGTGTAGAGGTAGTGGTGGTGGGCCGGCCACCGGACAACGAAGCCGCGCTCGTCGCGCGGGCACAAGGGGGCGACGCCGTCGCCTATGGATCGCTCGTGCGCGCACACCAGGACATCGCCTTTCGCGTCGCCTGCCTTGCGGGCGGGTCCGCCGCCGATGCCGAGGAGGCCGCGCAGGAGGGCTTCCTGAAGGCGTGGCGCGCCCTGCCGCGCTTCCGCGCCGGTGCGCCGTTCCGGCCGTGGCTGCTCGCGATCGTGGCCAACGAGGCGCGCAACCGCCGCCGCGCCGCCGGCCGGCGCGCGGGGCTGGCGCTGCGGGCGGCCGAGCAGGCCGAGCGCAGTGGGGGGACCGGCGGTTCGTCGCCGGAGACCGTCGTGCTGGCGAGCGCGCAGCGCGACGCGCTGCTCGCGGCGCTGGGCGCGCTTGACGAGCGCGACCGCTCGGTCCTGACCTGCCGCTACCTGCTCGAGCTCTCCGAGGAGGAGACCGCCGCGGCGCTGGGCTGCCGGCGCGGCACGGTCAAGTCGCGCACGTCCCGCGCGCTCGAGCGCCTGCGCGCGCAATCTGGCGTCGAGGAGGTGGGGACGCCGTGACCGAGCTCGAGCTCCAGCTGCTCGCCCTGCGCGACGACGTCGCCTGGCCGCCGACGCCCGACCTCGCCACCGCCGTGCAGGCGCGCGTCGCGCGCGAGCCGCGCCGGCCTGTGCGCCGCGTCTGGCTCCCTGCGCGGCTGGCGCCCGTCGTCGTCGCCCTGCTCCTCGTGCTGCTCGCGCTGGGGGCGCTGCTGGCCGCCTCACCGGGTGTGCGCGCGACGTTGCGCGACTGGCTCGGCATCGGCTCGGTGCGCATCGCGCGCGTCGAGCGCCTGCCCGACCTCTCGCCCGCGCGCCAGCTCGCGCTCGGCCGCCGGGCGAGCGTCGCCGCCGCGAACCGCCACCTGGGCAGCCCGATCACCACGATCCGCGGGCTCGGCGCGCCCGACGCGATCTACCTCGGCGACGGCCCGCCCGCGCGCGTCTCACTGGTCTACGCCGCGCGTCCGGGGCTGCCGCCGGGCACGGCCGGCGTCGGCGCGCTGCTCGACGAGCTGCAGGGCGACGCGCTCCCCTTCGTCGAGAAGTTCGTGGCCGGCAACGTGCCCATCACCCGCGTGCGCATCAACGGGGCGCGCGGCTACTTCATCGGTGGCCAGCACACGGTCAACCTCCCCGACGAGCTGCGCCCGCGCCTGGCGGGCAACACCGTGGTGTGGCTGCACGACGCCGTGACGTACCGCCTCGAGACGAAGCTCGGGCGCGAAGCGGCGGTGCGCCTGGCGCGCGCAGTTGGTTAGCTAGATGACTGATTCCGCGACCGCCGCACCCGCCTGCACGCGCTCCGCGGCGCCGGATCGCCACGGCCCGAAGGGGCCCGGGCACCCAGCACTGTTCCCCTTCGGGGCGCGGCGCCCGGCATCCACGGCCCGCGCACATGCGGGCACGGCGGCCGCGGAATCAATCATCTAGTCGTCGCTGCTCGGCCGGCGGCGCTCGCTCTTGCGCCGGGACAGGCGCCGCTTGGCCTCCACCCGCCGCGCCTTGGCGCCGGCGCTCGGCTTCGTCGGGCGCCGCGCGCGCGGCACCTCGAGCGCGTGCGTCAGGCGCGCGCGCAGGCGCTCCAACGCGAGCTCGCGATTGCGGGCCTGGCTGCGGGCGTCCTGTGCGACGGCGCGCACGACGGGCCCGCAGCGGGCCATCATGCGGGCCTTCCGGGCCTCGCTCAAGGAGGCGGAGGCGGCGATGTCGAAGATCGCCTCGACGCGCGATTCGGTCACGTTGGCGTGCTGGCCGCCCGGGCCTGACGAGCGGCTGGTGCGCAGCACGACTTCGCGCAGCGGCACCGCTACGTCACGAGAGATCCACATCGGGTCATCCACGCGCATTACCCTGTTCGATCGCGAACCGCCGCTTGAGGCGGGCTCTCAGAATGCCGAAATCAACCACGATGGGTCTGCGATGCGTGCTCGCATTGGTTGCTGCGCTTGCCGTGGTCGCGGTGTGCTGCGCGCCCGCGGGGGCCATCGTCGGCGGGCAAAAGGCCGCTCCGCCCACGGGACACGATCCTCCGACCGGTCCGCTGGACTATCAGGTTGCGCTGATCCGAAATGACCGTCCGACGACCTCGTCCGGGCAGTTCTGCGGAGGCTCGGTCCGCGACGACGGGGGAGCTCCCCCGCGCCACATCGTCACCGCGGCGCACTGCGTGTTCGACAGCATCGCGACGGACCCGGGGCAACCGATCGCTCCCGCCAATCTCGATGTCCTCGCCGGCACGCCGTTGCTCACCGACGACCCCGGTTACCGGCTGCATGTTGAAGCGATCTCCATAGATCCCGAGTACGACCCGGCCACCCTCTCGCACGACGCGGCGCTGCTGACGCTCGCTGGGACCGACCCGCTTGCCGGAACGGGTGCGCAACCGATCGTCTTCCTGGAGGAGGACCCGTGGGTGCCGTCGACAAGCATGACCGCTGTCGTCAGCGGCTGGGGCCAGACCGCTAGCGGCAGCCCGTATCCCGACGACCTTCGATGGGTAGAGATCTCGCTGGCGACAGACGACAGGTGCCGGTCGAGCTGGGCGGCATTCGGCGCTGACACGTCGGTCATGGTGTGCGCGGGCCTGCCCGGAAAGGACTCGTGCTTCGGCGACAGCGGCGGGCCGCTCGTCGTCCCTGTCGACATCCACGTCGGCGTCACCATCCCGGAGCTTGCCGGGATCGTGAGCTACGGCGATCTCTCGTGTGACGGAGACCCCCCGGGCGTCTACACGCGGGTGGCGTCGAGCGCAATACAGAGCTACCTCACCCAGGTCGACCCGGTCAGCGCGCCGCGCAACACGAGTCCTCCGGTCGTCGGCGGCGTGATCGGGGTCGGTGAGACGGTGACCTGCGAACCGGGCAGCTGGGACGGCGCCCCGACGCTCGACTACCAGTTCGTGCGCGGCCTCGACGGGCGCACGACGGCTGCCCTGACCAACCTGAGCGCGCAGCGCAGCTACGTCGTGACCAGCGCTGACGTCGGTAGCCAACTGGGCTGCGTCGTCAAGGGGCACAACGGCGGGGGGCTGGCCTTCAGGCAGAGCGCCTGGACGACCCCGGTTCCCGTTCCGCCCCCATCCCAGCCGGCGATTCAGCCGACCAACCAGCCCTCCCAGAACCAGCAGGACATCGCGGCGCCGGTGGCCCGCATCAAGGCCACGCGCTGCACGGCCACGCGCTGCACGCTGACCGTGGCCGTCACCGACGCGGGCTTCTCGGCCGGGATCAAGACGGTGCAGGCCTCGGTGCGCTCGAGCTATCGCAGCCGCTGCAAGCGCAAGGGCAGCCGCAAGACCGTCGCCTGCACCAAGCACCGCACGATCAAGCCGAGCGTCGCGGCCCTGACCGCCACGCGCTTCAAGGTCGTGGCCTCCAAGCTGCCCTACGGCACGCAGGTCTTCACCGTCGTGGCCGTCGACAAGGCCGGCCACCGCCAGGCGCTGCCCACCACCAAGACGGTCAAGACGAGGAAGCCGCGTAAGCGTCGCTGAGCACGACGCGGGCGCCGTCGCCGGGCTGCAGCGTGATGCCGCGGCGGCGCATCCGCTCGCCGCGCGCGTGCGCGGGAGCGATCTCGAGCCGCTCGGCGACGACGCGCAGGACCTCGGCCATCTCCATCGTCGCGAACGCCGCGCCGAGGCAGCGGCGCACGCCGCCGCCGAACGGGATCCACGCAAAAGATTCGTCCCCACCCGCCCGCGCCGCGCCCAGCCAGCGCTCGGGCCGCCAGGAGCGCGCATCGGGGTAGAGGTCCTCGCGGCGGTGCACGAGGTAGATGCACGGCGCCACATGGACGCCCGCCGGCAGCTCGAGGCCGTCGACGCGCAGGGGTGCGGCGAGCTTGCGCGGGGCCACGGTGAGCACGGGGCGGATGCGCAGCGTCTCCTTGACGACGCCGTCGATCCACGCCTCGTCGCCGGCGCGCACGCGCGCGAGCACGGCCGGCGCGCGCGCCAGGCGCTCCAGCGCCCAGGCCAGCGACCCCGCCGTCGTCTCGTGGCCGGCGGCCAGCAGGGTGACGAGGTGGTCGCGCAGCTCGGCGTCGTCGAGGCCGGCGGAAAGCAGCTGGCCGAGCACGTCGTCGCCGCCGGCACCTGCGGCACGCCGGCGGGCGATGAGCGCCATGAGCTGCTCGTCGACCACGGCCATGCGCCGCAGGAAGGCGCCCCACGGGCTGCACGGCCCGAGGTCGCGCTGGGCGAGCGACATCGCGGCGGCCCGCGGAAGCGAGCGCGCGACCCCGAGCGTCGCGCGGATGTCGGCGGCGAGCCGCTCGTCGCTCGTCCCGAAGACGGCGCGCAGGATCACGTCCAGGGTCAGCTCCTGCATGAGCCCCAGCGCGGCGACCGGGCGCCCGCGCGGCCAGCGCGCGATGTGCTCGAGGGCGACCTCGTGGGTCACGGCCCGGTAGGCGGCGATCCGCTCGCCGTGGAAGGAGGCGAGCATGAGCCGCCGGATGCGCAGGTGCTCCTCGCCGTCGGCGAAGAGGATCGAGCGCGGGCCCGCGACCGGGCGCAACGGACCCGGGCTCGCGCCGCGCTGGGCGACCGACGGGTCCGCGGCGTACACCGCGCGGACGGCGTCGGGATGCCACACGAGCACGAGCGGTGCGTCGTCGAAGGCGAGGCGGACGGTGAACGCCTCGCCGTAGGCGGCCGCGCAGCGGCGCAGGAACGCCGTTGGCCGTGCGACCCATTCCAGGGTCTGCAGCGCGGCCGGCTCGCGCGGCCCGGGCGGCAGGGCGGCGTCCATCGCCGCCACGCTAGCGACTACTAGCTCTTGCGCTCGTCGTCGGGCCAGTCCTCCAGGCCCTTGGGCGGATCCTCCTCGAGGTCGCGCATGCTGCTCTTCTCTTCGTCCATGCACCGGGCGGTACCCGGTCGCCGGCTGGCCTAAGTGAGGACGACGGTCTGCTCGACGACGCGCTCGGTGATGCCCCGCGGCGGCGCGGCGAGCGACGGCACGTCGAGCGCGCTCGCGGCGCGGGCGCGGCCGGCGCCGCAGGCGTCGTAGTGCCAGTCGCCGGAGGAGCGCCACCACTCGCCGGGGCCGAGGCCCTTGACCATCGGCGTGTCGTGGCAGCCGACGGGGGTGTGGCGCAGGTTGCCGGCCCAGTGGCCGAGCTCGTGCAGCACGACGGTCTCGAGGTCGTACTCCTCGCCGGTCGGGTGGGCGGGCCCCTGCGCCCATGGCACGTCGGGCAGCAGGGCGAGGTCGCGCTCGACGATGCGCGAGCCCGCCGGCGTGCGCATCGTGCGGCAGCCGCTGGCCGCGCACACGCGCCGCACGCGGACGTAGTTCTGGCGCAGCAGGGTCGTGGTGCCCAGCGCGCCCTGCGAGACGAGCGCGGCGGAGAAGCCGACGTCGTTGTGTGCATCGCCGAGGCGGGGGATGCGCTTGACCGGGCCGCGGGCATCCAGGCGCCAGCGCCGGGCGCTGTTGCGTACGAGCGCGACGAAGCGGCTGCGCGAGACCGAAGGCGAGCCCTCGCCGAGCGCGAGGACGAGCAGTGCGTGGTTGCTGGTGCCGATGCGCGACGGGATCGCGACGCGTGAGAGCTTGGGCAGCGCGCCCGCCGGCGACGGCTTCGGGCTGACCGTGGGCTTGCCGGGCGTGGCGGGCGTCGTGGGGGCAGCGCTCGAGCCTTCGGCCGCGATCCGCCGTACCGGGCCGGCGGTGCAGTCCGTC
>Ga0307502_10000408_pt1 | contig 11388 bp, 14 predicted proteins | sample 16_S_MG_FD_201364 | JGI IMG/M metagenome (GOLD analysis project Ga0307502, IMG submission 201364) | Soil microbial communities from Populus trichocarpa stands in riparian zone in the Pacific Northwest, United States - 16_S | ecosystem: Environmental > Terrestrial > Soil > Riparian zone > Trees... | reverse complement strand
CATTGCGGCGGCTCGGCCCGCCCCTGCATCGCCGCCCACACCCGCGCCGGGGTGCAGGGCATGTCGACGTGCTCGACACCGTGCGTCTCGTACAGCGCGTCGATCACGGCATTGACGATCGCCGGCGGCGAGCCGACGTTCGGCGACTCGCCGACGCCCTTGGCGCCGAGCGGATGGTGCGGACAGGGCGTGACCGTCTCGCCGAGCTCGAAGTCGGGGCACTCCAGGGCGGTCGGGATCAGGTAGTCCATGAACGACGAGTTCAGGCAGTTGCCCTCCTCGTCGAAGCTGATGAGCTCCATGAGCGCGATGCCGACGCCCTCCGCGAGACCGCCGTGGATCTGGCCGTCGACGATCATCGGGTTGATCCGCACGCCGCAGTCGTCGACCGCGATGAAGCGCCGGATCGTGACCTGGGCGGTGTCGGGGTCGATGTCGACGACGGCGATGTAGGCGCCGTAGGGGTAGGTGAGGTTGGGCGGGTCATAGATCACCTGCGCGTCGAGCCCGCCCTCCAGGCCCTCGGGCATCGGCTCGCCGCTGTACGCGCGCACGGCGATGTCCTCGATCAGCGCGCCCTTCTCCGGGTCGCCCTTGACGTACCAGCGGCCCTTCTCCCAGGCGAGGTCCTCGGGCCGCGTCTCGAGCATCGTCGCGGCGATGAGGCGTGCCTTGTCGCGCACCTTGCGTGAGACGACGGCCACCGCGGCGCCGGAGACCGGCGTCGAGCGGCTGCCGTAGGTGCCCAGGCCGTAGGGCGATTTGTCGGTGTCGCCGTGGCGGACCTCGATGTCCTCGGGCGGGATGCCGAGCTCCTCGGCGACGATCTGCGCGAAGGTCGTCTCGTGGCCCTGCCCCTGCGTCTGCGCGCTGATGCTGACCACGGCCTTGCCGGACGGGTGCACGCGCAGGTCCGCTCCGTCGTTCATGGAAAGGCCGAGGATGTCCATGTGCTTGCGCGGGCCGGCCCCGACGCCCTCGGTGAAGAAGGCCACGCCGATGCCCATCAGCTCGCCGCGCGCGCGCTTCTCCAGCTGCTCGCGCCGCAGGTCCTCGTAGCCGGCGATGTCCATGGCGACGCGCATCGTCTTGTGGTAATCGCCGGAGTCATAGGTCCAGCCGGTCGTCGTCTCGTAGGGGAACTGCTCGGGGCCGATGAAGCTGGTCATCCGCAGGTCGATGGGGTCGACCTTCATCTCCAGCGCGAGCGCGTCGACCATCCGCTCCACGAGGTAGACGGCCTCGGTGATGCGGAACGAGCAGCGGTAGGCGACGCCGCCGGGCGCCTTGTTGGTGTAGACCGCCTTGACCTTGACGTGCGCGGCCGCGAGGTCGTAGGAGCCGCACACGATGTGGAAGAACCCGGCCGGGAACTTCGTCGGCTGCGCGGTGCTGTCGAACGCGCCGTGGTCGGCGATCACGTCGACCCGCAGGCCGGTGATCTTGCCGTCCTTCGAGCACATCTCGCTCCGCATGATGTAGTCGCGGGCGAAGCCCGTCGACACCAGGTTCTCGGTCCGGTTCTCGACCCACTTGACCGGGACGCCGGCGACGATCGAGCCGGCGATCGCGCACACGTAGCCCGGGTAGACGGGCACTTTGTTGCCGAAGCCGCCGCCGATGTCGTTGCACTTGATGCGGATCATGTGCTCGGCGAGCCCGGCGACGTGCGCGTAGACCGTGCGGTGCGCGTGCGGCGCCTGGTTGCCGTTGTAGATGTCCAGCTGGCCGGTCTGCGGGTTGAAGTCGGCGATGATGCCGCACGTCTCCAGCGGCGCCGGGTGACAGCGCGGGTAGATGATGTCGCGCTTGACGACGGTGTCGGCGTCGGCGAAGGCGGCGTCGGTCGCGGCCTCGTCGCCGGCCTCCCAGGTCGGGCTCGCGAGGTTGTCGCGCTGGCCGGCCTTGTCGTCGCGGATCAGCGGCGCGTCGGGGTCGAGCGCCTTGCGGGCGTTGACGATCGCCGGCAGCGGCTCGTACTCGACGTCGATGAGCGAGAGCGCATCGTTGGCGGAGTACTCGTCGGTCGCGATCACGAACGCGACCTCCTGGCCCTGGAAGCGGACCTTGTCGCCCGCGAGGACGGCCTGGGTGTCGTAGGAGATCGTCGGCATCCACGCGAGGCCGAGCGTCTCGAGGTCCTTCGCGGTCACCACCGCGGCGACGTTGGGGTGCGCGAGCGCCTTCGACGTGTCGATCGAGACGATCTTCGCGTGGGCGTACGGGCTGCGCAGGACGGCGCCGTGGACCATGCCCGGCAGCCGGATGTCGTCCAGGTAGGTGCCCTGGCCGCGGATGAAGCGCGCGTCCTCCTTGCGCTTCAGTCGGCCGAAGCCGATCGGGCGCTCGGTCGAAGGGCTGGGAAGGTTCTCGACGACGGCCAAAGCTCAGCTCTCCTGTCGTGCCGTTGCTTCGTGGTCGGCCGCCCAGCGGACGGCGGCGACGATGTTCTTGTAACCCGTGCAGCGGCAGATCGCTCCTGAGATCGCCGTCCGGATCTCGTGGTCGGTCGGGTCGGGGTTCTCGTCCAGCAGCGCGCGCGCCGTCATCAGCATCCCCGGTGTGCAGAAGCCGCATTGCAGCGCGTGGAGCTCGTGGAAGCCCTGCTGGATCGGGTCGAGACGGCCGTCGACCTCGAGCGCCTCGACCGTGCGGATCTCGTGCCCGGCGGCCATCGCGGTCAGGACGGTGCACGACTTGACGGGCTCGCCGTCCATCTGCACCACGCAGGCACCGCAGTTGGAGGTGTCGCAGCCCCAGTGGGTGCCCGTCAGCTCGAGCGTCTCGCGCACGAAGTGCACGAGCAGCTGGCGCGGCTCGACGTCGCGGGTGACCGGCTCGCCGTTGACCGTCATCGAGACTTCCATGCTCAGGCCTCCTGGAGGTGGTCGGGCCCGCTCGCGCGCGCGGTCGCGCGGCGCAATGCGCGCTGGGTGAGGACGCCGGCGAGGTGGCGCTTGTAGTCGACCGGCCCGCGGCCGTCGGCGCCGGGCGAGCAGTCCTCCGAAGCGATCGCGCCCGCCTGTGCGAACAGCTCCTCCGACGGCGCCTGGCCGCGCAGCAGCTCCTCGGCGCGGGTGAGATGGATCGTCGTCAGGCCGACCGCGCTGAGCGCGATGCCGGCGTCGGCGATGGTCTCGGCGTCGATCCAGACGGCCGCCGACGCCGCGGCGATGGCCCAGTCGCCCGCGCGGCGCTCGACCTTCTCGTGCGCGCTGCCGGCGCCCGCACGCACCTCGAGGCGGACCTCGGTGAGCATCTCGGCATCGCCGACCGCGGTCATGTAGGGACCGACGTGGAAGTCCTCCATGCCGACCACCCGCTCGCCGCCCGCTCCGCGGATGACGACGGTCGCCTTGGCCGCCGAGCAGACGGCCGAGAGGTCCTCGGCCGCGTCCGCCTGGCACAGCGAGCCGCCGATCGTGCCGCGGTTGCGCACGACGGGGTCGGCGATCACGGTCTCGGCGTCGCGGAAGAGCGGGAAGCGCTGGGCGAGCAACTCGGACTTCAGCAGGTCGACGTGCCGGGTCAGCGCGCCGATCCTGACCTCACCGTCCTGCTCGCGGATGTAGGAGAGCTCGGAGAGGTCGTTGATGTCGATCAGGTGCTCGGGGTTGGCCAGCCGGAGCTTCATCATGGGCAGCAGGCTGTGACCGCCGGCGATGATGCGCGCCTCGGAGCCGAGCCGCTGCAGCGACGCGATGGCGCCCTCGACGCTGGTCGCGCGCTCGTACTGAAATGGCGCAGGGGTCTGCAACACGTGCTCCTTTCAGCGGGCGGGGAGCCGCTTGCGAGGAGCTCCGATGTCGTCGCGCTGCTCGTATTGGACGGGTGCGTCGGTGCCGATCACCGGCGAGCGCGGCAGGTTCTCCGGGCGCTCCTGGCGGCCGTCGGGGTAGAGCGAGCGCGCCGCCAGGCTGCCGCCCTCGACGTTGCGCAGCACCGGACCGGCGGGGTTGGCCAGGGCGATCGGGGCCTCGCGGCCCAGGCGCGCGAGCGTGAGCGTGCCCTTGGTGTAGACCTCGCCGATCCGTGGCGGCGTGGTCGTGGCGCTCTCGGCGAAGCGCCTGAAGCCGGCCGCGGCCGCACCGGGATAGAGGCCGTCGACGAGGCCGAGTGCGTCGTCCATGCCGGCCTTCTGCACGAGCAGGCCCTCGAGCAGGTCGACGCCCGCATCGAGGTTCGCGTTGATGTCGTTGACGACTTCGTTGACCGGGGCGGTCTTCTCCAGGATCTCGCCGACGCCCGCGATCACGTCGTCGAGGCCGGCGGTGATCTGGCGCAGCGCGAGGATCGTCGAGACGAGGTAGTAGACGAGGGCCAGGACGATGAGGACCACGGTCACGAGCAGGACTGCGCCGGCGGCGGGCATCGCTCCTCCTATGAGGCGTCGTCGAGGATCACGTCGAGCGAGCCGCCGTAGTTGGCGACCACTGCGACCGTCTGCTGAACCTGGTCCTGCGTCGTCAGCAGCAGGGCGGTGGCGTCGAGGTCCGTGGACCCCGCGGCCGCCACGTCGGCGATCTGGCGCACGCTGGGGACGATGCTCCGGGCGGCGCTCAGCACGCCGCGGAGCAGGTAGACCACCACCGGGACGACCACGACGAGCAGGACGATGTCCCCGATCCACCAGAGGGTCATCGCGGCCTCCTCTCGGCGACGATCGCAGCCTTGCCCGCGATCCCGGGCATCGCTCCGAGGATGACGTCGAACTGCGCGTTGATGGCCTTGACCGCGCCCTCGAGCGGGCGCAGGTGCTCGGCCTCGACGCCCTGCAGCGCGGCGCCCAGCGCCGCGAGGCCTTCGGAGATCCTCAGCAGGCCCCTGCGTACCTCGATCAGCGCGGCGGCCAGCACGGCGACGACGATCAGCGCGAGCACGACGCTGAGCAGGACGAGGACGTCATTGGCGCTCATGCTCCACCGAACCCGTCGGTCAGCGCGTTCATGTAGCCGTCCTGCACCACGGCCTCCTCCACGATCAGGGCCAGCACGGGCGCGGTCGCCTCGAGCTGCGGGATGTTCGCCGTGCTCGCGGCGACCTTGGGCGCGACCTCGAGCAGGCCGTCGACCGACTTCTCGATGCTGCGAACCGAGCTCACGAGCGCGATCAGCAGGCCCGCGACGATCAGTGCCGCCGCCAGGCCGATCGCGAGCGCGATCCACCAGTAGGTGTGATCGGACACCGCCAGCGGGAGCGTCATTTTCCGACCGCCACCTTTCGCAGGGCCCGTGCGGAGTGCAGGATCCGTACGCCGGAGTCGTTGATCTGCCCGATGCCGTCCAGCTCGGTCGTCTGCTGGCGCAAGACCTCGACGGCGCCCTCGGCCGTCTTGGCCTGCTTGGCGATCCGCATCGCCAGGGCGACGATGATGATCACGATCGCGGCCGCCACGAGGATCACGACGATCCCCAGCGCGAGCCCGATCGGCCATCCCGCGGAAGCGGTGGTCCCCATATGCACTGCCTCCTCGACCTCGTTGTCCCCGAGCCGACCCTACTCACTGCGCTGACAGCGTGTCCAGGACCAACGCCAGGCTCAATGTGCCGTGAGATACCGGGGCGGGTCGTGCTGGAACGATGTGCGACAACCGTCGCAGCAGAAGTACACGCGCCGGCCCTCGTGGTCGACGTGCGGCGTCTGCTCGACCGCCGCGACGGCCATGCCGCACACCGGGTCGATCGCCGTTGCGCGCTCCTGCGCGGGTGCCACAACGCGCACCGACACCGTCTGCTCGCGCCGGCGCACGGCGACGATCCGGGCCAGGATCGAGAGCGCGATCTCCTCGGGGGTGCGCGCCCCGATGTCGAGCCCGGCCGGCGTCTCCAGCGCCGCCAGGCGCTCGGGCGACACGCCCTCGGCCTGCAGCTCGGCGACCACCGCCGCGCCGCGCACGCGGCTGGCCACCAGCCCCACGTAGGGCAGGCCGGCCTCCAGCGCGCGCCGCAGGGCGCGCAGCTCGTCGCGCCCGTGCGCGGCGACCACCAGCGCGAGGTCGTCCGCGGCCGGCTCGACGTCGGCGCCCGGCGCGGTCACCACGTCGAGGTCGAGCTCGGGGCCCAGGCGCGCCACCGCGCCGGCGATCGGCGTGTCCCCGACCACCAGCACCCGAGGCGAGGCCAGCATCGGCTCGAGGAAGATCTCCAGCGAGCCGCCCGACAGGCACGGGTTCTGCACGGTGACCGCGCCCTCCGCCGCCGGCGCGTCGTCGTCGCCGGGCAGGATGCGCAGCAGCAGCGCCTCGCCGGTCTCCAGCGCGCGCAGGGCGTGCAGGCGCACGCTCTGCTCGGCGCATGCGCCGCCGACGAAGCCCTCGATCGTCCCGTCGCCGAGCACGAGCGCCGCGTCGCCCGTGCGCACGCTCGTCGGGCGTTGGGCGCGCACCACCGTCGCCACCACGAACGGCGCGCGCGCGGCGCGCAGCGCCTCGACGCGGCGGCTCAGGCTTGCGGCGATCATCACGAGGGAGGCTACCTACCCGCAGACCCCGGCAAGGCGATTTGCGACTCGGCTCACGGGCGCCGTGCGCCGGCCACGAAGCGCAGCAGCTCACGCGTGGCGCTGACGCCCGACGGGTTGTGGTCGGGCGGCGGCGGTCCGGCCCCCGGCCAGCCGTGATCGGTCCCCGACAGGCGCAGCAGCTCGACGCGCAGGCCGTCGTCGCAGCCGCCGTAGCGCACGCGCGTGACCCGCGAGCGGGGCGCGGTCGCGCGCGGCTGTGCGTCACAGCCGTCGCGGCGCGCCCAGCGCGCCGTGTAGCGGGGCACCGAGCCGGCGCGGTCGGGGCGCTTGCCGTTGTATGGCACGACGGTGTCGGCGCTGCCGTGGATGGCCAGGAACGAGGCGCGCGCGCCGGCCGGGCAGGGATCCAGGGCGCGGTAACCGGCGGCGACCGGCACGACGGCCGCGAAGCGGTCGGGCAGCGCGCAGGCCATGCGCGCGGCGAACCCGGCGCCGTTGGAGACCCCGCTGATGGCTATGCGGTTCTCGTCGAAGCACCCGCCGGCGAGGACCCGATCGAGCAGCTTCGTGACCGCGTCGACGTCATCCGTGCCCTGCTCACGGTTGAGCGACCAGAAGGTGTCCTCGGAGGTGGGATAGAGGACGGCGAAGCCCGCGCGCGTCGCCGCGGCGGCCACGCCGAGGCGGTCGGAGCTGTCGCCGTCCCCTCCGGGCACCACGACCACGATCAGCGGCGTCGCACCGCGCCGGGCGCCGGCGGGCATGCGCAGCAGGCCTCCGTCGAGATCGCTGCGTCCCGCCTGCGGGCAGGGCGGCGTGGGGGGTGGGTCGGCCGCGGCGCGGCGGTGGGCGGCGCCGCCGCAGCCGGCGACGGAGAGCACCGCCGCCGCGACGATCACACGTTCGTGAAGCACATGCGCAGTCGCGTCCCGCCGTCGTCGGGACGCTCGATGTTGAGCTCGGTGGCCAGCCGCCCGATGACCGAGAGCCCCAGCCCGAGCCCCGGGCTGTCGGGGTGCGGGCTCATCCCGCAGCCGTAGTCGCGGACGACGACGACGAGCCGGGCGGGCTCGGCGCAGGCGACCACCCGCACCGGCCCGGCGCTGTGGTCGCGGTAGGCGTGCAGGACGGCGTTGGTGATCGCCTCGCTGACCGCCAGCGCCACGTCGGGCGCGTTGCCGACGCCGTGCAGCCTGGCGAAGTCGACCACGGCGCGGCGCACGCCAGGCACCGCGGCCGGCGTGGCCTGCGTGCGAAGCTCCAGCCGCTCGACCTTCTCGGGCGCCGCCTGCTCCATGGCTCAGCTCACCGAGACCCGCGGGTGGTGGCTGCCGGCGCCGTCGTTGCGCGCGGTCGCGACGCCGACGACCTGCAACCCGAGCATCGCGCGGTCGTCCACGACGTCGCCGACCTGGAACTCGCGCAGCGCGCGCTGGACGGCCGCGATCATCTCCTGCGGATCGGCCGGCGCGGCCGTGAGGGCGGCGAGCAGCCGCTCCTCGCCGAAGCGCTCGCCGCCGGACGGCGTGTCGGTGACGCCGTCGGTGTAGAAGAGCAGGGTGTCGCCGGGCGCGAGCTCGATCTCGGTCTCCTCCCAGCGCGCGCCGCCGGTCATGCCCAGAAGCAGCCCGGGCGGCCCGACCGTCGTCGGGGCGTGGCCGGCTCGCGCCAGGACGGGCAGCGGATGCCCGGCGCTCGTCAGGCGCAGGCGTGCGCCGGAGGCACTGGGCACGACGTGCGCGCAGACCACCGTGAGCAGCGAGATGTCCGGGCGATGGACGAGGACGTCGTTGAGCAGGCTGACGACTGCCGCGGGGCTGGGATCGAAGCGCGCCGCGGTGGCCAGCGTGTAGCGCGCCAGCGCGGTCAGCGCCGCCGCCTGGACGCCCTTGCCGGTGACGTCGCCGACGACCGCCAGGAAGCCCTCGTCGAGCTCGACGACGTCGAAGAAGTCGCCACCGACCTCGGCCGTGGTGTCCCCGGCGGCGTAGGAGGACGCCAGCTGCCAGCCCGGCATGGCCGGCAGGCGCGCCGGCAGCAGGCTCTCCTGGAGCGTGAGGGCCGCCTGCGCGCGCTCGGTGTACAGGCGCGCGTTCTCGACCGCGGTCGCCGCGCGGCGCGCCAGGTCGCCGGCGAAGACGAGATCGTCCTCGTCGAAGGAGCGCCGGCTCTCGGCCGACACCATCGTGAGGACGCCGATGGTGTGCCCCGCGACGACCATCGGGATGAGCATGACCGAGCGCATGCCGATCGCGCGGATCGACTCCAGCTGCTCGGGGTCGCGGATGCTCTGCTCGAGCAGCTCGTCGGGGACCTCGGGATAGAGCTCCGGGCGCCCGGTGCGCAGCACGCCGTAGATGCCGCTGTCGTCGTTGGGGTCGGGCGGGTAGCGGTTGCGGAACTCGCGCGCGAAGGCGACCTTGTCGGGGTCGACGTGCGCGATGGCGACCTGGTTGAGCCGCAGGTTGGCGTCGACGACGTCGACCGCGCACCAGTCGGCCAGGCCGGGCACCAGGAGCTGCGCCACGCGCTGCAGGGTCTCCTCGTAGTCGAGCGAGGACGAGAGCGTCGCGCCCGCCTGGGCCAGGAAGCGCTGGCGCAGCTCGGCCTCCTTGGCCTCCGTGACGTCCTCGATCACGCTGACCGCCATCAGCTCGCCGTTCGGGCTGCGCAGGGGCGCCGCCTTGACCAGGCGCCAGCGCTGCTCGCCCGTCTCGCGGTGCACGATCCGCGTCAGCATCGGCTCGGCCGACTGCCCGTTGACGATCTTGTAGCTGGGGACGTCCTCGGCCACCATCGGACGGCCGTCCTCGTGGGTGGAGTCCCATTGGGCGGCGATCGTCCCGAGCGGCAGCTGCAGCAGCTCCTCCGGCGTCGCGCATCCGAGCAGGTCGGCGGCGGCCTGGTTGGCGTAGCGCATGCGGCGCTCGCGGTCGGTGACGGTGACCGCCTCGCTGAGATTGGCGAGCATGCTGTGCAGCTGCTCGCGCGTCGGCGTCAGCCCGCCGTCGAGCTGGGCCCGGCGGCGCTGGCGCGCGACGCGACGCGACGCGACGCCCGCGGCGGCCGCGACGGCGCCGACGAGCAACGCGACAAGCGTGTTCGCGCGGTCCTGGCTCCCGCCTCCCCGAATGCCCCCGTGCATGCCCTTCGTATCTTGGCGTGTTCAGGGGCGCAAAGTGAAGTCCCGTCGACAGACGGTGCGCGCGAGCGGGTGCTCAGACTGCCGTGAGCGCCCGGCGGGCGACGTCCAGGCGGTGGCGCTCGACGTCGGCCCGCTGGCTCTCGGCCCGGGCGGCGAGCTCCTGCAGGCGCACGCGATCGAGGCCCACCGCGTCGGAGATCTCCGCCAGCGCGCGCCACATCCCGAGCTTGCCCGTGATCCCGACGAGCAGCCCCTCGAGCTCTACCAGGGGACTCAGCGGCGAGTACCCGCGCAGCTGGGCGTTGGGCTTGAGCCGTCCGACCTTCTCGGCAGCCCACCCGGCCGCGACCTTGGCGCGGTCAGCCTTGACGCCAAGCTCGCCCATGATCGCCTCCAGCGCCTCGCGGTCGGCCTCGATCTCCTTCGCCAGGTCGGCGAGGAAGGCGCCGAGCTCTGAGGCCTCGTTCTCGCGGGCGGCGCGCCGGACGAGCTCGACGCCCGCCGTCGCTCCGCCCAGGTGGTCGTTGAGGTAGGTCGCCAGGTACTTCGAAGCCGAGGTCATGTGAGGGGACTACCACAGACCGGCCGCGCGTCAACCCCCGGCGGCGGGAGGAAGAGCCTGTGCGCCCGCGAATCGAATCCGGGTGACGAGCCTGTTCACCGACGTCGCGGCGGTCCCCGAGTCGCGCGGCGCGACGGCCGGCCTGTGGGCGCGGCGGGCCGTCATCACGATCTTCGCCGTCGTCGCCGCGCTGGGTCTGCTCGACGTCTTCGGGCAGGGCACGACGCAGACCACGGCCGGTACGCCCGCCGCCGTCGTGCACCTGACCGCGCCGGCCGCGGTGCGCGGCGGGCTCTTCTTCCAGTCGCGCATCGAGATCCGCGCGCTGCGTGCCCTCGAGCATCCGCGGCTCGTCCTCGACGAGGGCTGGGTCGAGGGGATGCAGGTCAACTCGATCGAGCCCGCGCCCGTCGGCGAGGCCAACCGCGACGGGCGCGTGGTCCTCAGCTACGACCGCGTCGACGCCGGCGAGCGGCTCGTGGTGCGGCTGCAGTTCGAGGTCAACCCCACCAACGTCGGCCACCGCTCCTACGGCCTCGAGCTCGACGACGCCGACACGCGGGTCGCCGCCATCCACCGCCAGATCACCGTCTTCCCCTGAGGCCATGGATCTCGTCCTGCGCACGATCTTCGTCTTCTTCCTCATCCTGCTCATCACGCGCGCGGTGGGCCGGCGCGAGCTCAGCACGATGGAGCCCTTCGACCTGATCCTGCTCGTCGTCATCGGCGACCTCGTCCAGCAGGGCGTGACGCAGAGCGACTACTCGCTGACCGGCGCGACGATGGTCATCGTCACCGTCGCGCTGCTGACCGTGGCCACGGCGTGGCTGAGCTTTCGTTTCCGCCGCGTGCGACCGCTGCTGGAGGGCGAGCCGGTCATCCTCGTCGCCGACGGGCGCATCCTGGAGCGCAACCTGCGCCGCCAGCGGATGACCGTCGACGAGCTCGGCGCCGAGGCCCGGCTCGCGCAGATCGGCTCGCTGGCGGACGTGCGCTACGCGGTGCTCGAGACGAGCGGCAAGGTCAGCTTCCTCACGGGCTCTTCGTAGGCCGTCCGCTCGGCGCTGGTGGCGCTGCGCGGCGCTTACTGCCGCATCGAGGGGAGGGTGAGCCCGCCGGTTCGTGCCAAGACCGCGGGCGCGCGGCAACGCGCCAGCACACGCGAACCAGTCCGGATAAGGCCCGGAAACCGGACCCAATCCGGACTGGTTCGGGCACC
>Ga0307502_10000407_pt1 | contig 11415 bp, 9 predicted proteins | sample 16_S_MG_FD_201364 | JGI IMG/M metagenome (GOLD analysis project Ga0307502, IMG submission 201364) | Soil microbial communities from Populus trichocarpa stands in riparian zone in the Pacific Northwest, United States - 16_S | ecosystem: Environmental > Terrestrial > Soil > Riparian zone > Trees... | reverse complement strand
CCTCCAAGCCACCGCCCTACAGCTGCTCGACATCAAACTCACCACGTAGACAGAACCCGCCGCCCTAAGATGGCCAAAACGCCCGCCGATCCAGGCGACTCAGCAGCCCAACCACGAAAACTTCCGCTTAGATCAAGCGCGATCGTCGATCGCGCGCGCAACCGCCGCGGGCGCCTCGAGCGGCAACGCATGCCCGGCGCCCTCGACGATCGTCAGCGAGCCGCCAGGCAGTCCCTCGACGAGGCGCCGCGCCAGCGCCACGAACTTCGCGTCGCGCTCGCCCGCCAGCACCGCGACCGGCATGCGCAGCTCGCCGAGACGCTGCCACAGCGGCGTCATGGCGCCGGTGCCGATCCCGCGCAGCGCGGCCGCCAGCGCCACCGGGTCGTTGCGCAGCCGGTCTGCACGCGCGGCCGTCGCGACCTGCGGCGACTGGCCGGCGAACAGCGGCTGCGCCCCCCAGCGGTCGGCGACCTCGCTCATCGTCCGGTCCTCCTCCATCCATGCCGCAAGCGCCTCGTCGTCGGCGCGCCGGCGCTCGCGCGCCTGCGCAGACTCGATCCCCGCCGAGGTCGAGACGAGCACGAGCCGCGTGACGCGCCGCGGGTGCGCGAGCGCCACGTGCAGCGCCAGGCGGCCGCCCATCGAGTAGCCGGCGAGCGCGAAGCGGCCTGCGGCGAGCCCCGCGACATCGTTCGCGCAGGCGGCAAAGTCGATTGGGCGCCGCGTTGCAGCCGCTCCATGGCCCCGCAGGTCTGGCGCCAGCGGGCGGTAGCGTTCGCCGTCGAGGTGGCGTATCACCTCGTCCCAGCCGCGTCCGGTCTGCGTGAAGCCATGCAAGAGGAGGAGCGGCTCGGACACGCCCGCCATGATGCCCGCCGCTCCCGACACCCACCTGCTGTTGCGCGCCTTCGTCGACGAGCTGGCGCGCTGCGGAGTCCGCGAGGCGTGCACGTCGCCGGGCTCGCGCTGCACGCCGATCGTGCTCGCGCTCGCGCGCGACGAGCGACTGCGCTGCTTCTCGCACATCGACGAGCGCTGCGCGGGCTTCTTCGCGCTCGGGGCCGCCAAGGCGACGGGCAGGCCGGTGGCGATCACCTGCACCTCCGGGACCGCGGCCGCGAATCTGGCGCCAGCCGTCATCGAGGCCCACGAGGCGCGCGTTCCGCTCGTCGTCTTGACCGCCGACCGCCCGCCGGAGCTGCGCGAGGTCGGGGCTGGCCAGACGATCGACCAGATCAAGCTCTACGGCAGCGCCGCGAAGTGGTTCTTCGAGGTCGGCACGCACGCGGCGACGCCGGAGCGTGCCCGCTGGATGCGCGCGCTCGCGTGCCGCGCGGTCTGGACCGCCGCCGAGGGACGGCCCGGCCCGGTGCACCTGAACTTCGCGTTGCGCGAGCCGCTCGTGGCCCCCGCGGACCTCGGCGAGGATCCGCAGCCGGGGCGCAGCAACGGGCGACCCTGGGTGCTGCGCAGCACGCCCGGCGAGGACACGGCGGCCGGCGGCCGCGCGCTGGCGGTCGTCGCGCGCGACGCGCGCCGGCCGATCGTCGTCGCCGGCCGCGCGGAACCCGGCCTGGAGACGATCGCGGCGGCCTGCGAGCGCCTGGGCTGGCCGCTGCTCGCCGACCCGCTGAGCGGCGCGCGCCGAGGCGGCGCCGCGATCGCGCACTACGACGCGCTGCTGCGCATCGCGGCCTTCGCCGACGAGCGGCGTCCCGATCTCGTCATCCGCTGCGGCGATCTGCCGACGTCCAAGCCGCTGCGCGCGTGGCTCGACGGGCTCGGCGAGGGTGTCACGCAGCTCGCGCTGCACCCCCACGGTGCGTGGCAGGATCCCGGCGCCAGTGTCGAGGTGGTCCTCGCCGCCGACCCGGCACGGACCCTGACGTCGGCCGCCGGGCACGTCGGGTCGGCCGACCCCGAATGGCTCGCCGGCTGGCTGCGGGCGGACGCGACGGCCGCCACCGCGATCGACGCCGTCCTCACCGACGGCGGCGAGCTGAGCGAACCGCTCGTCGCGCGCGAGCTCGGCGCCCGGCTGCCGGCGAACGCCACGCTCTTCGTGGCGTCGTCGATGCCCGTGCGCGATGTCGAGTGCTTCACGGCCGTACGCGGCGACGCGCCACGGGTGCTGTGCAACCGCGGTGCGAACGGGATCGACGGCACCGTGTCCAGCGCGTTCGGCGTCGTCGCGACCGGCAGTCCCGATCCGGTCGTCGTGCTCATCGGCGACGTCGCGCTCGCGCACGACATCGGCGGCCTGCTCGCCGCCAGCCGGCTGGACCTCGCACTGACGATCGTGCTGCTCAACAACGACGGCGGCGGGATCTTCGAGTTTCTCCCGGTCGCCGGCGAACGCGACATGTTCGAGCAGCACGTCGCCACCCCCCACGGGCTGAACTTCGCGCACGCCGGTCAGCTCTACGGCTTCGATCACCGGCGCGCGGCGAGCGTGAACGAGCTGCGCGAGCATCTCAGCGCGAACGGCAGGACGATCATCGAGGTCCGAACCGAGCGCGCCGCCAACGTCGCACTGCACCGCAGGCTCAACGCCGCGGTCGCCGCGCGGTTCGCATGACGACCGACCGGTACGCGGTCGCGTTCACCGACTGGCTGGCGTGCGCCGTGCGCGGCGCGAGCGAGAACGCCGCGGTCGCCGCCGGACTACTCGGCGGAGGCGTGCTCGAGCGCGTGGTGGCGCTGGCCGCCGCCGGACACGTGCTCGACTTCGATGACACCTACCAGCCCGGCCTCTCGCACCTCAGCGCCGCGACGGCGCCCGCCGCGCTGGCCCTCGGCGAGGCGCTGGGGGCGAGCACGGGAGCGGTCCTGAACGCCTACTCGGCCGGGTTCGAGGCGATGGGAACGCTGGCGCGGATCTGCCACCCCGCCCTCTACGACGGCGGCTGGCATCCCACCGCCGTCTGCGGCAGCGCTGGAGCCGCGGTCGTGGCGGCGCGCCTGCTCGGCCTCGATGCGGACGGCGCGCACACGGCGATCGCGCTCGCGCTGCTGCGCGCCGGTGGTCTACGCGCGGCGTTCGGATCCGACGGAAAGGCGCTGCAGGTCGCGATGGCGGCCGCCGATGGAGTGCATGCCGCCCGGCTCGTGGCGAGCGGCGCCAGGGTCGACGCACGGGCGATCGCGGGCGGACCGGCCGGGTTTGCGGAGGCCTTCGGCGTCGCGACCTCGGGCGCAACGCTCGATGCGATGCTCCATGCGGCGGACGGCGACGCAGCGGTTGCCCGGAACTGGATCAAGGCCTACCCCTGCTGCCTGCAGACGCACGCCGTCATCGACGCTGCGCTCGCCGCCCGCGCGGCGCCCGGGGCGGCGGCACAGATCGTGGTCCGGGTCCATCCGCTCTCGCGCCAGGCCGCGGCCCGGGACGAGATCGCCGACGGGCTGCAAGCGAAGTTCTCGATCCCGTACCTCGCCGCATACGCGCTTCTGCACGGAGCGCCGGACCTCGACTCGTTCGCGGCGGTCGACCCCGACGCGGCGGGTCTCGCACGGCGAATCGCCGTCTGCACGGAGCCCGCCCTCGGCGAGGCCGAAGCGATCCTCGAGTTCGACGCGCTGGCCGTCGCTCACGTGACCGCCCCCGTCGGCTCGCCGGCGAACCCGCTCGGCGAGCGGGCGCTGGCGGCGAAGGTCCACGCCCTCGCCGGCGATGCGCTCGACGGTCTGCTCGAGGATCGCGACCGTCCCGCCTCGGCGCTGACGGCCGCCTGGATCGCAAGCGTGCAGGCGGGCCGTTAACGAAACCGCGCCTCTGAACGAGGCGCGGCCGAACCTTTCTCGCTGAGCGAGACGCGAAGCTAGTGGGCCGGTACCCCGGTCTTTTTCGCTCGAGCCTCGCTCGCCCCCGTCGAGATCAACCCGATCGTCAGGAGCGCGACACCGTTGACGATGTGGTTGAGGTTCTCGAGGTCCCCGGCCCCGTACATCGACAGGATCGTCAGGTTGTCCTTGGCGACGACCCCGATCGCGAAGGCGGCGATGTAGAAGATGCCGACACCGAGCACCGCGCCTTCAGCGACCGCAGTCGAGAAGCTCGTGGTCATGATGATCAGGAACAGGCCGATCCCGAGGTGCACGAGGTTGTGGAACGGATTGATCGCGAACCCGATCAGCGTGTCGCCTGTGTTCTGCGTGAAGTTGCTGAAGCCGGTCACGAAGAAGCCGATGATTCCGATCGCGACATAGAACAGACCGAAAACCGGCCCCAGCGTTTCCGCCAGGCTTTTCGCGCCTTTGGTGTTTCCCATACGTTGGACCCCTCCACCCTTCGATGTTGATCAGGGCCTGGCCGACGACCCCGCCTGCCTGCTCCCGATGCAGGCCTAGTCGGCAGTCTTGTGATCGCCACCGAGAATGTCAACGCCCAGCGAAACTCGGTGTATCTCCTGGCGCGCGCGACCCTCTATCACATCAGAGGGGCGATGGTCAACGCACACATCAGACACTGCCACCGCAGCGGCTCCGCGCGCCGCAGCGCCCGCGCTCGACGGTTGCGATGAACCTGCCGGTCGAGGATCATGCCATCGTACGATTGGCCGATCGACATCGTGAAGGGATAGCTGTGGCCCCGCCCGTAGAGATCGATGTGTGCGGGCGTTTCCGGTTGGTCGTGGCGGGGGTCCGTCGCGACGAGTCGATTCATCAGCAGGGCCGGTTGGCGTTGGCGTTTTTGGCTGTCCATCAGGCCCGGCCGGTGAGTCGGGACGAGCTTGAGCTGGCGATCTGGGGGGAGGGCGGTCCGGGTGATCGCGGTGCGGCGCTGAACACGATCTTGTCGCGGCTGCGCCGCGCGCTGGGGCCGGAGGTCATCCAGAGCCAGAGCCGCGCGAGTCTGCAGCTCGCCGACTACGTGGTCGTCGACTATCACCGCGCGTTCGGCCTGCTGGCGGAGGCCCAGGACGCGTTGCGAGGCGCCAGTCCCGAGGAGGCCGCGACCGCCGCGGACGCTTCGCTGCAGATCGCCAACGGCGGCCTGTTGCATGGCGAGTCGGCGCCGTGGCTTGAGGATCTGCGTCGCGAGCTGACAGAGCTGGGATTGCGCGCGCGTGAGTTCATCGCCGAGGCGTCGTTGCTGCGCGGTGGGCCCGAGCTGGGTACGGCGGCTGACCGCGCGCGCGAGATCATCAGGGTCGAGCCGCTGCGCGAGTCCGCGCACGCGGTGCTGATGCGCGCGCTGGAGGCCCAGGGCAACGTCGCGCAGGCGCTGACGGTCTATGAGCAGTTGCGCGAGAGCCTGGATGACGAGCTGGGCGTGACGCCGGGGATGCAGCTGCGTGCGTTGCATAGCCGTCTGCTGGGCGCTCCCCCGCCGGTTTCCGAAGCGCCGCCGCCGGCGCCGCCGGCGGCGGTGCGGGCGACGACGTCGCCGTTGCCGTTGCACTCGGCGCGCGTGCGCGCCGCGTTCGTAGGTCGCGAGGCCGAGCTGAACGCGCTGCGCCAGCTCTTTGACGCGCCGCAGAGCGACAGCAGCCGCCTGGCGCTGCTGGAGGGCGAGCCGGGGATCGGTAAGACGCGCCTGTCGGTGCAGTTCGCCCAGGACTGCGAGCGCAACGGCGCGCTGACGCTGTATGGCCGATGTGATCCTGAGACCGTCGTGCCCTACCAGCCGTTCGTGGAGGCGCTGCGTGGAGCGCTCGGCGCCGGAGTCCTGGCGCCGCTGCGCGAGAGGATTCCGGCGCACCTCGCCGAGCTCGCGCGCGTGCTTCCCGAGCTGGCCGCGGCGACCGGTGTGATGGCCCCGGCGCTGGGCGCCGACGACACGGCCGAGCGCTACCGCCTCTTCGATGCCGTCGCGACCGTCCTGGCGGAGGTCGCGCGCACGCGGCCGATGCTGCTGATCCTCGATGACCTGCACTGGGCCGACAAGGCGACGCTGCTGATGCTGCGCCAGGTCATCCGCTCCGCCGGCGAGGCGCCGATGCTCGTCCTGGGCACCTACCGCGACACCGAGCGCGGCGACGCGCTGCTTGACGCGCTCGCCGATCTGCACCGCGAGCATGTCCTGCACCGCATCTCGCTGACCGGGCTGGACGAGGGCAACGCCAGCGAGCTGATCGAGCAGATCAGCGACCGCGGGGTCTCCTCGCAGCTGAGCAAGACACTCTGGGAGGAGTGCCGCGGCAACCCGTTCTTTTTGGAGGAGATGCTGCGCCACCAGCGCTTCGCGGGGGAGGGTGGACCCGACGCGCTGCCCCACGCGGTCGCCGACGTCATCGGGCGGCGCCTGGCGCGCCTGTCGCCGGAGGCGTGCATGATCCTGGAGATCGCCTGCGTGGCGGGCAACCGCTTCTCGATCGAGGTCGTCGAACGTCTCGGCGAGCTGTCCGAGGACGTCCTGGACACGGTCCTCTGCGAGACGATCGAGGCACACCTCATCGAGGAGGTGCCCGGCGTCTACGGGCGCTTCTGCTTCGAGCACGCGCTCATCCGCCAGACCCTGTATGAGCGCCTGACCCAGACGCGCCGCGCACGGCTGCACCTGCGCGTCGCTCAGGCGCTTGAGGACCAGACCACCGACGACGCCTCGAGGCTCGCCGAGCTGGCCTATCACTACCTGCACGCGCCGCCGTCGCAGGGGCGCGCGAAGGCGGCCCACTACTCAATCCTCGCCGCACGCCAGGCGCTCGATGTCCTGGCGTTCGAGGAGGCCGTGCGCCACTACGGCGTCGCACTGTCCGTGCTGAGTGGCGCGGCGGTGGACGCGGAGCGCCGCCACGAGCTGCTGCTGGCGCTCGGCGACGCCCAGTTCAAGGCAGGCGACACCCGCGGCGCGCGGGTCACGTTCCGCCAGGCGGGCGAGACCGCGCGAGCGATCGGCTCGGCAACCGGATTTGCGAAGGCGGCGCTCGGCTGCGCCCAGATCTTCACCCCGATCATCGACGAGGAGATGGTCACGCTGCTGGAGGAGGCCATCGAGTGGCTGGGTGACGACGATCCTGGCCTCCAGTCGCGGCTGCTGTCTCGACTGGTCATCGAGCTGAGTCTCTCGGGCGATCCCGCGCGCGTCTCGACGCTCAGCGAGCACGCCCTGGCGGTCGCCCGCCGCACTGGCGATCGCGGCGCCCTGAGCGCCGCCCTGACCGCTCGTCGCTTTTCGCTGTGGACGCCGGAGGGCATGGACGAGCGCCAGGAGATCTCGGCCGAGTTCTTGCGCCTGGCGGCGAGCGGGGGCTCAGCGCGGCTGGCGATCCAGGGTCATCGCTGGCGGCTTATCGACCTGTTCGAGCTGGGCGACATCGCCGGTGCCGAGGTCTCGGTCGAGGCGTTCAGCTCGCTTGCGCAGGAGCGCCGGCTGCCCGCGGAGCTCTGGTGGATACCGATGTTCCGCGCAATCCCCCTGCTCCTGGCCGGACGCTACGAGGAGGCAGAGAAGCACAGCCGCGCTGGCTTCGAACTGGGCAACCGGGTCGGCGACCCGGGCGTCGGCTCGGTCTTCACGCTTCAGATGATCACGATCCGTCGCGAGCGCGGGGGGCTGGAGGAGTTCGAGGACGACGTACGGGCCAATGTCGCGCGCTATCCCGCGATTCCCGGCTGGCGATGCGTGCTGGCACACATACTGTGCGAGCTCGGTCGCCTCGACGAGGCGCGACAGGAGCTCGACGGGGTGTCGGCAAACGCCTTCGAGGTCCTGCCCCGAGACGGCATCTGGCCGGGCGCGATCGCGTACAGCGCGGAGGTGGCGGCACGGTTGGATGAGCAGGCGGCCGCGGTCCTGTACGAGCTGCTGGCGCCCTTCCCGGACCGCAACATCGTCGTGGGCTGGACAGCGGCGTGCCTCGGGTCCTCGTCGCGCCCGCTCGCCCTCCTGGCAGCGGCGCTCGGGCGGTGCGAAGACGCGATCACGCACTTCGAGAACGCGCTGGCGATGAACGAGCGCATGGGCGCAGCCGCCTGGCTGGCGCGCACGCGCGTCGAGTACGCCGAGTTCCTGGTAGGCGAGGGCGACGACCCGCGTGCGGTGGCTCTGCTCGAGCAGGGCCTGGCGGGGGCGCGTCAGCTGGGGATGCGGCCGCTCGTCGAGCAGGCGACGAGGGTGCTCGAGGCATGTATCGCACGATGAGCGCACCACCGGCGAGCTGAATCAGCCGCAGCCCGGGGAAGAAGCTCGCCGTGTCTCTTCCTGATTACGTATTCCGTCGCGTCGACGAGGCCGCGAAACGGCTCGGCATCTCGCGCAGCGAGAACTTTGCTCGCGCGGCGAAGCGTTGGCTTGAGAGCTTGGATGACGATGGCACTGCCGATGCCATTAACCGTGCGATCACCGAGCTTCAGCCCGACCATGAATTCACGGACGCTGCGGCCGCCGCGCTGGCATCGGGCGATCCGCACCATTGAAGCGCGGCGAAGTGTGGTGGGCCCCGATATCGGTCTGCCATGAGAGTCGCTCCCGGCGCTGAGGCGTCCCGTTGGTGGTCATCAGTGCGGACTCGTACAATTGTCTGAGCTGCGCGCGATCACGGTGGGCCGTACCTCCACGAGGCATCGGCACCCAGCCGGCTCCAGACGCTGATGCCTGCCGGTCCAGCCCCGAGGACCTCAGACCACTTTGCGCGACAGCGACAGCGACCGCGAGAAGAGCACTCCTGGGATGGGAGATGCACCGCCGAGATCCGTTTCGGTACAACCGACGCTCATGCAGTGTCGGCAGATTCGCTGTACGCATAGCTCGACGACGGCAATCTGTGCTCAATCTGCTGATACCGCACGAAATACTCATCGCCAAGGAGCCAGTGGTACAGGTTGCGATAGCGGAAGTCGGGATGCAGCTTCAGGCCTCGTCCACCGGTGCAATCGTATTCCTTGCGCAGCAACGGAAGCACACCAGCGGTAAAGATCTTTGGTGAATAGCGCGGCTCTCCCGCAACGTAGCTCGTGGTGCAACCGGTCACAACGTCAGCAAGCTGCACGAGCCGCGACAGCTTCGAGTCTGTCGCAACAACAAGGGCCAAACGATCGAGTGTTGAGTATGCAGTGCCCGTGCGCAGTTTTGTCAGGGTCGATACCAAGAACTCCGTCTCTGATTGCCGGTCACCGCTCGGTCTGTCGAACACGACGACTGCCTGGCGGTCTGCCGGGAGACATGCGTGGGCGCGCTCGAGGAACATCAGCGTGACGAATTCCTCATGGGTGCTGGCGCTCTTGACGAGCTTGCACTTAGTATCGGTCATGACCACGATTCCTTGGGCGTGTGCCTCATGCGCCAGCTGCAGCGCACGAAGGTTGAACTCATCGCGGCGCTCGGCGTGGAGATTGTCGCGCTCCCACATCTCACGCCCGGGAGACCATTTGAACTCCTCCCCGTCCGGGAAGCCGAAGGCCTCACAAAGCTCGTCGATCGCGATCTCCAAGTCGCGGACCTCCTCCGAAGGAACATGCAGCCCAACCGACAGACACGAGCGGACGCATCCCTTCACGCGTCGGCTTCGTATGGGCCGAGTCGTCAATAGCGAAAAGATCCATGCAGGAAAGCGTAGGCGGATGAGCGAACAAGGAGGTCATTCGCCCCTGCGAGACTCCGGTCGCCAGAGAGCTGGGTTCGACGAAGGGAGCACTCCCAGCCCGTCGACCGCTGGAGCCCCACTCGTCGCGGCCAGCTGCTCGATCGCGTCGGATCGTGGTCAGATCAGCGTCAGAGACGTGTCGGACCGCGGTGGGCTTGACGGCCTAGCCGATGAGGCGGCGCGCCGCGATCCTTATGTGACAAGCATTCAGCCAACCCGAGGAACAATGATGAGCGCACATGCCGAACCCAATGAGCTGCAGCTGACGCGGACTCGCGGTGATCGGCGCCTCTACGCCCTGCAAGGCGTCGGCACGCTGCGCCTGACGGGCTGGGGCTCGCGCGGAGCGACTGCCGAGGCCGGCGCGCGGAGCTGGCAGATCAAGCGCCGGGGGTTCTCGCAGCGCGTCATCCAGGCCGCCGACGCGTCGAGCGTCGTGGTGGGCGAGTACGAGCCACGCACGCTGCGCCGCGGCGGCGCGTTGCGCTGGTCTGATCGCGAACTCGCGCTGCGGCCCGACAGCGCCTGGCGCCAGCGCTATGCCCTCACCGAAGGCGATCACCAGCTGGCGACGATCGAGGGCAAGAGCTGGGGCAAACGCCCGGTGAACCTCGCCGTGCACGGCGACGCGTCCGCGATCGATCCAGGGCTGTTGTTGTTCGCCGCCTTCGTCGTGCGGACACTCGCGCACGACGCGGCCGCTGCGAGCAGTGCCGCGGGCTCGACCGTGGTCGTCAGCGGCAGCTGATCGAGCGCGCACCCTCCAAGTCCAGCCGCGCGGGCCAGCCGGGCTTGCGTGGGCCGCTGCCGTGGCGCTGGCGGGCCTTCCCGGTGCGACCTGTCAGCTCGCCGGCACGCCATCGGCCGCGTTGCGCAGCGCAGCGATGTCGAGCTTGCCCATCTTGAGCATCGCCTGCATCGCGCGCTCCGCCCGCTTCGGGTCCGGATCGCTGAACAACTCCTCCATCCCAGTCGGCACGACCTGCCAGGACAGGCCATATTTGTCCTTCAGCCAGCCGCACGGCCCTTCCTCGCCGCCCTCGGAGAGGGTGTCCCAGTAGTAGTCGACGTCGTCCTGGGTCTCGCAGTCGATCTGAAAGGAGACGGCCTCGTCGAAGGTGAACTGCGGGCCGCCGTTGATGGCCACGAAGCGCTGCCCGTCCAACTCGAACTCCACGGTCATCACCGTGCCCGCCGGTCGCGGCCCGGCCTCCGTGTAGTGCGCGACGTGCACGACGCGCGAGTTGTTGAAGACGGAGGTGTAGAAGCTCGCGGCGTCCTCGGCCTCGGTGTCGAACCACAGGTTCGGAGTGATCTTCGGCATGGCGTTGCGTCCTCTCATACGGGCGGGAACGGGCTCCCCGCGATGGATACTGCAGCTGTAGACCGCCGTACGACACGAAACTCATCGCCTCCAACGCACCTGTTCGTTGGGTTAGCCTGACGGGCGTGAACGTCCTGTCGCTGTACGACATCCATGGGAACCTCGACGCGCTCGACGCCGTGTTCGCCGATCCGCGCGCTGCCGACCCGGACGTCGTGGTGGTCGGCGGCGACACGGTGCCGGGCGCCTTCGCGCGCGAAACGCTCGACCGCCTGGACTCGTTGAGCGTTCCCGTGCACTGGGTGCGCGGCAACGGCGAGCGCGAGGTTGCCGAGGCCATCGGCGCGCCCGCCCCGGCGCCCGACGATCTGGCCGCTCGAACGGCGGCGATCACCGCGGCCGAGCTCGGTGACGAATGGGCGCACCGGCTCGGCGAGCAGCCGCTAACCGTGCAGCTCGACCGTGTGCTCTTCTGCCATGCCAGCCCGCGCCGCGACGACGAGATGCTCACCCGGCTCTCCAGCCCGGAACGCTGGACGGAGGCGATGGCCGGCGTCGCAG
>Ga0307502_10000406_pt1 | contig 11422 bp, 12 predicted proteins | sample 16_S_MG_FD_201364 | JGI IMG/M metagenome (GOLD analysis project Ga0307502, IMG submission 201364) | Soil microbial communities from Populus trichocarpa stands in riparian zone in the Pacific Northwest, United States - 16_S | ecosystem: Environmental > Terrestrial > Soil > Riparian zone > Trees... | reverse complement strand
TCAGCGCGTCGACCTGCTCGAGCTCGCGATGTCGAGCCTGTTGCGCGTCTACTCGCCCGAGGCGGCCGAGGACTGGCTGCTGGGCGTCAACCCGCATCTGCGCGACCGCCGGCCGGTCGACCTCATCCGCGGCGGGAACACGCGCGAGCTGCTCGAGGCGATCGAGGTCGAGGCGGCCGGCAGCTTCGCGTGATCGTCTGGCGGGTGCTGCCGGTCGATCCGGCGGCCGCAACCGACGCCGCGGGCGGGCCGCTGTGGTTCCCCCGCGAGTACCAGGGTGCCGCCCGGCACGACAACCCCGACGCCTACGGCTGCCTGTACGTGGCCCAGACGCCGGTCTCGGCCATCGCCGAGGCGCTGTCGCCCTTCCGCGGCCGCGGCGCGCTCACGGCGGCGATGCTCGAGCGTGCGGGCCGGCCGCTGTCGCTCGTCGCCCTCGAGCTGCGCGAGCCCGACGGGCTGCTCGACCTCGACGAGCCGACGACGCTCGCCGCCGAAGGCCTGCGGCCGTCCGCGGTGGCCACGCGCGTGCGCGCGACCACGCAGCGCGACGCTCTGCGCCTGTTCCAGAGCCATCGCGGCGCGACGGGCCTGCGCTGGTGGTCGACCATCGAGGCGTCGTGGATCAACGTCACCATCTTCGACCGCGCCCGGCGGCGCCTGCGGATGCGCTCGGTGGAGATGCTCGGCGCGGGTCACGAGGCCGTGCGCGGCGCCGCCGCCGAGCTGGGGCTGGCATGAACGCAGCCGGGGCCGTCCACGTCCTTCCCGTCCCCACGCCCTTCGCCGTGGGGCGGATCAACTGCTACCTGGTCGATGACGACCCGCTCACGCTGGTCGACGCCGGCCCCAACTCGGCGACCTCGCTGACCGCGCTGGAGGCGGCGCTGGCTGAGCACGGGCGGCGCGTGGAGGACCTCGAGCGGATCGTCATCACCCACCAGCACATCGACCACATCGGGCTGGTGGCGATCCTCGCCGACCGCTCGGGCGCCGAGGTCTGCGCGCTCGACGCGCTCGCGCCGTGGCTGGCGCGCTACTCCGAGGTGATGGAGGCCGACGACGCCTTCGCCGAGGCGATCATGCTGCGCCACGGCATCCCCGAGGACGTCGTCTTCGCGCTGCGCGCGGTCACGCGCTCGTTCCGCGCCTGGGGCGCGAGCGCCACCGTGACCACGCCGCTGGCCGACGGGGCCGTGCTGCCCTTCGCCGGGCGCGCGTGGCGCGTGCACCACCGCCCTGGGCACTCGCCCTCGGACACCGTCTTCCACGACGAGGCCTCCGGCGAGCTCGTCGGCGGCGACCACCTGATCAAGCACATCTCCTCCAACCCGCTCATCTCCCGGCCTCTGGCCGGCGGTGATCCGGGCGAGCGCCCCAAGGCGCTCGTCGCCTATCTGGCCTCGCTGCGGGCCACGCGCGACATGGAGCTCAGCGTGGTGCTGCCGGGCCACGGCGAGCCGGTCGAGGACCACCGCGCGCTGATCGACGAGCGCTTCGTCCTGCACGAGCGTCGCGCGCACAAGCTGCACGGTCTCGTGGCCGAGCGTCCCCGCACCGCGCACGAGCTGGCTCAGGAGCTGTGGGGCAACGTCGCGGTGACCCAGGCCTACCTGACGCTCAGCGAGGTCCTCGGGCACGTCGACCTGCTGCTCGACGACGGGCGCGCCGTCCAGGAGGAGGCCGACGGCGTCGTGCGCTTCGCCGCCGCGCGGTGAACGCGCCGGCGGGCGGCCCCACCCCCCGGAGGGCCGCCCGCCCACAGCGCGTCAGGCAGGGCAGCCCGGCTGCCGAGGCTCGGGCTTGAGGTACTCGGTCGTGCCGGGGCGCGCGAGGAACGTCGCGTTGAGCTCGACGGGGACCGAGCCCTCGTTGCGCGCGAGGTGCACGTGGTGGCCGTCCTCGACGAACGCATCGCCGGGCGTCACGGTGCTGCGCTGACAGCCGTGCTTGGTCGCGTCGTAGACGGTGAGCGTGCCCTTGCTCACGGCGACGAGCACCGGGCCGGGATGGGTGTGCCAGCCGAACGTCCCGCCGGCATCCACGGTGATCGCCGTGATGAGCATGTCCTTGCGGCCATGCGTGGTGATCTCGATCCCGGCGGCCTTGGCGTGGACGCTCGAGCCGATCGTCCCCTTGGACAGCGGCGTGATGTGGACGCCCTGCGGCCCTGCGGGCGCGGGGTCGCGTGCCAGCATCGCGGTCGCCGTGGCGGTCACGGCGCCGAGCGCGACGACGGCGACGGTCAGCAGAAGGGCAAGACGCGTCATGACGCCACCCCCGCCGCCAGCGTCTGGATGTCCTCGGTGGTGATCGGGCGGCCCCCGATCCCCCAGGCACCGCTGCGGACCTCCTCGACCAGGACCCAGGTGACGCCGCGCAGGCCCTCGCCCTCGATGGCGACCATCGCCTCGGTGACGCCCTCGACGATCTGGCGCTGCTTGTCCTCGCTGAACACCCCTTCGATGACCTTGACCTCTACGAGTGGCATATGCCCCCCTTGCTCGTTGGCTGACGAGCAGGGATCCTCGGGCGCGGCGGGGCAGGCGGCTTCGCCCGAGTGGGCCATCCTGGTCCGCGCCCGACGAGATGGCCCGTCCGGGCCAGACACCGCCCTACAGCAGGCCGCGTTGCGCCGCGAGCGACGCCGCGGCCGCGCGCGAGGGCACGCCGAGCTTGCCCAGGATGTTGGACACGTGGCGGTGGACGGTGTGGTCGCTGACCACCAGGCGCTGGGCGATCTCGGCGTTCGTGAGGCCCGCCGCCATCAGGCGGACGACCTCCAGCTCGCGTCTGGTGAGCACGTCGGACACCGGCGACGGCGTGCGCGTCACCACGCTCTCGACGAGGCGCCGGCGCTCGTCGTCGCTGAGCGCGGGACCGCGCGCGCTGGCCTCCGTGAAGCTCTCGTCGCCCAGCGCCGCGCGCAGCACCGACTCCGCATCGCGAAACGGCCTTGCGTCGAGCGGGTCGAGCGCGACGTCGACCGCGTCGAGCTCCGCCTGCGCCGCGCCGTGCAGCGTGGCGACGGAGGTGCTCGGCGCCCGCGCGGCGGCCACCGCCGCCAGGCCCGCCAGGGCCGAGGCTTCCTGAGGGCGGTCGCCGAGGCCCCTCGACGCCTCGAGCGCCTCCAGCAGCAGCGCGGCTGCCCGGTCGAGCTCGCCGCGAGCGAGCATCGTGTGCCCGAGGTTGTGCGCCGCACGGGACACGCCGCTGGTGTCGCCGCCCGCGCGCCAGAGCCCGAGCGCCCGCTCGTAGAGCGCGAGCGCGTCCTCCAGCGCGCCCGCTTCGCGCGCGAGCTCGCCGAGGTCGTTGCACGCCATGGCGATGCCGGCGTCGTCGCCCAGGCGCTCGCACAGCGCGAGGACCTCGCGATAGCGCGTGGTCGCGGCGCCGTCGGCCGTGCCCATCGACAGCGCGTCGACGTAGAGCGCCCGCGCGAGCGTCAGCGGGTCGCCCGCGGCCCGCGCCGCCGCCACGCTGGCCACGGCCAGCGGCCGCTCGGCCGCGTAGTCGCCCTGGTAGTGGGCGAGGATCGCTGCCGTCCACAGTCCGCTCGCGCGCGTGCCCGGGGCCAGGTCGTCGCCGCCGGCCTCGAGGGCGCGCTGGATCCACTCGCGCCCCTCCACGACGTGGCGCGTCTCCCACAGGCCCGTGAGGTCCACGGCGAGGTCCACCGCCCGGCTCGGCGCGGCGCGCACGAGAACGCCGAGCGCCGCGCGCAGGTTGTTGAGCTCGCGCTCGAGCCGGTCGAGCTCCTCCCGCGATCGACCCCCTGCGAAGAACTGGCCCGCCTGTCGCGCGACCGCCGCGCACGCTGCCGCCATCAGCAGGTCGGCCGCCGCGTCCTCGCCGTGGTGCACGAGCTGCTCGCGCAGGTAGCCGCGGACCGTCGTCAGCTGGGAGTAGCGCGGCTCGCTGGTGGAGCCGCCGGGCTCGCGGCTGATCAGGCTGCGATCGACGAACCCCGCGAGCGTCGCGATCGGCTCGACGTCGAGCGCCGGCAGGGCATCGCCGTCGCCCTCGCACGCCGCCTCGACCGCGGCGATGTCGAAGCCGCCAGGGAACGCCGCCAGGCGTCGCAGCAGGCCGCGCTCCTCCTCGCCGAGCAGCTCGTAGCTCCAGTCGAAGGCCCGTCGCAGCGTCTGCTGGCGCGAGGGGAGGTCGCGGGCGCCCGGGGCGTCGAGGCCGACCGCCGCCTCCCAGCGGGCGAGCATGGCCGGCGGCGGCAGCACCGCCATGCGCGCGGCGGCGAGCTCGATGGCCAGCGGCAGGCCGTCCAGGCGCCGGCAGATCTCCGCCACGGCCCCGGTGACCTCGGGGGTGAGCTCGAAATGCGGGTCGCGCGCGCGACCCCGCGCGACGAACAGCGCCACCGCCGCGCTGCGAGCGGCGCGCGCCGGGTCGCGCTCCCCCGGATCGGGCAGCGCCAGCGGCGCCAGCGGGAACATGTGCTCCGCTGTGAGGCCGAGGACGTGGCGGCTCGTCACCAGCGCGGTGACACCGGGGCAGGAGTGCAGCAACGCGGCGACGTCGCCCGCGGCCGGCCCGAGATGCTCGAAGTTGTCCAACACGAGCAGCGCTCGCTGCTCCCCCAGGGCGTCGGCGGCGGCGCGCAGGGCCGAGCCGCCGCGCGAGCGATGTGCCGCATCCACGGCGACGGCGATCGCGTCGGCGACCAGGTCGGCGTCCGCGAGCGGCGCCAGGTCGACGCGCACCACCCGCCACGACGAGTCCTCCGCGACCGCATCGGCCACCGCGTAGGCGACGCGCGTCTTCCCCACTCCCGCCGGCCCGGTGACCGTGACGAGCCGCAGCGCGCGCTCGCCCACCATGCCGGACAGGGCCGCCAGCTCACGCTCGCGGCCGATGAGTGCAGGGGCGGCCACGACGCCATGATCGCCGACGGCGCGACCCCCGGGGCGTCGGCGCCGCTCAGCGTCGTCTGACGGCGACCAGGCGCGTACGGACCGTGACGTTGCCGGCGCGATCGGCGGCCGTCACCCGCAGGCGCAGGCGACGCGGCTTGAGCTCGGTGATCTGGTCAGAGAGCCCCGGCTGGGGGAAGGTGAGCACTGCGGGGCGCCCGGCAGCGACGGCTCGGCGGGCAATGCCCTCGGGGTCGATCACCCGCGACGGGAAGGAGATGTCGCCCTGGACGTCGCAGGGCTCTGTGCAGCGCACGATCAGGCGCAGACCCTCGATGCGCCCGTGGGCGCTCACGTGGAGTCTGGGCGGCAGAGCGACGGTCAGGCGCGGCGCCGTGACGTCGAGCGGCGGTGCAGTGCCATCGTCCACCAGGCGATCGGCCCGAAGCCGCGCCCGTGGCCCTTGGGAATCCTCGATCCACGCGATCTGCGGATCGCCGGCGGGCCCAATCCAGGCTGCCGGCAGGCCCACGATCACGAGCCGCCGGCCCCGCGGTGCACCACGAAGATCTGCGTCTGCACGCCCGAGACCGGCGCGAAGGACGAGAAGGCGACGACGGCGGCGCCGGCATCGCTCAATGCGACCGACGGGATCCCGAGCGCGCCGGCGGAGGCCAGCGTGGTAGGCGGCTGCAGGCCGCTCTCGTCGCCCTCGACGGCGCTCACCTCGGGGCCGTCAGACCACGCCACCAGGACGCGACCGCCCGACGCCACGGCCAGTCCCACGTGCTCGTCGGACTCGGGCTCCTCGCTTCCTTCGCGACCGACGCCCAGGTCGCGCGCAGGCTCCCACGCCGTCGCCGCCGGGGCGCTGCGCGCGACCCGCACGCGCTCGACGGTCGGCCGCCCGCCGGCGAACGTCCACCGCGTCCACGCGACGGTCGCCGCGCCGCTCGCGTCGACGCCCACCCGCGGGCGCGAGTATTCGAAGTCGCGGCCGGTCGGACCAGCGTCGAGCACCGCCTGGCGCAGCGTGCCGTCCGGTGCGATGACCGCGGCGACGATCTCGACCGGATCGCCCTCCTGCACCCACACCGCCGCCACCCAGCCCCCGGGAGCAGCGGCCACCGCCGGAGTCCGCGCGGCCGCGTCGGGGATCGCTACGCGCAGGGGGCGACCGAAGCTCCCGCCCGGCAGGCGCACAACCACGCGCGGGGAGACGTGCCGGCCGGGGAGCACCAGGAACCCCGCCACCGCCGTCCCGTCCGTCGCAGCCGCGACCGTCGGGCAGTCCGTGAACCCGCCCTGGCGGGCGAGCCGGAAGCGCTGGCCGGGCGACGCGTCGAGCTCCGCGCTGGTCGGCGCGAACGGGTGCACGAGCCGGTTGGCGTCGTCGCGCTCGTAGACCAGCACGTCGCCCGCGCCCGCGATGCACTGCACCGCACCCGGCGCGCGAGGAGGCGCCGGGTCTGCCGGGACGAGCACGTCGCCGAACGCCGGCGGCGCAGCGACCAGCCCGAGCACGGTGACCAATGCGACCTTCAGCCCCCGTGCGAGCAGAGCCGGCACGGAGCGTCAAAGCTACCGTGCCGCGGACCTCCTGACTACGGCAGGATGAGGTGCACGTCGCCGAACTCGTGCCACAGGTAGCCGGCCTGCAGCGCGGCGGCATACGAGCGCTCGACGAGCGCGCGGCCGGCGATCGCCTCGAGCATGTCCAGGTGCGAGGCCTCGGGCTCGTGCCAGCCGGTGAGCAGGCCGTCGACGACCCGCACGCCGCGCGCGGGGGTCACGACGAGCGCGGTCCACCCCTCCCCCGCCTCGACCGTGCCGTCCGCCCGCGCGACGGTCTCCAGCGCCCGCACCACCGTGGTCCCGACCGCAATCACGCGCCCGCCCCAGCCTCGCGTCGCCTGCACCAGCCGCGCGGTCGCGGCCGGCACCCGGTAGCGCTCGGGATAGGGGCGCTCGCCGCGCTCGGGCGAGGACACGCCGGTGTGCAGGACGATCGGCGCGACCGTGACGCCGCGCGTCGCCAGCGCAGTCAGGACCGCGGGGGTCACCGGGCGCCCGGCACTGGGCATCTCCGCGCTGCCGGGCTCCGTCGCGTAGGCCGTCTCGTAGGCCGACAGCGGGTGCGCCTCGGGGACGTAGCGATAGCGGATCGGGGCCCCGTGGCGCGCGAGGTAGGCCAGCAGCGGCTCGGGCAGCTCCAGGCGCGCGGCCCAGAGCCGCGCGCCGGTCAGGTAGGGCGCCTCGAGCGTCGCGCGCCCGCCGCCGTGCAGGTCGAGCACGTCGCCTGCGCGTCCGCCGCGGAAGGGGTCGGCGCCGGCGCGCAGCTCGACGACCCAGCGGTCGTCGCTCGCGCCGGGCAGCGGCGTCGAGAGCCGCAGCTCGAGCGCGGTCCCATCGGTGCGCCGCGCGGGCAGCGCGGCCGGGAGCGTGGCCGAGGTGTTGATGACGACGAGGTCGCCGGCGCGCAGGAAGTCGGGCAGGTCGCGCGCCCGCGTATGGACGAGATGGCCGTCGCCGCGCGCGACGAGCATGCGGACGTCGTCGCGTGCCAGTCCGCGCGCTTCGGGCGGCTCGTGTGCCTCGAGGCGCTCGGGGAGCTCGAAGGCGTGCTGTGCACTCAATGGGTCGCCTTGACGTCGGCGTCGCGGTAGCGCCCGCTGGGCAGGTCGCCGGTCAGCAGCGCCAGCAGCGCGGGCACGCTGTCCTCGGGCGGTGGGCGATCGGAGATGTCCTCGCCCGGGAAGGCCGCCTGATGCATCGCCGTGTTCATGTCGCCGGGATCGAAGGCGTAGACGGCGAGCTGCGGGCGCTCGACCGCGAGGACCTGGGTGAGCTGCTCGAGCGCGGCCTTCGAGGCGCCGTAGCCGCCCCAGCCCTCGTAGGCCTCGACGGCGGCGTCGGAGGTGACGTTGACGATGCGCGCGCCTTCGGGCATGGCGGGCAGTGCGAGCTGGGTGAGGCGCAGCGGGGCCAGCACGTTGACCTTCAGCACGTCCTCCAGGACGTCCAGCGGATAGCTGTCCAGCGGCGGCTGCGGGCTGGGGCCCAGGATGCTCGCGTTGTTGACGAGCGCGTCGATGCGGTCGCCCGCGGCGGTGACGAGGGCGCGGCGGTGGCGCTCGTCGGCGACGTCGCCGACCAGCGCGGTGACGTCGGTGAGCGCCGCCAGCTCGCGGCGGGCCGCCTCGAGCGCGTCGGCGCCCCGCGCGTCGATGACCAGGCGCCACCGGCGAGCGGCGAGCGCGCGTGCGAGTGCGAGGCCGAGGCCGCGGGAGGCGCCGGTGACGAGCGCGGTGGATGCCATGACGACGACGGTACGCCCGCCGCCGCCCGGCCGGTATCGGGAATAGGTCCTAGGACTGCCTAAGGCTCGGGGTCCACGAGGCCCTCGCGGACGGCGTAGAGGGCCGCCTGCGTGCGGTCGCTGAGCCCGAGCTTGCCCAGGATGTTGCTGACGTGGGTCTTGACCGTCTTCTCGGCGACGCCGAGGTCGAAGGCGATCGCCTTGTTGGCCCGGCCGCGGGCGATGAGCGCCAGCACCTCGCGCTCGCGCGCGGTCAGCGGGTTGGCAGCCGCCGGCGCCTCGCCATCGCGCGAGACCTCGCGCACGAGCTCCCGTATGACCGTCGGATGCAGCAGCGTGCCGCCGCCGTGCACGGTGCGGATGGCGCTCACGAGGTCCTGCGGCTGGACGTCCTTGAGCAGGTAGCCCACGGCGCCGGCGCGCACCGCCGGCAGCATCCGGTCCTCGTCGACGAAGCTCGTGAGGACGATGACGCGCGTCTCGGGGCGCTCGGCGCGGATGCGCTCGATGGCCGCGATCCCGTCGACCCGCGGCATGACGAGGTCCACCAGGGCGATGTCGGGCGCCAGCCGCAGGACCGCCTGCACCGCCTCCTCGCCGTCGGCGGCCTCCCCCACGACCTCGACGTCGTCCTGCAGGGCCAGGAAGGCGCGCAGGCCCTCGCGCACGACGGCGTGGTCGTCGGCGATGAGGACGCGGATCATCGCGGCACCTCGAGCACGATGGTGGTGCCGGCCCCGGGGCGCGACTCGATGCTCAGCGTGCCGCCCAGCGCCCGGGCGCGCTCCTCCATCGAGGTCAGGCCGAGCCGGCGCGAGCGCAGCCCGGGCTCCTGCGGGTCGAAGCCGACGCCGTCGTCGGCGACCGCGACGCTCAGGTGCCCGTCGTGCGCGCGCAGCGTGACGTCGACCCGGCTGGCGTTTGCGTGGCGCAGGGCGTTCTGCAGCGCCTCCTGGGCGATGCGCAGCACCTCGCCGGCGCTGCCGCGCGGCTCGGCGTCGCCCTCGATGCTCAGCGCGACCGCGTCGCCGTGCACGCTCTGCAGCACGTCGACGTGCTTGCGCAGCGCGGTGGCCAGCCCCTCGCTCTCGGCCGCCGGCGGGCGCAGCTCGAAGATCAGCGAGCGCAGCTCCTCCATGGCTTCGCGCGTGAGCTCCTGCAGGCGGCGCAGCTGCGCCTTGGCCTCGTCGGGGTCGCGGTCGATCACGGTGGCCGCGGCCTCGGCGGTGAGCGTGAGGCCGAAGAGCTTCTGCGTGACCGAGTCGTGCAGCTCGCGCGCCAGGCGGTTGCGCTCCTCGACGATGCTCAGCTCGCGGCTGCGCTCGTAGAGGTTGGCCTTCTCGATGGCCAGCGCGGCGTGGACCGAGAGCATCTCGATGAGCTGCTGGTCGGACTCGTCGAACTCGTCGGCGCCGACCTTGTCGGTGAGGTAGAGCGCGCCCACGATCCCGCTCGCGGCGACGATCGGCACGCCGAGGAACGAGCGCATCTGCGGGTGCGCCGAGGGCCACCAGCCGCGGAAGCGCGGGTCGCGGCGCACGTCGCTCGTGCGATAGGGGACCGGCGAGGTCAGCATCGCGCCGAGCAACCCGTGCTGTCGCGGCAGCGGACCCATCGCCGCGATGAGCTCGTCGCTCATGCCCGAGGTGATGAACTGGGCGAAGCCGCCCTCGCCGTCGGGCACGCCGATCGCGGCGTATTGCGCCTCGACCAGTCCACGTGCAGCGTGCGCGAGCCGCTGCAGCATGGGCTCGATCGTCGCCTCGGCGGCGATCGCCAGGACCGCGTCGTTCATGGCGCGCAGGGCCGCGCTCTGCTGCTCCATCGCGCGATCGAGGATACGCCGGGTCAGGCGGCGCTCAGGAGCGCGTCGAGCTCGGCGACCGTGCGCTCCCAGGTGTAGCGGGCCGCGTGGCGCGGCCCGGCGGCGCGCAGGGCGTCGTCCTCGAGGGCGGCCTGGACCTGGTCGGCGATGTCGTCGTGGTCGAAGGGGTCGGCGTAGCGCGCGGCGTCGCCGCAGGTCTCCGGCAGGGCGCCGGCGCGGGCCGCCACCACGGGCACGCCGCACGCCATCGCCTCGATGCACGTCAGCCCGAAGCCCTCGTGCCAGGACGGCAGCACGAAGGCGCGCGCGCCCGCGTAGAGGCCCGGGAGGTGCTCGTCGGGGACGTGGCCCAGGGCGCCAGCCGCGGTCTGGCCCGAATGGTCTTCGTGGAACTGCGGGCGCTCGCCGCCGGCGGCGACGAGGTCGATGCCCTCGCGTGCGAGGCGGCGGGCCGTGGCATCGAGGGAGGCCAGGTTCTTGCGCGTAGTGCGGCTCGCCACGGTGAGGACGTACGGGCGTGTGAGGTCGAGCGCGGCTCGTGCCGGCTCCGGGTCGGCTTGTGGATGGAAGCGCTGGTCGACGCCGCCGGCCACGACGTGCGCGTCGACGCCCAGCAGCTCCGCGAGCTCGCGACGGGAGAAGTCGCTGACGGTGATGACCATGCGGGCGCGCCGCGCGACCAGTGGCAGGATGCCGCGTTGCCAGTGCCCATACAGGGGCGAGTACCAGCCCGGGTGGCGCAGCGCCGCGGCGTCGTGGATGACGACGGCGTTGCGCGGGAAGACGAGGGGCGCGAGGTTGGCGGGGTTGAGCAGCAGCCGCGCTCCGCGTGCCTTCGCCGGCAGCACCGCCTGCTCCCATCCGTGGCCGGCCCGATGCGAGAGGGCGGCCGGCGGCCGGATCACCTCGTAGTCGCCGAGCGCCGGCAGCCGCGCCGCGAGCTCGCGCGCCCACCGTTCGACCCCGCCCAGCTCGGGGCGCGCCGCCGCGCGCGCGTTGAGCGCGATCACCGGATGTCGGCCAGGTGCTCGACGTTGGCCACGTCGCCGGGCTCCTCGCTGGGGCCGGCGGCGAACCAGGCGTCGAGGATCTCGGCGAGCTCGGCCTGCGAGGTCGCGCGCAGGCTCAGGGCGAGGACGTTGGCGTCGTTCCACGTGCGCGCCCCCGCCGCCGTGGGCGCGTCGCCGCACAGCGCGGCGCGGATCCCGTCCACCTTGTTGGCGGCGATCGACGCGCCCGTCCCCGTCCAGCAGCAGACCACGGCCTGCTCGGCGCGCCCTTCGGCCACGTCGCGTGAGGCCGCCTCCGACGCCCACGCCGAGTCGTCGCGCTCGGCGTCGTTGAGCGCACCGTGGGCGACGACGTCGTGCCCGCGCCGCTCGAGCTCCTTCACGACGGCGTCGGCGACCC
>Ga0307502_10000405_pt1 | contig 11424 bp, 8 predicted proteins | sample 16_S_MG_FD_201364 | JGI IMG/M metagenome (GOLD analysis project Ga0307502, IMG submission 201364) | Soil microbial communities from Populus trichocarpa stands in riparian zone in the Pacific Northwest, United States - 16_S | ecosystem: Environmental > Terrestrial > Soil > Riparian zone > Trees... | reverse complement strand
GAGCGGCGTCCCTCGGATGAACCGCCAGCGAGATGCGTAGATATCGCGTGCCTCTGCCAGTGGAAGGCCGCGGCAATAGGAGCGCACGGCGACCCAGCGGGCGTGCTCATTGATTTCGACGGGCTCGATTGTTCCCTGGTCGAGATGTAGGCGATCGGTCGTGACGCGGTTTATGAGGTGCGTGGCGTCTGCGTCGATGAGCCACATCGTTAGTGCGAGCTTCTCGCTCCAGGGTCGGCCCTCGAGCTGCTCGGCGGTGGCGACGGCGGTCTGCAGGGCGGAGCGGAGCTGCGCGACAAGGAGTTCTTGGCCGCGTACGAACGTCTGATCGTCTCCGATGCCCAAGATCCGGGTATCAATGGCTTGGGCCCATTCTCTGGCGCGCTCTGGCAGCGACACGTACGTGTTGTCCAATTGCTTTGCGCGGGCCATTTCATAGAGCAGTTGCGCGACGTCGACGTAGTGATCGACGAATACGGCTGTGACACCGACGGTGGCCCATCTGGCTCGAATTGCTTGCTCGCGAGCGGCCGGTACGCCGGCAGGGACGCTCTCCTCGTAAGTGTCCTGGCGCACGAAGATCGCGTAGCGCGGCGGCGTCGTCAGCTGCGGATCGCCGTAGAGGTAGCGCACGAGGTTCGGGTCGACGAGACTCGAGCCGACGAACACAAACATGCCCTGGCCGAGTGCAGCACGTACTCGGGTCTCTTGCCAGGAAACGGTCTGCTGCATGCGCTGGTAGTCAGACTCGGTGAGCACGAGACGGCCGGCAGAGCCGTCGCGCCCTGCGTAGCCGTGGAGGTGGACAATCTGCACGTCGTCCGCGGAAACCCGGCGATGCTCGCCGACGTAGGCCACGGCTTTGCGTGGATGAAATGGGTCATCGCGCATCGCCTGCTGGGCCAGATCGTCGTAGTTGGTGGTCATCAACTCGAATTGAGTGCTGAAGGCGTCTACGAGGCGGGGGAGTTGGCGGCAGATGGGCCCCGGAAAGAAGTTGGCGGCGCTTCGCCCCGGTCCGTAGAGCGCCTCGGGGATCCAGGCTTTCAGGGTGTCCTCATCTGTGAGCGCCTCGACGATCGCTGCGGCGCCGAGGTATCCGTCTCGGCGGACCGCTTCAGCCACCCAGCGGGCGCGGCCAGCTTCGTCGGTGTCCTGAAGCAGGCCTTGTTCGGTGCCGGCTCGGACCAGAAGCAGCTCGATGAGCGCTGGCCAACTTGGCAAGCCCGCTTCGATTGAAGCGCCAGCACCGAGCATGACGGTGAGGCGCTGCGCGGCTGCCGCGTCTGCGATCAGCCGATCGAGCGGGGGCTGAGCGAAGGTACCCAAGCTCACGGCGGCATCATGGTGGCTTGCTCAGACGGCGCCTCACGCGCACGATTCAAACCAACAGCAGAACGTCCCGCGGACGGTCGGCTCCTCGCCATGCCCTCCCTCCCTCCCATACCTGCGTTCTCCCAAAGACGCCCTGTTCCGGTCCCACAGACGCTACGAACGCCCGCGGACCGAACCCAAGAAACGCCTCCGCAGAGCAGCATTTCATGACCGATAACGGCGATCATCAGGCCAACTATCCGTTTCGATACGACCGCCACCGCCGGGTTCATACATCCTGTCGCTACATACGGACTTTGTACCCGACCGGCATCCGGCTGCACTGCGTGATGACAACTTCAGCCCGGACCTCGGCCAGCAGATGCGCGAGGGCCAACAACGTCGAGCTCGCCTGCACGCCGTTCTACGTCTGATGGCTGAACCGCAGCGAGGCGCAGTTCGGCGACCCTACGACTGCTTCGCGCTCGCCGGCACCGACCACCCCGATCACGCCACTCAGGCGCGCCTCATCTTCGCTCGCTTGGAGCAACCGCAACACACACCGATCATCCACGACTACGCGCCCTCGTCAACACCGCAAACGTTGCCCGACGTTCCACTAATCCACCCGTCCAGATGCACCGCGCGCGCGCCTGATCCGGAAGTGGATGACCTGCGGAACACTGCGCAAATTGTCGGCGTCGACGGCCGTCGCCGTCAGCCGGTACAGCCCCGCCTTGCGCGGCGCGATGCTGGCAAAGAGCGTCTGCGTGTTCTGGCCGGCGTTCCCCTCGCCGATGACGCGGCGCAGCACCTTCGAGAAGCGCCGGCACACGGCCTTACGCTTGTTGGCTCGCGTGGTCGCCACGCAGCGGTCGCCTGAGCGCCGGCCGCTCACCGCACGGCGTACCTCGAGGAGCACCGAAGCCGCGCGGTCGAGGGCGTACGTCAGCGTTATTGCCTGGCCGGGCCGGTAGATCTTGCGCGAGCGCGTCAGGTTGGTCAGCGCCGGAGGCGCCCCGGACTCCAGCGCGCGCAGCACCGACCTGGCCATGCTCGCCTCGCCCAACGCGTTGGGATGGACCGGGAACGCCGGCGCCGTCGGCACGAGGCCTTCGAACCACCGTGTCGGCGGTTGCGTGCAGATGTCGTGGCCGATGCTGTCGGCGAACGTGTCGACGTACGTTGCGTCGTTGGCGGCCGCCTGGGCAGCGATCATCTCGTTGGTCTTGATGAGCATCGCGTTGAGGTAGCTGATGTCGTCGTCGCTGAGCGGAACGAACGGGTAGCAGCCCTTGCCGGTCTGCGGCGCGACGGCGGGGTAGCCGACGATCAGGACGCGCGCCCCGGGCGATCGCTGGTGGATGCCCTGCAGCGTCGCCGCGATCTTCGGGGCCGTGGCCGCGATCGCGTCGACCAGCGCGTCTCCGCCGCCCGGGCGGGCGTGGTAGTGGCGGCATGCCGAGCCCGTCGGGTTCAGCACGCCGAGCGTCAGGCACGTGACGGCGGCGCCGACGAGCCCGACATCGTTGCCGCCGATGCCGATCGTGACGAGGTCGGCGTCCGCGGTCAGGGCATCGAACTGCGGCGCATGTACGCCCAGCGGGACCGTCTGAGGGCCGGTCATGTGCTCAGCCGTGGCGCCCGAGCAGCTCTCGTCGACGAAGCGCTCGCCCCGAATCTGAAGCTGAACGAGCGACGGGTAGTTGTGGTCCGAGCGACTGCAGCCGATCGGCTCGCCGTACTGCCTGGCGATGAACGTGCCGGCGGTGTACGAGTCACCGAGCGCGACGTAGAGCTTCGGGGCGGCCGCCTGCGCCGGCGTGGCGGCGCAACAGAGCGCCAGCGTGCCGCAGAGCGCGCTGAGCCCGAGAAGGCGGGTCGCCGGCCGGGTCACGCCGCGCAGTATTCCTGACCGAGAGCACCAGGGCGGCAGTAGGCTGCTGCGGTGAACGGGGTCGAGGCGCTGCGTGAAGGGTGTGCCACGCGTGAGCTGCGGCTGTTCCTGCTCGCCTGCTTTGCGACGTCGCTGAGCGTCTGGGCGTTCATGGTCGTCCTCGCGATCGCCGCGTACGACGCCGGCGGCGTGGGCGCCGTCACGCTCGCAATCATCGCCAGCGTGCTGCCAGGGGCACTTGCGGCACCGTTCACTGCGCTGCTCGGCGACCGCTCGTCGCGCCGGGCCGCCCTGGTCGTGCTTTCCGCCTGCGCTACGGCGGTGCTCGTGCTGCTCACGCTCGTCTCCGCCGCCGGTGCGCCGCTGGCCGCGATCCTCGCGCTGGCCGCGTGCATCTCGATCATCACGAGCGCGCAGCGACCGTCGCAGGCCGCGCTGCTCCCCGGGCTGGCCGCCGGGCCGCGTCAGCTCGCGGCCGCCAACGGGCTCTGGCAGATGCTCGGCAACGCCGCGTTCTGCATCGGCTCGCTCGCCGGCGGCGCGGCCGCGGCGGGCCTGTCGGTCGCGGCCGGCGCTGCGCTCACGGCGGCCGCGGCTGCCGTCTCGCTCGTAGCGTTCGCGCTTATGCGGGCCGACGTGCTCCCGGCGCACCGCGCGTCGCGGGCGGGCGGGCGCGAGCGTCACCGCGGAGCTCCTGCTCGGGCTGCGCGACGTGCGCGCTGCGCCCGACCTGCGCGAAGCGGTGGGCGTGCTCGCCGTGGTCTCGCTCTTGGATGGGATCATGGGCGTGCTCGTCGTCGTCGTCGCCGTCGAGCTCGTCGGCTTGGGGACGGGCGGGGCGGACTTCTCAACGCGGCCTGGGGCGCGGGCGGGCTCGCCGGTGGCTTCGTCGCGCTCACGCTGCTCGCTCGCGGGCGCGTCTCGACCGCGCTGTCCGTCAGCGTGGCGACGATCGCGGTCCCGCTCGCGTTGCTCGCGGCGGTCGCGCACCCGGCCGTTGCGGTCGCCGGGCTCGTTGTCCTCGGCGTCGGCTATGCGGTCGCCGAGACCGGCGGGCAGATGCTCGTCCAGCGGCTGGCGTCCGACGAGACGCTCGCACGGGCGTTCGGCGTCGCCGAGACGACGTCGCAGGGCGCCGTCGCGCTCGGCTCGGTCGCCGCGCCGCTGCTGATCGGCGCGCTCGGGGTGCGCGGCGCGCTGCTCGCGACCGCGGTGTTCGTGCCGCTCGTCCTCGTCGCGCGCTGATCTGCGGTCGAGCGGCTGGACTCGCAAGCCGTCGTGCCAGAGCGCGAGCTCGCGCTTCTGCACAGCCTGGATCTCTCGCCCCGTTGCCGATCGCGACGGTCGAGACGCTCGCGCTGCGCGCGGTGCCGACCGCGTTCGAGGACGGCGAGGAGATCCTGCGCCTCGGCGACGCCGGCGACGTCTTCTACGTGATCGCCGAGGGGGAGGTCGACGTCGACGCGGGTGCGGTGTCCCGGCGCGAAGGCCCTGGCGAGTACTTCGGCGAGATCGCGCTCCTGCGCGACGTGCCGCGTACCGCCGGCGTCACCGCCGTGGGCGACGTGCTGCTCTACGCCCTCGCGCGCGATGTCTTCCTCACCGCGGTGACCGGGCACGTGCTCTCCCGGGAGGCTGCGCAGGGCGTCGCCGAGTCGCGCCTGCGCGCGTCGGCCGCTCGCCGGTAGTAGTAGCGCGCAGGGATTCCGGTGGCTATGGTGTAAACCATGACGCGAGACGAGGCTCTGGCCGAGGTAAAGCGCCGGCAGGCGTTCGATCCTGACGTCACCTGGATCGTTACGCCGCGGGGGAACGAGTGGGCGGTTGCCCGCATCGGCATGACGCCGCCGGTCAAGCAGACCGGCACGGCGACGAAGCCACCGCCGGTCGCGCCCCGCGACGATCCACGCGTGCCGCTCGAGCGCAGTCCGTGGAACGCCGGCGGCCTCTGAAGCACCAGCACGCCGCTTAGCTCAGGAGACGACGGAGTCCCGGCGCACGCGCGCAAGCGTCGCGTTCGCGCGCCGCTCCAAGCCCGCGGCGCCGGTGCGCCGCGCCAGCGAGACCGCGTGCTGCGCGCTGCGCCGTGCGCCCGGCTCGTCGCCGCACCGCAGCGCCAGCTCGGCGCGCCAGCGGTGCAGTTCGGGCTCGCACCAGCGCTCGCCGCGCGGAATCCACGCCAGCGCCGCGTCGATCTCGGCCAGGCCGAGCTCCGGCTCACCGCTGAACCCAAGCGCGTCCGCGAGCAGCCCGTGGAAGAACGGGCGCATGATCAGCGCGCCGGTCGCCTCCCAGGCGGCCAGCCCGCGGCGCAGCTCGTGCATGCCGTCGAGGTCACCGCCGCGCACGCGCGCCCAGCCGCGCAGGACCGATGCTTGCGCGAGCCAGTCGTCGAAGCCCTCGCGCGTCGCGATCTGCAGCGCCAGCGTCGCCTCGCGACCGACGACCTCACGCTGGTCGAGCACGAGCGCCGCCGCGGCGGCGGCGCAGTGCACCCACGCCTCGCTGTAGGGATGCCTCGCCGCGCGCAGTAGTTCGGCGGCGGAGTGGATCGCGAGGCGGGCGCCGTCGAGGTCGTCGCGGCAGGCGAGCGCGAGCCCACGATGGGCATAGGCGATCGCCGCCGGATTGCGGCCGAAGCGAACGGCGTGCTCTCCGTAGTGGACCGGATCGTAGATCTCGACCACTCGCGTGAGGTGCGCGAGCGCCTCGCGGTGGCATCCCAGATGCACGAGCGCGCCGCCGACCTCGCATTCGGCCTCGAGCACGAACTCGGAGTAGCCCGCCGCCTCGGCGACGGCCATCTGCATCCGGGCGAGTGCCAGCGCGTCCTCGACGCGGCCGCTGACGAGGCGGTACGTCGCAAGCCCGATCTGCGCGCGAAAGACTCGCGGCGTCGGGTCGACCAAACCGGTCAGCTCGTCGGCGCGGGCGAAGTGGGCGACCGGCTCCGGCGCCTCCCAGCCCTGGGCCGCGGCGAGTGCGTGGCCGGCGAGCACGCGCAATGCGAGCTCCATCGCGCGGCGGTCCGGCCCGTCGGCCGTACGCGCTGTCAGCTCCAGCCCACGCTCGAAATGCCCCGCCGCCTCCTGTAGCGCGGCCTGCCCGAGGGCCTGCAGGCCGGCACGCTGCCAGTAGCGCACCGATTCCGGTAGCCGGCCGGCGTACTCGAAGTGGCGCGCGACGCGCGCGGGCTCGGCGGCCGCGACGTGCGGAAAGCGCGTAAGCAGCGTCTGCGCGATCTGCAGGTTGTGCTCGCGCAGCGCCCTGCGGCGCAGCGAGCTGCGCGCAGCGTCTTGCAACAGCGCGTGCCGGAAGGCGTAGATACCGGGGCCGGCCGGGCGGATGATGTTCTCGTTGGCGAGCCGCTCAAGGCCCCAGTCCAGCTCGGAGCGGGCGATCTCACCGTGCGCCAGCAGCAGCGACACGTCGAACTCGCAGCCGACCGTGGCCGCCAGCCGGGCGACGGAGCGGGCGGTACAGTCGCGATCCAAGCGCGCCATGACGCTGCCGTAGAGCGTCGCCGCGATCGACGAGCCGGAGTCCTGGATCGCGAGCGCCGTGCGCGTGAGCTCCTCGGTCAGCAGCGGGGAGCCGCACGAGCGCTCGGCGAGCTCGTCGACGACGCCGTCTCCCAGCACGCTGCCGTCGGCGACGCGCTCGATCAGTCGCAGCGTCTCCCCGTAGTCCAGCGGCCCGATGTCCAGGCGCTGGAGCGTTGTGCTGGCGGGCGGGCTGTAGTCCGAGCGGGCCGTGAGCGCGAGCAGCAGCGGGAGCTCGCGTCCCCCGTTCAGCAGCGTCTCGAACAGCTCGATCGTCGATGGATCGGCCCAGTGCAGATCCTCGAGGACGAGCAGCAGCGGCGTCCGGCGAGCCTCGCCCTCGATCGCGTCGACGAGCGCGCCGAGCGCCTCGCGGCGCCTGCGCCGCGGGCTGACCGCGCCGAGTGCGACACCCTCCACGAGCGCGACGTCGAGCATGCCCGCCAGCAGCGCGACCGCGCGATCGTCGCCGCCTGCGCGATGGACGCCGTCGGCCAGCCGGACCGAGGCCTGGGCGCCATCGAGCTGCCAGTGGCGGCGCAGTACTTCGAGCACCGGGTGCAGCGGGCTGCCGCGGTGGTTGGGCGAGCTGCGGCACTCGAGCACCTGCATCTTCAGGTCGCCGGTCGCGGTCGATCGCAGCGACGCGATCAGGCGTGACTTGCCGATGCCCGGCGCGCCGCGCAGCAGGACCGCCGAGCGCGTGCCGTCGGCGGCGCGCTCCGCCAGCGCGCGCAGCAGCGCCCGTTCGCCGGTGCGTCCGACGAGCTGCGCGGGCGCGTGCGCGGTCGTCTGGACGCTCGCATCGAGTGGGCCGCTGAGGATGAACACGCCGTCGCGCGCTTGGAAGGCGAAGCGTGCTGCGGCGCGCGCGCGCGTCGGCTCGTCGACGGCGACGGCGCCGGGCTTGGCCGCGGCCTGCGCGCGGGCGGCGATCCTCGTGGTGTCGCCGAACGCCTGTGCGGCGTCGGCGCCGTCAGCTGAGGCCCCGGTGGCGATTCCGATCCGAACGGCGGCCGGCAGCCCGAACTCGCGGTCGAAGACGTCGCTCGCGGATTCGACGGTGCGCAGGATCTCCCACGCGCAGCGCACTGCGCGCAGCGCGTCGTCCTCGTGCGCACGGGGGTGGCCGAAGAGGATCGCGACGCCGTCGCCGACCCACGGCTGGACGTGGCCGCGCAGGCGTCGCGCGACCTCGTTGCAGATTGCGTGTACGCGCGCGCTGAGAGCGCCGCGCGCAGCGTCGTCGAGCGCCCGGGCGGCCGGCATCGACACGACATCGCAGAGCAGGACCGTCAGGCTGCCATGCGTCGCGGGCGGTCGCGCCGGCAGCGCTGTTGGCGACGATTCGTCGCGGCGAGACGGAGCGAGATTCGGTGCATCGAGGCTGAGGACGCGCCCGTCGTCCTTCGCGAGCGACAGCACGTCGACGAGCTCGCAGCGCAGCGCGTCGAGCGTCTGGGCATCGAGGTCGAACTCCAGCCGCAGCGCGGTGTGCGACACCCGGCCGCGGCGCTCGAGCAGCTCGATCGAGCGTTCGACGATCTCGCCGAACGTCGGTCCGACCGGATGCGACTCGTCCCCGTCGGGCCCGCCGGTCTGTGGTTGAGGGCTAATGGTCGTTGGCGGCGGTCGGGGGTGCCGGGCCGGCCGGTGTGCAGTCGCGGGCGGCCGCGGGGGTGTCGTGGCGCTTGCGGCCCACCCCGATCGCGCGCGGGTGACCCCAGAGCGCGACGAGCAGCGTGAAGATGATCGTGGTCGTCATCATGCGCGGCCTTGTATCGGCACGTGCCCCGGCGGGCCTGAGTCGCTGGGCGAGTTGCTGGCCGTCAGGTCCGCGCGGGCTGCGCGGTCGCCAGCCGACGAGCCGGCGGCGGAGGCGCCGAGGGACTGCCGAAGCGGGACTTCAGGCGCAGGATCGGCGTTTCGAAGAAGCGATAGCTCAGGTACGCCATGGCCACGGCGAGGACCGCAGCGGCGGCGAACACGTCGACGCCGAAGTCGTGGCCGAGCAGCGGCCGGACGGCGTTGGCGGCCAGCATGTGCATCAGGTAGACGCCGTAGCTCACCACGCCGATCAGGCGCAGGGGTCCGATCGTCAGACCAGGGGCGAGCAGGTGGTCTTCGCGGACGCAGACGGCGGCGACGAGCAGCGCCATGCACAGCTCCACCCAGAAGGTCGTCAGCGTTTGCAGCGCCGCGACCAGCGCGAACCCCAGCAGCGGCGCCGCCCATCGAGAACCGAGCAGGCGACCGGCGCGGTCATAGCCCGTCGGGTGATGGAGGATCGCCGCGAGGATGGCGCCCAGGCAGATCGGCGTCGCGACGCTGCGCATCACCGTGAGGCCGAAGCTCGATCCCGCGATCGCGTGGGTCGCGAACTGGTCGATGAGCAGGCCGGCGCCGACCACGGCACAGGCGAGCGCCAGCGCGCGCGCGGGCGCGCGCACGAGCGCCAGCACCGCGAGCAGCAGCGCAGGCCAGACGAGGTAGAACTGCTCCTCGGTCGCCAGCGACCACGCGTGGTAGAAGATCGCGTTCTCGGCGACGACTCCCTGCACGAACCAGTTCGACGTGTAGGTCGCGTAGGCCGGCAGGTTGTCGAAGAACTGCTCGCTCGCGGCGGTGCCGTGACGCTCGAGCGCGACCAGCACGACGTAGAGCGCGAGGACCGCGAAGTACAGCGGGAAGATCCGCAGCGTCCGGCGGATGTAGAAGCGGCGCAGGCTGAAAGAGCCGTTGCTGCGATGCTCGCGCAGCAGCAGCGTCGTGATGAGAAAGCCGCTGATCGCGAAGAAGAGGCTCACGCCCAGTCCGGTGCGACCGAGCGCGCCCCCGTGCGGGCCGGCGACGTGCTGCCAGATGACCCCGAGGACCGCGATTGCCCTCAGCCCGTCGAGCGAGCCGAAGTAGGCCGTGCGCAGGTAGTCGTCGTGGGTGGCGGTCATGTTGGCTCTCAGACGTACCGCCGCCCGTGACGTTGCGTTTACACCACCGGCGTGGGCGGCTCCTCTCCGCTCAGCACGGCAATCACGTTATCGGCACAGAGGGTGGCCATCGCGTTGCGCGTCTTGCGGGTGGCCGAGCCGATGTGCGGGACCAGCATCGTGTTCGGCAGCGCCACGAGGTCCTCCGGGACGGCGGGCTCGTTCTCGTAGACATCGAGGCCGGCGCCCGCGAGCGGTCCGTCGCGCAGCGCGTCGACGAGCGCCGCCGTGTCGACGACGGCGCCGCGGCACGTGTTGACGAGGATCGAGCCGGGCTTGCACTTCGCCAGCGTCGCCGTGTTCATGATGTGCTTCGTCTCGGGCGTGAGATTGACGTGCAGGCTGATGTAGTCGCTGACCGCCAGCAGCTCGTCCAGCTCCAACTGCTCGGCGCCGTGCTTCGACGCCGCCTCCGGCATCGGATGGGCGGCGGTGAAGACGAGTTGCGGCTCGAATCCCCGCAGCAGCTCGGCCACGCGCTGGCCGATTCGCCCGAAGCCCACGAGCCCAACCGTCGCGCCCGCGAGCTCGCGGCCGAGGAACTGCTCGGGCTCCCACCCGCCCCACCTGCCGCGGCGGAAAATCCGGTCGGTCTCGGCGATCCGGCGGCCCGCGCCGAGCATGAGCGCCACGGCGAGCTCGGCCGTCGCGTTGGTCAGGACGCCTGGCGTATTCGTCGCGCGCAGGCCGCGCGCACGGACGGCATCGATGTCGATGTTGTCGAAGCCGACGGCGAAGTTCGCGACGACCTGGAGCGAGTCGCCGGCTGCGTCGAGCTCGTCGTCGCCGATCGCGACGGTCGGATCTGCCACGATCGCACTGGCGCCGGGGAGGTGCTCGAGCAGCCAGTCGCGGTCGTAGGGAAGGCCGCCGACCTCGACCTCGAAGCGTTCCGTGAGCTTGTCCAGCCCCGCGGCTGGAAGGGCGCGCGCGACGACGACCTTCACGCGATACCCGCCTGTCTGCCCAGGAGCATGCGGCGCCAGCTTGCCTCGCGGAGCGTGGGTTGGCAACTGATCGGCCATCCATCCAACGCCACGCCGGCTGGCCCAGCGGCCGGACGCGCGTCATGATGTGCGCCATGGCCTACAAAGTTCCTGATCTGCCCTACGCCTACGACGCGCTGGAGCCGCACATCTCCGAGGAGATCATGCGCGTCCACCATGACAAGCACCATCAGGCGTACGTCGACAAGGCCAACGCCGCGCTCGCCGGAACGGAGTGGGAGGACGTGCGTCCGAAGGAGATCCTGACCCGCCTGGACGAGCTCCCGGAGAACCTCCGCGACGTCGTTCGCAACAACGCCGGCGGCCAGTACAACCACTGCATGCTCTGGCGTTCGATGACGCCGGACGGCGGCGGCCAGCCACCTGCGGACAGCAAGCTGATGACGGCGATGAAGGACGCGTTTCGCTCGTTCGCCGTCTTCAAGGACACCATGACGCAAGCCGCGATGAGCCAGTTCGGCTCCGGCTGGGCGTGGCTCGTGCACGACGGAACCCGGGTTCTGATCGTGACGACCTCAAACCAGGACAACCCGATCTCCGACGGCCTCACGCCGCTGCTCGGCGTCGACGTCTGGGAGCACGCCTACTACCTGCAGTACGAGAACCGCCGGCAGGAGTACGTCGAGGCGTGGTTCAACGTCATCAACTGGGAGACGGTGGCGCAGCGGTTCGCGGAG
>Ga0307502_10000404_pt1 | contig 11459 bp, 14 predicted proteins | sample 16_S_MG_FD_201364 | JGI IMG/M metagenome (GOLD analysis project Ga0307502, IMG submission 201364) | Soil microbial communities from Populus trichocarpa stands in riparian zone in the Pacific Northwest, United States - 16_S | ecosystem: Environmental > Terrestrial > Soil > Riparian zone > Trees... | reverse complement strand
CCGGCCGCTCGCAGCTGGCGGCGATGAAGCGCGCCATCCGCAGCGCAAGGGGACCGCGCTCCGAGCTTCATGTCCCGCGCGTCGCGGACGGCGTGGTCGCCCGTTTCGCCGACGGCCGGACGCTGCGCGTCGCCGGGCCCGGCCGGACGAGCGCCCCTCTGCCCGGCGTGGAGCGCCGCGTGGCCGCAGCGCCGGCCGCCGTGCGCGCCGCGCTCGACGTCCGTCGCCACGGCACGGGCGGCGCCGCGCGCTTCACGGTGCGCTTCCGCGCCCCGGTCGCGATCGCGCGCGCCGACCGTCACTACACCCTCACCGTCGACGGGCCGTGGGGCGCGAGCTGCACGCGCCGGACCCCAGGCGGCGGGCTCGCGACCACGCGCGACATCGCCCGCGGTGAGAGCGTCAGCTTCAACCTCCCACCCAGGAGGTTCGCGGGCTCGGGGCGCCGGACGTGGTGCCCGGGCGCCTTCACGATCAACGTCGGCTACCAGACGCCGGACACGAACTTCCGCGGCCGGGTCGTGGGGCGCCACGTGTTCAAGGTCCCTTAGCGCCGGCACGCCGGCGCGCGGCCGTCAGGCCGGCACGAGCGGCACCGCCGTGCGCGGGCGCTCCATGAGCACCATGAGCGCCAGCAGCCCGACGAGCAGGAGCGAGATGCCGCCGACGAAGACGTAGGTGAGCGCGTTGGAGGTGTCGAAGTCGTCCCACGCGCGGGCGACGCCGAGCAGGATCAGGGCGATCCCGAGGACCTGGCTCTCCAGGGTGATGCGGATGGCGCTCCAGCGCCCGTCGAGGGCCATCATGATCGCGACGACGCCGGGTAGCGCGAACCACCCGCCCAGCACCTGGGCCGTGAGCGGCGTCAGCGTCCACGGCCAGCTGTCGATCATCGTCGAGGGGGAGAGCAGCAGCACGGCCGCGACCGCCGACTGCACCGCCCCGACGCCGCCCACCACGGCGCGCACGCGCGGCGGCAGGTAGCGGTCGTCGGGGTCGTCGGCGTCGAGCGTCCCCGGGTCCGTCGCCCGGTTGCGCAGCCAGGTCAGCGGCACGAGCACCGGCGTCACCACGTAGAGCACGACCCAGATCCAGAACGCGACATGGTCCTTGTCGAAGCGATCGAGGTGGCTGAAGGTCGCGACCGCCATGAAGATCGTGAACGCGGAGATGGGCAGGAAGCCCAGGTGAATGCGGTGCCAGTGCGTCGCCGTGACGACGCGCAGGAAGAAGTAGGCGCCCGCGATGTACCCGGCGCCCATGATCAGCGGCGTCATCCGCGGCTTGATCGGCCAGGCGAACCAGTGCGCGGTGTCGCCCGGGAACAGGTACAGCAGCGAGAAGGCGACGAGCAGGAAGGGGACGATGACGGCCCCGAGCACGCGGGTGGCTCCGAGGACGCGATCGTCCCTGATCATGAGCCCTTCTACCACCCCGATAGCGGGAACGCGCCACCCGTGAGGGTGGGGCTAGAGGCTGAAGCGCCCGCCCTCCTGCACGACCTGGCCGTCGGCGCTCAGCCGCCCACCGGTGCGCAGGTCGCAGATGAGGTCCCAGTGCAGGGCGCTGCGGTTCTTGCCGCCCGTCTCCGGATAGCTGCGCCCGAGCGCGAGGTGGACCGTGCCGCCGATCTTCTCGTCGAAGAGGATCGTGCCCGTCGGGCGCACGATGCCGAAGTTCGTGCCGATGCCGATCTCGCCCAGGAAGCGCGCGCCGTCGTCGATGGCCAGCGCGCGCTGCAGGTAGTCGTCGCCGACCTCGGCATGGGCCGACACCACCTCGCCGTCGCGCAGCTCGAGCTCCACGCCGTCGACGTCGACTCCCGCGGGCGCCGAGCGCACCGTGAAGCGCACGCGGCCGTTGGCGCTGCGCTCCTGCGGCCCGGTGAAGACCTCGCCGCTGGGCATGTTGCGCTTGCCGTCGGAGTTGACCCACGTGCGCCCCTGGACGCCAAGCGTCAGGTCGGTGCCCTCGGCCTCCAGGCGCAGCTCGCGCGCGTCGCGCAGGCGGCCGATCAGCCGCTCCTGGAAGGCGCGCAGCCCGCCCCACGCCGCGACCGGGTCGGGCTGGTCGAGGAAGAGCGCGCCGCGCACGAAGGCCGCGAAGTCATCCAGCGACATCCCCGCCTGGCCGGCGAGCGCCTCCGTCGGCCACAGGGTCGAGCACCAGCGCTTCTTCATCGTCGCCTCGCGGATCGGGCGCCGTGCGCGGGCGTAGCGCGCGATCCGATCGGGGTCGACGCCGCCCAGCTCGCGGACGTCGCCCGGGGCCTGGATGCCGACCAGCGCGTCGATCTTCTTGGCCTCGGTGAGCGCCAGGTCGGGATAGTCGTCGAGGTGGCGCTCGCGCGCGTGCTCGTAGTAGGACGGCGTCTGCCCGGGCAGCTCGACGCGCAGCAGCGGCCACGCGTCGCGCTCGAGGATCGCGCGCTGCAGCTCGAGCAGCAGCGGCGCCGCCAGCGAGGTCGAGCGCACGAGCACGGTCTCCTGCGCCTGGACGTCGAGGCAGTAGCCCGCGAGCAGGTCCGCGAAGGCGGCGGGCGCCAGCGCCGTCACGGCGCCTCGAGGTCGGGGAAGTGCTCGGCGAGGTGCTCGCGCAGGACGTCGCGGATCCAGCGCCGCTCGTCCTGGGTGGCGACGCGTAGGCGCATCAGCAGCTCGCGCTGGCCTTCGGTCGGCACCTCGGAGACCACCCAGCGCACGGCCAGGCGCTCGAACAGCAGCTCGGTCGCGCGCTGCCACGCGTCCTCCTGGGAGAGCACGTTGCCGTGCAGCACGTCGTGGTACTGGCGGCGGGTCTTGGGCGTCAGCGCGCCGCGCAGCACGAGCACGTCGCCCTGCGGCGAGGTGTACTCGCTCTCGGGGGCGCTGAGCTTCTCGACCTTGCCGCGCGCGCGGCCGCGCTTGCCCATTCCCTACGTGGTGTCCGCCGCGTGCTCCAGCTGTCCGCGCACGTCGCCGGTGAGCGGCTCGGCGTGGCCCGCCCACGCGGCCGCGGGCTCCATGGCGGCGAGCTTGCGGATCGAGGCCCGCGCCTGCTCGGTATCGAGGTTGAACGCATCGTGGGGAACGCGCGGATGGCCGTGGCGGCCGGACTGCGGATCGAGGGTGTAGAAGCAGTCGCTGACCAGCGCCAGGCGGTCGGCGGCGCGCCACAGGCCGATGAGGCCCGGCGCGTGGCCGGGCAGCAGGACGACCTCGAAGCCGGCGACCTCGTCGCCCTCGGCGACGGTGTCGGCGATCGCCACCGGCCCGCCGTCCCACATCCTCAGCAGGTAGGGGAAGACCGGCCTGGCGTACGGCCTGAGCTTGGAGAAGTCGAAGTAGCGGTAGCCGCCGTCGCCTTCGGCGTCGACGCGGTTGTCGGCGTGGCAGAGGACGGGCACGTCGAGGAACGGCGCCACGCCGCGGTGGTCCTGATGGCCGTGGCCGAGCAGCACGCGCGTTATCCCCCCAAGCGAGGCGCCCGCGGCCGCGACAGCGTCGGTCATCGCCTTGATGCCGGCGTCGAAGAGCATGACGCCGTCGCCATCGCGCAGGAGGTAGACGTTCATCTCCTTCGTCGGGAAGCCGCCGCGCACGACCCAGACGCCGTCGGCCACCGGCTCGGGCTCCGAGGCCAGCCGGCGCTTGACCCGCGTGCGCAGGTTGAAGGCCTTGGCCATGCGCTCCTCGGTGGCCGACCCCTGCGGCGGCAGCGCGCCGAGCTGGCGCGCGAGCTCGGCGCCGTTCATGTAGGCGTCGATGGCGCTGATCCGGTCGTCGCGTACGCGAACGAGGTCGACGCCCTCGATGTCTACCCGCGCACCGTTGGGCTCGAAGCCCATGAAGCTGCCCGGTCCGGCGAAGGTCGCACGGGCGCGCCAGCGCACCGCTACGCCGTCGCCCTCGGCCACGGTCTCGAGGATCGCGAAGCGCCAGTCGGGGAAGGCGTCGAAGAGGTCTGCGAAGAAGCCCGCCATCTCGTCGCGCCCAGCCGGCGCCATGACGCCATGGAGGTGTGCGCGCGCGTCGGGCGCGTAGTAGCGCTGCTGGGCGTCGCGCTCGCCGCGGCCCAGCGCCTCGAAGTACTCGCGTGCGACGCGCGTGGTCTCGCTGGTCTGCTCGACGTCGGTGGCCATCGTCGTTCCTCCTCCTCGGGGCTCCCACGCCACTCTATGCATAAGGTGCCTGCTCCGATGACGCCACCCACCCGCAAGCGCGAGATCGGCCGCGGCGAGAAGCTGCTGCCCGGCGTCTGGCGCCTGCGCCTGCCGCTGCCATGGCCCGGGGTGCCGCACTGCAACGCGTGGGCCGTGGGCACCGGCGACGGGATCGTCCTCTTCGACACCGGCATGCACGAGCCCGGCTCGATGGCCCACCTGGAGCGCGCGCTGGACATGGTGGGGCTGAAGGTCGAGCACGTGCGCCTGCTCGTGTGCACCCACGCCCACTCCGACCACTACGGGCAGGCGGCGACGATCGTGGCGCGCGCGGGCTGCGAGCTGTGGATGCATCCCGACCACCGCCACATGACGGCGGCGGTCGACGATCCCGACGCGGCCTTCGAGCGGCGCATGGAGGTCGCGCGCTCCGCCGGCGTGCCCGAGGAGCCGCTGCGCCAGTGGGCGCACGCTCGGCGCGGGCAGTCCTACGGCGTGGCCGGGATCGTGGCGCCCGACCGCGACCTGCTCCCGGGCCTGACTGTCACGACCGACCTCGGAGGGTGGGAGGTCGTGCTGACCCCCGGCCACGCGCCGTCGCACGTCTGCCTCTGGCAGCCCGAGCGGCGGCTGCTGATCTCCGGCGACCATCTCCTCGGCCGCGTGTCGCCCTACTACGACTACGGCCACACGCCGGACCCGGCCGGCGAGTTCCTGGCCTCGCTGGATCGCGTCGAAGCGCTCGACGCGCGGCTGTGCCTGCCCGGACACGGGCGCACGTTCGTCGACGTCCAGGGCCATATCGCGGCCAACCGCGAGCTGATCGCGCGGCGGCTCGCGGCGCTCGAGGACGTCCTGCGCGAGGACGGGCCGGTGACCGCCTTCGAGGCCGTCCCGCGCGTGTTCGGCGAGGCCCTCACGCCGCTCAACGCGAACTGGTGGCTGAGCGAGACCCTCTGCTACCTGCGCCACCTGCAGGTCCGCGGGCGCGTCGCGGGCGACGGCGCGAGCCCGGAGCGCTGGCGGAGCGCCGCGTAGCGCGGTCAGACGGCGACCGCGTAGGGCGCAACAGCATCACCGAGGGAGGGTGAGCCCGCGGGCTCGGGCCGGGACCGCGGGCGAGCGGCGACGCGCCAGCACACGCGAACCAGTCCGGATAAGGCCCGGAAACCGGACCCAATCCGGACTGGTTCGAGAGCTGCGCGCGGCAGAGGACGACCGCCGACGCTCCGAACGCCGCTCACTCCCTTCCCTCGATGATGCTGTAAGCGCTGCGCAGCACCGCATACGCGGCGCGGACGACAGAACCCGGAGCTAGCCCGCCGCGGTGGCGTCAGCCGGCGCGGCCGCGGCGTCCGCTGCGGGAGCGGCCGGCTCGGCCGGGTTCGGCAGCGTGGCCGGATCGGCCGGGGCCGTCACGGTCGTCTTCGGCGCGGTAGTGGTCTGCTTGGCCGCGGCCTTCGTGGAAGGCTGCGGCTGCGTCGAAGTCTTCGCGGGCGTCTTCGCGACGGGCTTGGCGGCGGCGGGCGTCGCAACGGCGACGGGCGCCGCATACCGCGCCGGTGCCTGAGCGGCGGCCTCGCGCACCACGACGGTCCTCTCGTGCACGACCTTGCGCACGACCACCTTGCGCACCACCTGGGTGGTGTGCGCGGCGGGCTGGGCCGGCAGGTGCCCGGTGTGCAGGAGTAGCAGGACGGGCAGCAGGAGGCCGGTGAACGCGAGCATCACGGCTCCGCTCGCACGGGCTGGCGCAGGCGCAGCGGCCAGGCGCCTGCGCACCCGGTGGGCGCGCCCGGCGGAGCGACGGCGCGTCAGCGCGCGGGTGGCCATCTGCTCGAGCGGGACGAAGCTCAGGGCGAGGACCTCGAAGGCGAGCGTCCAGGCGAGGCCGCGCAGGACGAGCCACTGCACTCCGGTGGAGGGCAGGTGGGCGGGCCACCACAGCAGGAACACCCCGGCAGCGAGGCCGGCGGCGATCACCTTGGAAAGGAGGTTGTCGAGCATCAGGGAAGGGGGAACGGGGGAGTGCTCGCACGTTCGTACGAGGACTGCCCGTGCCCCGTGAATCGGCATCAGGGTCCCGAACTTGACCGTCATCGCCGTACCATGGGAGCGATGCGCATCGACGAGATCTACGCGTCGGGCGATCGCCCGGTGTTCTCCTTCGAGTTCTTCCCGCCCCGCACCCCCGAGGGCGAGGCGAACCTCTACCTGGCGCTCGCGGGCCTGCGATCGCTGGCCCCCGACTTCGTCAGCGTCACCTACGGCGCCGGCGGCTCGACGCGCGGCAAGACCCTGGAGATCGTCTCGCGCATCCGCGACGAGATCGGCCTGGAGGCGATGGCGCACTTCACCTGCGTCGGGGCGACGGTCGACGAGCTGCGCTCCACGCTCGACGAGATGACCCGCCTCGGCTTCGAGAACGTCCTCGCCCTGCGCGGCGATCCGCCGCAGGGCCAGGAGGAGTGGACGAAGACCGAGGGCGGCCTCGAGTACTCGCGCGAGCTGGTCGAGCTCATCAGCGCCGACTACCAGCTGTCGATCGGCGCGGCGTGCTTCCCGGAGACCCACATCCACGCCGCCTCGCCCGAGGACGACCTGCGCTACCTCAAGGAGAAGGTCGACGCCGGGGTCAGCTTCCTCATCACCCAGCTCTTCTTCGACAACGCGCTCTACTACGACTTCGTCGCCCGGGCGCGCGCGATCGGCATCGAGGTGCCGATCGTGCCCGGCATCCTGCCCATCACGACCTACAACCAGCTGTCGCGCGTGACGAGCATGTGCGGCGCGACGATCCCCGACCACGTGCTCACCGACCTGCACCAGCGCCGGGCGAGCGACGAGGCGGTGGCCGAGTTCGGCGTGGCCTACGCGACGATGCAATGCGCCGACCTGCTGGCCAACGGCGCGCCCGGGATCCACTTCTACACGCTCAACCGCTCCCCGGCGACCCGCGCGATCCTCAGCGCGCTGCGCCTCTGGCGCCCGTGGGACCGCGAGCACACCGCCCTCGGCGAGCCCCGCCGCCTGCCGGCGCCCGCCTAGCCGTCGACTGCGGTTAGGAGTCGCCCAGCCGCGCCCGGCCCGCGGCGAGCCGGCGCCCCGACAGGTGTCCGGGCTCGCCCGGCGTGGGCGCGGCGCCGCCGTGACCGCTCAGCTCCGCGGCCAGCTCGCTCGGCGCCAGCGCGCGCTCGCAGTGCCGGCAGCGCACCTCGACGCGGACGTCGTGCCCGCATTCGCGGTGCAGCACGCCGACGGGGCCGGCGCCGTCGGGCCACGCCCACCGGTCGCCCCACTGCATGAGCGCGAGCAGGGCGGGGACCAGGTCGAGGCCCTTCTCGGTCAGCCGATACTCGTGGCGCTCGGGCCGCGCCTGGTAGGCGCGGGTCTCCAGCAGGCCCTCGCCGACGAGCCGCTCCAGGCGATCGGCGAGCACGTTCGCCGAGATCCCGAGATCGTCCTGCAGCTCGCGGAAGCGCCCGATCCCATTACCGCTTGGTGGCGTCCGTGCCCGAGGGCCAGTACGACCCGGAGCGCCGCGAGGCGATGGTGGCCGCGCTGACCGAGGCGGTGCTCGACGCCGAGGACGGCGCCCACGAACGCGACCCCGGACGCGTGTGGGTCTTCACCCCGGAGGTTCCCGACGGCACGTGGGGCGGCGCCGGACGCATCGTCACCCTGGCCGACATCGCGACGTTCGCGACCGGCGACGCGGAGCAGGGCCGACGCTATGCCGAGGGGCGCACGGGCTGCGGCGCGGCCGGCGGCCGTCTAACGCAGCTCGATGTCGAGCTTCTCGGCCAGCGCCGGCGAGCCGTCGGGGCGCTGGTAGCGCACGTCGACGCTGTCGTCCTGGCGGTAGGTGCCCACGCCCCAGGCGCCCAGGAACCAGCGCCAGCCGCTGATGCGGTCCTTGCGCAGCTCGCGTTCGAAGACGAGCGAGCCCTCGCTGACGCGGTAGTCCTCGCCCAGCTCCTGGCGCACGCCGTTGACGTAGACCTCGAAGGGCGAGCGGATCTCGGTGGGGAGGCGCACGACGGAGCGAACCACGGGCTGATTATCTCCTGACGTGCTCGACACGACCCCCTCCCCGAGCCCGATCGTGCGGGTGCTCAACGAGCACGTCACGCGCTACCACCGCTGGTGCACGCCGTCGATCCTGCCCGACCAGGAGCGCGTGGACGACTTCTACGCCTCCGACGTCTCGATCTCGGCGGGCTTCTTCGGCACGCTCGTCGACCACACCGGGATCTTCGCGGAGGCCGAGGCGTTCGCGGCCGCGGCGCAGGGAGCCGATCGCACGATGTTCTCGGTCCACGGCTCGAGCGGCTCGAACTGGATCGTCCTGCGCACGCTGGCCCTCGAGCGCTCCGACTCCCTCGTGCTCGTGGCGCGCAATATCCACCACTCCGTCATCAACGCGATCAAGGCCTTCGGACTGGACTTCCGCTTCATTCCCACGCCCTACGAGCCTCGCTTCGAGGCCGTCCTGCCGCCGAGTGCCGATGACGTCCTCGACGCGCTCACGCGCTACCCGGAGGCGCTCGCGGTCCTCTACACGAGCCCGACCTACGAGGGCCTCGCCGCCAACACGCGCGCGATCGTCCGCGCGGTCCACACCGCGTCGGACCACGCCATGGTCATCGTCGACGAGGCGTGGGGCGGGCACCTGCGCTTTCACCCCGACCTGCCCGAGAGCGCGATGGGCGCGGGCGCCGACATCTGCGTGCAGTCGACCCACAAGCTCGCCGGCGGCCTGCAGCAGACCGGCCTCATCCACTGGAAGACCGCGCGCGTGGACTCCGAGCTGATGGAGGAGGCCTACCGCGAGTACGTCACCACCTCGCCCAGCTACCACCTGCTGGCCAGCGCCGACGCCGCGGTGCGCACCCTGGCCGCGCGCGGCGAGGACGAGCTCGGCCGCGCGATCGAGCGCACGCTGGAGCTCAAGGAGGCTCTGCACGCCCGCGTCCCCGACCTCGACCGCATGGACGACCCCGCGTGGATCGCGAGCCACGGGGACCGCATCGGCGGCTGCGACCTGGTCAAGACCACGGTGGGCCTCAGCCGCTACGACCTCAGCGGCTACGACGTGGCGCAGGCGCTCGTCGAGCGCGGGATCGTGATCGAGAAGGCGGGCCTGCACACGATCACGCTCATCACGACCTTCCAACTCGGTCCCGACGCGGTGCCCGAGACGGTCGACGCCCTCAGCGACATTCTCGCCGGGCACTGCCTTCCGGGCGACGCGCGCGAGGCGATGCCGACCAATCCGTTCAGCGCGATCGACGACCGGCCGGTCATCCACCCCTACCTCGCGCGCCGCTACGCGAAGTCGATCGGCCACGAGGTCGCGCTGCGCGAGGCGATCGGCAAGGTCGCGGCCGAGGAGGTCGAGGTCTATCCGCCCGGGATCCCGGTGATCCTCGAGGGCTTCCGCGTCAGCGCCGACGCCGTCGAGTACCTGATCGAGGCCCGCGACAAGGGCGGCTCGATCGTCGCCCGCGACACGAGCCTCGCCACCTTGCGCGTCCTGTAACACTAATACGTATGACGGATTTCGAGGCCTTCGACACGCGCGGCTACCGGACGGTCGACGTGCGCAGCGGCTACGGCGAGTGGGTGAGCACCTACGAGCAGACCGTCGAGGACGCGATGGACATCCACCTGCTCGAGGGGCTGCGTGAGGTGCCCTGGGGCAACGTGCATCGCGCCGCGGACCTCGGCTGCGGCACGGGCCGCACCGGCGCGTGGCTGCACGAGCGCGGCATCGCCTCGATCGACGGCGTCGACCTCACGCCCGAGATGCTCGACGTGGCACGGGCGCGCGCCGTCTACGGCACGCTCGTCGAGGCCGACGTCTCGGACACGGGCCTGGAGTCGGGCGCCTACGACCTCGTGGTCACGTGCCTGGTCGACGAGCACCTGGCCGACCTGCGCCCGCTCTACGTGGAGGCCCGGCGCCTGGCCCGCCCCGACGGCGTCTACGTCCTCGTCGGCTTTCACCCGCACTTCATCATGGCCTCGGGGATGCCGACGCACTACGACAACGCGTCGGGCGAGGCCGTGGCGATCCAGACCTACGTCCACCTGATCAGCGATCACGTGAGCGCCGGGCTCGCCGCGGGGTGGACGCTCGTCGAGATGCGCGAGCGCGTGATCGACGATGCCTGGCTCGAGCTCAAGCCCAAGTGGGCGTCGCTGCGCGACCAGCCGATCGCCTTCGCGGTGGCCTGGCGCGGGCCCGACGCCTGAGCGCGCGACTCAGCCTTTCGGTGGATGACAGCGCCCGTGGCCTCCCGTAGCGTCGCGCCATGGTCCAGGACCACCTCGATGCCGTGTGGCGCGCCGCGCTGGCCGCCAGCGCCGACCACGACGTCGCTGAGGAGGTGACGACGGCCGTCCTGCGCGCCGCCCCGCGCGACGCGGGGCAGGGCGAGCTCGTGCGCCGTGCGGTCCTGGCCGCGGTGCGCCGCAGGCCCGCGCCGGCCTTCGCCGGCATGGCGCGTGCCGAGCGCGAGGCCGTCGCGCTGGCGCGCCTTGCCGGCTGCCCGGTCGGCGAGGTCGCCGCTGCGCTGGGCATCGGCGACGGCGCCGCCCGGCGGCTGCTCACGGCGGGCCTGCGCTCGATGCGCCCCCGCCGTGCAGCGAGCGTGCGGCGAACGCTGCCGCCTGTGCTCGGTTGCGGAATCGCAGCTTCTTGAGGACATTGCGCACGTGGGTCTTGACCGTCGCCTCGCTCAGGAACAGCCGCTCGGCGATCTCGCGGTTGCGCAGGCCCTCGGCCACCAGTCCGAGGATCTCGCGCTCGCGCGCGCTCAGCACGGCCAGCGGGTCGGCGGCCTGAGCCCCCTCGGCGCCGAGCTCGGCCAGCATCCGCCGCGCCAGCCGCGGAGCGATGCGCGGCTCGCCGCGGCCGGCCTCGAGCACCGCCTGGACGAGCTCGCGCGGCGGCATGTCCTTGAGCAGGTAGCCCGCCGCGCCGAGGCGCAGCGCCGCGTAGAGGTCGTCGTCGCGCTCGGAGACGGTGAGGATCAGCACCTCGATGTCCGGGTGGCGCTCGCGCAGCGCGGCGCACGTCTCGAGGCCTCCGAGCTCGGGCATGTCGAGATCGAGCAGGACGACGTCCGGGGCACGGCGCTGTGCCAGGGCCAGCGCCTCGCGGCCGTCGCGGGCGAGGCCGGCGACTTCGACGCGCTCGTCGGCGCGCAGCAGCGCCGCGGTCCCCTCGCGCATGAGGCGGTGGTCGTCGACCACGAGCACGGAGACCGGGCGGTCGTCCATCGCACCGCGCAACCTATCGCGGCGGTCAGCG
>Ga0307502_10000403_pt1 | contig 11465 bp, 10 predicted proteins | sample 16_S_MG_FD_201364 | JGI IMG/M metagenome (GOLD analysis project Ga0307502, IMG submission 201364) | Soil microbial communities from Populus trichocarpa stands in riparian zone in the Pacific Northwest, United States - 16_S | ecosystem: Environmental > Terrestrial > Soil > Riparian zone > Trees... | reverse complement strand
GCTGGTGGCGCTGGGGGAGACACTCGGCGTCTGGCTCGGCCGCAGTCTCCGGCAGAAGATCAAGTCGCCGAAGCTCGTCAGCGTGGACAAGGCGCTGGGTGCGATCGTGCAGGGCGCCGTGGTGTTCGTGGTGGCGTGGCTGATCGCATTGCCGCTGGTCACCGTGGGGAACCTGCCCGACCTGGCGTCGGCCATCCGCAGCTCGACCATCCTCGGCGGCGTCGACAAGGTCATGCCGCAGGCCGCGCAGGACCTGCCGGACGAGCTGCGCAGGTTACTGGACGTGTCGGGCTTCCCCGAGGTGGTCGACCCGTTCGACCACACGCCCAACCGCGAGGTCGCGCCGCCGGACCCGGCGCTGCAGAACAGCGCGGTCGTGCAGAACGTGCGGCCGAGCGTGCTGAAGATCCACGCGCGGGCGCCGTCCTGCTCGCGGGCCCTGGAGGGCTCCGCGTTCGTCGTCGCGCCGGAGCGCGTCATGACCAACGCGCACGTCGTGGCCGGCACCACCGAGGCCGTCGTGGAGACCGACCAGGGCGAGCTGGAGGCGCGGGTCGTGCTGTACGACCCGGAGACCGACGTCGCCGTGCTGGCCGTGCCCGGCCTGACCGCGCCGGTCCTGCGGTTCGCGGGCCAGGCGGCGGTGTCCGGACAGGACGGGATCGTGCTTGGCTACCCGCTCGACGGGCCGTACCGGGCGGCGTCGGCGCGGGTCCGGGACCAGATCAACCTCCGCGGCCCGGACATCTACGACACGAACCAGGTGGAGCGCGAGGTGTTCACGCTGCGCGCGCTGGTGCAGAGCGGCAACTCGGGCGGTCCGCTGGTCGACACCCAGGGCCACGTGATCGGCGTGATCTTCGGCGCCGCGACGGACCAGTCCGAGACCGGCTTCGCCCTCACCGCCGCCGAGGTGGCCGACGAGGTCAAGGCGGCCCCGAACCTGTCCCGCGAGGTGCCGACCGGCAACTGCGCGGCCTGACGCGCTGGCCGACCGAGTGTCCCGCACTCGGCCGGCCGGCGCCGTCCTCACGCAGCCGCGCAGTGGGTGCCCGGTCGTGGTGTCTTGCCGTTGAGCACGTAGTCCGTGAAGACGGCCCTCGTGCAGTCGGTGCGGTCCGTGACGCCGTGGCCCCAGCCGTCGTACGTCAGCAGCACGCTGCGGTCGATCTGCCTGTTGACGCTCAGCGCCCACTCGTAGCCGGTCGCGGGGTCGTGCAGCGAGTTCAGGATCAGCACCGGCGGCGCGGACCGGTCGACGTGCGTCCGGTGCTGCGGGTTCGGCGTCTCCGCCGGCCACGCCGAGCACAGCGTCAGCGCGGCGAACGCGAAGTGCGTCCGCATGGTCGGCGCGACCGCACTCTGCTTACGCCACAACGTCTCCCACTGACCCTGTGACGTGAGACGGACGCGGTGGTCGGTGCAGAACGCGGCCAGCGGGAACGGCTTCGGCTCCGCGGCCGCCCGCATGGCCTGAGTGGACAGTCCCTGCATCAGTGTCGCGGTGTCGGCCCAGCGCGGACCGTAGAGGGTGTTCAGCACGCCCTGCGCCAGCTCGAAGGTCGACACCGACAGCTCGCCGCGGGCCGCGCGGTCGAACAGATCGCCATACACCTGACCCACATCCTGGCCGTGCAGCACACAGGACTCGTCGTCGGCACACCACTTCGCGAACTCACCGAACGCGTCCTCGCCGGTCCCCGCCTCGGTGACGGCGAACCGCGTCGGGTCGAGGCTGTGGTCGAACACGCTGTCCAGCACCAGCCCGCGCACCCGCTGCGGGAAGTTCTCCACGTACATCTGCCCGGCGAGCGTGCCGTAGGACCGGCCGTACAAAGTGATCTTCCGCTCGCCGAGCGCGGCGCGGATCGAGTCGATGTCCCGTGCCACGCTGACGTTGTCGACGTGGTCGACCAGCGGGCCGGTGTGCTCGCGGCAGCTGTTGCCCAGGTCGCGGGCGTACTCCTGGATGTCCGCGAGCCGCGCGCCCGCCACGGGCGCGAACTCCGGCATGTCGTCGACCAGCGTCGCGTCGCAGACGACCGGGTTGCTGCGGTTGGTGCCGCGGGGGTCGTAGCTGACGATGTCGAACCGCGCAGCGACGGCCGGTGGCACGACATCCCCACGCATCAGCCGGTTGACGCCGGAGTCGCCCGGCCCGCCTGGCATGTAGACGAGCGTGCCCTCCTTCTTGCCGGTCGCCCTGATGCGGGCGATGGCGACGTCGATGGTGCCGGTCGCCGGGTGCGCGTAGTCGATCGGCACGGTGATCGTCGCGCAGTCGACCGGCGAGTCCGGCGCACACGGCTGCCAGCCGATTGCCGGTGCCGCCGCGGCTGCGGTGGTCGTGGTCGCGAAACCGGTGATCAACAAGGCGGCGAGCAGCACTGAGCCACGTTTCATGATTGGCCTTTCCCCAGTGGATTTCCCCAGATCCCGAGTATGTCCGGGTGATCGACGCCGCCGTCTCGGGGAAGACCCTGAGATGTCCCCTATTGGGTGAGGAAACCCGTGAGGAGGCGGTTGGTCGCGACTGGCGCCTCCTGCTGCGGGAAGTGGCCGACGCCGTCGAGCGTGTGGGTGCGCACCGGTCCGGTGACCCACTTCTCGGCCGCCTTGCGGGTGCGGGGAAGCACGCACGAGTCGAGCGCCCCGGCGATCTGCAGCACCGGCACGGTGATCCGCCGCTGCATGGCCTCGCTGAACCGGCGGCCCTCGCCACGCAGCTGGGCGCGGCCGGCCCAGCGGTAGTACTCCAGCGCGCTGTGCGCGACGCCGCGGACCATCATGGCGGACCGGTGCCGGGCCACGGCGTTGACGAAGTCCGCCGTCTCCGTCCACTCCGGACCGGACCGCTGGCGCATGAACGCCTCGACCGTCGCGGCGTCGTCGCGGGTGAGCCAGCGTTCCGGCGCGACGGGGACCTGCGCGCGGAAGACGTACCCGAGCGCGCGTGCCTGGTTGTTCGCCTTGCGGCGCAACGCGGTCCGGAGGAGCTCACGGCGCAGCGCCATCGGGTGCCCGCCGCCGATGCTGGTCACCGAGCTGACCAGTCGCGGGTGGAACGCGGCGACCGTCCACGCCAGCATGCCGCCCCGCCCGTGGCCGACCAGGTGCGCGCGGGACTCGCCGAGCGCCTTGATCAGCCCGCCGACGTCGCCGGCGAGCGTCCAGGCGTCGTAGCCGCGTGGTGGCTTGTCGGAGTCGCCGTAGCCACGCAGGTCGACGGCGACCGTGCGGTACCCGGCGTCGGCCAGCGCGCCGAGCTGGTGGCGCCACGACCACCAGAAGCCGGTGAAGCCGTGCAGCAGCAGGACCAGCGGACCCTCACCGGACTCGGCGACGTGCAGGCGGATGCCGTTCGCGTGGACGTCGCGGTGCACCCACGGCCCGTCGAGGCGGACTGTCGACGGGTCGGGGCGCACGATGGTGGTCAGGGTCGTGCCGTTCAGGGGCGTTCGGGCTGGCCGGGCTCGTCGTCACCCCGGTTGCGGAGCGCGGCCACGGTGCTCTTGGCCGAGTCGATCGTGCGTTGGGGCGCGTGGATCCGCTTGAACTTGCGGATGCCGCGCCACGTGAGCCAGAACCCGGCGACGACGAAGACGACGACGATGACCAGGAAGCCCAACCAGGGGTGGTTCTCCCAGTCGAACATGTCGTTGAAGCTCAGCGCCAGCGTGACGAAGACGAACGGGAGCGCGAGCAGGAACACGACCAGCGCGACGATCAGGGAGACGCTGCCGGTCAGCCCCTTCTTGACCTCGCCCGCGATCTCGGTCCTTGCCAGCTCCAGCTCGCCCCTGACCAGGGTCGACAGGTGCGTGGTCGCGTCTCTGACCAACCCGCCGATCGACTGGTCGGCCGCCGCGCTCGCGTCGTCCGAGAGCGGGATCGACGGAACCCTCGGTAGTCCCGCCCCGTTTCCGTGGCTGTTCTCGCGCGCACTGGTCACCGCGACATCGTGCCATGAGCGTGTCAAAGAAGCTGGCCGGGCGGGGTCAACCCGCCGGACGAGCCTTCGACCGGCGCACCAGGAGCACGGCGGCGAGCAGGGAGGCGACCAGCGAAGCGACGAGTACGGCGCCCTTCGCCAGCGCCATGTCCGGCCCGTCGAGCGACAGGTCGGCGATCAGCAGGCTCACCGTGAACCCCACCCCGCCGAGCATCGCGACCGCGACCAGGTCCTTCGGCGTGACGCCGGCCGGCAGCCGGGCCGCGCCGATCCGCACCGCGAGCAACGCGGACCCGGCGATGCCGACCAGCTTGCCGACCACCAGTCCGAGCAGGATCGCGAGCGCGAGCCGGTCGGTGAACAGTTCGCCGAACACGCTCGCGTTGACCGGGATACCGGCCGCGAACAGCGCGAACACCGGCACGGCGAGCCCGGCGGACCACGGCTGCAGCCGGTGCTCGAGGCGCAGGCACGGCGACTCGCCTTCGCCGGGGTCGGCCCGTACGCGGGTGAGCAGGGCGAGCGCGACGCCCGCGACCGTGGCGTGCACGCCAGACGCGTGCACGGCCACCCACGTGGCCACGGCGACCGGCACGTACAGCCACGGCGTGCGGACGCGCCGGTGCTGGAGGAAGGCGTACAGCCCGAGCAGCACGACCGCGGCACCCGCCGCGAGCAGGTTGAACGAGCCTGTGAACAGGATCGCGATCAGCAGGATCGCGCCGAGGTCGTCCACGACCGCGAGGCTCAGCAGGAACACGCGGGCGCTGCTGGGCAGCCCGGACGCGGCCAGCGCGAGCACCCCCAGCGCGAACGCGATGTCCGTGGCGACGGGGACCGCCCACGCCTGCGCCATGCGCGGATCGCCCCAGCCGATGGCCGTCGCCAGCACGGCCGGCATGACCATGCCGCCGATGGCCGCGATCACCGGAAGCAGTGCGTTCTTGAGGCTGGACAGCTCGCCGATGACCAGCTCGCGTTTCAGCTCGAGCCCGGCGACGAAGAAGAACAGCGCGAGCAGCCCGTCCTTGGCCCAGTCACCGACCGTGAGGTCGAGGTGCAGGAGGTGCGGGCCCAGCTCGAGGTCACGCAGCGCGTGGTAGGCGTCCGCCCACGGGCCGTTCGCGGCGAGCAGGGCGAGTGCGGTGGCCGCGAGCAGGATCGTCCCACCGACGGTCTCCATGCGGAGGTAGCGGCTGAAGTCGGTCAACGGATCTCCTCTCCGCCGACCAGACTTCCCGGCACACCGGCTCCGATCTTACCCGGTGGTAACCCCGAACAGCACGCCGACGAGGTACGTGACCAGCATCGTCAGCGCGCCGACCCCCACGTTGCGCAGCACCGCGCGGCGGACGTCCGCGTTGCCGAGCCGCGCGCTGACCACCCCGGTGAGCACCAGCCCGACCACGACGGCCGCCGCACACGACCAGACACGCACGCTGACCCCCGGCAGGGCGATGGCCAGCAGCGGGAGCAGCCCGCCGACGGTGAACGCGACGAGCGAGGCCCAGGCCGCGTGCCAGGGACTGGTGAGATCGTCCGGGTCGATGCCCAGCTCGGCCTCGGCGTGCGCCTCGAGCGCGTCGTTCTCGGTCAGCTCGTGCGCGACCTCGGCGGCCAGTCCGGGGGACAGGCCCTTCTCCTCGTAGATCCCGGCGAGCTCCTTCTCCTCGGCCTCCGGCATCGTCTCCAGCTCGTACTTCTCCAGCCGGAGCGCGGCCTGCTCGGTGTCCCGCTGTGTGGAGACGGAGACGTACTCGCCGCCCGCCATGGACAGCGCCCCGGCGACCAGCGCCGCGACCCCGGCGACGACGATCGCGGACCGGTCCGGGGTGGCGCCCGCCACGCCCACCGCCACACCGGCGACGGAGACGATGCCGTCGTTCGCGCCGAGCACGCCGGCACGCAACCAGTTCAACCGCTCCCCGAGACTCGCGTGATGCGGCTCGCCAGGATGGGTAACAGACACCTGAGTATTGAACCGTGCCGCGCCCTATGGTGCGTGTCCATGAAGCTGCGTTTCCCGCTGCCCGACGGTTGGCACGAGTACTGCGCCGGCTGCCAGGCCGAGACGGTCGAGAAGGTGGCGGCGAACGGCAGGGAGTACTTCGACTGCCGCACCTGCGGCCGGCGCCACGAGCGGCGGATCATCATCGATCCTGCTGTGACCTGGTGGGTCGCGGACGACGGCGAGTACTGGCACGAGACCGCGGGCGTGTTCCTGCGCGACGGCGACCGGTTCCTGTTCTTCGAGCGGACGATGTTCCCGATCGGCGCGCTGACCGTGCCCGCGGGCCACGTCGACGCGGGGGAGTCACCTGAGCCTGCCGCGCTGCGTGAGCTGCACGAGGAGGTCGGCTGGCGGGCGCCCCGCGTCCGGCACGTCGTGACCGAGGACATCCCAGGCGACTCGTGCCGGCGCGGCTCGGACGCCCACCGCTGGCACGCCTACCTGACCGACTTCGACCCGGCGGGGCAGGTGCGGCTGAACGAGGAGGGCGTCAACCCGCGGTGGCTGACGCTCGACGAGGCACTGACCGGGGAACTGACCTACCCCGTGCGGTACCTCGTCGAGCGCTACCGGGAGTCACTCCTCTGAGCCGGTGCCCTTCAGGCCGGACGAGATCAGGTCCATCACCGACGAGTCGGCCAGCGTGGTCACGTCGCCGATCTCGCGGTTCTCCGCCACGTCACGCAGCAGGCGGCGCATGATCTTGCCCGAGCGGGTCTTCGGCAGCTCCGGCACGACCATGATCTGCCGCGGCTTGGCGATCGGGCCGATCTCTTTCGCGACGTGGTCACGCAGGGCCTTGATGGCCGCCTCGCCCTTGGCCTCGTCCTCGGCCACGCCGCCGCGCAGGATGACGAACGCGACGATGCCCTGGCCGGTGGTCTCGTCCGTCGCGCCGACGACCGCGGCCTCGGCGACCGTCGGGTGCGACACCAGCGCCGACTCGACCTCGGTCGTGGAGATGCGGTGGCCGGACACGTTCATCACGTCGTCCACCCGGCCGAGCAGCCAGATGTCGCCGTCCTTGTCGTACTTCGCGCCGTCGCCAGCGAAGTAGAAGCCCTGGTCGGCGAAGCGCGACCAGTACGTCTCCTTGTACCGCTCCTCGTCGCCCCAGATGCCGCGCAGCATCGACGGCCACGGCTTGTCGAGCACCAGGTACCCGCCGCCCAGCGCGGCGACCTCGTTGCCCTGGTCGTCGACGACCTTCGCCGAGATGCCCGGGATCGCGCGCTGCGCCGAGCCCGGCTTCGCGGGCGTCACGCCAGGCAGCGGGGAGATCATGATCGCGCCGGTCTCGGTCTGCCACCACGTGTCGACCACCGGCGTGCTGCTGCCGCCGATGTTCTCGCGGTACCAGATCCAGGCCTCCGGGTTGATCGGCTCGCCCACCGAGCCCAGCACCCGCAGCGACGACAGGTCGAACTTGGCCGGGATGTCCGCGCCCCACTTCATGAACGTCCGGATGAGCGTCGGCGCCGTGTAGTAGATCGTCACGCCGTACTTCTGGACGATCTCCCAGTGCCGGCCCTCGTGCGGGGTGTTGGGCGTGCCCTCGTAGACCACTTCGGTCACGCCGTTCGCCAACGGTCCGTAAACGATGTAGCTGTGGCCGGTCACCCATCCGATGTCGGCGGTGCACCAGTAGACGTCACTCTCCGGCTTCACGTCGAAGACGTTCCGGTGCGTGTACGCGGCCTGGGTCAGGTAGCCGCCGGACGTGTGCAGGATGCCCTTCGGCTTACCGGTCGTGCCCGAGGTGTACAGGATGTACAGCGGGTGCTCGGCGTCGAACGCCTCCGGGGTGTGCTGGTCGGACTGGTCGTCGACGACGTCGTGCCACCACAGGTCGCGGCCGTCGGTCCACTCGACGTCGGTGTCCGTGCGCCTGACGACCAGCACGTGCTCGATCGACGGCGTCTGCGCGACGGCCTCGTCCACGGCGGCCTTCAGCGGCACCGGCTTGCCGCGCCGGTACTGGCCGTCCGAGGTGATCACGAGCTTGGCCTGCGCGTCGTCGATCCGGGAGCGCAGTGCCTCGGCGGAGAACCCGCCGAACACGACGCTGTGGGTCAGGCCGAGGCGTGCGCACGCGAGCATGGAGAAGATCGCCTCGGGCAGCATCGGCAGGTAGATCGCGACCCGGTCGCCGGTCTTCAGCCCGAGCGAGAGCAGGGCGTTCGCGGTCTTGGAGACCTCACGCTGCAGCTCGGCGTAGGTGATCGTCCGGCCGTCGCCCGGCTCGCCCTCCCAGTGGATCGCGACGCGGTCGCCGTTGCCGGCCTCGACGTGACGGTCGACACAGTTGTAGGCGACGTTGAGCTTCCCGCCGACGAACCACTTCGCGAAGGGCGGGTTCGTCCAGTCGAGGACCTGGTCCCAGGGGGTGTCCCAGCTCAGCTCGCCGGCCTGCTCTGCCCAGAACGCCTCGCGGTCCGCATCAGCCTGCTCGTACAGCTCGGCCTTCGCGTTGGCCTGCCGCGCGAACTCGTCGCTCGGCGGGAACGTCCTGCTCTCCGTGAGCAGGTTGTCCAGCGTCTGGCCCTGGCCGGACTGCTCGGTCATGATGCGGATCCTCCTCGACCCAGTGCGGGTGCGTCTTCTGCCATGACCGTAGTGCTCTACCACGCCTGGCGACAGGAGGGACAGAGGTCTGGACCAATGAACTGGCGGTTCACGGACGGATGTCACCCGGTAGGGTCCGTCTCCGTGACAGACCCCCTGGCGCCGCTGCTGGAACTGCCCGGCGTCGAAGAGGCGGTGGCCGCCGCACGCGAGGCGGTCGACGCGGTCCACGGCCACCCGGCGAACCGGCGCGGCTGGCCGGCGACCGCCGCCGAGGCGTCGGTCCGGGCCGCCCGAGCATCGGCGGCGCTGGACGGCGGCGACGCGGAGATCCCCGCGACCGGCGAGGTCGCCGAGCCGCACCTGGCGGGCGCGCTGCGGATAGGCGAGTCGATCGGCCCGCTGCTGCCGGTCTGGCAGCGAGCCCCGATGCAGGCGCTGGCGAGACTCCACGTGCTGGCGGCGGCGGACCTGGCCGACGACGAGTCACTGGGCAGACCGCGTGGCGTACGCGCGGTGTCCCGGCGCCTGGACATCCTGGCGGACATAGTCGCGGGCGGCACGTCGGCACCGGGCCCGGTACTGATGGCGATAGTGCATGGCGAACTGCTGGCACTGTCCCCGTTCGTGTCGGCGAACGGCGTGGTCGCCCGCGCGGCGGCCCGCATCACGATGATCTCGACGGGCCTGGACCCGAAGGGCCTCAGCGTGCCCGAGGTGTTCTACCTACGCAGGTCAGAGCGCTACCGAGACGCGCTGGCGGCGTTCAAGAAGGGTGGCCCGGACGGGATGACCGAGTGGCTGCTGTTCAGCTGCGAGGCCATCGAAGCGGGCGCCAAAGAGGCAACGAGCATCGCGGAAGCGGCCCTCCCGGCCTGAGACTCCAGCCAGAGTCCAGCACGCCACGGGCGAAGCCGAGCACCCTGAACACAGGCGAGTTCCCCCCTTCCTCGCCGAACGGGATCCCCCCTCCCGGGTGGGCCGAGAAACCCTAGCGTCTCGGCCCACCTTTTCTTTTGTCGTCGTCAGGTTCACACGACAGAGTGATTACTTGCGATCACCAAATCGGTACGGTTATTTCGCCTGCGCGGCAGGGTCGACCTCCGCGACGAGCCGGTTCAACAACGCCAGATGGGCGGCCTGACCGACGCGATCATGGTCGGCGTCTCTGGCGGCGGTGCGGCGACGGTGCTCGTGAAGTCACTGTTCAGCTGGCTGACCAGCCGCCGTGAGGTGGAGAAGGTCACGGTCGCCGTGGAGTCGCCGGCCGGCTCGAAGATCGAGATCGCCTGTGGTTCTGCCGACGACGCCGAGCGGCTTTTCCGAACCTGGCGGGAAGCCTTCGACAAGGACGCGTGACGGCATTGCAGCCCTGCCGAATCCTGAACTTTCCCTGGCAATTCTGATCGGTACGAGTGAGTTCCAGACCTGCCCGCAGTGCGTAATACTCATTACCGGCCTGTTCTCGGACACGTTCAAGGGCGGCCAGACAAACAGCGCCACCAACACTCGGGCCGCCTGCGTCCTGTTGAGCCTGGAAGGGGTGGCCGCCTGCGGTTGCCACCTGCGGCGCACCCCTTCCCGAGTCACATAGCGGCCGCGCCCAGCGTGGACAGTGCCTGGCGGACATGGCCGTCGTTGGCAGCCAGGACCGCGGCGGCCCGCGAAGCGTCCACACCCGACAGCAGATGCACGAGCGCCACCTTCAGCTCCCCGTGCGCGTCGTCCAGCGCATGCGCGCACTCCTGCTGCGACAGTCCCGTCGCCTCGCGGAGGATGCGTAGGGTTCGCCCGCGAAGCTTCGCGTTCGTCGCCCGCATGCTGACCATCAGGTTCGAGTAGGTCCGGCCGAGCTTGACCATCACCGCGGTCGAGAACGCCGTCAGCACCAGCTTCTGCGCCGTGCCCGCCTTCATGCGGGTCGAGCCGGCGACGACCTCCGGACCGGTGTCGACCTCGATCAGGACATCGATGTCAAGCAGGCCGGTGGCGTGCGGGTTGGAGAAGGCGAGCCCCGTCCGAGCCCCCCGTTCCCGCGCGGCCCGCAGCGCGCCGAGCACGTACGGCGTCCGCCCCGACGCGGTCAGGCCAAGCACGAAGTCGCCGGGCGAGGCGGACGCCGCGAGCTCCGCGGCGCCTGCCTCGTCGTTGTCCTCGGCGTCCTCGACCGCGCTCTGCAGTGCGAGGGAGCCGCCGGCGTGGTGCACGACGAACCACTCCGCCGGCGCGTTGTACGTCGGCGCCAGCTCGGCGGCGTCCACGGTGGCCAGACGGCCGGACGTGCCGGCGCCCACGTAGTGCACGCGGCCCCCGCCCCGCAGTGCGCTGACGGCGAAGTCGACCGCCGTGGCCAGTGCCGGCAGTGCGGCGGCCACCGCGTCCGGGACGAGGCGGTCCTCGGCGTTGATGGATCGCAGGAGGTCGAGCGTCGACAGCTGGTCCAGGTCCGTCGTGCGCGGATTACGCCGTTCTGTCGGCGAGTCGACGTGTACGGCCTGGCGCGGCACAGTCATCAGCGGCCTCCCCCAACCATCATTTACCGGTCTCCCGCGCCTTGCGGCGACCGTCGTGGCGGGTCTCGAGACGGTGCGAGCCCACCGCGTCCCTGGTGTCGTCGAGTGCCTTCATCGTGTCGGCCAGATGGCGCTGGGCGATTCCGATGAACAGGCAGTCGACGACGGTCAGTTGCGCGATCCGGCTTGCCGTGGCGCCGGACCGGAACGTCGTCTCCCGCGCCGCCGTGGTCAGCACGAGGTCGGAGACCTCGCTGATCGGGGCGGTTGGGAAGTTGGTCAGGGCGACCGTGGTGGCCCCTGCCCTCCTCGCCTCACGCAGGGCTTCGACGGTGTCCGCCGTGGCCCCCGTGTGGGAGATGCCGACCGCCACGTCGCCGCGGCCGAGCACGGCGGCGGAGGTCAGCATGATGTGGGTGTCGCT
>Ga0307502_10000402_pt1 | contig 11479 bp, 15 predicted proteins | sample 16_S_MG_FD_201364 | JGI IMG/M metagenome (GOLD analysis project Ga0307502, IMG submission 201364) | Soil microbial communities from Populus trichocarpa stands in riparian zone in the Pacific Northwest, United States - 16_S | ecosystem: Environmental > Terrestrial > Soil > Riparian zone > Trees... | reverse complement strand
GCATCCGCGAGGCGGGCCTGTGGGACGGCGGCGTCGTCCAGACGTTCGCCGACATCGAGGAGCTCGCCGCGCGCTGCCGCTTCTCGGACTGCCAGCACAACGGCGAGCCGGGCTGCGCGGTGCGGGCCGACGGCGATCCGGAGCGCGTCGCGGCCTGGCAGAAGCTCGTGCGCGAGCAGGCCTGGATCGAGGACCGCCGCACCGCGGCGCTGGCACGCGAGCGGCTCGGCCGTTCGTACAACCGCGTCCAGCGCGAGGCGCGGCGGGCGAAGGGCGGGCGCTGAGCGTTCGTCCCCTACCCGCCGCCGGCGCGCGCGTGCATGAGGTCCAGGCACACGACGCAGTACGGCCACGGCGGGTTCCACGGCCAGCCGGTCACGTCCTTGCCGCACAGGGCCGTGTCGGGATCCTGCTCTGTGACGATGTGACAGATCTCCTCGCCGTGGCTCGCCGGGCCGTCGACGCGACGCTCCTTCGGGACGGTGCGAGACATCTCCCCGGCAGGGTGCCACGCACGCGCCCACCGCGCCAGCCCGCGTCTCGTAGAATCGTCGGCCCCTGAGGGCGCGTAGCTCAGTGGGAGAGCGCTCGCTTCACACGCGAGAGGTCGCAGGTTCGAAACCCGCCGCGCCCATGTACGAGAAGCCCCGCTGCGGCGGGGTTTTCATGCGGCGTCGTCGTCGGCATCGGCGTTTGAGCCGGTTCCGAGCCCACGACGCGCCACGGGCGGTGTCAGTCACGATGCCGTCGCGCTGGGGGCAGCTCGCCGAGCGCGGCGACGACCTTGGCGCGCAGCGGGACCCGGCGCCGGGAGCGCTCGGTCTTGGCGTAGGTCTTCAGGCGCCCCTGGCGTCGGCCTCGTGCACGGTGAAGACGCCGACCTGCGAAATCGCACCCCGGATATCATTTATCTTGGGAAGGGTGGGCGAGTTACGCGCTGGTATCCACTGGTTAGGTCGGTAACAGTGATTCGTGCGTCGTTGCGGCGGCCCCTGTCCTGACGCGGGTCCCCGTGATCCCGCGTCGCCGACGCGCGATGATTCCCGTGCGTGCAACTCGCCCGATCTACAGATACCCTATACCATTCAGGCGAAACTAAAGATGACAGGCGAAAGTTTCACGTACTACTTTTCTGTCCACGTTCCTGATACTCCGATAAGCGGTGGGTACGGTGAGGCCTCACGAAGAGAGTCAGCAGCCCAGGCTAGGAAGAAGACGGCAGGACATGGAGATCGAGCACATCGAGGACAGGAAGGGCCAGGACGTCGTCGACTGCGATGGCAAGAGGATCGGCACGCTCGAAGACGTGTATTTCGAGGCCGGCTTACGAAAGGCGATCTTCGGGTGCGTGAAGAGCCACACGGTCGGTCAGCGACACCTGCTGGTCCCGCTGACGGGCGCGAGCGTCTCGCGCGACCACGTCCGAGTTGCCTATCCACGGGACCAGGTCAAGGTCGGACCGCAGATCGAGCCGGGCGCAACGCTCAAGCTCATGACCGCGCAGGAACTCGCCTACCACTACCAGATCGAGCTCACCCCTCTACCGGCCGCCGGCAATCCGCGCTACGAGAGCGCGAGGGCCCGACCATGACGCGGCCGTACAGCTCGCCGGCGATCGATTCGCGGTGGTTCCGGCGGGCGGTGCCGACGGCTGAGTCCGTCGGGTCCAGGAGACTCCGTCCCCGAAGGAGGGACAGAAGCCGGCCGGCCCCACGGCGCTAACGAAGTGTTCGTTAGCGCCGTGGCCCAGCGCGACTGTGCTAGGGGAGTGGTTCTTCTACAGCGGTGACTAGGGGCAGTTGAGGAAGATGTCCTCCGTCATGACCCCGCACGCGTCGGTGCCTGCGCCGCCATCGACAGTATCGATGCTTCCGTCGCCGGCAGGGCCCGTCAGGGTGTCATTGCCGGTGCCGCCGTTGAGGTGGTCAATTCCGGCGTCGCCGTTGAGGGTGTCAGCGCCGGCGTCGCCGTTGAGGGTGTCATTGCCAGTGCCACCGGTCAGGTTGTCGCCGTCGATGCCGCCGTTGACGAGGTCATTATCCGCGCCGCCGGTGAGGCTGTCGATGCCGGCGTTGCCGTTGATGATGTCGTTGCCCGCCTCGCCGGCCAGGGTGTCGTTGCCGTCATTGCCGGTCAGGTTGTCGGCTCCCCCGCCGCCGCTCATGATGTCGTTCCCCATGCCACCGATCATGGTGTCGTTGCCGTTATAGGCGACCATGGTGTCGTTGCCCGCACCACCGATCATGCTGTCGCTTCCGAGGCTCCCGGCGGGGCCGCTGTTCAGGTTGTCGTTGCCGGTACCGCCGTCGATCGAGTCGCTCAACGCCGTGCCAGTGATGACGTCTTCCCCGCCCAGGCCACGGATCGTCTTGCCGGGGTTCGCGACCGCGCAGTTGATGTTGTCAGCCCCGCCAGTTCCGACCACGAGGTTGCCGACCTGGGTGACGCCGGCGCTTACGGTGCAGTTAACGGCCGCCTGCGCAGCGGTTGCGCCGCTGAGCAGGCCCATGGCCACAACCACAGTGCCGGCGAGAAGCCCATTGCGGATCGGATGGTGATGGAGGTAGTTCATGAATTCTCCTCTGTTGCTCTGCTGGCCATCGACGAGGCACCGCCGCGACGCGACGGGCCCTCCGATGGGTGAGACCGCTCGATCGCGATTCGACCGAGCGGGATGGCAGCCTTGTGGCCGCCGCGGTCAGCGGGGTCCTGGCGCCACATACGACCATGCGCCCTAGGCGGGTACCAAGTACCTCGCCCTCATGGCTCCGTCAGTGAGATTCAACCGCCTCCCACCCGCTTCACGACTACCGTAGCAAGAAATCAGATTCGGGAATTCAACTTTATGTTTACTAGCTGTCTGAGTGCTTCGTTCTGGCCATCACGCACCGGCGCTCAGCTACCAGTCGTTGGTCCTGAACGTCTCGCGTGCTGATCGCGCTCTTCGGCCAATTGCTGATTCCGAGTGCGATTGACACGACCGGTCTCCCGCTGCCCGCCGTCACGTGGCGGCTCGACCCGCGTCGCCCGAACGTGAATGGGGAGACAGCGTCGGATGGACTGATAACGGACGTGTTGCGTCGCCTCCATGCGAGCGTCAGACTTACGAGTTCCCCCGCGATTGAGACGGAGGGTGAAGCGGGCGATGGTGTGGTGCCAACCCGCCCGATCGCCGTCCTGGCAAGATGGCGGCATGGAACGTGTCCTTGGAATCGGTGGATACTTCATGCGGGCCGCCGACCCGGTGGCCCTGGGCGCGTGGTATCGCGATTGCCTCGGCCTGGACGCCGATGACAACGGCCTGTGGCGTCAGGTAGCCGGGCTGACGGTGTTCGCGACGTTCGAATCCGAGACCGACTACTTCGGGTCCCCTGCCCAGCAGACCATGCTCAACTTCCGGGTCCGCGACCTGGATGCGATGCTCGCGCAATTGCGAGCCAACGGAGCGGACGTGGCTAACGAGACGCAGGACATGGAGGGTGTTGGTCGATTCGGCTGGGTCACCGATCCTGAGGGCAATCGGGTCGAGCTGTGGCAGCCCGCCTGACCGTGTCCTGATGCAGGCGGTGACGTGCTGGTGGCCCATGAGGTTGTCGAGGTGTGAACCTTCGTCGGGCCCGCACGGCCATGTCCCATTCCGCCCTTCTGCGGGCTGTCACGGGAACACCTAGGCGAGCTTGTAACCGAACTCGCGCCGCGCCGGCCTGGCGCCGCCGGGGAGGTCGTCTTGAGGTAGGGCTGGGTGCCTGAGGACGTGCCCAGATCATCGTCGTACCTCGCCAACGCGAGCCGTTCGAAGGGGCCGCTGTGCCACGACGGTCTACAAGGGCAACGGCGTCGCCGCCCGCGACACGATCCGCTTCCGCCTCGAGGCGGCCTGACGCGGCCGTTCCGCGGTTCGACCTGGCGCCGGGCGCGTACCTGCGGCTGCTCGATCGAGCACGCCCGCGACGCTAGCCTCGGCGGGGTGTTCGATCACGTCGGAATCGCCGTCGCGGACCTCGCCGCGTCCGAGCGCTTCTACCGCACCGTCCTCTCCGTGCTGGGCGCCGAGCCGAGTCACGCGGACGCCGAGCTCGTCGAGTGGGCCGACTGGGACATCATGCCGACGGACCGCGAGCACCCCGTGACCCGCGGCCTGCACGTCGGCTTCCGAGCCCCGTCCCGAGAGGCCGTGGACGCCTTCTGGCAGGCGGGGATCGACGCGGGTTACCGCGACGACGGCGCACCCGGCCCGCGCACGGTCTACGGCCCGGACTACTACGGCGGCTTCCTGCTCGACCCGGACGGCAACAGCGCGGAGGCGGTGCACACGGAGCGCGAGGACCCCGTGCCCGACGGCAGCGTCGACCACCTCTGGATCCGCGTCCGCGACCCCGCCGCATCCAAGCGCTTCTACACGACGATCGCCCCGCACGCCGGGCTGCGGATCGGCGTGGACGAGCCCGACCACGTCCAGGTGGTCGGCGAGAACTTCAGCTTCTCGCTGATCGACGACGAGCGGCCGCTCACGAAGCACCTTCACCTCGCGTTCCGGGCGCAGGACGACGCGACCGTGCGGGCGTTCCACGCCGCCGCGCTCGCCGCGGGCTACGAGGACCACGGCGGTCCCGGCGAGCGCGCCGTCTACCACCCGGGCTACTACGGCGCGTTCGTCCTGGACCCCGACGGGCACAACGTCGAGGTCGTCAACCACAACCGCTGAGCCATCGCCGACACGCCGCCCGCCACATCTCGCAGACCAAACGTTTCAGACGGTCGCTCGCGACAGGCCCCGACAAGGTCATCGGCCTCACCGATCGACGGGTGGCGATCGAAACGAGGACCGCCCGCTTGTAGCCCGCCGTGCCCGTCGCAGACCTCGACGAGGCCGCGCAGCCGCACCGGCCGGGCGCAGCGGCCCGACGAGCGCAGTTGCGCCTCGGAGGCACGGTAGTCCGGCCGCGTCAGCCGGTCCACGACGCCCTCCAGCAACGCGCCGGCCAGCTCCATCACGACCCCGGAGCGCGAGCCTCGACGTACGCGCGGGCGTCCTGCAGCGTCGCGTGGTCGCCGTCGTGCATGCACCACCCCGACCCGCTCGCCCGCCGCTCGGCCACCAGCCACCGATGACGCAGCTCGGTCGTGAGCTTCCAGGGATTCGCGATCCGCCACTGACCATCGGGCGACTCGAACAGTCCACGCTCGATCTTCCGCCAGCCATCAGCCATCGACATCGCTCTCCGCGCCGGGAACCCGCAACTCGCAGCCATGGGCGAACGCCTGGTCCTGCTGGATCCGAACGGCACCCTTCAGCGCGGAGCGCTGGCCATACTGGTGCGCGCTCAGCTTCGGCTTGCTCGACCTCCGCGCGAGCTGGCGATGCGCGGCGAACTTCAGCGCCAGCACCTGGTCACCCGCGAGGCGAGGCATCGGCTCGTCGCTCACGGCGACCGCCGTAGCTCGAACTCGATGTCGCGCAGGCTGCCGTGGTGCGCCTGCGCCCGAGGAGCAGCTCAACGGCGCCCTGCTCGGCCGTATCCGCACGGCCCTGCAATACCTTGGCCCCCTTCACGACTGCGAGGGCGTCGAGATCCGGCTGCACGCAACCCCGATGTACAACTCGCTGTTCCGCTTCGACGACGACATCTCGTAACCCCGCATCTCTACGGGACTCCCGGCTACAACGCGCCGCTCCTGCACGTCCGCCGGCTCGGCCCGGATGGCGTATTCGCGAACTTCGCCGAGCACTTCGAGGCGATCTGGGCGACATCGCACCCGCCGCGGACCGATGACACGAACTGAGCACTTCAACGACCCAAACGCACCGGTGGCGAACAACCTCGTTCCCGCCGCATCAGCCGTCGTCGCTGACCAGGCCGGAGCAATCCTGCTCATCGAACGCACCGACAATGGCCTCTGGACAATCCCGGGCGGCGGCATGGAAGTCGGCGAGACAATCGCCCAGACAGCCATCCGCGAGGTCAAGGAAGAGACCGGCCTCGACGTCTCCGTCCAGCGTCTCATCGGGATCTATTCCAACCCGCGTCACGTCATCGAATACTCCGACGGAGAGGTACGCCAGCAGTTCTCGGTCTGCTTCGCCTGCACCGTCACCGGCGGCCAGCTCGCGACCAGCTCCGAGTCACGCCAAGTCGGATTCTTCGCACCCGAGGACATCGAGGCGATGCCAGTCCACGACTCGATCCGACTCCGCATCCGCGACTACCTCGAATCGCACGCCGAGCCCGTGATCGCGTAGCTAAGCGCTCACCCATCCGCGCCAGCCTGGCCTCGATCACATCAACGGCACGCTGGATCTCCGGCCGCGCGACACGCAGCGCCACCACGACCAGATCGTCAGCGTCACGCCGATCCTCTATGTCGGCAAGCCGGTCATCGACGCCGACGACGGAGCCATCCGGAGCAGTCGTCACGTCGCAGTACGTAAGCGCGTCCGCAACCTCCGAGAGCTCCCGATCGAACTGCGTGAGCTGGTCACCAAGTCCACGCAGACGTGCCTCCACTTCCGCGCCCGAGTGATACGCGACGAGCCCTGCCAAGCGTTCCTCACCCAGCTCGCGCAGATACAGAGCCCCATCAAGCGGATGAAACCCCGTCCGCGCAAGCGTCGGCGCGTAGCCGATGTCGTGCAGATAGGCCGCAGCGACAAGCATCTCGCCCTCGTCCTCGGCCATCGCCTCGCTGGCGCGACGCGCGGACCCAAGCACGCCCTCCGTATGGAGCCAGCGCCCCGGAAGCTCGGAAAGCAGCTCCGCCGCGTGTGCCGCAGCCCATTCCTCTCGGCTCATGCCGCGCAATGTACGCCCGCGCACCACACTCGGCACGATCTCCCGTTTACGGACGGCGCCGACGACACTCGAACGCCGCATAGCACCCCTGCAGCGGCGCTACGCCAGCAGCCAAGCCGCGGCTATGCCTGACCGCCCGCCTGCCTTCTACCCCGCAGGTCGCAGGTTTGGCCCGCCGCCGCGCGGAGCCCTGGCTTCACCGCGCCACCAGGCCGCTCCGAAGCCACGCGCGCGAGCGCGCCGCCGGAGGGAGGGCCCGGGTTATGCTTGCCGGGACGGCGGCTGACGCCGGATCGGCAGCGGTGCGGGAGGCCAGCGGGGTGGTCGGCTCCGCCGCGGTTGAGGAGAGCCGCCGGGTGGTCGGGTCCGCGGCGGTCGTGGGCAGCGCTGGCGTGGTGGGCTCAGCCGGCGTGATCGCGAGCGGCGGGGTCGTCGGCTCCGCCGGCGTCGTGGCGAGCGGCGGTGTAATCGGCTCCGCGGGCGTCGTGGTCAGCGGCGCGATCGTCGCCAGCAGCGGCATCCTGGCCGGGCTGGGCAACGTCGGCTGCCTCGCGTGCGTCGCCTGCATCGGCTGCGTCGACTGCGTGGGCTGCGTGGCCTGTATCGGTTGCACCGGCCTCCGAGGCGCAGCCGGCCAAGTCGGGCAGTCGCGCTGACGGACGCGAGCGACAGAACGCCGATCAAAGCATCGACGTAGAGCTCGGCGTCTGTCCTCGCTGGTGACGTTCGACGCGGTCACCCGGGTCGCCGCCGACGACACCGAAGAAGGACCACCAAGGGGACCACGTAATAAGGATGCCGGACCCGGCTACCGTCATCAACACCGAGCTGCCGGCGGTCCCCACGATCTACAGCGTGCCACTGCACTGCTACCAGCTGGAAGACGATGCGACCGGATTGCTCGCGCGCTACATCAGCGAGTGACCAGCGCACAACGCTCGCCGAGGACCCGCCGTCATGCGCCACGATTCAGCGATGGTCCCGCGCGCGTTCACGGCTGTTGCCGACTCGCTGCTCGGACATGATGCGCGCGCGCGGCCTAACCAGGCCCGCCGACCTTCCGCCTTCTACGCCGCAGATCGCGGGGTCAGTCCGCACCGACTGTCGCAGCCCGCTCCTCGTCCAGCAGATGGAGCGATCATCGAGCAACGCTAGTTCTTGCTCCGTCAAGTAAGGCAACCACGCGGACGCGCCGCGCGGTCTACGCTGGCCGCATGGCTGAGATCACGGCGCGTCGACAGGGCGAGATGATTCAGATGTTGTTCCGGATCCTCGACGCGGAGCCCGAAGGTCTGCAAGCCAAGGATGCGATCTCGCGCGTCGCGAGCAGGCTCGAGCTCACCGAGTTCGAGAAATCTACCTTCCCAAAGAACCCGGATCTCGTTCGGTTTCCCAAGATTCTGCGGTTCTCGACCATCAACTCCGTCAAGGCCGGATGGCTACGGAAGAAGAGCGGAACATGGACACTGACCGATGAGGGCAAGGCTGCGCTGCACACGTTCACCGAACCCGAAGCCCTCTTCAGAGAGTCACGGCGCCTCTACAAGCAGTGGAAGGCTAGCCAGCCCGACGAAGAGCCGGCAGGCCCTGAAACAGCGCCGGACACGGATGAGTCGGAAGCTGGTGACAAGGGCCTGATCGCCGCCACGACTCTGGAAGAGGCTGAGGAGGCGGCGCGGCAGGCCATCCTTGACTACCTCGCATCGATGAATCCGTATCGTTTTCAAGATCTCGTCGGCAAGTTGCTGGAGGCGATGGATTACCACGTCGTCTGGATTGCGCCGAAGGGCAAAGACGGGGGTCTCGATCTGATCGCTCAGAGCGATCCGCTCGGAGTGCGCGGACCTCGCATAAAAGGACAGGTTAAGCGCCGGCCCGATAGCAAGACAACCGAGGACGAGCTTCGCTCCTTCCTCTCGCTTGTGGAGCCGAATGACGTCGGGGTGTACATCTCCCTCGGCGGCTTCACAAGCGACACGCAGGCCGCCGCACGTCGGAGCTCGCGACGAATCACATTGATTGACGGCGAAGGCCTGCTGGATCTCTGGGTGGAGCACTACGATCGGCTCGATGAAGAAGGGCGTGGGTTTCTGCCGATCAAGCCCGTCCATTTTCTCGACCTTGAGGCTGCTGCACCTTAAGAGTGGCAACCAGCTGTCGAGGACGACGGCGGCGTCGACACGGGCCCCGTGATCCTCCAGGGCTCCGTAAAGCGCTTCGCTAACCCTCATGGAGGACCAGCGGACGCGACCAGACGGACCGGCCGCCAGCCACTTCGCGACCACGCGCGCCACCCGGCCTCCCGGCTTCTACACCGCAGCTCGTAAGTTGGCGCCGCACACGGCTCCATTCATCGAGAGTAGTAGCGTGGACGAGGCTCCGCACAAGCGCTACCTTGCCATGAGCGTCGGTACGGGAAACCTGCCATACGTCTTGTCGAATCGTCGACGCGTAGCTCGAGTGTGGAAGGCTTGAGCGATGCTCGCCCCAAGGTTGTGCCGTGTCATCATGCCAGCGGTGCTTCTGTGGCTTTCCGGCGCGGGCGCTGGGCAGCAGTACGTCGCTTTCGGCGCAGCGCCAGCGCAGCTGCCGATGTTCACGCGCCCCGAGGCGAGACGCGTGTGTCCCGCCCCAGCGGAGGTGAACAGTGGTCTGCGCGCACCGCATACGATCGTCACCGACCATCAGGATCGATGGCCGCTGTTGGTGTTCCCGCTCATGGCAGGTGCCGCCGGCGTCTACATCGCCGTGCTTATTAGGCGTCGTCGTAGGGCGCGCAAACCTGACCGACTTGAATCGGCGAAGGGCGTCGTCGAGAAGTTTTCGGGTGTCGTTGCACTTTGCACAGGACTATTCGTGCTCCTAGCGCAGTTCTTTCCCGGCTTGGGGGTCACGCACCATCCGCCACCGTCAGCGACAATGGCGGTCCGGTACGTTGCTCCACTAGTGCCAGCTGGCTTTGAACGACCCGGCCTAGCCCTCCGCGAGCGGCTTGAACTCGGTGACCTCATCTTGCTTGAGTTGCACCTCGCTGGATACGGCGGCCAGAACTTTTCATTGCAATGGGGGGCAGCAGAGCCCGGGTACGACGGTGTGAACATCCCCGGCACGGCACGCGAGGCGGATCTCAAGATCCCGCGCCACGCCGACGCCGCGACAATGTTTCTGCCGCTGTGGGTCAATCTGTCCACGCGGCCTTTTCAGGTCCATTTCTTCCTAACCGACGGCCACGGTGGAATGCTGCAGGTCACGAGCACTGAGGTGCTCCGCGGGCTCCGAGCCCCGTTCCTGTGCGCACGGCGTCGCTGATTTGCGCTCAGCGTTTGGCCTCAGCCATGACGCTCAGCCAGGCGCCTCGACGACCAGCCGCCCGACGCAGCTGCGCTGCCAGGTGGTCGCGCGGAACTTACCGCGCCGAGTGGCAGGAGCGCTGGAGCTGCTGCCCCGATGGCATCGCCGATGATCCTGTCTGCCGCAACAAGCCCACGGCCCTAGCGTCGCCCGGACCGTACCGACGCGCGACCAGCTCGCAGCGCCTCGGCGCCGTGGCTAGGAACGGCGGAAGTCCCTCCGACACAGAACGGCGATCGTGCCTACAACGTGCCCAGCATCCTCAGAACGAGCCCGAAATCGCTCCCGCCACTGCCGCCAAACGCCCGTAGAACCCGGGATCCCGCACCCTCTGCAAGGCCCCTCGGCTCCCTTCACATGCGAGAGGTCGCAGGTCGAATCCGCCGCGCCCATTGGTTGGATATGCAGGCATGGGAGGCAGCAGTCGGAGCCGCCTACGAGCGCCACTGCTCGGGCCAGGCGAAGGCCGAACTCGTCGGGCCGGCTCACGCGTGGTGCCGCCTCGCGTCACGCCGAGCGTTGCACCGAGCATTTCCCCCGCAGGGAGGGCTTGGTCCGTAGGGTCGGGCCATGAAACCATCCAAGCGCAGTTGCGTCGTCGTGGTTCTCGCAGGCATCGCCGCAACGGCGGCGGTTGCAGTGCCGAGCGGAAGCGCGCAGGCCCCGGGGGCCGCCACCACGCTCTCGTTCTACGAGCCCGACGCCCAAGGCACGTTCAAGGTCGTCGACAATCCCCCGAAGACGTTCGGCAAGAGGCCGGGTCCGAAGTCCCGTTTCACCATCGGTGACAGGCTGACGCTCTCGAGCGCGTTGTTCGACAAGAAGGGCGGGACCCGTCAGGGCAGGCTCTACGCCGATGCCACCATCGTCAAGGGCGGGACGTTCGACACCGCGAGATTCCTCGCGACGGCCACCTACGTCCTCAACGACCGTAGTCAGATCTCCGTTCAGGGCTACCTCTCGTTTGGCAATCAGTCGACTGCGTCTGTGCTCGGTGGTACCGGCCGTTACGAGGGAGCGCGAGGCCACCTGCTCAGCACGAGCACAGCCGACTCGTCCACGGACACGCTGACACTGCTCCCGTAGCGAACGGGGCGATAGCCGTGTTGTCCTACGCCCACGGCACCTCGTCGGTGCCTCTGCTGGGGGAGACGATCGGCGCCAATCTCGAGCGCACGGCCGGCCGGCTGGCCGACGCGGAGGCGCTCGTCTGCGGCCACCAGTCCGTGCGGTGGAGCTACCGCGAGCTCAACGAGCGCGTGGACGCGCTCGCCCGCGGCCTCGTCGCCGCCGGGCTGCAGACGGGCGATCGACTGGGCATCTGGAGCCCCAACTGC
>Ga0307502_10000401_pt1 | contig 11488 bp, 12 predicted proteins | sample 16_S_MG_FD_201364 | JGI IMG/M metagenome (GOLD analysis project Ga0307502, IMG submission 201364) | Soil microbial communities from Populus trichocarpa stands in riparian zone in the Pacific Northwest, United States - 16_S | ecosystem: Environmental > Terrestrial > Soil > Riparian zone > Trees... | reverse complement strand
ATTACCTTGCCCATCGTCGTTCTCTCCTTCGCTGTCGGCGACGTACGACGGTACGTCGAACCACGAGCGCTCATCTTCGACAAGATTCGACAAGAACGGCCGGCGGTTTTACGACCGCGTGCGCCGACCGGTCGACGCACGCACGACCAGGCTCGTCGGCAGCGCGACGTGCTGGGGCTCGCCTTCCGGGTCCGCGAGGCGCCGCAGTAGCAGGTCCACGCCCCGGGCGCCCATGACATCCAGGGGAATGTGCGGCGCGGTGAGTGCCGGGTGGATCGTCCGCGCCATGAACGTGTCGTCGACCGTCACCAGGCTGAAGTCGGCCGGCACGGACCGTCCCTGCCGGGCCAGTCCACACGCGACACCGTGGTGACGAGCGACGAAGTCCGCGCCATCCACCTGTTCGCGGAAGACCTCGAACTCGCGTACGACCCGCGGGCACTGACCGCGACCGCGACACCCGTGGGCGGCGGCTACCGGGTGGACGTACGTGCCACGTCCTTCGCCCGAGACGTGGCCGTCCTCGCCGACCGACTGGCCCCCGACGCCGAGGTCGACGACATGCTCGTCATCCTCCTGGCCGGGGAGTCCCACTCGTTCCTCGTCCACACGACGGCACGCCTGGACCCGGCGGAGCTGACGCGCGCACCCGTACTCCGTTCAGCCAACGACCTCTGAACAAGCTGCTCAGAACACCTCGAGACAGCGCGGCTCCTCGTCGTGCAGGAAGGACAGGGACGCCCGGGCGAGCGTTCCGGGTTGGCACTCGCGGACCCGGCCTGCGCCGGCCAGCGTGCTCAGCCGGGTCCCGCCGAGGAACGCGGCGCCCAGTGCCGCCACGTCCAGCGCCAGGTCGGCGGGGGCGTCGGTGCGCGTGACCTCGGCCCGTCCGTCCGGTCCGACCACCAGTCGCCGGCGGCCGGCGTTCCACGGACACAGTTCGTCGGCCACCTCCAGCACCAGATCGAGCGGGACCAGGAACCGTCTCGCCATCAGCGCACGGTCGACGTCGACCAGGCGTACCCAGAGCGCGTCGAACATCGTGCGAACCGCCGCGCGCGGGTCGGCGAGCATGTGCACCAGCGGCTCGTCGGTGCCCAGCCGCAGCACCACCTCGCCGACGAGGTCGATGTCCAGCAGGTACCGCAGGATCGCCGCGTACGCCGCCGGTGTCGCGCCCGTCAGCTCGTGCACGGTGACCGTCGAGCGTGGCCCACGGGCCTGCCAGTCAACCTTCGTGCGGTACACGGCGTATGCCTGTGGGTGGACCGCGAACCGGAGCCTGGTCCGACCGTCGCGGCGCTCCGGCCCGTCGAACAGGTGGTACTCCCAGGCGCTGTCGGTGCGGTCGAGGTAGCCGGCGCGGGTGCGCCACACCCGGTCGTAGATGTCACGTATGAGGGGCAGTGCCCGCTCGCGCGGCAGCTCGCGAACCGGCTCGGGGTCGACCGCCACGTCACGGCGGAGCGCGGTGCCGCGCGGTACGGAGATCCGGGCGTGCTGCGTGCCGAGCCCGTACCCGAACCGCCCGTAGATGCCACCCTCGGACGCCCACAGGACCGCCAGCGACTCGCCGGTCTCGTGCAGGAGCTCCAGCTGTGCGCGCATGATCATGCTCAGGACACCGCGCCTGCGATGCCCTGGCGCGACGCCGATCGACGTCACCGCCCCGGCCGGAACCGGGTCGGCGCCGGGCAGGACGAGACGGCGGCTCAGGAGCTCGCCGGTGCCGATCATGGTCTCGCCGTCGAACACCGCGTGGCTGCGCGACGGCTCGAAGATGGTGCGTTCCTCGGCGAGGAGGTCCTCGCTGTGGTCGGTCAGGAACGCACTCGCGAGGACTTCACTGAACGCGGGCAGGTCCGCGTCGGTGAGCGTGCGGATCGTGAGCTGATCGTCCCTCATGGGCGGTTCGGCCATCCTGCAGTGATACGCGGGCGCAGTCGATCGCGCGAACCAATTTCGATCGCGCGGTTCACGACGGCACGATAGGTCATGTGACCGGTTCGGAGCTGGATGTCGTGAGGACCGCGCGCCTTCTGGTGCGTCCGCCCCGGGAGGTCGACCGGGGCCGGTTCGTCGAGCTGTTCGGTGACGAGGACTTCATGGTCTACGCGGGTGTTCTCACCGAGGAGGGCGCCGGGGACCGGTTCGACCACATGGTCGCCGTCTGCGAGAACGTCCCGTTCGGCAAGCAGCCGGTGGTCGAGCTGTCCTCCGGGCTCGTCGTGGGCTACACCGGCGTCGACCACATCGACGTCGACGGCAGGACCTGGCTGGAATGGGGATACCGGCTCGTGCCGGAGCGCCGAGGCCTCGGGTATGCCACAGAGGCCGGCCAGGCGCTGCTGGCCAAGGCTCGCCGGACGTACGCGGGTGAGCTGCTGGCCATCATCGCCCCGGAGAACCTCGCCTCACAGAATGTCTGTCGCAAGCTCGGATTCACCTTCTGGAAGCAGGCGCCGGTGGATGGCGACCTCCGCAACCTCTACACCCTCGCGAACCAGGCCGTTCCCCGGAGGAAACGGCCTGGTCGGTGACAGCCCTGAGATACCGCGTGCTCAGGACGCGAGCTGGCGAAGCGGTCCGTCGAGATCACCGAAGTTGCGGGTGCTCATGGCCTGGACGCCGGCGTTGTGATCCCCGTTGAACGGAGTGACCACGCCGGGGCAGCCGGCCCTGACGGCGTCGGCTGGCGAGTTGAACCAGAAACCGACGTGGAAGGTGTGAATCGGGGCGAAGGCCGGGTTGCTGGCCGCGTCCGCGTCCGGGTGGACCACCGGCGCGGCTCCGGAACCCGGTGCCACTGCGAAGGTTTCGACGTTGAACCTGCCGACCACGGTGACCGTCGCCGTGCCGTCGTAGCCGGTCTGCAGGTCGCTCTGGTACCACGACAGGCCGAACGGCGCGTTCGGCAGCTGCAGGATGAACAGGTCGAACTCGGTGAGCGCGGGCAGGCCGGAAGCACGCAGGGTCATGGTTTCGTTCTGCCCGTGTGACACCACGCGTACCGTCGCGGTGGCCGCCCCGAGGCAGTTGGCGTTGGCGGCCGCGCCGGATCGAACCATGGTGAAGGTGATGCTCGGGTCCGCGGCGTCCGCCTGGCCGGCCACCATGGCCCCGACACCGAGCATCGCCGCCACCGCGGCGACGGCGGACGCGACACGGATTTTACTGAATTTCACGTTTGTTCCCTCCAGAATTGCCGTCCGAGCGATGCGGGTGGACAACATCGCCGGACCACTGAGCACTGCTGAAAAAGCACGGGCTCCCCAGCCCCGAATGTGCTGCCCAGAAGCTAGTTCGCAGCGGTGGCGATGCGGCAGCGGTCCGGTGGCCGACGGTCAGCGGGGCAGGTAGACACACCGGTAGCCGGTGGTGACCGCCGCGCGAAGTGTGTCGGCGGCCTCTGGTTCGGCGGGTTCGATGGCGTCGATGGCGCGGGTGATCGCCTTGCGGACCGCGGTGCGTGCTCGTTCGGCCGGGTTGCTGAAATGCCGCGGCCGGCCGTTGATCCCGGTCTGCCGCCTCACTTCCGCGGTCAGCGCGTCCAGCTCGGACTCGAGCCGCTCGACGCGGGCGTGGTCGGCGTCGGCGCGGGCGTCCGCCAGCTCCCTGGTCAGCTCGCGGGCACGTTGGGCATAGGCGGCGCGGGCGCGACCGTCGAGCACGGTGTGGTTCGTGGACTGGCTCGTGCGGTCGTGCTCGGTGACGAGGTCCAGCGCCGGGATCTCGGTGCCCGGGTTGGCCACGAGCCGTGCGAGGTACCGCATGCCGATCAGGTCGTCGACGAGGACGGACCGCCCGTGGTGGTTCAACAGCCAACGCCCACCGTCCCGCCTGATCGCGACCGTGCCCGACAGGGCCTGCAGGGTTGCCGTCCAGGACTCCGCCCTGGTGGTCATGCCCATCGCGTCCGCCTCGGCGATGGCCAGCTCCAGGAGCTCGACCGCGCGAGCCTTGTCCTCGGCACCGCCGCGACGCCGGAGCGCGTCGGCCAGGTCGGCCCGCGCGCAGGCCGTGAAGGGCCGGTTGGCCAGCCGGATGTTCGCGTCGACCGCCCGGTCGAGGTGCGCGACGGCCCGGTCGGCGTCGCCGAAGGCCAGCGCGGCCAACCCGAGCACACGTTCGGCGGAGCCGAGGCAGACGACGGCCATCGAGGGCACGACCGGCAGGTGCGCGAAGGGCGCCAGCAGGTCGTAGGCCTGCCGGGCCAGGTCGGGCTCACCGAGGGCGACGGCCGCCTCGACGACGGTGAACATGCAGGCGAGCCAGGTGCTCGACGTGGGGATGGCGGACAGGCCGCTCGCGGTGAGCCGGTGGAGCGCCGACCGGGCACGGTCCCGCTGGCCGGCGTCGGTGGCGAGCAGCGCCACCGTGGCGTGGAAGGTGAGCTCGGCTTCGGGCAGTGTCGGCGAGTTCGCGGTGCTCGCGGCCAGATCCACCAGCTCCGCACCACGGCCCTGCAGCCAGCGGATCGTGAACAGGTGGGCGCCGTGGTAGAGCGGCGCGTCGGCGTCACCGACCTCCGTGCCGAGCCGGTAGCACGCGGCCGCCCGCTGCTCGGCCAGCGCCAGCTGCCCCGCCCGGATCAGCAGCATGACCTCCATGGCGGCGTGGAGGAACAGCACGCTGCGGCAGCCCATCTCGTCCGCGCGCCGGCGCAGGTCGCCAAGGGACCGCTCCGCGCGCGGGTCGCCGAGGTGGAACAGGTCGATGGTGCGCCGGCACATGCCGACCAGCGTCAGGAGCTCGAGCCCGGCCGCGGACGCCACCGCGACGAGCTCGTCGGCGATGGCGAGGCGCCACTCGCCGTGCTCCGGTCGCAGCAGCGCATGGTGGCTGAGCGACAGTGCTTCGGCCAGCGCCTGCTGGTCACCGACACCGCGGGCCGCGCGGAGAGCCGACAGCACCTCGCCGTCCGTGCCGCTGCCGTAGGCGAACTCGGCCGCTCTGCGGGCGGTGAGCCGGCACCGCAGCGCGGTGGCGGTCTTCGGCAGTCGTGCCAGTGCCTCGTCGAGCCGCGCCAGCACGCGCGTCCGGTCGGTCAGGCCGCGGTTCTTGTTGACCCACATGCCGCCGAGGCCGAGCGCGGCCTCGGCGAACACGGTCGGGTTCCCCTCGTCCCGCGCGACCTCCGCGGCGCGGTCCAACAGCGATCCGGCCTCCGCCAACTGTCCGCACAGAAGCAACGCGTTGGCCCAGTCCAGCAGCGACTCCGCCGGCACAGGCCCGAGCGCGCCGTCGTCGTAGGTTCCGGCGGCAGCGCACAGGAGCGCCACAGCCTGGTCATGTGCGGGGTGGCGGGCGATGCGTGCGGCGTGGCGGACAATGTCCGCGGCACGGGCGCACGCGGTCAGCCGCTCGTTCTGCGTGCTGGGCGCGTCAACCGCATCGGTCCCGCCAGCCAGCAGGACGAACCGCTCCCGCTCCACGCCGGCCAACCCGAACGCGTCGGCCAACAACCGCACCGACGACGAGCGCGGCTGGCGAACCCGGCCCGATTCCACGTCCCGAATCGCACGGACACTCAACCCGCTCCGCCGCGCCAACTCCTCCTGTGTTAGACCCCGCCGCCGCCGGTGGTCGACCACCAGTCGCCCGAACATCACTCTCCCCCGGCCCCCCGGGACAACTGTGGCAGATCACCAACCCGGTCGCTATCACACAAAACTGCCCACTAATTGCCGCTCATCTTCCGGATAACCCACAAAACCGGCATCCGGCCACGGATTTCGTGACCGGATTACTTCTGGATGAAAAATGAACTCACCGACGCGCCGACCGATATCGGTATCGGCTCACCCAACCGCTGCTCCGAAACCAACCTCGACCACGTCTGTCCCCCACGGCTCACCGGCTGGTGGCCGCGAAAGATGCGTCGCCAGGTCCGGCCGACCGGCCAGCACCGCCGCCTCCAGCCGCCGCAGCTCACGACCGGGTTCGACACCGAACTCCTCGACGAGCACCGACCGCACCCGCCGGTAGGTCCGCAACGCGTCCGCCTGCCGGCCGGACCGGTGCAGCGCGACCATCAACAGCTCCCACAGCCGCTCCCGAGACGGGTAGCGGCCCACCAGCCGCTCGAGCTCACCCACGGCCTCGGCATGACGGCCGGCCATGAGCAGGGCGTTGACCATCTGCTCCTCCGCCAGCGCCCTCGCCTCACACAGCCGGGTGAGCTCGGCGACGGCCCAGCCGGTCACGGGGCAGTCCGCGAGCGGATCACCGCGCCACAACGCGAGTCCCGCGTCGAGCCGCAGGTGCGCCTGCTGGCTGTCGCCCTTGCCAAGCGCCGCACATCCGGCCCGAACGTGCTCGGCGAAGCGGTGCACGTCCACCTGCGCCGGTTCGACCTCGAGCTGGTAACCGGGTTCCCTGGTCACCAGCAGGCCGCCGAGCCCGGCCCCTGACAACGCCTTGCGCGCCTGCGCGATGTGTCCCTGCAACGTCTTCGTGGCGGTCGCCGGCGCCGCGTCACTCCACAACGCGTCGATCAACGCGGAGCGGGACACCACCTGTCCGGGCCGCAACGCGAGCAGCGCGAACACCGACCGCCGCCGCCCCCCGGTGAACGACACGCGGCCACGAGTCCCGACAACGTCCAACGGCCCGAGCAGACGCAAGTCCGCATACATGAGTCCTCCCCCATGGTTCGATCACGCCGCCCCCGTCGACACAGGAAGAGGCGTGCCGCCATGTGTGCCACGCGGTGGCACAGCCGTGACCGCGCGTTCGGATTCGGTCGGGATCGGCCAACACCACGTCATCTCGGCGGAGGCTGGATGCCAGCTGACAGACAACAAAAGGGGACGGTCATGCGGAGGAGAAGGGTCGGACGGGGAATAGCCATCGGCGCCATGTGCGGGGGAATGCTCATGGTCTCGGCCGCGGTCGCGACGGCGGACATCAACGAGGGGGACAAAGGAAAGCCTGTGTGGTGTGTTCAGCACGTCGTGCACACCTACGCGGGGATCGACATCGGCCCCAGCGGGGAGGACGGCGACTTCGGCCTCAAAACCAAGGCCGGCGTGCAGACGTACCAGCGACAGATGGGGATCGGCCACGACGGCCAGGTTGGCCCGGAAACCGGTCACGTGATGTTCCAGGACGTCACCAACATTCACCGCGTCGCGAAGCAGACCGGAGACACGCACCTCTACCAGGACACCGGCAGCTGGCTGTCCGACTGCCCGCGCGCGTCCGGGTACTTCAAGTGAGCTGATCACAGTGGGGGGTGTCTGAGGCCGGACTCGAGTCCGGCCTCAGGCGTTGTTCCTGGTCACGCGATAGAGCAGGTGCGTGACCGACTTCGCCGCTCGTGACTCAACCTGCTCGAGACCCAGCGGAGGGACGCCGTCGAACAGTCGTGTGCCGGCGCCGAGCGTGAGCGGCACGATGTGCAGCCGCAGCTCGTCGATCAGGCCGGCGGCGAGGTACTGGTTGACGGTGGTCGCGCCGCCGTGGATGGAGATGTCCCCGTCCCCGGCCGCTTCGCGCGCGCGTGTGAACGCGGCCTCGATTCCGTCGGTGACGAAGTGGAACGTGGTGCCGCCGTCCATCGGCTGCGGGTCGCGCGGGTGGTGGGTGAGCACGAAGACCGGACCGTGGTAGGGCGGATTGTCGCCCCACCAGCCGTTCCACTGCCGGTCCCACTCGCCACGCACCGGGCCGAACATGTTGCGCCCCATGATGAACGCCTTGGCCGTCATCATTCTGGCGAACTCGGCCGGGTGCTCGTCGGCACCTTCGCCGTACCAGGCGTGCAGCTTGTCGCCCCAGCCGTCGCCACCGTCGTCGCCGAACGGGCGCTGCTCGGTCTGGTTGAGGCCGGCCGCGTACCCGTCGACCGAGATCGTGAGGTCGCAGGTCACCTTGCCCGTACGTGTGGTCATTTGTTCTGTCTCCCTCGCTGTTCGTTCGGCAACAGGGTGCCCCCCGATTCCTGTCCCAAGTAGACGCCGTCGAAGGTAGGGACAGAGGCCGGATCATATCCGTGTTCGGGTCCCTGTCCGCATTGTGGATCACCGTGCCGTCGACCGGCCGGTTCCACTACTGTTCCGTTTCCAGTGCCGGATTCGGGGCACCTGGCTGACGGTGAGGGAGTCGCTGATGCGGCATGTGCTCAGGGGTGTGGTGCTGTTCCTGCTGCTGGTCATCGTCGTGCCCGCGCAGGCGAGTGCGGCGACGGCGCGGGACACCGAGCAGCCCGTGGTCCGGGTCGGCACCGAGGGGACCTACCCGCCGTTCTCGTTCCACGATCCGAGAACGGAGCAGCTCACCGGCTACGACATCGAGGTCATCAAGGCGATCGCCAAACAGGCCGGGTGGAAGCTCGAGTTCGTCGAGACGCAGTGGGACGCGATCTTCCCCGCGCTGGACGCCGAACGGATCGACGTCATCGCCAACCAGGTGTCCCTCAACGACGAGCGGCAGGCCAAGTACGGCCTCTCCGACACCTACACCTTCTCCCACGGTGTGATCGTCCGCCGCAAGGGCGACGACAGCATCAAGACGCTCGCCGACCTCAAGGGCAAGACCACCGCGCAGTCGGCCACCAGCAACTGGGCTCAGGTCGCACGAGACGCCGGGGCGAAGGTCGAGGCCGTCGAGGGGTTCGCGCAGGCGGCGGCGCTGCTCGCGCAGGGCCGGGTCGACGCGATCGTCAACGACAACATCGCCGTGCTCGACTACCTGGCCAGCACCGGCTCCGACGACGTCGAGATCGCGGGGAACGCCGGCAAGGAGACCAGCGAGCAGGTCCTCGCCTTCCGCAAGACCGACACGGCGCGGATCGACCAGGCGAACAAGGCGATCACCGCGCTCCAGGACGACGGGACGCTGCGCGAGATCTCGGAGAAGTACTTCAAGGCCGACGTCTCGGTGCCCGACGGTGGGAAGGCCGATCTGTCCGAAGGCCGCGGCGCCCGCAGCACGTGGGAGGTGTTACGCAGCACGGCGTGGCCGATGTTCGTCGGCCTGCTCAAGGTGACGATTCCGCTCACCCTGGTGAGCTTCGCGATCGGGCTCGTGCTCGCCCTGCTCGTCGCACTCGCACGGATCTCCTCCTACAGGGTCCTTTCTGGCCTGGCGAGAGCGTTCATCTCGATCATCCGAGGCACTCCGCTCCTGCTGCAGCTGTTCATCGTCTTCTACGGGCTTCCGCAGATCGGCCTGAAGTTCAACCCGTTCACGGCGGCCATCATCGCGTTCAGCCTCAACGTGGCGGGTTACGCGGCGGAGGTCGTCCGGTCGGCGATCCTCGCGGTGCCCAAGGGCCAGTGGGAGGCGGCGTCGACGATCGGGCTCAACTATCCCTTGACACTGCGCCGGATCATCCTGCCTCAGGCGACCAGAACCGCGGTGCCGCCGTTGTCCAACACGCTGCTCTCGCTGCTGAAGGACACGTCACTGGGGTCGGTGGTGCTGCTGACCGAACTGTTCCGGGAGTCGCAGCTCGCAGCGGCCGAGAGCAACGAGTTCCTGGCCCTGTACGCCTTCGCCGGGCTGTACTACTGGATAATCTGCGTCGGGCTCGCCGCCGCGCAGAAACGACTGGAGACCCGACTGGACAGGTATGTGGCCAAATGACTGACACCACAGAGCAGAACACCGAGCCCGCCCGCATCCGCGTGCACGGGCTGGAGAAGTCCTTCGGCGACCAGAAAGTCCTGCGCGGCATCGACTTCGAGTCCCAGCGCGGGACGTCGACAGTCCTTTTGGGACCGTCCGGTTCTGGCAAGACAACCGTGCTGCGCTCACTCAACGTGCTGGAGACCCCCGAACGGGGCGTCATCGGGATCGACGACGTCGAGGTCGACTTCGGCCAGCTGCCGGCGGGCAAGGCCGGCCGCCGGGAGAGCAACCGGCTGCGCGCGCAGAGCGGCATGGTGTTCCAGGCCCACAACCTCTTCCCGCACCGCACGGTACTGGAGAACATCATCGAGGGCCCGGTCGTCGCGCAGAAGCGCCCTCGCGAGGAGGCCGTCGCCGAGGCGAAGACCCTGCTCGACCAGGTCGGCCTCGGTGACCGGGGTGACGCCTACCCGTTCCAGCTCTCCGGCGGGCAGCAGCAGCGCGTGGGGATCGCCCGCGCCCTGGCGCTGAAGCCACGCGTGGTGCTCTTCGACGAGCCGACGTCGGCACTGGATCCCGAGCTGGTCGGCGAGGTACTGGCGGTGATCAAGGACCTCGCCGCCGACGACTGGACCACCGTCATCGTCACCCACGAGATCCGCTTCGCCGAGCAGGTGGCCGACCAGGTCCTGTTCCTCGACGGCGGCGTCATCGTCGAGCGGGGCCCCAGCGCCCAGGTCATCGGTGACCCGCGCGAGGAGCGGACCCGGCGCTTCCTCAAGCGCATCCTGGACCCCGGCTGACCGGAGCCGACGGGCTCTTCAGGCGCGTGTCGTGGTGTCGGCCTTGTGAGTGGCAATGGCCGCGTAGTGCGCGGTGCCGACCGCGCCGGCGATCGCACAGACGAAGCCCACGATCGCGGCGACGGTGAAGCCGGGGCGAACCCGGTCGTCGAGGTACAGCACCCCGATGAGTGAGGACAGCACCGTGTTCGTGGTGAACAGGATCGCGGTGTTCGCCGTCGCGCCGGTCTTCTGGAGGGCCATCGCGAACAGCACCGCGGCGACGAGCCCGTTGGCGAGGATGGCCCACACCGACGGCTCCAGGACCAGCTTCCACGCCGAGTCCGGAGCCGCCAGTGTGCGTGCCGAGACGCCCACGAGGCAGAACCCCAGACCCGCGCCGAAAGCCAGCAGCGCCGCGGCCCGGCGGCCGCCCCGTCGCTGGGCGTAGAAGGCGATCGCGGCGATCGGCACCGCCAGTGCCAGCAGCAACCAGCGCCACTGCGGCGGCAGGGGTCGTGCCGGGCTGGGGTCGGCGGAGACACCGAGTAGCACCAGGCCGGTCGCGCCGAGCCCGAGTGCGACCCATCCCGCCGCCGCAAGGCGGGTGCCGAGGAACGCGGAGATCGTCGCGGTCACGCCGACGCTGAACGCGAGCAGCGACTGGACCAGGAACAGGGGAAGCTGCCGCAGGGCGAGCGCCGCGAAGAAGAATCCCAGCAGGTCCACCGCGATACCGAGAAAATAGACCGGCTGACCGCGCAGGTTCACCAGGTCCATGGACGTGCCGCCGTAGGCACGCGCGCGCCGGACACCGAGAGACTCCAGAATGGAGCCACTGCCCGACGCCAGTGCGGCCAGGACCGCGAAGCCATACCCGAGGATCACCGACCGAGTGTGTCATCGACCGCCGACTCACGCGCGCCGCGGTCCGGGTGGTGAGGAAACTGGGTGGGCTTCGCGCGCGTTCAGCCCTTGACGGCACCCTGTGTGAGGCCGCTGACGAAGTTGCGCTGGAAGATCAGGTACAGCACCACGATCGGGCCGATGACGATGAGGCTGGCCGCCGACAGAAGTGGGATGTTCGTCGAGAACTGGCCGACGAACATCCCCAGGCCGGACGGCGCGGT